>Ga0210077_1000615_pt1 | contig 12357 bp, 16 predicted proteins | sample RushMan_CattailN_5_FD_185556 | JGI IMG/M metagenome (GOLD analysis project Ga0210077, IMG submission 185556) | Wetland microbial communities from San Francisco Bay, California, USA, that impact long-term carbon sequestration -... | ecosystem: Environmental > Aquatic > Marine > Wetlands ... | reverse complement strand
GCGCGCTGCATCGCGATGGTCGTGATCTGGAACGACCTCGCGTGCGGCGACCGCGAGGCGACCGCGGTGCTCGTCGTGCTGAACTCGCTCTTCCAGGTCGCCGCGTACTCGCTCCTCGGCTGGTTCTACCTCTCCGTGCTCCCCGGCTGGCTCGGCCTCGAGACGCACGGGTTCCACGTCTCGATCTGGGAGATCGCCCGGACGGTGCTGATCTTCCTCGGCATCCCGCTCGTCGCGGGGTTCGTGACCCGTCGGATCGGGCTGCGCGCCCGCGGCCGCGAGTGGTACGAGCAGACGCTGATGCCAAGGATCGGGCCGTTCGCGCTCTACGGGCTGCTGTTCACGATCGTGCTGCTCTTCGCGATCCAGGGCAAGCAGATCACCCACGCACCGCTCGACGTCGTCCGGATCGCGCTGCCGCTGCTCGTCTACTTCGCGATCATGTTCGGGCTCGCGTTCCTCGGCGGCTGGAAGCTCGGGCTCACGTACCCGCGGACGGCGGCGCTCGCCTTCACCGCCGCCTCGAACAACTTCGAGCTCGCGATCGCCGTCGCCGTCGGCGTCTTCGGCGCCCCCTCCGGCGAGGCCCTCGCCGGCGTCGTCGGGCCGCTGATCGAGGTGCCCGTCCTCGTCGGCCTCGTCTACGTCGCGCTCGCGGCGCGCACGAGGTTCTTCGCCGCCGCCGCCGCGCCCGCCGTCTCGTGAACGTCCTCTTCGTCTGCACCGCGAACGGCGGCCGCTCGGTGATGGCGGAACGCCTGCTGCGCCGCGAGGCGGGCGACCGGCACGCGTCCCGCTCGGCCGGCTCGAACCCCGGTACGACGGCGCACCCGCAGGTCGTCGAGGCGCTGCGCGAGCTCGGGATCGACGCCTCCGACCACGTACCGCACCCGCTCGACGACGAGGCGATCGCGTGGGCGGATGTCGTCGTCGCGACCTGCGACGACGCGTGTCCCGTCGTCCCCGGCAAGCGCTACGTCGCCTGGCAGCTGCCCGACCCCAAGCACGAGCCGATCGAGCGCGTCCGCGAGATCCGCGACGACGTCGCCGCCCGCGTCCGCGCGCTCGTGGCCGAGCTCGACGGGGAGGAGGAGGCCCGATGAAGTACGTGCTCTTCGTGTGCACCCACAACGCCGGCCGCTCGCAGATGGCCCAGGCGTTCCTCGAGCGCCACGCGCCGGCCGACGTGCGCGCCGAGTCGGCCGGCCAGGAGCCCGCCGACGCCGTCTGGCCCGAGGTGGTCGAGGCGATGCGGGAGATTGGGGTCGATCTCTCGGGGCGCCGGCCGCGCAAGCTCGACCTGGAGACGCAGCTCCACACCGACTGGGCGGTCACGCTTGCGTGCGGCGGCACGTGCCCGTACGTGCCGGGCTTCGTCGAGGACTGGGACGTGCGCGACCCCCGCGGCCTCCCGCTCGAGGAGGTGCGCGCGATCCGCGACGAGATCGAGCGGCGCGTCCGCGACCTCGTCGAGAACCGCCTCGACGCGATCCGCGCGGACCGCAGCGCCCACCAGCGCCGGCTCGAGCAGCTGCTGCCGACGCTCGTCGCCGAGTTCGAGGACACGAAGACCCCGGACGAGATCCGCGCCTGCGCCGATGCCGTCCTCGGCCGCTACGCGGACGCGCCCGTGCGCTCGTTCGTGCTCACGCTCGCGGACCGCGCCGCGCGCGAGTGCCTGCACGCCGACCGCTGCTACGAGCTCGCCGGCTGAGCGAGCCGCTCGGCGAGCGCCTCCCGCAGCGACGCGAGCCCCGGGATCCGGCCGGCCATCAGCACCTGCTCGTCGACGACGAGCGCCGGCGTCGTCATGACGCCGTACGCGGCGATCTCGCCGTCGTCGGTCACCTTCTCGACGTGCTCCGGCCGGCCGAGCTCGGCGAGCGCCTGCTCGGCGAGGTCGGTGAGCCGGCGGCAGTTCGCACACCCGCTCCCGAGCACCTTGACCGTGGACATGGGCGGGACTCCTTTCAGAGGACGGCGTTGAACAGGAAGCCGGTGGCGAGGATGCCTCCGGCGACGACGGCGACGAACGCGGCGAGAAGCTGCGGGCGCAGGACGCGCCGGAGCAGGATCGTCTCCGGCAGCGACAGCGCGACGACGCTCATCATGAACGCGAGCAGCGTCCCCATCGCGAGCCCCTTCGCGTGCAGCGCCTCGACGAGCGGTAGGACGCCGGCGGCGTTCGAGTAGAGCGGCACTCCGAGCACCACCGCGAACGGGACGGCGAACGGGTTGTCCGGCCCCGCGTAGCGGGCAAAAAAGTCGGTCGGCACCCAGCCGTGGATCGCGGCCCCGAGCGCGATCCCGGCCACGAGGTACGGCCAGATCCGCCCGAGGATCGCGCGCACCTCCTCGCGCCCGAGCTCGATCCGCTCGCTCCAGGTCGGTGCGATCTCGGCCGCGCCCGGGCCGCCGGCGCCTGCGGCCGCCTGGAGCACGAACGGCTCGACGTAGCGCTCGAGCCGCATCCGACCGAGCACGGCGCCGGCGACGATCGCGATCAGGAGACCGGAGCCGATGTAGAGCGCCGCGATCCGGAAGCCGAAGAGCCCGTACAGGAGCACGACCGCGATCTCGTTCACCATCGGGCTCGCGATCAGGAACGAGAGCGTCACCCCGAGCGGTACGCCCGCCGCGACGAAGCCGATGAAGGCCGGGACGGCGCTGCACGAGCAGAACGGCGTCGCCACCCCGAGCGCCGCCGCCGCGACGTTGCCGAGCCCCTCGCGCCGGCCGCCGAGCAGGGCGCGCGTCCGCTCGATCGAGAGGAAGCTGCGCAGGATCCGGACGGCGAAGATGATCCCGACGAGCAGGAGCAGGATCTTCGTCGCGTCGTAGCAGAAGAAGTGCAGCGCGTCCGCCCAGCGCGGGCCGTGCGGCACGCCGAACGCGCCGTAGAGCAGGTCGTTCCAGAACGGCAGCAGCGCCTCGTAGACGGCGAACCAGCCGATCGCGGCGCCGCCGAGCAGCCAGAGCGGATGCCGCTCCTCGGCGAGGCGCGCCCGGGCGGCGAGTGCGGTCACGCCGCCGGCTCCGTGGCGAGCGACCCCGCGAGCCGCCTGAGCGCGTCCCGGTCGAGCTCGACCTCGAGCCGCCGTCCTGCCTTGCGCGTCCGGACGAGCCCGGCCTCCCGCAGCACCTTCAGGTGGTGCGACAGCAGTGGCGCCGACAGCTCGAGCCGGGCGCGCAGCTCGCACGCGCAGGCGCCGTCGTGCGCGAGCTCGTCGACGACGGCGAGGCGGACGGGGTCGGCGAGGGCGCGGAGCGCCGCGAGACGGGGCGTGGGTGAGGGGACGGACGCCATCGGAATCCTTCAATTTCCATTGAAGGATCGGCGGCGTCGCGCGCCATCCGGTCGTTCCGTGAGCGAGGGGTCGGGGAAACCGCGGATCGGTCCGCGGTCAGCCCATCTCGATCTCGACCCGGAGGCCGTTGCGTCCGAGTTCGCGCAGGTGGCGGTAGTGCGACCGGAGCGCCGCGCGCAGCGTCGGCTGCACCGTGTAGCGCACGCCGTGGCGCTCGCAGTTGCGCCGGACGATCTCGGCGATCCGCGGGTAGTGCGTGTGCGGGACGCGCGGGAAGAGGTGATGTTCGATCTGGTAGTTGAGGCCGCCGAGGATCCACGTCAGGACGGGGTTCCGCGGGCAGAAGTCGGCGGTCGTCTCGACCTCGTGCACGGCCCAGGGGCGCCGCTCCTCGGCAAGCGCGTCCGGTGAGACGAAGTCGACGTCCTCGACGCAGTGCGCGAGCTGGAACGTGACCGCGGTGACGAGGCCGACGCTCATCGCGAACACCGCGTAGCCGCCGAGTGCGAGCCACCACGGGTAGACGAGCAGCGGCACGACGAGCGCCCAGCCGACGAAGACCGCCTTGCCGAGCAGAAGGCCGGCGAGGTCCCAGCCGCGCGGCAGCCGGATCGAGCTGCGGCCGATCGCGCCCCGGCGGAACGCCGCGATGTCGCCGGCGGCCTGCCAGCGGAGCACCATGAGGCTGTACAGCGGCCAGATGTAGAGGTGCTGGAAGCGGTACCAGGGCCGTGCCGGCTGCACGGGCATGAAGCGCGCGTACGGCGTCTGCGTGATGTCCGCGTCGTAGCCGTCGACGTTCGTGTACGTGTGGTGGGCGACGTTGTGCTTCACCCGCCACGCGTAGCCGCTGATCCCGAGCGCGGCGTCCGCGGTCCAGCCGAGCAGATGGTTGAGCCGGCGGCTGCGGAAATGGGCGCCGTGGTTCGCGTCGTGCATGACGCTGAACGCGACGAGCAGCGTGCCCGCGACGAGGCCGGCGAAGGCGAGCGCGGCGAGCAGGAGGCCCGGCGAGCCGAACATCAGCGCGGCCCAGCTCGAGAGCGCGAGCCCGTAGGCGAGCGCGCCCTTCGCGTAGAGGCGGCGCCGGCCGGCCGCCTGGACGCCCGGGGCGGCGAGGTACGCCTCGACCTCGCGCCGGGTGTCGTGGGCGAACGCGCCCCCGTTGTCGAACCGGGGTTTCGGTGTCGAGGCGGTGACAGTCACTTAGCGCAGCCGGTACACGATACGACCACGGTCCAGATCGTACGGGGAAAGCTCGATCAGGACGCGGTCGCCGAGCAGCATGCGGATGCGGTACCGCTTCATCTTGCCGGAGGTGTAGCCGAGCATCTCGTGCCCGTTGTCGAGCCGGATCCGGAACATCCGGTTACGGAGGGCCTCGACGATCTCGCCCTCCACCTCGATCTTCTCTTCCTTGCCGCCGATGAGGTCTCCCTTCGCCTTCGGGGCGCATAGCCCGTGACCGCAGAGCGGTCACGGGCTGCTGGTACCTGGCGCTAGGCGATCGGGGCGACGTTCGTCGCCTCCGGGCCCTTCGCCCCTTCCCGCTGCTCGAACTGCACACGGGCACCCTCGGCGAGCGACTTGAAGCCGTCACCGGCGATGTTGCTGTGGTGCACGAAGAGATCCTTCGTCCCCTCATCGGGGGTGATGAAGCCGTAACCCTTCGCGTCGTTGAACCACTTGACGATTCCGTTAGCCATATAAAAAACACCTCCTCGAACACGAACGAACGGGTGAGGAAGGCGCATGGCGCAGACCGGACTCGCTCTCGATTGAGCGGCCAGCGTAGCACCGTGGCGAGGCCGCCGCAGTCAACGCGGACAATCGTGTGCGACACTGGTTTCTCCGGTCGAACCCCAGTTGCCGCACCGGCGGCGGTCAGGAGTAGAAGCATGACAGTGCGGCCCGCTCGCTCGCTGCGGCACCGTCCGGCCGTCGGTACGGCATGACGGATGTGGCCTCGGCAGCTCCGGATCTCCGGCCGCGGCTGCGCGGGATGCTGCACGCCGGCGGTCTCGTCGTCGCGCTCGTCGTCGGAACCCTCCTCGTCGCCGGCGCCGGCCAGGGCCGCGTGCTCTCGGCCGCGATCTTCGCCGGCTCGGTCGCGGCGATGCTGACCGCGAGCACGCTCTACCATCGCATCCGCTGGGGTCACCGCGCCCGTCTCCGGATGCGCCGCGTCGACCACGCCGGCATCTACGTGCTGATCGCCGGCACGTACACCTCGATCGGGCTGCTGAGCCTGCACGGCCTGCTCCAGCACCTCGTGCTCGGCATCGTCTGGGGCGGCGCGCTCGCCGCAACGCTCACGAAGCTCTGCTGGGTCTCCGCGCCGAAATGGCTCTCCGCCGTGCTCGGCGTCGCGCTCGGCTGGGTCGGCGTCGCCGCCATGCCGCAGATCGCCTCGAGCGCGGGCATCCCGGCGGTCGTGCTGCTCGGAGCCGGCGGGCTCGCCTACACCGCGGGCGCGATCGTCTACGCCCGCCGCCGGCCGGATCCGGTGCCGTCCGTGTTCGGCTACCACGAGGTCTTCCACGCGCTCACGCTCGTCGCACTTGCCTGCCAGTACGTCGCGATCGCGTTCTTCGTCGTTCGCGTCGGCTGATCTCCGAGGAAAGGACGGCTGCCCATGCAGGGAACGATGCTCTGGTTCAACCGGGACAAGGGTCACGGATACATCCGCACCGAGGCCGGCGAACGGCTCTACGTCGAGGAGAGCGGGTTCTGCCCCGGCGAGGTGCCGGAGGGGCGCTGCAAGGGGCTCACGGTCGCGTTCGAGCGCGTCGACGAGGGTGACGCGCACGCGGTCGGCGTCACGTTCGAGGTCGCCGACGTGCCCCGCCGGGCGCGCATGCGCCGCTCGCGCGGCGGCGTCTAGCTCCGGGCCTGGGGCTTTCCCGGCGCGGGCCCGGTGCGTACGATCGGCGTGTGCAGGAAGCGCGCCTCACCGTGGCCGCACCGGGCGGCGTCGACGGCCGGCTCGAGCAGTACCGCGGCGAGCTGACCGCGTACTGCTACCGGATGCTGGCCTCTCCGTTCGACGCCGAGGACGCCGTCCAGGAGACGCTGATCCGGGCCTGGCGCGGCCTCGACCGCTTCGAGGGCCGCGCGGCGCTCCGCTCGTGGCTCTACCGGATCGCGACGAACGTCTGCTTCGACGCCCTGAGCGGCCGCAGCCGCCGCGCGCGCCCGATGGACCTCGGGCCGGCGCGGGCGCCCGAGCTCGAGAACCTGAACGCGCTGCCCGAGACGACGTGGATCCAGCCGATCCCGGACGGCCGGGCCGGTGCCGAGGACGGCGACCCGGCGGAGGTCGCGGTCGCGCGCGAGACGCTCCGGCTCGCGTTCGTCGCCGCGCTCCAGCACCTGCCGCCGCGCCAGCGCGCCGCGCTCATCCTCTGCGAGGTGCTCCGCTGGCAGGCGACCGAGGTCGCCGAGCTGCTCGAGTCGAGCGTCCCGGCCGTCAACAGTGCGCTCCAGCGCGCCCGCGCCACGCTCGACACCGCCGACGTCGCGGCCGGCGAGCGGCCGCCTCTCGGCGACGCCGACCGCGAGCTCCTCGCGCGCTACGTCGACGCGTTCCAGAGCTACGACATGGACGCCCTCGTGACGCTGATCCACGAGGACGTGACCCAGTCGATGCCGCCGTACGATCTCTGGCTGCGCGGCCGCGACGACGTCTTCGCCTGGTGGGTCGGTCCGGGGATCGGCTGCCGGGGCTCGCGGGTGATCCCGGCGCCGGGCGCGAACGGGTCGCCGGCGTTCGGCCAGTACAAGCCGGCGCCCGAGGGCGGCTATGCGCCGTGGGCGCTCCAGGTGCTCGAGCTGGCCGGCGGGCAGATCGTCGAGCTCACGTTCTTCCTCGACACGGAGACGCTCTTCCCGCTGTTCGGGCTGCCCGCCCGGCTCGAGTCGTAGTGCGGGCGCTCGCCGGCGCGAACCTCGCGCTCCGCTTCCTCCTCGAGCTCGCGCTCCTCGCCGCGTTCGCGCTCTGGGGCACGCACGCGGGCGGGGTTGCGGTCGCCGTCGCGGCTCCCGCTGCGGCGGCCGCGCTCTGGGGCGCGGTGCTCTCGCCGAAGGCGCGGGTGCCGGCGCCCGCGGCGGTCAGGGTCGTGCTCGAGGTGATCCTCTTCGGTCTGGCGGCGGGCGCGCTCGCGGCCGACGGGCATCCCGTCGCGGGTGCCGTCCTCGGCGGCGCCGGTCTCGCGAACCTCACGCTCGTGCGGGTGCTTCCGGCCCCCGACATGTTCCGCTAATCTACACCGCTACAAAACTGTGTAGTTGTTTTAGCGGAGGAGAGGTGGAAATGCCGGAGTGGCCCCTCGAGCGGGCGCTGTTTGCGCTCGCCGGAACGGTGACGCTCGCGAGCGTGGCACTTGCTGCGTTCGTGAGCCCGTGGTTTCTGCTCCTGACGGCGTTCGTCGGGGCGAGTCAGTGGTCGTTCGTCGTCGCGGGCGGTTGCCCCGCGTCGGTTGTGTTGGAGCGTGCCTTCGGCCTGCAGCGGGGATGTTCCAGGTGAGTGCGCTCGACCTCGCGGAGCGGCTCGAGGCCGAGCCGCGCACGACGTCGGAGATCGGCCCGATCGGTCGGCTCGGCCGCTTCGCCGCGGACCACGCCCGCGGCGTCGCGGTCGCCTGGGCGGTCGTCGCCGTCGTCCTCGGTGCATTCGCGCCCAAGGTGGAGCACGCGCTCTCGGGCGCAGGCTGGGAGGCGTCCGGTTCCCAGTCCGTCCAGGCGCGCGCGCTGATCCAGCGCAACTTCGCCGGGCTCTCGAGCCAGGCGCTGATGGTCGTCCTGCACTCGCCGGACGCGCGGTTCGGCGGATCGGCCTTCACGGCCACCGCGACCCGCGTCGAGCGGATCCTCCGCGGCGACGCGCGCGTCGCCGCGGTCGTGCCGCCCCGTCCGGGCGCGTCCGTCTCTGCGGACGGGCACACCGCGATCGTCATGGCGGGCGCGAAGGGCGACCCGACCGCGATGGTCGCCGCCGCGGATGCGCTCAAGGGCTCGCTCGCCGCGTCCGGCTCCGGCGGCGTCTCGGTCTCGCTCACCGGCGCCTCCGGGATGTGGTCGGACTTCAACACCGCGAACCGCACGGCGATGATGAAGTCGGAGCTCTTCTCGTGGCCCGTGACGCTCGGGATCCTCGTGCTCGCGTTCGGTTCGCTCGTCGCGGCCGGGCTGCCGCTCTTGCTGACGATCCTCGGGCTGCTCAGCTCCGCGGGCCTTCTGACGATCCTGACGCACGGCTTCGAGGTCTCGATCTGGGCGATGAACTTCGCGCTCATGTTCGCGCTCGCGCTCGGGATCGACTATGCGCTCTTCGTCGTCCACCGCTTCCGCGGCTCGTACTTCGGCTCGAAGCTCGACGCCCGCGACGCGGTCGCCGTGACGATGGACACCGCGGGCAAGGCCGTGCTCTTCTCGGGGCTGACGGTGCTCGTCTCGCTGTCGGCGGTGATGCTCGTGCCGAGCCCCGCGTTCCGCTCGATGGCGCTCGGGATCATGGCGAGCGTCGTCTTCGTCCTGCTCGCGACGCTGACGCTCCTGCCGGTCGCGCTCGCGAAGCTCGGACCGAAGGTGGACGCGCTCGCGCTCAAGTGGGTGCACTCCGGCGAGCACCGTTCACCCGCGTTCGCCCGCTGGGGCGAGCGGCTCTGGCGGCACCCGCACGTCTACGGGCCGGCGGCGACGCTGATCCTCGTCCTGCTCGTGCTGCCGGTGTTCGGCCTCAAGACGGGGATGCCGTCGATCGCGGTCGTCCCGCAGCACGACGGCTCCCGCACCGGCTACACGCTCGTCCAGCAGGCGTTCGGGCCGGGCGCGCCGGGGACGCTCCAGGTCGTCGCGCCGGCCGGCGAGGCGGCCCGCATCGCCGCGGTCGCCCGCGCCGACACCGGGGTCGCCCGGGTCATGCCGGCGCAGCGGGGCGGGAGCGGGCTCGCGCTCGTCCAGGTCGTGCCGAAGACCGATCCGTCCGCGTCGGCGACCGGGGCGACGATCGACCGGCTCCGGGCCGCGCTTCCGGCCGGAGCGCTCGTCGGCGGTGCCGCCGCGGAGAATCACGACCTCGAGCGGGCGCTCGCCGCGAAGACGCCAATCGTGATCGGGATCGTGCTCGCGCTCGGGTTCCTGCTCCTGCTCGTCGCGCTCCAGGCGCCGCTGATCGCCGCGCTCGGTGTGCTCACGAACCTGCTCGCCGTCGGCGGCGCGTTCGGTGTCGGCCGGCTCGTCTTCCAGGACGGACACGGCGCCGGGCTCCTCGGCTTCCAGCCGCAGGGCTTCCTCGACGCATGGGCGCCCGTGTTCTTCTTCGCGATGATCTTCGCGATCTCGATGGACTACACGGTGTTCCTGCTCTCCTCGGCGAAGGAGCACTTCGACCGCTCGCACGACCCGCACGAGGCGGCCGTCGGCGGGCTCGCGCACTCCGGGCGGGTGATCTTCGCGGCCGCGGCCGTGATGGTGGCCGTGTTCTTCACGTTCGCGCTCTCCGGGCCGCTGCCGCCGAAGGAGATGGGCGTGATCCTCGGCGTCGCCGTCCTGCTCGACGCGTTCCTGATCCGCCTCGTGCTGATCCCGACGCTGCTCCGCGTCTTCGGGCGCGCGGCCTGGGCGCTGCCGGCCTGGCTCGACCGGCTGCTCCCGAACGTCCGCTTCGGGCACGAGTAGTCGTCGCACCGGGCGGGGAGCCGACGGCTTCCCGCCCGCGAACACCGCCCTCGCGCCCGGCGGGCACGTGACGCTCCCGTCACCTTCGTGCCCGGCACCGCGCACCGCCGCCCGTGACGCTCTCGTGACGCTCGACCGCATGGATAGGCGGCTCGTGACGCTTTCGTGACGAAGGTGCCAGGCACGTACTCGCGTGGCGCACGCCGGGACACGGCTGCGGTGGCCAGGGCCGGTGAGGGCTCGGCTCTGACGAAGGTGCCAGGCACGTACTCGCGTGGCGCACGCCGGGACACGGCTGCGGTGGCCAGGGCCGGTGGGGGCTCGGCTCGGAGCCGGGCGCCGTCGGGGCTCCCGATGGTCGCGAGCCAGGCATGGGCGTCTCCACACCGTCTCCACACGGCCTGCAAGGAGCCTGCGCCGCCGAGGGCTTCACTGCGGTTCATACAGGGAACGCGAGACGAGAGGAGCATCACGATGAGATACGGACGGATGGTCAAGCTGGCGGCGGCAGGCGCGACGGTTGCGCTCCTCGCCGGCGTCGGATCGGCCGTGGCCTCGGCGCAGGGCGGCCCGCCGGCCGGCGCGCCCCGGCTCGGCCTCCAGCAGCAGAACGGTGCGGCCGTGGCCGGCGGCTACGGGATCCGCGCGGGCGGCGTCGTGATGGACGCGGCGGCTGCCTACATCGGGATCGACGAGACGGCGCTCGCGACGGCTCGCCACGACGGCAAGTCCCTCGCGCAGATCGCGACTGACAACGGCAAGACGGTCGTGGGCCTCGAGGCGGCGCTCGTCGACGCCTTCAAGGTGAACCTCGACTCGCTCGTCTCGGCCGGGCGGATCACCCAGGCGCAGGCCGACCAGATGCTCGCCGGCTTCAAGGCGAACGTCTCGACGGTCGTGACGCGCACGGACACGGGCCCCGCGAACGGCCGCGGCTACGGACGCGGCATGGGCGGCGGCTTCGGCCCGGGCCTCGGTCTCGCCCAGTGCCCGAACGCCTGAGTCGGGCGGCGGCGGTGAGGGCGGGCGCCACGGCGCCCGCCCTTCCGCGTGCCCGGGAGGACTACGCAGCCGCTTCGGCGATCTCCCCGATGCGACGCGCGGCACCGCTCGCGACGATCGTGACGAGATGAGCCTCAGCGGCGCGACAGTCCTCGTCGTCGAGGACGAGCGCAAGATCCGCGATCTCGTCCGCGGCTACCTCGAGCGCGAGGGGCTCGGCGTGCTCACGACCGAATCCGGCGCCGAGGCGATCTCGCTCGCGCGCGACTCGGAGCCCGACCTCGTCATCCTCGACCTGCGCCTCCCCGACGTCCCCGGCGAGGAGGTCGCCCGCGAGGTGCGCGCGTTCTCCTCGGTGCCGATCCTGATGCTGACGGCGAAGGCGTCCGAGGAGGACCGGATCCACGGGCTCGAGCTCGGCGCCGACGACTATCTCTCGAAGCCGTTCAGCCCGCGCGAGCTCGTGCTGCGCGCCCAGGCGATCCTTCGCCGCACGCGTGGCGACGACCCGGAGCGCCCGTTCTCGTACGGCGCCGGCCGGCTCGCCGTCGACGAGGCACGGCGCGAGGTGTTCGTCGACGGGAGCCCCGTCGCGCTGACGCCGACCGAGTTCGGGATCCTCGTCGCGCTCGCGCGCGTGCCGGGACGCGTCTACTCCCGCTACGAGCTGATCAACCGCGTGCGCGGCTACGAGTTCGACGGCTACGAGCGGACGATCGACTCGCACGTCAAGAACCTGCGCCGGAAGATCGAGCGCTCGGACGGCGCGCCCGAGATCGTGCTCACCGTGCTCTCCGGCGGCTACCGGCTGGGGCTCCAGCGTGACCCGTGAGCGCCCGCATCCCGGCGGCCTCCGCCTGCGGCTCCTGTTGGCGTTCGTCGGAGTCGCCGCCGTCGCGATCGGCGCGTTCGCCGGCCTGACGCTCTGGGCGAGCAGCGGCTCCGTCTCGGATCTCGTCCACCGCCAGCAGCAGACGACGATCCGCGACACCGCGCAGGTGCTCGCGGACGCGTACACGACCGCCGGCTCGTGGACGGGGGCGGATCCGCGCGCGGCGCGCGTTCTTGCCGTCTCCGGCGACGCGCTGCTCGAGGTCGAGGACGCGCAGGGGACGGTCGTGCTCCAGGCGGGGCGCGGAATGGGAGCAGGCGCGGGGCACGGCATGGGGCCCCAGAGCGCGCTCGGCGCGGCGTTCGGCTCTGCGACGGAGGTGCCGGTCGTGGCCGGAGGCGTGCGCGTCGGGACGGCGAGCTTCCGCTTCCCCGTCAGCTCGCTGCCGCCGGCCGAGCGCGAGCTCCGCGACGCGCTCACGCGCACGACGCTCTGGGGGATCGCGGCGGCCGTCGCCGTCGCGCTCCTCGTCGGGAT
>Ga0210077_1000614_pt1 | contig 12378 bp, 10 predicted proteins | sample RushMan_CattailN_5_FD_185556 | JGI IMG/M metagenome (GOLD analysis project Ga0210077, IMG submission 185556) | Wetland microbial communities from San Francisco Bay, California, USA, that impact long-term carbon sequestration -... | ecosystem: Environmental > Aquatic > Marine > Wetlands ... | reverse complement strand
CGTGTTTGCCCAGGGACGCTATGATCTGGCCCGAACCATTTTTGAAATTCAGGACTGGCTTGAATTAAGAAAACACCTGTATCCTCAAAAAGTTCACCCCTGAAGCCGTGTCATCAGGAATCAGAAGGGGGCTCCCATTAAAAGCAGTAACGATTGGACGCCTTAAATCTGTGAGATGGTGCTTTTGAGCTGGGCAATTTCAAGCCCCAGGCTGACACACTGTTTCCCGTCCATGCACAGGTCCGCATCCTGGTCTTCCAGAAAGGTTTTTAACTTGATGTGATCCTTTTTCAACTGGACCGTCCATGTTTTTTGATCGTTGTCATACTCGACGTTAATATCGATGCCGCACTCGCCGATGTCCGGGTACAATTCTCTGATTTTATCGCACAATGCATTTTTGTCATACATGATCGCACACTCCTTTCTTTGATGGGAGCAAAGCCTTAACATTCCAGTATACCGTTATTGTAATGCACCTATAAGATAAGTCAAACCCTAAGTGATCGTGAACAAAACCAAGATGGATTATAATATATTTATTTAAAGGGGTTTAACGATTCGACTTTTCCTATCAGGTCATTGTTGAAGATGAAGGCCAATGATGGCTTTGTAAGCAGGGAGAGATGAATTCTGCTATTTTATCTTTGTTTTGTTCACCCTTCGGGAAAGCCGATTATACTCCATCTCCTTCGTTGCCAAGGGCTCGCGGTAGCCGACTACAGCCTCACCCTCGGACGCCTTGGATCTGGAGCATCCTCGACTTTCGCTCAATTAGTGTCAGGTTTAAATGGGATCACTTTTCTTTTACTTTCAGCAAGTCGTCGATTTTTGATTTGATGCCGTCCACCTGTGTGGCGGACAGAAAAAGCGGATAATTATTTTCGGAAGAAATCGCCGCATAATTATTGTCCTTTTTATCTTTTTGGGCAAATATCGATAAGGAATAGTCTTTTTCACCCTTCAGGCTCACCGTATAGATCGGGTTTTTAAAATCTTCCTTTTTGGCTCCCTCGATATACTTCTCGCACTCTATGTGATTCAAAAAACGTAGCAGACTGCTGATCTTGGAAGGGGCTGTATTCCGGCCTTCCGCGTCCTCCCACACGGTTTTGGTTTTCGGTTCTTTGGCGGTTTTGGCCGCTGTTTCTTTTTTACCGGGAGCGGTTTCAGGGATTTCTTTTCGATGAAAAACAGCTGTTTTTTTATCATGCACAAGGGTTATCTCTTCAATGTTATTTAGCGCATAGGACATCACGATTTTGTTTCGCAAATCGCTGACGCGCTGGTCGAATTTTCGTCTGAAATCTTCTCTGGCATGATATACGTTGGGATCGCCTGCGAGTTTGACAAAAGTGTGTTGATACGTCGGGGCTGTTTTGCCGATATCAAAATCGCGGACCAGAGTGTTTCCCTGCCAGGCCTTCACATGGATTTTTTTTTCATTGCCCAAATCATAACGGACATAATTTTTCGATTCCGATACCAGTGCGGTCAATTTCAGTGTTCCGATGACGCTCAACATACTTTTGACCTTTTCGGGATCCGCAGGATATCCCTTGGGTTCGATGGACCACGCATCGTCTTTTTTACTTAAGACAATGGAATTCCCGGCGGTTGTGATCTCAAGTTTCGAGATTTGTTTCTCGGGAACCGCGGCAAGTTCCGGAAGCTGATAATTTGTTCTGTTTGAACGGTGTAAAGCAATATACAGGACCAATGCGACCAGGATGCCGGTCAGAATGAAATATTCTTTTTTCAGCTTCATATTCACCTCTTTTTACTTTTGAAACATCATCTGTATTCGTTTTCTCCTGGAATGGCGCTTCAGCCATACCAAAAGACCCAAAAAAACCACCAGTATGGGAAGCCCGGCGATATTAAAGCTTTTGACAAATGTTTTTGTCAGCGAACCGGTATCATGAAGCGGGTTAAAATTGAGCACCTTACTTCTCATACTGGCAATGTCTTCCCGATTGTTCAAAGCATCTATGGTGTTCAAAATAAACAGGTCATTGGGACTGTCGCCTTCGGGGTCCAGGACATTGTTTTTCAGCATATCCGGTGCGGCCATCAAAAAGATTTTACTTGGCTTTCCCCTGGAGATGACCTGATTTTGGCCTTTTATTTTCGCAAGCTCGGCCTCGGTCTTTTTATCGGCCGCCTCTGGCGCGTTTTCTTTTTTGTCCTTTTTATTCCCTGCGGCTGCTTTGACTTTATTCTCGCCGGCAGCTTTGTCATCCTTTGATATTTTTTCCGGAATCGGTTTGCCGGCAAAATAACTGGGAAATTCCCCTTCAATGAGATAAGCCAATGGAAATTGCTGCATCTGGTCGGCCGAAGGCGGCGGCGGGAGAAACAGGGGATTTAAGCTGATGTTTTTACGGATCTCCCAGGATTTATCAGAGGATGAAAACAATTTGACAGCATTGAGCTTGTTTTCGGAAATCCGTGCCTGGTCCAGATCCAACGGAGATATTTTAACCGCAACCAGGCCTTTGATGCCGCGCAGAAATTTCAATTTGTGGTTGATATTTTTGTCTTTGATAATGGGGGCAAAATATATGGGCCTCTCGCCGCCGCCCATACTCCGGGGAAGCCTTTGCTTGTGGCAGTTTTCATCCAGGACATATGCTTTTTGGATGTGGATGCCGTAATGCGACAGTAATTTTTCGAGCCCGGTATCCAGCGGCACATAAGCAGGTCCCCGGTTAAATCCGAACTGCTGCTGATTATTGCGGTTGACTTCCTTGAAAGGATCCAGGAACAGGGCAAGGTTGGTGCCTCTCATCAAGGCCTGATCGATCTGAAAGAGTTCGTAATCGGAAAACTTTTCAGTGGGGCGCGCAATCACCAGGCACTTGAGGCTGCCGGGGATGGACTGATTTTTCAAATCGATGGGTTTGATGCTGTATGTTTTGGATATTAGATTTGAAAATGTGGATATGGCGGCCGGATTTTGCCGGCCCATGGGGGATATACTCGATGTGCTCAGCGTATCGTGGTCCGCCAGGTATCCGAGGCCCTGGTTGATATTCACCAGGGTTTCAAGGTTGTCGTTGATCGCGTCTTCCAATTGATTGAGGCTTGCCAGGTTATACTGGGTTCCGATGATGGGAAGCCTGATCTCACTTAAAAGCGGTATTTTTCTGAATTTCCCGCCGTATTCCATCACCAGGCCGATCGTAGCGTTGCCTGCCTTTATTTTTCCATTGGAAAGGTCCGGCCATTGAAGTTTCATGAGATCGTATTTGTTCCACGAGGTTTCCGGTGACGATGTCGTGGAGGGATCGATGTAAGTATATTCCAGTTTTCCGTAGTTTTTGGCATTGAGGCGGTCAATGATCTCTTTTAACTTCTCCGGATATTCCGGGAGTTCGTTCAGTCCCATCAGCGGGGCTATGGGTTTTAAAGATGAAGATAAATACAGCGTGACCTTTACTTTACCTTTTAGACTCAATAATGTGCTGATTTTATTGTTGAGTTTCTGAATGGCCGTTGTCAGTTTATACTCCAGGCCGTCCACGGAGGTAATGGTGGGAATTCGTTCCACCATATCGCCGTGAATGAGAACCAGCCCCATGTAAGCTTTTTTGAATTTGACCTCATCTTGTTCAAACACCTGTATCTGGACCGGATTTATCCCGTAATTGTTCGCCAGCTTCTGATTTTCGCGGGCGGAAGCATCGATCCCTTCGGATTCGGGACTGACATCGTAAAATCGATAATTGAAATATTTATTGGCATGAATGGCATATTCTTCCAGCAGATCGTGCAGGTATCGTTCGGTATTGTTGTGCGGCGCCGGCAGATTTTTCGTAAAGAAGACATCGATGGTCAACGGTTCCGAAAGGGTGGACACCACCTGTTTGCTGGCTTCGGAAATGGAATAAATTCTGTTTTCGGTGAGATCGAGTCTGAAAAACAGCGACATTCCCGCCACATTGACCAGAACGATGATCACCAGGTAGATACACAGTTTGATATATTTTGGATAGCGTTTCTGAATGCCCATAATTCGCTCCTTAATTTTTTTCCTGCATGACCAGATGGGTGCTGTAGAGTCCGATGAACACAACACTGAAAAAATAGATGATATCCCTTGAATCCACAATTCCTTTGGCAATATTCTTGAAATGATAATCCGCCCCGAGATATCCGATGACGCCGAGCAGCGACCGCGGAAAGAAGAGCAGCATTTTGTCGATCAGGGCGAGCGTAAAGCAGATGACCATGCCGACAATAAAGGCGATGATCTGGTTTCTGGTCAGCGACGAGGCAAAAAGTCCCACGGCGACAAAGGAGGCTCCCAGCAAAACGGCGCCGATATACCCGCCTGCCACAGGACCCCAATCGAGCTGTCCCATAAAGGCGATACATATCGGATAGGCCAGGGTCGGAATCAGCGCGGCAGCCACGAACAAAACGCCGGCCAGAAATTTGCCGAAAAGGATATCCGTAAATGTTACCGGAAGGGTCAGCAGCATTTCATAAGACCCCACGTTCAGTTCTTCGGAAAAGAGTCTCATGGTGACGGCCGGGATTAAAAAAGAAAAGGTTATGGGAAGCAGATCAAAAAAATTTCTCAAATCCGCCTGGTTATAATAGAAAAATGTCGTAAAAAAGAACCACCCCGTCACCAGCAGAAAGATGGATATGACGATATAGGCAATGGGGGATATAAAATAGTCTTTGAGTTCCTTTTTGCAGATGCGGATCACCTGTTGCATGTCAGTCCTCCTTAATCCTAATTTATGGATGGACACTAGTTAGTTCGCGAAATACGGTCTCTAACGTTTTGGTTTCCTGTTGAAATTCGACGAGAATCCAGGGGGTTTGTTTGATGGTTTGATAAATGGTTTTTCTAAGGTCCTCCGCGGATTCGCATTCGAGCCGTATGCCGAGGTCGATGCTTTTTGCACCCTGAGTTCTTTGGACGGCCCTCACCCCCTCAATGGCGCCGAGTTGATCCTGCACGTCCTGAAAATCGGCGTTCAGCAAGGTTAAATGGATAAAATATTTTTGACCGGCGGCCTGCTTGAGATTTTCCGTGACGTCATCTGCGACGATCTTCCCCTTGTCGATGATCACCACGCGGTCGCAGGTGGCTTCCACTTCGCTTAAGATGTGGGTGGAGAGAACCACGGTTTTTTCTTTTCCGATTTTTCGAATGATATCCCGGATCTCTGCAATCTGATTCGGATCCAGACCGGATGTAGGTTCATCCAGTATCAGGATTTCCGGGTCTGTCATCATGGCGTGGGCCAGACCGACGCGCTGGTTCAATCCCTTGGAGAGTTCGTTGATGCTCCGGTGCATAATGTCATCCAGTCCGCACAGATCGACCAGTTGGCGGATCCTGGAAATCCGTTGGCTCTTGTCCATGCCCCGGATTCCGGCAACATAGTCCAGATAGTCATAGACCAGCATGCTGTGGTAAAGCGGCGCCGATTCCGGCAGGTATCCCATCATTTTTTTAATCTCGATAAGATGTTCATCCAGCAAATAGTCTTTGACGCGAATGGTTCCGGATGTGGGCATGAAGTAGCCCGTGAGCATTCGCAAGGTGGTGGTTTTTCCGGCGCCGTTGGGGCCTAAGAGTCCGAGAATTTCCCCTTTTTTGATGTTGAAATTGATTTGATCCACGGCGCAGAAATCGTTGTAATATTTTGTCAGATTTTCAACATGGATCATGATTTTTCCTTCTCCTTTTTCAATTTAATCACAAAAAACCCTGAATTGGCCCGTTTGAGCAACATTATCACGGCGCCGCCTTTTTTCACCTTTTGCGTCGCATCCTTGTAATCATCCACCGTGTTGATGGATCGGTGATTGATCTCCTTGATAATGTCGCCGGGTTGAATACCTTCGTTATCGCCCTGGCTGCCGGATTGAACATCTGTTACCACGACGCCTTTGGTTTCCCGTATATCGAATTTACGAGCGATTTCCGGCGTCAGGCTTGATACCCGTATGCCGAAGGCTTCCGGTTCTTTATGGGGAATACCGCCGGCAGCCAGCCGCTCTTCCTGTCTTTTGGCAATTTTGACGTTAAAGGTTTTCTCCTTGCCGTCGCGCAATACCGATATCTTGACCATTTCGCCGACATGGAAAGCGGCAATGATGCGGGTCAATTCCCGGCCGGTTTCTATTTTTTTGCCGTTGACCGCAAAAATAATATCTTTTGTCCGGATCCCGGCCTTATCCGCGGGATCACCCGGGAAAACCTGAGATACCAGCACACCTTCTTTGCTTTTAATCCCGTAGTATTCGGCCATTTCATCGGAAACATCCTGAATGCCGACCCCGAGCCAGCCCCGGGTCACTTTACCTTCTTTTTTAAGCTGCTGGATGACCCCTTTTGCCATATTAACGGGAATGGCAAATCCGATCCCGTTTCCGCCGGCGATGATGGCCGTATTGATTCCAACCACTTGGCCTTTCATATTGATCAGCGGACCACCACTGTTGCCGGGATTGATGGAGGCATCGGTCTGGATAAAATCATCATAAGGGCCTGAGCCGATGACCCGGCCTTTGGCGCTGACAATTCCCGCGGTTACGGTATGCTCCAGGCCGAAAGGACTGCCGATGGCCACCACCCATTGTCCGACTTTTAGGGAGTCGGAATCGCCGAAGGTCGCGACGGAATAGTTTTCGTCGGCTTTTATTTTGATCAGCGCAATATCCGTGCTGGGATCTCGACCGATGATTTTGGCGTCATACTCTTTTCCGGAATTCAATTTAACCTTGATTTCGTCCGCGCCGGCGATCACATGATTGTTCGTTACGATATAGCCGTCTTTGTCGATGATGAATCCGGATCCCAGGCTTCGCTGCTTGTACTCCCGCTGCTGTTCATTTCCGAAAAATTTATCGAAAAAATCCTTGAAAGGATCTTGATCCCCCTGCGGACCTTGATAAAAATGGCGGAACACGGGTCCGCCGCCTTTGATGGTTTTTACGGTACTGATATTGACCACCGTCGGACTTACGGTTTCGGCAAGCGTGCTGAAGCTTTCCGGGACGGCCAACGGATCATGTGACGCGGCCCGGGCATTGACGGCCGGTCGTGAAATTGACATTGCCAAGATGAAGGCAATTGTCAGCACGATCATCATAAAAACTTTTGTTGCTGTTCTGTTGTGTGTGCATACAGGATCATTCATCGGAGTTCTCCTTATCTTTTTATGCATGAAAAGAATGAGCGTATCCGTTTAAGTACAAGCAAAACCGTTGGCTTGCCGGGTTGGGCATACTATAGATCATCAATGGTCAATTATCAATCTTCGATAAGGGGAGGGGGGCGCTGCGGGGTGAGGTCATGTGGGTTGCATTTCGAAAAAACATACCTTTTTTCAGGGACGTAAGATACGTCACCATACAAAAAAAAATGATCCGAACCGTTGAAAAACAATGAAGTGCCCAATGCTTTTTTGTATCGAACAATGCAATAGAGCAGACGGGTCAACAGGTGTCGATCAACGGCACGCCATTTATTTTTAAAATTTGAAACGCTCAGTTCAGGCAATAATATATCGTCGTAATAAGTTGTCAACGTTTAAAACATCTCGGGCCGAGATTCGAACCGAAGCATGTTTTTTCTTTTGAAATCTTTTTGTCCGCATCTGAGCCCGTTACTTTCTTTTAGCACAGTAATGCTTTTTAAGATACCGCTTTAGACGGCGAATTGCCGCTGTAAAAGCAAAGTCTATGGATAGATAAAGATTTTCGAAACCTGATCCCGTTTCTGAATCGTGTTTTACAGAGATGGTTTTACCCGGTACATCTATGGTTATGGTTAAATAATAAAGACGGTTTTTTTGATGGTGGGATCCTGACTGATCGAGTACCACCCTGCAGTGCTTGATGTGATGGTTGAACCGGTTCAGTTTGGCAGCCATATGGTAGACAAAATCCTTGATCGGTTCTGCTTCAATTTCATGACGAAAACATAATTCAAGGGGAAATTTAACGGCAACGGGCTTTTGCTCGGATATTGGGGGCTGCGGTTTCTCGGGAATCAGTCCTAGAGGATAGATTTGACTGATAATGGTTAGGAGGTCGTCCATGTCGAAAGGTTTAGTAAGGATAGCCGCAGCTCCCAAGTTGTTGGCCAGGTCAAGGGTTTGTTTATCCGGAAAAGCGGTGATTAAAATCGTTGGCGGAAAATCATCGAATTGCTTTGTGGCTTCAAGAACTTGAAGCCCTGTGACTCCCGGCATACGAATGTCTGATATGATTAAGTCAAATCCGTGAAAGTATTCCAAAGGTCCCGGAAATCCAAGATGCTTCATAAGATCATCGCCATTTTTGGCCGTAATCACATCACATCCCTTTTTTTGTAAATACCATGAAAGCATCCTCCGCATTTCAAGGTCATCTTCCGAAAGAAGTATTCTCAAGGGAGAATGTCCATAAAAAGAATCCTGTGGGGAATCTTCAGCCGCATATTGTGTGCAGTGTTCTTCTTCGATCATATCCGTCTCCTGTGAGTTTCGATGGCACCTCACGGAATCGATTCTTGCAAAACAAACCGGGTGCGCTTTTCCGTGAAACGATACCTGACCGCTCGTGTCTTACGTGGCAGGCGAGTTGGCAAAGTGGCTTCGTCATTTCAGTAATTTAGCAGTGGGGGAGACGATGCTCCCGCAGGCTTTTTTGCGGGAGAACGCGACAGGGGGCAGGCACCCCCTCACTGCTAAATTATTGAAATGACCAGGCACACAGACGCCAAGTGAAACGGCGAAGCGCCCCCCTGAACATGCGCAGCACTTCAATAAAGATTTCCTTTCCCGCTGCTTTCTTGACAGAATATTTTAGCAATTAGCATGCCAGAGCACCGCATCGATCATCCCTCAATTCAAAGAGATCTTAAACATATTGAAAATATTGGTTAATTCAATTTTGGTCGGTATCACTCTTTTTCTCGTTGAATGTGATACACATCCCGTGTGGCGGGGCATTTTGCTGCATCGTTGCAATATGCCCCGGCGTTGATATGCCGTGGATGGATGGGAGGCTGCCAGGGGAAAAATATGAGCGCATTCATCAGTCGACCTTGTAATGTTGAAGCTTGCGGTACAGGGTTTTACGATCCAAACCCAGCACTCTCGCGGCCAAGGTCTTGTTGCCACCGACTGTTTTCAAGACATGAAGAATGTACCGGCGTTCAACTTCCTGAATCGGAACGAGTTCGCTTGGGTTGTTACTTTCAACGAGAAAGTGGGTCGCTTTATAATCACGTATTTTTTCCGGAAGATCATCAACAGAGATTTTTTCATATCCGGTCAATACAACCGCCCGTTCTATGGTATTCCGAAGTTCGCGCACATTTCCCGGCCATGTATAATTGAGAAGTTTTTCCGAGGCGGCATTGGATATCCCGGTGATATGTTTGTTTGAACGAATGGCGAACTGTTCGACAAAATGCCGCGCGAGAAGAAGGATGTCGGTTCCGCGCTCCCGAAGCGGCGGAAGATCGATCTGAATGACATTAATGCGATAATACAGATCTTCACGAAACCGGCCTTCCTCAATAGCCGTTTCAATATCACGATTGGTCGCAGCGATGATGCGTACGTCAAAAGCGACTTCCGAGGTGCCGCCGATGGGTCGAACGCTGCGTTCTTCCAGAGATCTAAGAAGCTTGGGTTGAAGGGACAAAGGAATATCACCGATTTCGTCAAAAAAGAGAGTTCCGCCATGGGCCTGTAAAAACAACCCTCTGTGTTCTGTCTTTGCATCGGTAAATGCGCCGCGTTTGTGGCCGAAGAGTTCACTTTCCAGCAGGGTATCCGGCAGAGCGGCACAATTGACGGCAACAAAAGGGCTTTTACGCCGGCGGCTTCGTTTATGAAGGGCCTGTGCCACAAGTTCTTTTCCCGTTCCGGTTTCTCCTGCAATGAGAATAGACGTTTCAGTATCGGCGACACGCTCGAATCGGTTCATCACCTTATGCATAACAGGACTTTCGCCGATCAGTTCAGCGAATCGATGAGATTTTTTGAGCGCTTTATCCAAAAGCCTTACCTTTTCTTGAAGGCCGCGGTGTTTGACCGCGCGGTCGAGGGCAAGGACAAGGAATTCCGTATCGATAGGCTTGGTAACGAAATCGTATGCTCCTGCGCGAATGGCGGCAATGGCGGTCTCCATACTCCCAAATGCGGTAATGACAATGACCGGGGTATCGGGCCTGTTCGCAACAATCCGTTCACAAAGCTCGATTCCGTTCATATTCGGTAGATTCAGATCTGTCAGGAGTACATCAAAAGATTGTGTCTTCAACACGTCAAGCGCTTTCTCGGAGGAGATGCACCATGTCGGCTGGAAGCCGTGCCGTTTGAGATCGTCCGCAAGCATCTCGCACATGATTTGTTCATCATCAACGATCAGGATTTTTCCGCGCATTCGTCAACCTCCAGCGGTATATAAATTGTAAAACAACTCCCCTGACCGACCTTGCTCTTGACATCGATCCATCCACCATGCTCCTGAATGATGCCATAGGCAATGGAAAGTCCCAACCCGGTCCCTTGTCCCACACTTTTGGTTGTAAAAAAGGGCTCGAATAGATGGTTGATGTTGTTTCCAGGAATACCTTCTCCTTCATCTTTAATATTTATTGCCACAAAATTTTGTTCCAGGTCGCAACTTTGCGCCGGAGGGCATGAGGATTTCATATGGATTCCGAGTTCCAAATGCCCGCCTTCGGGCATTGCCTGAATCCCGTTCATCACCAGGTTGATCAAAACCTGTTGAATCTGATACGAGTCGATCGAAACCAGGGGGATGTCTTCATTTTTTAAAAGCCCAAGTGTAACGTTTTGCTTTTGGGCGGCGGGTTTCAGCATTTCCAGGACTTGAGCGGATAGATGTTTAAGATCGACCCATGACTTTTGAGGCGCCCGGCGCCTGGCAAAATCCAGCAGTTGATGCACAAGTTTTGCCATACGCTCCGCCTGCTCTTTAATGATTCTCGAGCATTCGATAATATCTTCTTTTTTCAAATTTTCGTTGGTGATCAGCTTGGCTCTTCCTGAAACGACGTTAAGGGGGGTACCCAACTCATGAGCGATCCCTGAAGAGAGACGCCCCAGCGTGGCAAGACGTTCGGTGTGCCGTAATTGTTCAAGCGCTGAAATGCGCGCTTCCGTCTCTTTGCGGACCGTTTCCCGTGATACGGAAAGCTGTTCGCACATTTGGTTCATGGCAGTCGCCAGATTGGACAGTTCATCCTGTCCACGAACAAAAATTCGCTTCGAAAAATCTCCTTTACCGATCTGCCGGGTGAATTCCATCATTTGATCCAGCGGACGGCCGACAAATTTAATACCCAGCACCCATAGCATGATAAACCCCATCAATGCCATCAAGATGCCGAGTATAATGGATCGCAATATCGTTTTATGAATGTAGCTCGTCAACTCGGCCAGTGATTCTGAAATTTCAAGAGCGCCATACGCGTCATTGCTGATTTTGACCGGTATATACGTGTACCGATAACCGGGCCCATTACCATCTATTTTTTTCACTGAAATTTCTTGGCCGTGAAATACCGCAGTCAATTTTTTCCGGGCCACGCGGGGCATATAAGGGCCACCTGAAAGATTGCCCAGCCAAACCCAGCGGATCCGCATATGATTTTCCTCTTTATCCACTCTTTTGATCAGTTCCAGAGCACGGTTTTGGCCGGACTTATGCCAGGCGTTAAGGGTCAATACCTTGACCGTGTTGCCCAGCAAGTAAGCGTTTTGCTTCATATCATTGTCAAACAGGTTTATCTCGCGCTTGATGGAAATGTATCCGTCGGCAGCCAGAAGCGCGATGATTCCCAAAAAAATTAAACTCATAATTTTTATCGTCAGTTTCATTTAATGCCTCGTTCTCTACCCCCAAAAGGCCAAAAAATTGATTTTAACCGGTTTTTCAAGTCATGCTTTTGGCCAGCCAAAACAGGGCCATTCCGATGATGACGGTGCCGCCCAATGATTTCGTTTTCAGTGCAAAAACAAAGGTCGGTATTGCCACCCAGAGCTCGGGTTGCCAGAGCGCCATATGGCGGGGCGTGCCGCTGGTCACCAACTCCGGCAAGAGGAGCGCGCTAAGAATGGCTGCCGGAATCAGGTCGAGCCACTCGACCAACCATTGCGGCAGATTGCGTCGGGACAAAAACACCAGCGGGAACCAGCGCGGCAGATAGGTCGCCAGACTCATGCCGAGGATAACCCATACCACCTTTACATGGATCATCGTGACCCCCATTTCTTTATGCCCAGAACGGTCGTGGCCGCAATGATGGAGGCCAGAATAATGTATGAACTGCCGGGAATGATCAGAGACAAGATCACTGCCACAGCGCCGGCGATGACGGCCGTG
>Ga0210077_1000613_pt1 | contig 12379 bp, 7 predicted proteins | sample RushMan_CattailN_5_FD_185556 | JGI IMG/M metagenome (GOLD analysis project Ga0210077, IMG submission 185556) | Wetland microbial communities from San Francisco Bay, California, USA, that impact long-term carbon sequestration -... | ecosystem: Environmental > Aquatic > Marine > Wetlands ... | reverse complement strand
CGGCGGTGTGGTGGGAATTCTCCTAGCACAGGGCGGAATCCATTTCGTGAAGATTTTCGGTCCGCCGAGCATTCCACGTCTCAGCCAGGTAAATCTCGACTGGCATGTGATCTTCTTTGGCCTCGGCGTCACGCTGCTCACGGGGTTCTTCCTGGGCCTGATGCCCGCGATGGTGGCCAGGACGGAGAATCTGGTCGAGCCGCTGCAGTCGGGCGGGCAGCGATCCGGCTCGACCCCGGCGGGCGAACGGGCCCGCAATTCCCTGCTGGTATCGCAGATTGCGCTGGCGCTGGTGTTGGTCATCGCCGCGGGGCTCTTCATCCGAACTTTCCGTCAACTGCTGGCTGTGAATCCCGGCTTCCGTCCCGCGCACGTCCTGACGTTCGAGCTCTCCCTGCCGGCGTCGAAGTATCCGGATCAAGTTCACATCGTGTCGTTCTATCAAGAAGCGCTGCGCCGGCTTCGAGGCTTGCCGGGTGTCCGGTCCGCCGGAGTTACCGAGGTCGTTCCCCTGGGCGGCGCCACCGAAAGCACCTCGATTCGCATTCCCGGCCGTCCACAGACGAGCTCTCTCGATATTCCCGTTGCAGACTACACGGTCGTATCTCCAGGATATTTCTCGGCCGTGGGGACACCGATTCTCCGTGGGCGGCCGTTTCTCGAATCGGATACCGCGGACTCGGCACCGGTGACCGTCATCAGCAACGCCATGGCCAGGAAATTCTGGCCAGGCCAGGACCCGCTCGGGAAACAAGTCGGCCCCAGAAGCCATCTGTATCCGCTGGCGACCATCGTTGGCATCGCGGCCGATGTGAAGCGCATCTCTCTCCGCGGCGCCCCTCCCCCGGAAATGTACGTGCCCTACGCGCAGAAGATATGGCCGTCGCTGCAGACCATGGACATCGTCCTGCGCACGACCCAGAACCCGGTGTCCGCCGTCGCGGGCGCGAGCGAGGCGATCCAGTCCATCGATCCGGATCTGCCGCTGGCCAGCATCAAGCCCCTGACGGATGTCGTTGCCGATTCCATGACGCGGCCGCGATTCTCCATGCTTCTGCTCGCGGCCTTCGGCGCGCTTGCCCTCCTGCTTGCCACGGTGGGAATGTACGGCGTCGTTTCCTACAGTGTCGCGCAACGCACCCGCGAAATCGGCATTCGTCTGACCTTCGGCGCGCAACGCCGCGACATCCTGCGACTGGTGCTGGGGCAGGGCGCTCGACTGGCCGCCCTTGGGATCGCGATCGGACTCGGGGCCTCATTCGGCGTGACGCGGTGGATGCGCAACCTGTTATACGGCGTTCGGCCCACGGATCCTCTCACGTTTGTCGCCGTCTCGCTGCTCCTGCTGGGTGTGGCGCTTCTTGCCTGCTACATTCCGGCGCGGCGTGCGATGCGAGTGGATCCAGCGACGGTGCTGCGGAACGATTAATGAGGGCCTGATGCCTACACACGGAGAGAGGGCGTAATGAGAAAAGCGCGGGCGTGGATGGCGCGAGTGGCCGGACTGTTTGGCCGCGCGCGGCGGGAGCGCGAGATGGCGGCCGAGCTGGAAAGCCACCTGGCGCTGCACATCGAGGACAACCTGCGCGCGGGGATGACGGCGCAAGAGGCGCGGAAGCGGGCGCTCGTCAAGCTGGGCGGTGTCGAGCAGGTGAAAGAGGAATGGCGAGACGCCCGCGGATTTTCGCTTCTGCGTGATGGCGCGGGCGACTTTCGTTACGGCGCGCGGATGCTGGGCAGGAGCCCCGGCTTCGCCGTGATCGCTGTGCTCACGATGGCGCTGGGCATTGGGGCGAATACGGCGCTTTTCTCGGTGGTGAATGCGGTGCTGATCAATCCGCTGCCGTACACGCAGCCGGACCGGCTCGTAGCCGTTTACATGAGCACCTCGATTACACCGAAATTCTCGATTTCCTATCCGAATTTCCTCGATTGGGAGCGGGACAACCGCGTGTTCTCGGCCATGGCGGCCTTTCGATCCGACGTATATGACCTGACCGGCATCGGCGAGCCGGAGCTGGCGAGGGTGGAGATGATTTCCGCCAGCTTTCTCCCGTTGCTTGGGATGAAGCCGGTCGTGGGGCGCGCGTTCACGTCGCGGGAAGACCAGCTGGGCGCAGCACCGGTGGCGATGCTGAGCGAGGGGTTCTGGGAGCGGAAATTCGGTGGGGCGCGGGACGTGGTGGGGAAAACGATCACGCTCAATAACCGCGTACGCACGATCGTCGGCGTCGTTCCATCGAGTTTTCACTACGCGAACGCCGCCTTTGACAGCAAAGCCGAGGTCTACCTGCCGATTGGGCAGTGGAGAGAGCGTACGTTTTGGGACCGGCGCGACCCGAAGAAGATGAATGCGGTCGGGCGGCTGAGAGAGGGTGTGACGCTGGCGCAGGCCAGGGCGAACATGGACACGATTGCGGCGCATCTGGCCGAGCAATATCCCAACGCCGACAAAGGCACCGGGGTCACGCTCGTTCCGCTGAAACAGGACGTTGTCGGCAACATCCGTCCATTTCTGTTGCTCCTCGTCGGGGCGGTGGTTTTCGTCCTGCTGATCGCCTGCGCGAACGTGGCGAATCTGCTGCTGGCGCGCTCGACGGGGCGGACGCGCGAATTCGCCATCCGCGGTGCGCTCGGGGCGGGGAGGGGGCGCATGATGCGCCAGCTTCTGGCCGAAAGCCTGCTCTTGGCCTTCGCCGGCGGCACGCTGGGCCTGTGCCTGGCGGCGTGGGGTACGCGGGCGGCGCTGGGGGTATTGCCGGAAGCGCTGCCGCGCGCGCGCGAGGTGCATATGGGCGGGAGCGTGCTGGCCTTTACGCTGGGCGTGTGCGTTCTCGCCGGGATCGTGTTTGGAATCGCTCCGGCGCTGCGATCGGCCGACGCCGACATTCAGGAAACGCTGAAGGAAGGCGGGCGCGGGGGAAGCGGAACGCGGCATCGGACGCAAAGAATTTTCGTTGCCGCCGAGATGGCGCTGGCGGTGGTGCTGCTGGTGGGCGCGGGCCTGATGATTCGGAGCCTGTCGAAGCTCTGGAGCGTCGATCCGGGATACGATCCCCACGACGTCATGCATTTCGTTCTTTCCACTCCGCGGCCGCTCGGAACGACTACCGACGAGGTGAACGCCGCCTACCGGCAGATTCGCGAGCGGATTGAACATGTACCGGGCGTCGAGGGGGCTTCATTGACGGGCGGGGCCACGCCGATGGCGCGCGCGTCTCAGCTGCCATTCTGGCTTGCGGGGCAGCCGAAGCCGGCGAGCGAAGCGGGGATGAAAACGACGGTGCTCTACGCCGTTCAGGAGGACTACCTGAAGGTGATGAGAATCCCGCTCGTGCGCGGGCGTTTTCTGACGCCCGAGGACGACGCGCATTCAGCGACGGTCGCCGTGATCGACGAGCAGTTCGCACATCTCTACTTCGGCGATCGGGATCCGATCGGCCAGCGCATCAACCTCGACCTCATCGACATGTCCCCGGAGATCGTCGGAATCGTCGGGCACGTGAAACAGTGGGGTCTCGCCTCCGACGCCCTCTCGCCCATTCAGGCGCAAATCTACATTGCGAACTCGCAGGTTCCCAGCAAGTTCCTGTCTTTGGAGGACCGAGGCAGCGCGATGGTGGTGCGAACGAACGGGCCGCCGCTTGCGGCAGTTTCCGCGATTCGGCAGGCCCTCGAACAACTGGACGGCGAGCTTGTGGTTTCCGACGTTGAGCCGATGGACAGCATCATCGCCCATTCGCTGGCCACGCGGCGGTTCGCAATGATTCTGCTGGGGGTGTTCGCGGGGATCGCGCTGCTGCTGGCCTGCGTGGGGATTTACGGCGTGGTGTCGTATCTGGTGGGCCAGAGGACGCATGAAATTGGGATTCGCACGGCGCTCGGCGCGCAGAGAGAGGACGTGCTGCGCCTGGTTTTGGGCGAGGGAGCGAGGATGGCGCTCCTGGGCGTGGGCATAGGCCTGGCCGCGGCGCTCGGACTCACGCGGCTGATGTCGGGGATGCTCTTCGGCGTGAGCGCGCACGATCCGCTCACGTTTGCGGCCGTCTGCGGGCTGCTGGTGCTGGTGGCGCTCCTGGCGACGTACGTTCCGGCGCGGCGGGCGGCGAGGATCGATCCGGTCATCGCGCTGCGGCAGGAGTGATGGGTGATGTGATGAGTTTGTGGGGGAAGGCGCACGGACAGGAGTGTCCGTGCCACCAAAGGCCACGAGGATCGATTTGGTCGTGGTGTTGCGGCGGGAATGGGTCGCTGAGGGGCGGGGACAAGGATAAGTTGCGATGAGAAGAGAAAGGGCATGGATGGTGCGAGTGACGGGATTGTTTGGCAGGAAGCGGCGTGAGCGCGAGATGGCGGCGGAACTCGAAAGTCATCTCGCGCTGCACATCGAGGACAATCTGCGCGCGGGCATGGCGCCAGAAGAGGCGCGGCGGCAGGCGCTGATCCAACTCCTCGGCGGTATCGAGCAAACAAAGGAACAGTACCGCGAGCAGCGCGCATCCCATTTCTCGAAACACTTTGGCAGGACTTGCGCTACGGCGTGCGGATGCTGCGGAAGAGTCCGGGGTTCACTCCTGTCGCCGTGGTCGCGCTCGCGCTGGGCATCGGCGCCTCCACGCTGATCTTCAGCGTAGTCTACGCCGCGCTCGTTCGATCCCTTCCGTATCCCGACGCGGGCCGGCTGGTATGGATCTACAGGCGCGAACAGCGGATGCCGATGCCACAAAGGGTCTCCTCAGCCGATTTCCCCGTCTTGCGCCACAACGTAGGCACACTCGGGTCGATCGGCGCGTTTCTGGATCCGGGCAAAGCGCTGAAGATCGGGAACCAGAGTGAATGGGTTCCGGCGGCCCTCGTCACGTCGGGCATTTTCAAAACATTCGGCGTCCAGCCGGTACTCGGCAGAAAATTTCTGCCGGAGGAGTATCGAGAAGGAAAGCAGCAAGAGGTCTTGCTGAGTTACCGGCTGTGGCAGGAGGGGTTTGGCGGGAAGCGGGACGTGCTGGGCCGCACCGTGCTGGTGGATTGGAAACCGTATACGGTGGTTGGCGTCATGCCGCCCGGATTGGATTTCCCTTCGCGCGAAACGCGGTTGTGGCTGCCGCTCGTCTTGCCGGTCGGCAAGGACACTTTTGGCGTCGACGTTGTGGGCCGGCTGAAAGCCGGTGCATCCCTCGTTCAGGCGCAGGCGGAGTTGGACGCGCTCGGGCCACGTCTGAAGAACACCTCGCCTTGGAAGGTCTCGCTGCGGGCTGAACCGCTGCGGACGCATCTGGTTGGCAGTTAGCGATTGCCTCTGATGATCCTGCTGGGCGCGGTCGGACTGTTGCTGCTGATTTCCTGCGCCGGCGTGGCGAATCTGCTGCTGGCGAGGCTTTCGGCGCGCGAGCGCGAAACAGCGTTGCGGGCGGCGCTCGGCGCCACGCGCGGCCGGGTGCTCAGGCAGTTTTTCACCGAGAGCCTCCTGCTGGGTGTCGCGGGCGGGGGATGTGGTGTGCTGCTGGCGTTCGCGGGCAAGAGTGCCCTGGTCCGCTTGTTGCCGCCAGACCTGTCGCAATTCGCGCCGGTCAGGCTGAACCTGCCGGTGCTGCTGTTTGCGCTTGGCATCAGCGTCATCTCGGCGGTGATCTTTGGCGCAGCGCCACCACGGGATCCACACGCGCCGTCCGCCGCGCAGGGACGTAGCTCGCCGCGATCGTAACGACCAGGACCAGCGCAGCGGTGCCGGCGAAGCTGGCCGCGTCCCAACGCCCTACGCCGAAAAGCGAGCTTTCGAGAAAACGCGATAGCGCGAGCGCTCCGGCCAAGCCGCCGAGCAATCCGATGGCAACAACTCCCAGAGCGGTGACCGCGCCCCTACGAGTCCTCAGTCATAGGCGCTGAGCAGCATTGCGCAAAGTGCCTAACCTTTCTCCGTATTCTCCGGGCCTTTCTCAATGACCTCTGTGTGAGAGCTTTTCCCTCATCCGCGATCCCGTGCCACGGGTCACGTCCCGTTGGCGGGAGCGCCGGGGACGGCGGAGACGGGAATTCGCTTGCCTATGGTGGGCTGCGTCGAGGATGGCGGGGCGGTGAAGGCTGACCACAGGAGCCAGGCGTAGAAGGGGGCGTAGGTGAGCAGGAGGAAGAGCGGGCGGAATTTCCAGACGCCGGAGGCCTGGTAGCCGATCAGGACTTCGTAGGAGAGGAACTGGAGAATCGTGAGCATCAGCCAGGGGACCATGTAGCGCGAGACTCCTACCAACGCAATGAACGGGACGACCCAGGTGAAATACCACGGATAGCCATTCGGGGCGACCAGCAGGATCGCGCCGAAAAGAAGGAATGCGGCGCGGGCGGGGTCGAGACGGCGGGCGGCGGCCCAGAGAGCGAGGCCGGCTACGAGGCCCACTCCGAGGCCGAGGGCGAGCTGGTTCGAGCCCGAGATGCGCTGCAAGACCAGGTAAATACTGGCGTTATTGTCGCGGAAGCTCGTCTGGTATTGATGGAATGTGGCCAACACCACCGGAAGCGCGGAGCGATAGGGCCAGGCGCAAATCGCCGCAAAGCCGCCGGCGGCGAGCGCGGCGGGCCATCCGCGGCGAGGCCATTTGAGCCGGGCGAGCCAGAGCGGAACGAGCACGGCGGGGAAGGCTTTGGCGAGGACTCCGGCGGCGAGCAGTATCGTTGACAGTACCCGGCGCGGGCCTATAATCAACAAGGTGGCGCCAACGGTGGCTGCCAATGCAAGCGCATCGTTGTGACCGCTCGCGGCAAACTCCACAACCACGAGCGGATTCCACCCGTAGATGGCGAGCTGATAGTTGCGTCCGTGACCCCGGCGTACCCACCAGGCAAGCGCCAGCAAAACGAGCAAGTCGGCGAGCAGGAAAGGCATTTTGAACGCCACCGGGTTTGGCACCAGCCGCCAGGCAGCGGCGAACACCAGCTCGGAAACCGGGGGATAGACCGAGCGGATCCCGTGGCCGGGGATTTCGCGAATCGAGTGGACGGCCAGGGCCGCAAAACGGGGATCGTCGGGCCGAACGCTGTAGGGGTTGATGCCAAGAGCCTGCACGTGGCCGTCGAAGCGGTAGCGAAAGATGTCGTCGGAGAGCGTGGGACGAAGCGGGGCAAGCGTCAGCCGGAAGGCGAGCGAGGCAAGCAGGATGAGCCAGAAAGCGCGCCGGCTGTCGGGGCTGTGCTCGAAAGCGTAGAGCGAAACGAGGTAGACGATGCCGGCCCCGAGGGCGATGGCGATGGTTTCGACGACGTACACTTCCAGATTTCCCAGCCAGGCGAGCGCAAGAAAAGCCGCTTCGAGCGCGATGGCGAGAGCGAGCGCGCGTAGCCATTGCGAAGCCGGGCGCGAACTCGGCGAAGTCTTCGTCATGAGCGGGGAGGTGGCGGTTGATCTGGGCTGCTAGCCTCGCCGGCTTCGCGGCGTCGAATCCGTTCTGGGACTACATGCGGCGGCAAGTCGATCCGACGCTGAATCCCTTCCGCGGCCTCTATCAGGCGAACGGGTTCGACCTGACGATGATGGTGCCGTATTTCGTGGTGTTGGGAATTCTGGCGCTGTACGGTATGCACCGTTATTGGCTCGTCTACGATTATTTCAAGTATCGCCGCAACGTGCCCGCGAAACCGCCCGAGCCCGCCGACTGGCCGAAGGTTACCATACAGCTTCCCATCTTCAACGAGCGATACGTGATCGAGCGGCTGGTGGACGCGGCGGCCGCTTTCGATTACCCGCGCGACAAACTGGAAATCCAGGTGCTCGACGATTCGACCGACGAGACGCGGGAGATCACCCACGCCGTCGTCGAGCGCTACCGGGCGCTGGGCGTGCCGATCGTGCATCTGCATCGCACGAATCGCGTCGGGTACAAGGCCGGGGCGCTGCAGGAAGGGCTGAAGGTCGCGAGTGGCGAGTATGTCGCCATTTTCGACGCCGATTTCCTGCCGCCGGCCGATTTCCTGCGCCGCACGCTGCCCTACCTGATCGCCGAGCCGAAAGTCGGCATGGTGCAGACGCGCTGGACCTACCTGAACCGGCACTATTCGGCGCTGACCGAGATCGAGGCGATCCTGCTCGACGGGCATTTCGTGATCGAGCACGGAGCGCGCTCGCGCCGCGGCATCTTTTTCAATTTCAACGGGACGGCCGGCGTGTGGCGCCGCGCGACGATCGACGACGCCGGCGGCTGGGAACACGACACGCTCACCGAGGATACCGACCTTTCCTATCGCGCCCAGATTCGCGGCTGGAAATTCCTCTACCTGCCCCACATCGAGTGCCCCTCCGAGCTGCCCGTCGAAATGAACGCGTTCAAGACGCAGCAGGCGCGCTGGGCGAAGGGATTGATGCAGACGGCGAAGAAGACGCTGCCGCGCGTGATGCATTCCGACGCGAGCCCGCGCATCAAGACCGAGGCGTTCCTGCATCTGACGGCGAATATCAGCTATCCGCTGATGGTGGCGCTGTCGCTGATTCTGCTGCCGGCGATGGTGGTGCGGTTCTACCAGGGCTGGTTCCAGATGCTGCTGATCGACCTGCCGCTGTTCCTGGCGGCGACGTGGTCGGTGTCGAGTTTTTATCTGGTGGCCCAGCACGAGCTGTATCCGAAGAACTGGAAACGCGCGCTGCTCTATCTGCCGTTCGTGATGGCGGTGGGGATCGGGCTTTCGGTGCGGAACTCGAAGGCGGTGATCGAGGCGATCGTCGGGAAGAAATCGGAATTCGCGCGGACGCCGAAATACCGCATCGAGGGAAAGCAGAAGACGCGGGGAGCGGTGAAGAAAGCCTACAAGCGCGGGGCGGGGTGGTCGCCGTTCATCGAACTGGCGCTGGGCGTCTACTTCATCGGCACGGTGGCTTACGCGATCCAGAACCAGAATTACTTCACGCTGCCATTCCTGCTGCTGTTCGTCTGGGGCTACCTCTACACGGGCTTGATGTCGCTCAGCGAAACGTACCTCGATCGCCTGCGTTCGCAGCCGGCCACTCCCACCGAAACGCGGCCCGCGGCCGCCGGCGCCAGCGCGCCGGGGTTCTAAACATCCGGCTCCCGTTCCCTGCGTACTTTCCACCTAGAAGAATTGCGCCATCGACAACGACGGCCTGCTGTAGGATCATTTCCACCCATTTGTAAGAAAAGGAGCGATTGTACTGATCGTACCTTCGATGGTGGCCAGCCTGGCTCTGCTGCAAAACCGCGGGCACTACGCCTATACGAAGGCCTAAGTTCGGGAAACGGGGGAGGAGGCATTGGTGCTGCGGAATCTTTCGCTGTTTTTTCTGCTGGCCGGTATTGTCATGCAGGGGAACGCGCAGAAGAAGCTCCCGCGAAGTCACGGAAAAAGTGGTCCCGCCGCGGGTAAGGCGTCGCTCATCGCCGGAAACCAGTCCTTCAAGCCGCCGGACCCGGCGAGCATTCCGATGGGGCCTCTTGGCGACAGCATCCGGTTCGGTCTGCAAATCTTCACGGATACGCCGCAATACGCGCGGGCGTACGTCGGCAATCTTCTCAGCTGCTCGGATTGCCACCTGCAAGATGGGACCGCCGCCTACGCGTCTCCTCTCGCAGGTGTCCCGGGCCTGTTTCCCATGTACAAAGCGCGCGCCGGACGCGTGATCACGTTCGAAGACCGGATTCAGGAATGCTTCACCCGCAGCGAGAACGGCCGTCCCTTGCCGCCGAGCGGCCCGCAACTGGTGGCCATCGTGGCCTACATTCAGTGGCTCTCCCAGGGGCAACCGGTCGGACGCGCACTCCCCGATAGAGGGCTCGTCAAGCTGCCTAAATTGCAAGGCGATGCCGCCAACGGCGCCAGGATCTATGCGCAAAAATGTGCTGTTTGCCACCAGGCCGACGGCGGGGGAGTTCCCCCTGCCGTGCCTCCACTGTGGGGGCCGAACTCATTCAACGACGGCGCGGGTATGAGCCACGTGGCGCAGATGGCCGCATTCGTACAGCACAATATGCCTCAGAACCAACCCGGAACACTCACGCCACAACAGGCTTTCGACGTGGCAGCCTACGTGGACAGCAAACCGCGCCCGAAGTTTAACCCTAGCTACGCAACCTACTGACTTGTCACACAATCCGGATTCGCCCGCGGCCTGATTCTTCCCAGTTGGGCTACGGGTCCAGCCAGAGTTCCCGGGCTCGTTTCACCGCTTTCACAACCGCCTTGATCAGCGTTACGCGCAGGCGGCCTTCCTCGAGTTCCATCAGACCGTCGATGGTGCAGCCAGCGGGGGTGGTGACGGCGTCCTTGAGCAGGGCGGGGTGGGCGCCGGTTTCGAGGACGACGCTGGCGGCGCCGAGCGCGGTTTGGGCGGCGAGCAGGGTGGCGACGTCACGCGGGAGGCCGACCTTCACGCCTCCTTCGGCGAGCGATTCCAGGATGACGTAGATGAAGGCGGGGCCGCTGGCCGAGAGGCCGGTGACGGCGTCCATCAGTTTTTCGTCGAGCACGATCGTGCGGCCGACCGAGGCGAACAAGGCCTGGGCCACGGCGAGGTGCGCCTCGCCGGCGAACGCTCCGCTTGCGAGCGCCGTCATGCCGCAGCGCACCACGCTCGGCGTGTTCGGCATGGCGCGAATGACGGGGACCTGCGCGCCGGCCAGCTTCTCGATCGAGGCGATCGGGACCGAAGCGGCCACAGAGATCACCAGCTTTCCCGGGCCGAGTTCCGGGCGAATCTCTTCGAGCACCTCGCGCACCGCCTGCGGCTTCACGCAGAGCAGAACCACGTCCGACTGCCGGACCGCGGCCAGATTGTCAGTCGAGACGGGAACGGAAAGCTGCCCGCAGACCGCACGCGCGCGCTCGGCATGGCGCACCGTGGCGCATACGTTCTGCGCCGGGAAAAGCTTTTGCTCGAGGAAACCCTGAATCAGGATTCCGCCCATTTTCCCGGCGCCGAGAACGGCGACGCGCGTGGAGGATAGTTCACCGGTGAGGGAAGGATTCGAGAGAGCCATGTGTCCTCTTCCTGAAGAGATGGGATGAAAAACGGAGCCGGCCCGCCGGGGATGCCGACGGGCCGGCTCGGAGCGCCGAAGCGCTGGTTAGTAGATGTCGTACTGTTCGAAGTGAAGCGTGGCGTCGGATTGGATGACGGCGTTCTTGTGCGTGGCGCGCTCGAGTTCCTCGATCAGATGCGCTTCGCGGGTCTTGAGCGCCTTGGCGATCTCGGGATGCACGCGCAGGGTGATGCTCGGCGTGTCGAGTTCGCCGGCCATCTTGCGGGCCTCGGCCTCGATCTCGTAGCAGATCGTCGGCACCGATTTCACCATGCCCGAGCCCGAGCAATAGGGGCAGGGCTGGCAGAGCACGCGTTCGAGCGCCTGCTTGGTCCGCTTGCGGGTGATCGCCACCAGTCCGAATTCATTGAAGGGGAGCACCTTCGACGGAGCGCGATCCTGGCGCAGGGCGTCAGAGAGCGCCTGGAGGACTTTTTCGCGGTTGCGCCGCTCCTCCATGTCGATGAAGTCGACGACGATGATGCCGCCGAGGTCGCGCAGGCGAATCTGGCGCACGATCTCCTTGACGGCGTCGATGTTGGTCTTGACGATCGTGTCCTCGAGGCGGTTCGAGCCGCGGCCGACGTACTTGCCGGTGTTGACGTCGATGGCGACGAGGGCCTCGGTGTGGTTGATGACGATGTAGCCGCCCGATTTCAGCCACACCTTGGGGCGCAGCGACTTGTCGATCTCCTGCTGCACGCCCATCTCCTCGAAGATCGGCGTCTCCTTGGTGTAGAGCTTCACCCGGTTCACCAGGTCCGGCTGGAAGCGGCTGACGAAATCGACGACGCGCGTGTACTCCTCCTCGGAGTCCACCCAGACGGCGTTGAACTCGCGATTCAGGCAGTCGCGCAGCAGCCGCTCCACCAGGTTCAGATCGCGGTGCAGCAGGGTTGGGGCGCGGCGCTGTTCCGATTTCGCGCGAATCTCCTGCCAGGTGCGGGTGAGGTATTCGGCGTCGGCGCGGATGTCGTCCTCGGTGGCGGCGCCGGCGGCGGTGCGGGCGATGAAGCCGCCGGGATGCCCCTGGCGGAGTTCATCGACCAGATGGCGCAGGCGGCCGCGAGTTTCGACGGTGCCGATCTTGCGCGAGATGCCGATGTGGTCGAGCGTCGGCATGTAAACCAGGAAGCGGCCAGGCAGGGCGACGTGGCTGGTGATGCGCGCGCCCTTTTTGCCGAGCGGCTCCTTGGTGATCTGGATGATGACTTCCTGGCCGGCTTTCAGCAGATCGGCGATCTGCTGGATGCGCTTTGGCGGCGTGTGGTTGCGGCGGGGGCGCTCGCGACTGCGGTCGCCGGCGCGGTCGCCGCCGCGGTCACCGGCCCGGTCGCGGTGGTTGCGATGGCGTCGGCCGCCGC
>Ga0210077_1000612_pt1 | contig 12428 bp, 10 predicted proteins | sample RushMan_CattailN_5_FD_185556 | JGI IMG/M metagenome (GOLD analysis project Ga0210077, IMG submission 185556) | Wetland microbial communities from San Francisco Bay, California, USA, that impact long-term carbon sequestration -... | ecosystem: Environmental > Aquatic > Marine > Wetlands ... | reverse complement strand
CAAAGACGGCGTTATTTACATAACCGACTCAAAGAAGGGCGCTGTTTACATATTTAAAGACAACGGCAAAACATTCCTTTCAACCATCGGTCGCGGCATTTTCAAGCGGCCGACAGGAATCGCCGTCAATCCGAAGACGTCGGAGCTGCTTGTGGTTGACACGCTGCAGTCGCGGGTCTTCAGATTTAATCTTTCAAACCGGTCGCCAAAAGGATCATTCGGCACAGATGGTGCGACGGAGGGTCTATTTCATTACCCGACGAATATTTTCGTGACATTGGCCGGCGATATCATCGTATCCGATGCCTTGAATTTCAGGGTCCAGGTGTTTTCGCCGGAGGGGCGTTTTCGGTTCACCTTCGGCCGCATGGGCGATGTGCCGGGAACATTTTCGAGGCCGAAGGGCGTGGCGGCCGACAGCGACGGCAACATTTATGTGGTGGATGCCCTTTTTGACAATATCCAGGTTTTCGACAAAGAGGGACGCCTGTTGATGGCCTTCGGTAAACATGGCACGGGATATGGAGAATTCTGGCTTCCCACCGGGATTTATATTGATAACAACGATCTGATCTATGTATCGGATTCAAGCAACCGACGGGTCCAGATTTTCAAGTACCTGAAAGAAGATATGACCAAATGATACCATTTAAAACCAAATTGTGCGGTGTTGCCCTGATCCTGATTTTTTTCGCCACGTCCGCCCTGGGCCTGGATATCCGCTCCACGATTAATAGCACTCCCTCCGACCTGGGCTTGGAAATCCGCTCCACAAAGCATAATCTTTCCATCAGCGGCCCCGGCACCATCACCGCTTCATCGGAGAGCCGAATCTGTATTTTTTGCCACATCCCCCATCAGAAAGGTTCGGCAACACGGTATCTCTGGAATCGGTCCGACCCGGCGGATCCTTATCTCCCGTATTTTTCTTCGACACTAAAAGCAGATGTGGGGCAGCCCACCGGCTCGTCGCGAATGTGCTTGAGCTGCCATGATGGAACGATTGCGCTGGGTGCGATTGCTTCTTCCCCGACAGAAATACCGCTTAAGGGTGGTATCCGGTTTATGCCGGAAGACAGTTCTTCTAATCTGGGCACCGACCTGTCCGACGACCATCCAATATCGTTTGTATATGACGAAATGCTTTCGCTGGATGACCGGCAGCTCAGGGAGCCATCCGCTCTCCCCCCGCAAGTGAAACTTGAAAACAACCAACTCCAGTGCACGGCCTGCCACGATCCACATCATAACCCCTATGGTCAATTCCTGGTGATGGATAATACCGCTTCATCCCTGTGTACGGCTTGCCACGACATAACAAACTGGATCAATTCATCCCATGCACGGTCTACGGTATTGCTCGACAGAACCGGCGGATTGTGGCCGAATACCGATTATGCAACCGTTGGTGAAAATGCTTGTGAAAACTGCCACACACCGCATACGGCCGGAAGCAAAGAGCGGCTGCTAATATTTGCTTTCGATGAGGACAACTGCCTTGATTGCCATGACGGGAAGATCGCATCCACTGACATTGCATCGGAGATCGAAAAACCCTATCGTCATGCGGTTCAGGACTATACGGGCGTGCATGATCCGGCGGAGGATTATACGTTTGGGCGCGTTCCCAAGCATGTTGAGTGCAGCGACTGTCACAATCCCCACCAGGCAAACGGGGACCCGTATCCCGGAGGAGGCGTGGTTTCCGGTGCGACCAGAGGCGTATCGGGTGTGTCTGCGGCGGATCAGGCGGTAACTTCAGCCCATTATCTTTATGAAATATGTTTCAAATGCCATGGCGACAGCGACAACAATGTCATCAGTACGCTGCCTGTTACCCGACAAATCAATGAGCTCAATACGCGGCTCTTGTTCGATCCGGCAAACCCGTCGTTCCACCCCGTGGAGACCCGGGGAAAAAATTCGGATGTCCCGAGCCTGCTGCCGCCATATACTGTCGCCAGCATCATTAGATGTACGGATTGCCATGGCAACAGTGATCAATTAGGACCTCCGGGGCCCCATGGCTCTGATTATCCATACCTTCTGACTAACCGGTATATCACCGATGACAATACTCCGGAGTCACCTTCCAGCTATGAACTATGTTATAAATGCCACAGCCGGTCTGTTTTGTTGAACAGCGATGCAAGCTTCCCGCACCGGGTACATGTCGTGGATCAAAAAGCGCCGTGTTCAGCCTGCCATGACCCTCACGGGATAAGCGCCATGCAGGGCAATGTCCTGCAAAACAGCCATCTGATCAATTTCGATCTGTCCATTGTTTTAACGACCAATACAGGACGTCTTGAATATGAGAGCCTCGGCCTATTTCGTGGCCAATGCTTTTTGACGTGCCACGGAAAGCTTCATAATCCGTCGAGTTATCCGGAGTAGAAAAGATGTATAACTTAATCGTAACGAGGCGGGGCGTATGAAAAAAAGTTATTACCTCTTGTCATGGCGCATGTTGATACTGCCGGTGCTGACGATTTCCATTGGCTTCTGGCAGGCGACCGGCCACGCTGGAGAACAGCCTGCCAAAAAAACATCCGGAAAACATCATAGTCCATCAACAACGCCGGAAGGCATGTCGAAGACGTTTGAAGGCACGGTGGTGAAGGTGATCGATGCCGGAAGGCACATTTATGTCCGCATCAACACCGGAGAGAAGCTCGTCTGGATTGCGGTGACGGCTTTTGCCGGAAAGCCCGGTGATAAGGTCATAGTGCCTCCCGGTGTTCCGATTTCCAATTTTAAAAGCAAAAAGCTGAATCGCGTGTTCAAAATGATTTATTTTGTGGGCGGCATCCGCCGGATAGATAAAAGCACGTCGAAATAACCGGTTACCCGTCGAAATGCCGGCGAAAAACGGATGAGACAGGTCTCTACGAAAAGTGACGGTTATTTTCAGTTCCGTGCCGGAAAGCCGGATTTAAAAGGCCCAATCAAGCTTGATTGGGCCTTTCCTTTTGCAGAGGTCATATGAGTTAAGTAAACATATCCGCACCTTCCCGATTTTTAAGGGGGAAAATTGAAGCAAACCATGCTTTTGGCCTTTAGGCCCATTTCCTGGACGGCGTTGCGATTTTTCATTTTAAGACTTGCAAAAACCATCTGTCTGTAGTAATGCTTCAAGCTTATGTTCAAAACGCGGATGCAAACATGTTAACAAAGGTGTAAAATAATGAAGGTAATCAAGAAACTGGGGTATTTACTGTCATTGGTCGGAATCATCATGTACTTGCCACCGGTGATGGAATTTCTGACACTGCATTTTGGAGGAACAATCGGTCATTTCAGCGGCATTGTTTCCTTTGCCATAGGATGGGGCATTTTGGGAGCCCACTTTGCTTTTTCCGCAGGATTCAAATATCAGCATGAACGCTTACAAAGAAACTCCAGCAATATCTTGACGTTCATTGAGACGGAACAAAAACAGGAAAACGGAGGCGAAAATCTTTGATTTAAAAATCATCTTTGTCCCGGTCTTTCAAAAACGGTCTCTACCTCATATTTTTACGCTCATATGATCTGTTAGCGAAAAACGCTGGACATTCGTCCGCCGATCATCGCTCCGGTCAGCAAGTTGGCTGCACCGATGCTCAGCATGGCCACCAAACTGAGTACTAACGGGTAAATACCGTTCAGGGCCACGATGCCTAATACAATACTCCCGATCCCGAGCAGCAGCTCAATCCCGGCGGAAGCATAGGCTGTTTCCTTGATGATGTTCTCTCTGGATTTGAATTCCTCTGAATGGCGAGCTTCCGGAACACTGAGACGTGCATTAGCGCCGCTGTCCAAGATAAGCGCTGACCCGAAAACGATGGCCGCCGAAGGAACCAGAATCATCGGCGCGATTCCGAGCAGAGACAAAATTCCCAGAGTGATGCCAACCGCACCGGCCAAGAACAGCATTGTCATTCCTCCCCAGCGTGCGGATGCATCAGTGTGGGTATATCCCTCTGCCATCCCTTGTATGGCAGAATACCGCGCGGAGATAGCACCTCCCTCAAACGCTAAAGCCACACCAACGGCTATACACGCGATCGCCATTAGTAACTCGGGAGCAACATTGGATAAGCCGACAATCGTCGCTCCGACGGCGCCCAAACCGATGATGCCTTCGACAGTCACACTGTTGAAGGCCTTTTTGGCATGGGTTTTCCATACATCTTCTTCTGTATTGACTGTATCAATAGCAATATTATCCATGGTAAAACTCCTTTTTATTGTATTTTGATGTTCTTACCGAACACCAAGTCTCGTTGCCTCCATTCCTAAGATTAAAATAATAATGACTCGTCCCGAGTCAATACCATTAAGCCCTATTTTTTCTTTAGAGAAACCCTGTTGAAGACATCGCCGAGAGCCGGCGGGAAACCGCATAAAATCGACGCCAAGCTAAACGACGGCGTGCTGCGGCTTACGCTCTGGAAAGTTGAAGAAGTAAGGCCGTGCAAAATTGAGATTAACGCCTTATCAACGGCTCTATTAAAAGGAGGCGAATATCTCCTTCCTAATCAGCGGCTTTCAGGGCTTCCAGGATGGCATCGGGAGAAGGATGGCCGGATGGGTCGCGGGCTAAATAGCTGTAAATGATGTGACCGTCGGTGTTGATGATGAACACCCCCGGAAGCTGCCTGACGTCTCCTATGGGAATACCGACCGTGTGGCCTTGTGTTATGGCCAAAATGCCTTTGAAAGCGACAGACGGCGACAGCAGTTCCAATGCAGATACGGTTTTGAGCCCAAAAGCTTGATATAATTGCCTCTTGGGATCGGAAATCAAGGGAAAGGGGATATCGAATTTCATTTCAAATGCTGCGGATTCCGCCGGTGTCCCCATACCCACCAGAACCACCTGCGCACCAGCCTGTTCGAAATATTGTTTTTTCAGGCGCAACTGCGCCACTTGCTGCCTGCAGAACGCTCATCCGAGGTGCCTCAAAAATACGAGCACAAGGGGCTGTTTTTTCCACAGGTCACTGAGTAGCACTTCGGAGCCGTCTCCCAGCGTTACCTTGGCGTCAATAGCTTTATTGTTGTTTTTATTCATCTTTTCTGTCTCCTTGTCTGAAAGTCTTTTATAACTTTGAACGTTGAACGAGGAACCCGGAACCATTCAATTTTTAAAATTTATCCGGCCTGCTATGCTTTACTGGCATTGCTGAAAACTGAGGATGCGTAACTTGTGTATAACATATATCCATTCCTGATGTTGGCAATAGCTGAATCAGACTTATATTAAAATGTATCATGGTGTATGATTTCAAAGGATCCTGCCGCTCAAATTTTGCAGCTCATATGCAAAATATGACACCAAACATTTCAGTTTTATGAGATAGGAAAAGGAGGGATTGTTCATGTCCGGGAAACAAAACATAAAAGTTAATAGAACTTGCATGGAAAGATGCAATTCAAAACCAGCAAAAGCGTTGATGCGCTCGATCGGTTGGCTCAATGGGTTCCATATCCTCCCAATTTTTAATTATTGACAAAAATAACGAATCTCTATTCGATTCGAGTTTTGGAATCAGTATTACCCTCTTGTAAAGCGGTCAGATTTAAATTAATTAATAAATTGTCTTATGATAAAAGGGTTACAGCCCATATCTCAACGTGCTTCTTTACATATATTCAGACGGGTCCTAAGCTATTTCGCGCTGGCCGGGCTGTTCTTCCTGCTGTCTTTTACCACCTTGTATTTTGTTCACCGGCACTTTTCACAAGGGCGGTTACGAATACCACCGGAACTGTTTTCGGCCCACATCATCGGCGCCCTGGCGCTGCTTCTGATTCTGTATTATATAGCGGACGGACTACGGTTATATTGCGTTATACGGGCGATAGGGTTTCGCATCCCGTTTGCGTTTATTGTTAAACTCGTGTTCGTCAATATATTCGTATCCAATGTCACGCCCCTGGCCACCGGCGGCGGCGTGGTTCAGATCTATTTTATGAAACAAAAAGGCATGCCCATCGGGAAGGCGACAGCGGCCACGTCCATCCGCACCATGTTGGCCGCTTTGATGCTGTTCACGCTCACGCCCGTTATCATGTGGGTTGAACCCAACGCGTTTCGCATGTTTTTTCACAGGAACCTTTTCTACGGCGTCACCGGAATTTCATGTGCTTACCTGGGGGTGTTTTGGATTATCCTTTTCAGAATTCGCATTATTAAACGCTGGATGTTTCGGGGATTGCATTTTCTCAATGCCCTGAAACTCATGTCGCGGTCGCGGTTCAGGTCTGTTTATTTGAAGGCTTCGCAAGAATTAGACCTGTTTTCAGACGGATTCAAAGGATATTTCAGGCGCGGCCCGGGCTGGGCGGCACTGTCGGTTGTATTTACCGCCCTTTTTTTGTTGCTGCTTTTTTCGTTTTCCGTCGTTTTGGTCAGGGCGCTGGGTTATCATGCACCGGTGTTGACCGTCCTGGCCTTCCAGGTGGTGGTAACTTTTTTCATGTACTTTGCGCCGACGCCGGGAGCGGCCGGGGTTGCCGAAGGCGGTTATGGGCTTTTATTCGCGCAACTGGTGCAAAGACAAGATATCACACTTCTAACCTTGTCCTGGCGATTTTTAACCATCTATATCGGGATGGTGATCGGTATGATCGTTATTTTCAGAGAATTTTTCAGCCGCAAAAAGGCGGTCCGGCAATGAATCGCAAAAAAAAACTGAAGCTGTATTTGGCTGCTATCCTGCTGTTGATGGCAATACTTATCGGCTACAAAGCCTTTCTTCTTATTTATGAAACAGATTACCAGTCACTCAACGCCGACCATATTGACCGGATCATGACGCTTCTTCACGGTAAAGACACCTTCAAATTTGCGGTTATCGGCAATATCAAAAATTCCATGCGGCTTTTTGAACGTCGCATTGCCCCGCTGATGAAGGAAAGTCGTGCTGATTTTATGGTATCCGTGGGAAATGCTGTTTACGACGGTGCGGAAGGCAAATACCGGCTGCTCTACCGCGGGCTCAAGAAACTGGGCATTCCGTATGTGCTGACCGCCGGGCGCAACGAGCTCGAAGATTTTGGGGCAGGAAAATTTTACCGGCATTTCGGCCCTTATTTTTTTTCATTCCATCTTAAAAATACCTATTTTATTTTCCTTGATTCTACAGGGTATACGTCGTGGAAATGGCAACTGCAATGGTTGCAGCAAGAATTGATATCGGCTGCGAAATACCCATACCGGTTTGTGTTTTTAGACAATTCTCTGTTTCCATTGGCGGAGTTTGATTCTGATGATACCCAATACGTCCTGGATAAAAAGCTCACTCAAAACCTCCAACCCTTGTTTTCCAAGCACCGCGTGACAGCGGTTTTTTCGGACGGCTATCCTGCTTACCATCAAACCGTCGTGCAAGGGGTCCGGTATATCGTATCGGGCGGCGGCGGCGGATTGCTTCTTGATCAAAAAGAACATTATCAGTTTGTAAAGGTCCAGGTGGAGCCCGATAAAGTGACCTTTGAAAACGTAATCATTCCCCAGCGAATGGGCACCATTCTTGAAAAACTGGAGACGCTGAAGCTTTTTCTGCACTCGTTCTTTTACATGAGTCTTTTTAATTCGCTGCTGATTTTAGGCATCATCAGCCTTGTGGCGCTGAAGGTATATTCTCTGATCATTCGGCAGGAGCATTTGTACCGCGATTTCAGCGTCGATGAAGAGGCGATCTCCAAATCGCCGCTTCGCGTGGCCATGTTCACCAACAATTATTTTCCGTTTATCGGCGGGGTGGCCCTTTCCATTGACCGGCTATGCCGGGGACTCATTCGTCTGGGAGCCGCGGTGAAGATCTTCGCGCCGACCTATCCGCAACCATGGGCAGATCCTGGGGACGGCAGCGTCTTTCGATGCCCTGCGCTCTTGCATACCCGGCTGACCGAATTTCCGGTTGCCAACGTCTTTTCCAGAGAAATTGAGGCGGCGTTCAAAACATTTGATTGTGACGTGGTTCACGTACATCATCCCTACTGGCTTGGCACGAAAGGCATGCGGCTTGCCAGGAAAACCGGCATTCCGGTGGTTTTTACCTACCATACCCGGATGGAACGCTACACGCATTATATCCCTCTGCCGGGTACGGTTCTAAAAAACACTGCTGTCCATCTCCTGATCAAGCGATTCGCCAACAAGTGCGATGCCATTATCACCCCCACATCCTCCACAGAAGAATACCTGCGAAACCTTGGTGTCAGCGCCCTGATTGAAACGATCCCATCCGGTATCAGCTTTGAGGATTATAAACACTGGTCCCCAAAACAGGTTCAGGACTTAAGAAATCGTTATGTCGCTCCGGGCGAACGGCTTTTGATCAGCGTTTCACGAATGGCTAAAGAAAAAAATCTTGAGTTTTTAATCGACGGGCTGGCAAAAGTGAAAAGCCGAAGCCGTGCGTTCTTTAAATGCATGCTGGTCGGCGACGGTCCGGAAAAGGAGAGACTCGAGGAGAAGGCTGTCAAACTGGGCCTTGATGGCCGTATTGTTTTCACCGGAAATGTTACACCGCAAGAGGTTGCCAGAGGTTATCTGGCCGCCGACCTTTTTGTGTTCGCTTCGACCTCCGAGGCTCAGGGAATGGTTTTGCTGGAGGCCATGGCCGGCGGTTGCCCTGTGGTGGCGGTACGCGCCAGTGGGGTCTACGATGTGGTCAAAGACGGCTATAATGGATACAAGGTTGCTGAAAGCACCGATAACTGGGCCGAAACGGTTGCCGCTCTTTTAGATGACGGAAAACGTCTGTCAATATTGTCCGAGAACAGCAGGGCATTTGCCGAAAATTATTCCGTAAAAAACATAACAGAAAAGGTTTTAAGGCTTTATCGACGGGTGGTTGTTATCCGCCAATCAAAAAACGGTTGATCATGCATGCTGAATTTGAACGGATCAATGGGCTGTTTGCCCGGATTTTACAGCTTCTTTATTCGCAGCGAGAGCTCGTCAAGTTGAGCTTTGCCGGCTTCAGAAGGCGCATTGGTTAAAAGACACGCTGCTTTCTGGGTCTTCGGAAAGGGAATCACGTCCCGGATGGAAGATTGACCGCAAAGGATCATCACCAGACGATCGAAGCCGAATGCAATACCGCCGTGAGGGGGTGCGCCGGAATCCAGCGCCGAGAGCAAAAATCCGAACTTTTCCTCATAGGTTTTTCGATCCATGCCAAGCGCCGCAAACACGCGCTCCTGCAATTTTCGCTGATGAATACGGATGCTGCCTCCGCCGATTTCCGATCCGTTCAACACCAGGTCATAGGCCCGTGATCGGACGGAAAGCGGGTCTTTGTTCAATAGATCATAATCTTCTTCAAGAGGAGCGGTAAAAGGATGGTGCAGGGCCTGGTTCCGTTTTTCGTTTTCATCATATTCCATCAACGGGAACCGGGTGACCCACACAAAGCTGAAAGTGTTGTCCTTAATCAGACCGAGTTTTTTCCCGAGAAAGTTTCGAAGATGGCCAAGTGCTTCGTTGGCGACTTTGGGCTGGTCAGCCACAAAAAACACCAGATCACCGGCCTGCATATCGATTCTTAAGGCCAGTGCCTGTTTTTCTTGGTCGGAAAAAAATTTTGCAATGGGAGATTGCCATGAATCCTCATGGACCTTGATCCATGCCAGTCCTTTTGCGCGGTAAACGGAGACAAAATCTGCCAGGTCATCAATTTCTTTCCGTGTAAAATGCAGGCAGCCTTTGGCATTCAATGCCTTGACCTTGCCCCCTCTTTTAACGGCGTCGGCAAAGACTTTGAAACCCGCCTTTTCTACAATATCTGAAATATCAACAAGTTCCAGCCCGAACCGAATATCGGGTTTGTCCAACCCGAACCGACCCACCGCATCTTCATAGGAAAGTTCCGGAAAGGGGACTTTAAGATCGATGTCAAGAACGTCTTTGAACAGTCTGATCATGAGTCCCTGGGCAACCTCCATCACTTCATCTTCTCCGACAAAAGACATTTCCATGTCGATCTGGGTGAATTCCGGCTGGCGATCCGCTCTGAGGTCTTCATCTCTGAAACATTTTACAATCTGGTAGTAACGATCGAACCCGGATATCATTAACAACTGTTTGAATATCTGAGGAGACTGGGGCAATGCGTAAAAAAGTCCGGGATTCACCCGGCTCGGCACGAGGTAATCTCTTGCGCCTTCCGGCGTGCTGCGGGTCAGCACCGGTGTTTCGATGTCGATAAATCCTTGGCTGTTCAGGTACTGTCTTACAGAGGCGGCCGCCGTGTGCCTGTTGATGATGTTCTTTTGCAAAAGCGTTCGCCTGAGGTCGATGTGGCGATATTTTAACCGGACATTTTCCGAAACATCCACGTTGTCTTCGATCATAAAGGGGGGCGTTTCCGCGGCATTAAATATTTTGAGTTCCGTGGCAAAGACCTCTATTTCACCGGTTTTCAAATTCGGGTTGGCCATTCCTTCCAGTCTTTTTTCGACCTTTCCCCGGACGCCGATGACGTATTCACTGCGAAGGACATGGGCTTTTTCATGGACCCCGGAGCTGACCTCGGGGTTAAAAACCACCTGGGTGATGCCTTCCCTGTCGCGAAGATCAACAAAGATCACCCCGCCATGGTCCCTTCGTCGCTGTACCCATCCCATCAACACTACCTCGTCGCCGGCATCTTTCGCACCAAGTTCACGGCAGGTATGGGTTCTTCTCATGTTCCCGAGCTTATCTGACAATGCTTTGACTCCTTTTAACATTCGAAACGTTCAGTTTAAGTTTGATATTCTCCACCACGTTTTCAATGGGAATCGACACCTGGTCTTTTGTCTTCATGTCGCGCAAAATCACCACGCCTTGTTTAATTTCGTTATCCCCAACGATCAAAACATGTTCGGCTCCCATCCGATTTGCCTGTTTCATCTGGCTTTTCAGGCTTTTGTCATCGAATTCCATTTCCGTCTTGACGCCTTTCAGGCATAACGCACAATTCCATTCAAAGGCCAATTGCCGGCTTTTTTGGCCCAGTGCGGCGATAAAAACATCCGGCGTTTTGAAAAGATCCGAGCGGTTTAAACCGGCAATTTCGGTCAATCGGTCCAATCCGACGGCAAAACCTGTTGCCGGAATATCCGGTCCGCCCAGGGACTTGATGAGACCGTCATACCGACCGCCGCCCGCGACGGCATTTTGTGCCCCCAATGTATGGGTTTGCATCTCAAAAGTCGTCCGCGTGTAATAATCCAGACCCCGGACCAGACCTTTATCGACCACAAACGGAACATTGAGTGATGCCAGAGCCGTCTTTACGGTTTCAAAATGCTGAATACATGTTGCACACAAATAATCCAGGATAGAGGGTGCATCCTTTAAAGCCTCCCGGCAGGAAGGCACCTTGCAATCGAGCACACGCAAAGGGTTTCGGTCTTTTCGCCGGACGCAGTCCGAACAGAGATCCTTGACGACGGACATTAAAAAATCCGAAAGCGCGGCTTTAAAATCCGGCCGGCATTCAGGGCACCCCAGGGAATTGATATGGGCTGTAATGTCGGAAACAGACAGTTTTGAAAAGAGGATATCCAAGATAAATATCAGTTCCACATCGACAAGCGGCGAATCCACACCGAAAATTTCGGCATTGATCTGATAAAACTGCCGGTATCTGCCTTTCTGGGGCCTCTCTCGACGGAACATCGGGCCGATGGTATAGAATTTCCGAACCGGATCCGTGGCATGGAGTTTATGCTGGATATAGGATCGGCAGACAGAAGCGGTGGCTTCGGGTCGAAGCGTGATCAGGTCTCCTTTTCTGTCCGGGAAGGTGTACATCTCTTTTTCAACGATATCGGTATCCTCGCCGATGCTTCTGGCGAAAAGCTCGGTGCGCTCCATGATGGGGATGCGAATCTCTTTGAATCCGAAATCCTCAAGAAGAGATCTGGCTGTCTTTTCAACCTCCTGCCAGAGTTCCACTTCACCCGGCAGAATATCTTTAAATCCTCTGATTAACTGGATCATCCTTTTTTCTTTTCCCACCGCAGAAGTTCCGTCACCTGGCTCAGGGTGCTCCCTTCTTTAATCTCTTCTCGAATGCGATTTTCCTTTTCAAGGACATCCATGCTTCGGTTGGCATACTCCACGGCAATATTTTTGGGAAGCACGACCACCCCGTCATCGTCCCCAAGGAGCCAGTCTCCGGATTCTACGCGAACATTGCCGACCGTTACGGGAACACCGATTTCTCCGAAACCTTTGGGTTCGCCGGCATTGGGCATCACCAGCCGGCTGAATGCCGGGAATTTCATGGCGATGATTTCAGGGGTGTCTCTTATGGCGCCGTCGATGACCACACCGCCCAGCTTTCGTTGAACGGCCGAATGCGTTGCCAGCTCGCCCCAGATGGCGGGTCCGATTCCGCCGACGTCGATAACGATGATATCACCCGGTTCCGCCA
>Ga0210077_1000611_pt1 | contig 12432 bp, 10 predicted proteins | sample RushMan_CattailN_5_FD_185556 | JGI IMG/M metagenome (GOLD analysis project Ga0210077, IMG submission 185556) | Wetland microbial communities from San Francisco Bay, California, USA, that impact long-term carbon sequestration -... | ecosystem: Environmental > Aquatic > Marine > Wetlands ... | reverse complement strand
GATCGAATCTTCGCTGCTGGCGGTCGTGGATGGACGCGCCACGCGCGAGGAGCGCGAGCGGGTGGAGGAGCATGCGGCCGCCTGCCAGGCATGCACGCTGCGGATGGAGCAGATGCGCGGGATATGGTCCGAGCTCGACCGCCTGCCGGCGCTCGAGCCCTCCGCGGCTTTCGATGCGCGGCTGCGGGCGCGACTCGCGGACGAGCCGCGGCGGCCGCGGTGGCTGGGATGGATGACGGGAAATCTGCGGCTGGTGGCGGTTGTGGCGGCGCTGGCCGTCGTGGCCGTCTGGTTTTCCCTGCGTCCGGCGATCGACCGGCCGGCGCCGGAGACCCCGCGGAGCCAGCAGGACTTCGCCGTGGTGAAAAATCTGCCGGTGCTCGAAAATTACGACGTCGTCGCGAATCTCGACGTGCTCTCGGACCTTCCCGGCGCCCAGGAGGAGGCCGCGCACGCGCAGCCGATGGAATAAATGAAACGCCGCTGGCTCACCCTCGCTTTGCTGTCGATACTCGTCTCCCCGCTCAGCTGGCCATTGGCCGCGCGGGGGCAGGGACGTTTTCGTCCCGGTTTTCGTGCCGTACAGATGCGCGGCATCGCCCGCCAGCAACGGGCGGAGCGCCGCATGGAGCGCGGGCGCGTGCCGCAAAGGTGGATGCGGAAACTCCAAGGCATGTCACCCGCGGAGCAGGAGCGGTTCCTCGAGAACAATCAAAGGTTCCGCAACCTGCCTCCCGCGCGGCAGGCGGAGATTCGAGCCAGACTGAAGCAGTGGAACAGCCTGACCCCGGAACAGAAACAGACCCTCATCCGCCGCACGCGCATCCTCGAGCGAATGTCGCCCGACGAGCGCCGCGAGATTCGGCAGGTGATTTTGCCCGAATGGCGGCAACTGCCGCCCGACCGCCGGCAAGTGGTCAGGGAGAAGCTGCGTCAGTTGCAGGGACTCGACGATTCCGAGCGGGAAAAACGGCTGAAGGATCCCGCATTCGAGAAGGGGCTTTCGCCCAAAGAGCGCAATCTGATCGCTCAATTGTCGAAACTGAAGGTGGGACCGGGAGCGGGAAACAATTGATTCTCCTTTTCTTCGTTAACTGTTAGAAAACAATTCCGTACCGGCCGTTCTCAATGGCTGCATCGGCACGCCATGCGTAGTTGAGTCTTCAGTTCCGGTCCCCAATTCGTAGTGGTCAGACGGGGCCTCCAGGATATCCACAGGGTAAACCAAGATTTTTTCTCAAAGATGAATCGCTTTTGTCTTGACATGGAAATAGGTGTCTCTACAATGGGGGACCAAAGTGGGTGGAAGTGGATGTTAGTGGAGGGGAAGGGAACGAGGGCCCCCTTCCCCGCCACACTCTCAGCAGTTTTGGGGAAAGTGAGACGGAATGCTTCGCGGCAATCATCCAGCGACAGTCGATGCGAAGGGCAGGCTGAAGATCCCGGCCGCCTTTCTGCCCGAACTGCGCAAGCTGGGTGAGGACTATTACGTAACCAGTGAGGACGGCAGTTTCGCCAAGCTCTACCCGATGAAGGAGTGGGAAGCGATCGAGGAGAGGCTGGCCAAGGTGCCATCCCATAATCCTACCAAGAGGAAGTTCCTGGCGCTGACGAGTTATTACGGCCAGGCGGTATCGACGGATGGGCAGGGCAGAGTTCTGATCCCGGCGGTTTTGCGCGAGGCGGCGCAGCTGGCGGGAGAGGAAGTGGTGGTTCTCGGCAGCCAGATGCATCTGGAAATCTGGAATCGCACGAGATTCGTCGAGCAGGAAGTCCGCGGGAAAGCGTGGACGGCTGAGGACGACAAGAACCTGGGCGAATTGGGCATCTGAGTTTGACGGTATGGCATAAGCCCGTACTGGCCGGGGAAGTGGTCGAGTGGTTGAGGATCCGGCCTGACGGGACGTACGTGGACGCCACGGTGGGAACGGGCGGCCATGCGCTGGAGATAGCGCAACGGCTGACCACGGGGCGTCTGATCGGGCTGGACCGCGACGAGCAGGCACTCGCCGCGGCACGGGAACGATTAAGAGATTACGAGCGGCAGGTCACTTTGGTACATGCGAATTTTTCGCGGGTCGAGGAAGTAGCGCGGGAGCTTGGGCTCCCGCCTGTCGACGGGCTGGTGGCGGACCTGGGCGTTTCGTCGCTTCAGCTCGACACGGCCGACCGCGGCTTCGCGTTCCGCCATCGCGCGCCGCTCGACATGCGCATGGATCAGAGCTCGCCACTGACGGCTGAAATGATCGTGAACGAGTGGCGCGAGCCCGATCTGGCCGATGTGCTCTTCCATCTGGGAGAAGAGTACGATGCGCGCAGGATTGCCAGGGCGATCGTTCGGGCGCGGCCGATCCGCGACACCGAACATCTGGCGACGGTTGTGGCAGGGGCCCGGAAAGCCAAGGGAAGGCAGAAACTGCATCCCGCGACAAAAACGTTTCTGGCGCTGCGGATAGCGGTGAATCGAGAGATGGAGGAACTCGAGCAGTTTCTTTTGCGGGCCCCGGCCACTTTGGCTCAGGAAGGGCGGTGGGTGATTTTGAGCTACCACTCGCTCGAGGACCGGCAGGTGAAGCAGGCGTTCCGGCGCCTGGCCGCGGCCGGAGAAATGAAAGTGCTGACGAAGAAGCCGATCATGCCGTCTGAGGAAGAGATCCGGGAGAATCCGCGGGCGCGAAGCGCGCGGATGCGGGTGGCGGAAAAGATCGGCGCGGCGGGGCCGCAGGAGTAAGACCGTGGTGGAATTCTATACAGTAAAGCGGATCGACAATTCGAGGCTGGTGCGGCGTCGCAAGGGTGGATTTGCGAAGGTCTGCGGGCGCCAGCTCGCGATCGCCGGAGTGGTGGCGGCGGCCCTGCTGGCCTACACCTGGCAGCGGTACGAGTGCTTGCAGCTCAGCTATCAGTACGAGCAGGTGAAGCAGTCCGAGAGCCAGGCGGCGGAGCTGAATCGCGAGCTGCGGGTGGAGCTGGCGACACTGCGGTCGCCGGCGCGGATCGACCTGCTGGCGCGGGACCGGCTGGGGATGACGGTGCCGCAACCGGCACAAATCATCCTGACTCAACCCCGGGCGACGGGCGAAATGGCCGATGCGGGCACAACAACGATTCCTGCAAGTTTTCGGTAATCTCGTAACACTCTGAAACTGGGCGGGCTAGCGTCCCGCTGAAAGAAAACTCTGGGCTTACGGTGAGGTGGGGTGTGCCCGCACGGATCGTGACACAGGCGGAGCCACCCGGGCGGCCCGAGCTGCCCGGTTGGGGATCGCGTCTGTTGCTGCTGGTCCTGGCCGGTGGGCTGTGGTCCGGCGCGGTGGCGGGCCGGCTGGGCTATCTCTCGGTGGTCCGGAACCGGCAATACCGCGAGATGGCGCAGCGGCAGCAGCAGCGGGCGATCGAGATCGCGCCCGAGCGCGGCACCATCTACGACCGCAACGGACGCGAACTCGCGGTCAGCCTTCCGGTCCAATCCTGCTTCGCGGTGCCTCCGGAAATTGGCGATCCCGGCCTTGCCGCGCGCCTGTTGTCGCCCATCCTCGATATCCCGGTGAAGGACCTGCGAGAACGGCTGCGGAGCCCGCATCGCTTCACCTGGGTGGCGCGGCGGCTGGCGCCGGAGGTGGTTCAGCGGATCCAGGCGCTGAACCTGCGCGGAATCTATTTCGAAAAGGAAATGGAACGTTTCTATCCGAAGCGGCAACTGGCGGCGCAGGTGTTGGGATTCGTCGACATCGACGGGCACGGGCAGGCGGGAATCGAGTATTCGCTCGACAAGCAGATCAGCGGCCGGCCGGGCGAGATCTACGTGCTCGCCGACGGCCACCGCCATTACTACCAGCGGAGCGAACGGCGGCCGGTGCCCGGCGCGAACGTCGAGCTGACGATCGACGAAAACATCCAGTACATCGCCGAGAAGGAGCTGGCCCAGGCGATCCGGGATACCGGCTCGGCCGCGGGCAGCGTGCTGGTGATGAATCCATCGACCGGCGATCTGCTGGCGATGGCCAACTGGCCGACGTTCGATCCGAACGTGCCCTCGAGCAGCAGTCCCGCCTCGCGCCAGAACCGCGCGATCAGCGATATCTACGAGCCGGGCTCGACGTTCAAGACGATCACGCTCTCGTCGGCGATCGACAGCGGCGCGGTGACGCCGAACGAGGTCTTCAACTGCCAGATGGGCCACATCATGCTGGCCGGGCGGCTGATCCACGACTGGCATCCGTTCGGGATGCTGACCGTCGGCGAAGTGCTGATGCATTCGAGCGACGTCGGCGCGATCAAGATTGCGCTGAAGGTGGGCGATACGAATTTCTACCACTACATGCGGGCGTACGGCTTCGGGCAGAAGACGGGGATCCGGCTGCCGTGGGAAAGCCCCGGCATTTTGCGGCCCCCGAAGCTTTGGCGGCCGTCGACGATCGGGTCGCTGGCGATGGGACAGGCCGTCGGCGTCACCACGCTGCAGTTGATTCGGGCGGTGTCGGCGATCGCCAATGGCGGAATTCTCAACGATCCGCGGATCGTGCGCAGCATCGAGGTCGACGGCAAGCAGGTCACGCCGCCGGACGAGCCGCCGACGCGGGCGATCAGCGCGGAAACCGCGGCGACGATGCGGCGCATGATGGAAGGCGTGGTGCTCGGCGGCACCGGACGCAAGGCGCAACTCGTCGGCTACACGACGGCCGGCAAGACCGGAACGGCGCAGAAGATCGATCCGGAGACGCATCGTTATTCGCGCCGCGACTACTTCGCGTCGTTCATCGGCTATGCGCCGATCAACAATCCGGCGGTGGTCACGCTCGTCGTGCTCGACTCTCCGCACAAGGGAAGCCACGAAGGCGGGTGGGCCGCGGCGCCGGTGTTCAAGCGAATCATGGAGCAGGTGCTGAATTACATGGGCGTGCCGCGTGACCTGCCGGTGCAGCCGGCCACCGAAACTGCGGCGCTGCGGGCGCGCGCGCGGTCTTCCGGCTCGCCCGTGCGCGTCGCGCGGACCAGCCTGACGGCGCCCGCGGCGTCCGGCTCCTCCGTGGCGGCGACGTTGCCGGCGGGAATGCTGCCGATGCCGTCGCTCGAGGGAGAGACGCTGCGCCAGGCGAACGCGCAATGCCTGCGGCTCGGCCTGCGCCCGCGGCTTGAAGGAGACGGCGTGGCCGTCGAACAGGATCCCAAGCCGGGAACGCCGGTGCGCGCCGGGACTCGCGTGGTGGTGCGGTTTGCGCTGCGCCCGGCGCTGGTCGAGGCCGGGGCCCGGAGTGGCGATGCGCCTTGATGCGGAATCGATTTGGGGGGTACCGGTACTGGACCCTATACTTGTGTCGGAACGCATGACCCTCGGTGAGCTGCTGAACGGGCTCGAGGTGGTTCAGCTCACTCCGGCCACGAACGACCCGAACACGTTGCTGATCTCCTCGCCGGAATACGACAGCCGGCGGGCCGGAGACGGTTGTGTGTTTTTTGCGCTGCCGGGAGTGAAGACGGACGGGAACCGGTTCGTGGGCGAGGCGGTCGGGCGGGGCGCGGTGGCGGTGGTGAGCCAGGCCTCCCGGCCGGCGGACCTGGCGGAGACGGTGGCTTGGGTCCAGGTGCCTCTGGCGCGCCGGGCGCTGGCGCTGGCGGCCGCCAATTTCTACGGCCGGCCGGCCGATGTCCTCGAGATCGTGGGCGTCACCGGCACGAACGGCAAGACAACCACATCTTTCCTGATCGACTCTATCCTAAGAGCAGCCGGCCGCCGCACCGGCCTCTTCGGCACCGTCCTCTATCGAACGCCCAAGCGCGCGGCCCTGGCTTCCAATACGACTCCCGAGTCGCTCGATCTCGCCCGGTTGCTCGCCGAGCTTCGGGAGGAGGGCGGCAACTCCGCCGTTCTCGAAGTAAGTTCACACGCCCTGGCCATGGACCGCGTCTGGGGCTGCCGTTTCACCGCCGCCGTGTTCACGAACCTTACGCGCGACCATCTCGATTTTCACCAGACGATGGACGACTACTTCGCCGCCAAGCGCCGCCTGTTCGAGGGAACCGGAGCGGGCGCTCCCGGCGTGGGCATCGTGAATCTCGACGATCCCCGCGGGCGCGAGCTGGCGGGGCTCGCCGCGCGGACGGTGACTTACGGTTTTGCCGGGGACGCCGACGTTTCGACCGTGGACTACCGGCTTTCGACGGCCGGGCTCGAGTTCACGCTGCGCACGCCGGCCGGGCCGGTCGAATTGCGGTCGCGGCTGGTGGGTCGCGTGAACGTCTCGAACATTCTGGCTGCGGCGGCCACCGCGCTCGGCCTCGGGATCGCGCCGGAAGCCATCGCAAAAGGCATCGCGCGAATTGAAAACGTTCCCGGGCGGTTCGAGCGCGTGGAGCAGGGCCAGGCGTTTCCGGTGGTGGTCGACTACGCGCACACCGACGACGCGCTCGGCCGGCTGACCGAAACGGCGCGCGAGTTGAAGCTGCCCGGCCGCGTGCTGCTGCTTTTCGGCGCGGGCGGCGATCGCGACCGCGCGAAACGGCCGCTCATGGGCGAAGCCGCGGGACGCGGCGCGGATCTCGTGGTGGTGACGAGCGACAATCCGCGCAGCGAGGACCCGCGGGCCATCGTCAACGACATCCTGCCCGGCGTCGAACGCACGGGAGCGAAATTCCTGGTGGAAGTCGACCGCGCCCGCGCGATCGAGAAGATCCTGGCCGAAGCCGCGCCGGGCGACATCGTCCTGATCGCCGGGAAAGGGCACGAGGCGTATCAGGTTCTCGAAGACCGCACGATCCCCTTCGACGATCGCCAGGTGGCCAGGCAGGTGTTGCGGGCCATGGGTTATCGCCTCCCGCCGCCGGACGGCGGGACCGGGGCGGCCGAGTGAAAGCCGTCAGGCTGGAAAAGAGAGAAGAGAAAGTCGAAATGCACTGGTCACTCGAGGAGATCGCGCGAGCGCTGGCGGTGGAACCACCGGCGGGAATGCCCGTGCGCGAGCGCGCGGCGGGCGTTTCGATCGATTCACGCACGATCCGGCCGGGCGAGGTGTATTTCGCGATCCGGGGACAGCGGCACGACGGCCACGATTTCGTGCGCGCGGCGCTGGCTGCCGGCGCCGCGGCGGCGGTGATCGAGCGCGACCGCGTGGGACGATTCGCGCCGGACCTGCAAGACCGGCTTCTGGGTGTCGACGACACGCTCGTGGCGCTCGGCCGGCTGAGTCGCCAGGTGCGGCGCGCCTGGGGCGCGGCGGGTAATCGGCGGCTGGCGGCCGTTACCGGCTCGAGCGGGAAGACGACGACGAAGGAGATTCTGGCGGCGCTGGTCGAGGCGCGGCTGCCGGTGCTGCGCACGGAAGGAAATCTGAACAATCTCTACGGGCTGCCCCTGACCTTGTGCCGTCTCGAGGAAAGCCACGGCGCGGCCGTGGTTGAGCTGGGCATGTCGCGCCGGGGCGAGTTGACCGAGCTGGCCCGCATCGCGGAGCCGGAGATTGGCGTGGTGACGAACGTCGCGCCGGCGCACCTGGAATTTTTCGCTTCGATCGAAGAGATCGCCCTGGCCAAGCGCGAGCTGATCGAAAACCTCGCCGGCCCCGAGCCGCTGGCCGTGCTGAACGCGGATGATCCGCGCGTCGCGCGGTTTGCCGAAGTGGCTCGCGGGCGCGTGGTGACGTTCGGGCGCGGCGAGGAAGCCGACTTTCGCGCCTCCTCGATCGAGAATCGCGGAATCGAGGGGAGCGCATTCGTTTTCGAGTGGAAGGGCGGGCGCGCGCGGCTGACGCTGCCGCTGGTGGGAACGCACAACGTGATGAACGCCGTCGCCGCCCTGGCCGCGGCGAGCGCGTGGGGCATCGGCGCCGACGAGGCGCGGACCGTCTTCCCCCGGCTGGCGCCGGCCGGCCATCGCGGCCGGGTGCTGCGTTTCCGCAAGGGATTCACCGTTCTCGACGATTGCTACAACTCGAATCCCGCGGCGCTGGCCGCGATGATCGAGTGGCTCGCGGGCGTGGGAGGGTGCGAGCGGCGCATCCTGGCCGCCGGGGAGATGCTCGAGTTGGGTCCGGCCTCGGCCTCGCTCCATCGGGAAGCGGGCCGCTGGGCCGCGCGCCGGGTCGACTGGATCGTGGGCGTGCAGGGCAATGCCGAGGAGATCGTGCGCGGCGCGATCGAGGCGGGCCATCCGGCCGAGCGGGCGGTCTTCTTTGGCAGCGCCGCCGAAGCCGCGGAATTTCTGGACGGGCTGGTGCGGTCCGGGGACATGGTGGTGCTGAAGGGTTCGCGCGGAGTGCGGGTGGAGCAGATCCTCGACCGGCTGGCGCAGCATTACGAGCAGGCGCAAGCGCAGGCCGCGGGAAAGCGGGAGAGGCACTAGGATGCTCTTCTACCTCTTCTTCTACGTCCTGCACCCGTATTGGAGCCCGCTGAACGTTTTCCGCTACATCACCGTGCGCACGGCGCTCGCCAGCCTGACGGCGCTTTTCCTCTCCATGGTGCTGGGGCCGTGGGTGATCCGCCGGCTGCGGGCGATGCAGATCGGGCAGTACATCCGAGAAGAAGGGCCGAAGAGCCATCAGAGCAAGGCGGGGACGCCGACGATGGGCGGCGTGCTGATCGTCACGGCGATTGTCGTTCCCACGCTGCTTTGGGCCGATCTGCGCAACGGCTACGTCTGGATCGCGCTCCTTTCAACGCTCTGCTTCGCGGCCATCGGTTTCACCGACGACTATCGGAAGGTGATAGGCAAACGGAACCTGGGGCTGACCGGGCGAACGAAGCTCGTGCTGCAGACGCTGACGGCGCTGGGCGCCGCGGTGGCGCTGATTTACATGAAGGCGGCCGGGCAATATTCCACCGAACTGATCGTGCCGTTCTTCAAACGGATTCATCCCGACCTGGTGATCCAGCGATTGGCGAGCCATCCGCACGTCTGGGTGCTGGCCTACCTGCCCTTTCTGATTTTCGTGGCGCTGGTGGTGGTGGGCTCCTCGAACGCGGTGAACCTGACCGACGGGCTGGACGGATTGGCGATCGGTTGCGTGGTGATCGCGGCCGGCGCGCTGACCGCGCTTACCTACCTCACCAGCCACGCCCGCTTCGCCGAGTATCTCGACATTCAGAAGCTGCCGCTCGTCGGGGAACTGACGATTTTCTGCGGCTCGGTGGTGGGCGCGGCGCTCGGCTTTCTCTGGTACAACGCGCACCCGGCCGAGATGTTCATGGGCGACGTCGGTTCGCTGGCGCTGGGCGGTGCGATCGGCGTCGTCTCCGTGCTGATCATGCAGGAGATCCTGCTGCTTTTCATCGGTGGAATCTTCGTGGTCGAGGCGGGCTCCGTGATCCTGCAGGTGGCCAGTTTCAAGCTCACCGGCCGCCGATTATTCCGCATGGCGCCAATCCACCACCATTTCGAGCTGATCGGCTGGAGCGAATCGAAAATCATCGTGCGCTTCTGGATCGTGGCGCTCGTGTTCGCGCTGTTCAGCCTGACGACTTTGAAGTTGAGGTAGAGGACGAGTGGAACTGAGGGACAAACGCGTGCTGGTGGTCGGCTTGGAACGAACCGGGCTGGCGACGGCGCTGTTCTGCCGCGAGCGTGGCGCCCGCGTGACCGCCAGCGAGCGGCGGCCGGAAGACGCCGTGGCCGATGCCGCCCGCGAATTGCGCTCGGCCGGCGTGGCGCTCGAACTCGGCGGGCACCGCACCGCGACGTTCCTCGAGCAGGACCTGATCGTGCCAAGCCCCGGCGTGCCGCTCGAAATCGAGCCTTTGGCCGCGGCGCGCGAGCGCGGAATTCCGGTTTGGAGCGAGATCGAGCTGGCGTCGCGCTTCCTGCGCGGCAAGCTGGTCGCGATCACCGGCTCGAACGGCAAAACCACCACCACGCTGCTCGCCGGCCACATCCTGCGCGAAGCCGGACGCCGCGTGCTGGTGGGCGGGAACGTGGGCACGCCGCTGGTTTCACTGGCGGGGCAATCGACCGACGAGACGATCACCGTGGCCGAGGTTTCCAGTTTCCAGCTCGAGGCCATCGCCGATCATTTCCGGCCCGACGTCGCCGCGCTGCTCAACCTGACGCCCGATCACCTGGACCGCCACCCCTCGCTCGACGCCTACGCGCAGGCGAAGGCGCGGATTTTCGAAAATCAGCGCGCCGAAGACGCGGCGGTGGTGAACGCGGACGATCCCGGCGCCGCCCGCCTCGCACCCGAGCGGACGCGCCGCTTCTGGTTCAGCCGGCGCGAGATGGTGGACGAAGGAGCGTGCCTCGAGGGCGGCCGCATCGTTTTCCGCTCGGCGGGCCACGGCGTGGGGCTCCTGCACCGGGCAGACATTCCCCTGCGCGGCGAGCACAACGTCGAAAACGTTCTGGCCGCCGCCTGTATCGCCGTGCTCGCGGGCGTGGCGCCGGATGCGATTCGCCAGGCGGTGCGCAGCTTTCCCGGCGTCGAGCACCGGCTGGAATTCGTCGCGGAGATTTCCGGAGTCGGTTTCTACAACGATTCGAAAGCGACCAACGTCGACGCCGCGCTCAAGGCGATCGACGCGTTTCCGGGAAATCTGCTGGTGATTCTGGGCGGCAAGGACAAGGGCGGCGATTTTTCGTCGCTCGCCGGGCCGCTGGGCGCGCGGGCGCGGCTGGTGCTGCTGGTGGGCGCGGCCGCCGGGAAAATCGCGGCGCAACTGGGCGATGCCGTTCCCATGGAGCAGGCCGGGACGCTCGAGCGGGGCGTCGAGCGCGCATTCGAATTTGCGCGGCCGGGCGATACGGTGCTGCTGGCGCCGGCCTGCGCCAGCTTCGATCAGTTCCGGAATTACGAGCATCGAGGCGAGGTTTTCAAGCAGTTGGTTCATCGGATCGAGAGCCGCGTGGCGGCCGCGGGGTAGAGGAAGAATGCCAAGAAGCGTCGAGCCGGATCGGTGGTTGTTTGGAGCCACGGTAGGGCTGTGCCTGATCGGGACGGTGATGGTGTTCAGCGCCTCGGCAATCACCTCGCGCGACCTCTACGGCAGCCCCTACAGGTTTCTGATTCGGCAGGTGGCGTGGCTGGCGCTGGGGTTCGTGGGAATGCTGGTGCTGGCGCGCGTCGATTATCGATTTTTGCGGCGGCCGGTGGTCGCCTATGCGGGCCTGGCGATGTCGTTGATTCTGCTGGTCGCGGTTTTCGCGCTCGACAAATCGCACGCGACGCACCGGTGGATTCGCCTGGGCCCGGCGGGATTCCAGCCGGCGGAATTCGCGAAGCTGGCGGTGATTTTCTATCTGGCGTGGTTCCTCGAACTGCGGACGAGCCCGAACGGGCTTGGCGTGAACAACCTGAAGCGGACGCTGCTGCCCGGTTTCGGGCCGGTGCTGCTGGTTGCCGGGCTCGTTTTGTTGGAGCCGGACATGGGTACGGCGGCCGAGCTGTTCCTGATCGCCCTGGTGATGTTTTTTGTCGCGGGGCTTTCGTGGCGCTACGTGGCGGCCGCGGTCGCCGCGGCGGTTCCGGCGCTGTGGCTGCTGATCGTGAGCGCGCCCTACCGCTACGAGCGGATGATGGCATTCCTGCATCCCTCGAACGATCCGCAGGGGCACGGTTTTCAGCTGCTCCAGTCGCTGATTGCGGTGGGCTCGGGAGGAGTTTTCGGGGCCGGGCTGATGGAGGGGCGGCAGAAGCTGTTCTTTCTGCCGGAAGCGCACACCGATTTCATTTTCGCGGTGATCACCGAGGAATTGGGGGTGATCGGCGCGGTGGTCGTGCTGCTCCTGCTGGCCATCTACGCGTGGCGCGGCATCCGGGTGGTGTGGAATTCGCCCGACAGCTTTGGCCGGATGGCGGCGCTCGGCATTACGGCGATGGTGGCGGGGCAGGCGCTGATCAACCTGAGCGTGGTGCTGGGGATGGTGCCGACCAAGGGCATTCCGCTGCCGTTCGTCAGCTACGGCGGCTCGAGCCTGATCGTGATGCTGCTCGGCACCGGAGTGCTGCTGAACATCAGCCAGCAGGCGAGTCCGGCCGGCGGGATTTCGTCGAGGCCGCTGAAGTGAAGCTGCTCGTCGCCGGAGGCGGGACCGGCGGTCACGTCTTCCCGGCGGTGGCCGTGGCGAAGGAATGGTTGAAGCGTGAGGAAGGAAGGGAAGTGGTGATCGTGGGAACGGAGCGAGGTTTCGAGGCGAGGCTGGTGCCGGCGGCGGGTCTGCCGTTCGAGACGCTGCGCGTGCGCGGCCTGAAGGGCATCGGCGGCTCGCGGCTGGTGCGCAATCTGGCGGTGCTGCCGCTCGGGCTGTGGGACGCGCTCGGCGTGCTGCGCCGGCATCGCTTCGCCGCGGCGCTCGGCGTGGGCGGTTACGCGTCCGGGCCGATGATGCTGGCCGCGATTCTGCGCGGCGTGCCGTCGGTGCTGTTCGAGCCGAACGTGCAGCCGGGATTCACCAACGGCGTGCTGGGCCGCCTGGCGCGGCGCGTGGCCGTGGCCCACGAGGAG
>Ga0210077_1000610_pt1 | contig 12434 bp, 11 predicted proteins | sample RushMan_CattailN_5_FD_185556 | JGI IMG/M metagenome (GOLD analysis project Ga0210077, IMG submission 185556) | Wetland microbial communities from San Francisco Bay, California, USA, that impact long-term carbon sequestration -... | ecosystem: Environmental > Aquatic > Marine > Wetlands ... | reverse complement strand
GGCAAAAATAGATCATAATAGTTGACGGAGAAATGGTTCATGTCGCGTAAGGCGATTTACAGCGTAATTGGTCTTCTGCTCATCTCGGGTGTTTGTTTGATCGGCCTGGCTGCATCAATCCTTATCAGGCAGCCCTTCTCCCAACCCATTTCCCTTGCGAATACAGATACACCGACAGCTTCGGAAACAACCCTCCAGATCACGAATACTCCTACGGAAATTCCCATACTGGTGTTTACGGCAACTTCACCCGCGACCATCCCACCGGCAGCTGCTACAAGTACCGTCACCAGTACCATTACCGCGACTTCAACTCAAACAGTGACCAAAACTCCTGCACCTTCTTCGACGCATGAAATCACAAAAACACCACCGGCCAGTGCCACTCCAACGATGACACCTGCCACCATCACGCAAACACCGACAAGATCGCTATTTACGCTTACTCCTGAGCCTTCAATGACCTCAGCGCCTCCCTCAGCAATAGGACCCATTTGCAGTAAAAAAGGTACGACTGTATACATGGTTATCGGTGTGGGTGTTAGCAACCAGGGGAAGCAATTCGATGCTGAAGTCGTTCGTTATGCGCTGGTCAACTACACAATTGGTGAAGTTCGTATTGTTTCATTCCATCCCGATTTGATCATTTCTGGTCCGCTCCTAAAACGCGTCAACATTAATTCGATAACGATACGTGATTTCTATAATTTTGTACACAACAACGTCTCCAGTCCTGATCTTCAGCCGGATGTTGTTGCATCCAATTACCTTGCCCAGGCAATTTATGAAGAGTTTGGGATGGTGCCTGACCATTATTTCAGTGTGCATTCGGATGCATTTGTAACCATGATCGACGCCACCAGGGGCATACAGATCGATATCCCGGGGCCGTATAGAGATTTTCAACCAGGCGCGCAGACGCTGAATGGAGCGCAGGTGCTTGAATATGTACGCTATCCCGACCCCGATCTCACTGACCAAATCAATCGACAGAACAGGGTTATCCTCACGCTGAAAGATGATTTATCGATGACCAGCCTGTATGAAGCAATCCCATCGCTCGTAAATCAGTACAGTAAATCTTTTTATACGGATCTTCCACTCGATGAGCTGGTAAAGCTGCGGTGCGTACTTCGTTCTGTTCCCGCTGGCAACTTTACATTTTTCGATATTGGGCCAACGTATACTACCAATGAGCCAGGAGTGGGTCTCCAGCCTGAAATCGATCAGATTCGACATTTTCTGGAAAACCTTGCCACGTTCGATTGATTACATGATGTCTTGACCATTTGCACTGAAAAAGCACCGGGAAAATGCTAGAAATAAAATCTAGAAGGGGAAATGTACATGTCAAAATTCATCCTGGCAATAGATCAAGGTACCACCAGCACACGCTGCATTGTGTTCGATCGGGATGGACTGCCCATTACCTCTGATCAGAAAGAACATCGCCAGATATATCCACAGCCCGGGTGGGTCGAGCATGATCCTATGGAGATCTGGTCCAATACCATGGAGGTCACCCGTGGAGCCCTTCACAAGGCAAACCTGTCTCCGCAGGATATCACCTGCATTGGGATCACCAACCAGCGTGAGACCACTCTCCTGTGGAACCGGTTGACCGGTGAGCCTTATTCCAACGCGATAGTTTGGCAGGATACACGTACAGCAAGCATATGTGCGCAGTTGGCACAGGAGGGCGGCCAGGATCGCTTTCGACCTAAAGTGGGGTTACCGCTGGCCACCTATTTTTCAGGGCCAAAAATAAGCTGGCTATTGGACCACAACCCGGAAATCCAAAGGGATATCCGTAAAGGCGAAGTGCTTTTTGGCAATATGGATACCTGGCTTATATGGAATTTAACCGGCGGAAAGCATGGCGGCATCCATGTGACCGATGTGACCAACGCCTCTCGCAGCATGATGATGAACCTCGAAACGCTTTCATGGGACTGGGAAATCCTTGGGCTCTTGCAGATACCGGAAGAAATCCTGCCAGCAATTAAATCATCCTCTGAAGTATATGGGTATGTAAAAATGGACAAATTCGAGGCGCCCATATCTGGAATATTGGGTGACCAGCAGGCGGCGCTTTTTGGCCAGACCTGTTTCCAGCCGGGAGAAGCCAAGAATACGTATGGTACAGGCTGCTTTATGCTGCTCAATACAGGGACGAACATCATCCACAGCAATAATGGATTGCTGACCACGTTGGGTTATAAAATTGGCAATTCCCCGGCGGTATACTGCCTGGAAGGTTCGATTGCTATTACGGGAGCGCTGGTGCAGTGGCTCAGGGATAACCTGAAGATAATCACGAAATCATCCGACATCGAAGAGCTGGCAGCTGGTGTTGATGATAATGGAGGCGTTTATTTTGTTCCCGCATTCTCTGGTTTATTTGCACCATACTGGCGCAGTGATGCGCGTGGGATCATTATCGGGTTAACTCGTTATGCTAACGATGCTCACCTGGCACGGGCAGCGCTTGAATCCACTGCATACCAAACCAGGGAAGTCGTAGAAGCAATGCAGACCGACTCGGGCATTCAATTGACGTCGCTGAAAGTTGACGGAGGGATGGTCGTAAATAACCTGCTCATGCAGTTTCAGGCGGATATCTTGAATGTGCCTGTGGTCAAACCAACCATAACCGAGACCACTGCCCTGGGTGCAGCCTATTCTGCTGGATTGGCATGCGGCGTTTGGAAAAGTTCAGATGAACTCAAATCCAACTGGCAGCCGGATAAGACCTGGCAGCCGCAAATGTTTCAAGAAGAACGGGACAGATTATTTGCTCACTGGAGGAAGGCCGTAACGCGCACTTTCGATTGGGTGGATGAATGACCATACAATAGGAACCTGTCCGATGTGTAATGTATCTAACCTAACCCCAGTTATGACAATTACGCCCCAGGGTCTTCCGGCTTGACGAAACCAGTGTTCAATACTAAAATCTACATTCGCTATTTCGTTGGGCACGCCAGGAAATATTAGCGTGTAGGAAAATTTTTTTACATTCATATATGAAGAGCGAGGGTAACCGCAATAAGGTAAGAGGCGCTCGAAGGATGAAGAGATGGAAAAAACAGTATTGAAAGCCGAACGACGTTCCATGACCGGGAAAAAGGCGAGCGTCTTGCGGCGAGAAGGAAAATTACCAGCAGTTATTTATGGTCATAAGCTCGAATCGATGCCCATAGTTCTTGATATGCGCGAGGCTAACCGCGTTCTGGGGGGTATGACCTCCTCCAGCCTGGTTACCATTGACCTTGAAGGGAAGGAATACCCCGCATTGGTACGTGAGAGGCAGCGTGATTATATCAAAGCCAAGTATCTACACATCGATTTCCAGGGAATTTTGATGACCGAGAGATTGCGCGTCAACGTACCTGTGGAAATCGTCGGTACATCTCAAGCGGTGAAACTTCTGACGGGTGTTTTGGTTACCAATATGCACGAATTGGAGGTCGAGTGCTTTCCTCAATATCTTCCCGAGAACATCAGCATCGATATTTCCAATTTGAATGAAATCGGCGATAGCTTCCTGGTCAGCGATCTCCAGCTTGGAGAAAATATCGAGGTCCTGGCTGATCCGGAGGAAGTGATTGTCACGATCACCTCCCTGGCTCCAGAAGAGGCGGAAGAGGAAAAGGCCGAAGAGGAAGTTACCCTCGAGGAACCTGAAGTCATCGAACGAGCCAGGCAAGAAGAAGAAACCGAAGACTAATCTGCAGTTTCTCGATAAATATACTGGGAGCAGTGGTGGCCATTCCTTGACCACCACTGTTTATCTTAACTTCAAGATACGCAGTAATTCATAGATGATTTGTGCTGTAATCCCCCAAATAATCTCATCTTCATAGGGATGGAAAAAAATCACATCCCGATGTTCTTCAGCAGCATCCATGAATGGACGTTTTATGGAATGTGATGGTTCCGCCAGCCATTCGAGCGGGACTGTAAATATCCTGCTCACTTCCGAAGGTGAGAGCGTAATCTGCATTGGCCATACGATATGACCCACTATGGGCTTTACCCTGAAATTTGAGATAGTACAGAATTCGTGCAGGCTTCCCAAAATCTCCACATTGTTTTTATCCAGGCCGATTTCTTCATTTGCCTCACGTAAGGCAGTCTGCATCATCGATTCGTCCTCTGGATCTACGCTTCCGCCCGGAAAGGAAACCTGGTCCTTGTGATCTTCAACCTGTGAAGTCCTACGTGTGAAAAGGAGATGCCATTCCCCCTTTTTGATCAAAAAGGGAACGAGGACAGCTGCCTTTCGGTAGATATCCTGGTCGATACAAGACTCGTCCCCCAAATTGTTCGAGGAAAGCAGTTCCTTGATCTTTTCTTTTTTCAAGGTGACTAAGTTCAGGGACATAATAGTCTATGTTAAGATCGGTCTTGTTCTTGATCCTTTTCTACTGTATCCTTTCCGGACTGCCCTTCTACAGTTTCATTTTTGATTATAGGGCGAGCAAAGTACAGAAAGCCCGTATGCGCCACCATGCGATCCGTTGGGCGAAAACGAGTGGGTTCAGTTTTATAATATCGCAGCATAATTTCACACACCTCTACAAATGCGAAATCGTAGCGGTACAGCGCAGTAAGTAGCAGGGTCATCTGGTTGGCTGTCGGCAGAATACCTCCCAGGAACCCGCCTGCCTTCAAAGCATCTCTCGACGGTCCGAGATAGTCATGCGGATTAGGTAAATCCAGAAAAAGTGCATCCACACCTTGTTCATCGAACCCATCAGAAATATCGCGCTGTTTAAACACAACTCGATCTGTCATCCCCAGTTGTGCTACATTGCTGATGGCTACTTTTTGTATATCTGGGCGAACATCATAGCTATACACCATACCTTCTGAACCTACAGCATAAGCCAGGGCAGTAGTAAATGCTCCTGAACCTGTCCCAGCTTCGACCACGCGCTTTCCTGGACCTATATCCATGGAGATCAAGATAAATCCAATATCCTTTGGGTATAGTATCTGGCTGGTGCGGGGAATATCCTTCAATACATCAGCCAGCGAGGGCTGCATCAGGTAAAAAGGATTACCTTTGTGGCTGAGAACCTGGCTCCCCCACTGCAGGCCAATCAAGTCATCGTGCTTTATAACCCCGCGATGGGATTGGAATTCTGACCCAGATTTCAACCTGACTATGAAATATTGGTGGCTTCGACCAATCAGCTGCACTAAATCGCCTTCACAAGCATAGTCTTTCAGATCATTCCAGATCAAGATCCACTCTCCTTCATGAAATCCACTGGAATCTATTATAACCAGATGAAGCAACTATTCCCAAAAAGGATATACGAAAAAAGCAGACTTTTCAAAACTGCATTTCCATAGTAAAATTTCACCCGCAAAGTCAGCAGCCGAAATAAACAAGGTTGCTGCCTTTCCGCCTTCAGCCTGCCTAAGGTAGTGACTGTTGGCAATCCCGAGGAAAGGAGAGATCCCGATATGCGTGATTATGAAATAGTTTTCATCATACATCCTGATCTTGATGAAACCAGCTTTCAAGAGATCATCGAAAGAGTTCAGGGCTGGATCACAGGCGCAAACGGCACTGTGAATCGAGTGGATGTATGGGGAAAAAAGCAGTTGGCATACCGTATTCGTAAACAACGCGAAGGTCAGTATGCACTCATCGAAGCCCAAATACCACCCGCTTCTGTGATGGAATTGGAACGCAACTTCCGTATTACGGAATCCGTCTTGCGTTTCTTGATTACCGTAAAGAAATAGTATTAATAATCAAGCAGGCTCAGAACGATTTGAAGAGGAGAACAGGATGAGCCGAAGTATAAATAAAGTAATTCTCATTGGCAGCCTGGGCAAAGCCCCCGAAATGCGCTACACACCTTCAGGAAGACCGGTGACAACTTTTGTGTTGACTACAAATAGAGGTTGGAATACGGCTGTGGGTGAAGCCAAGTTCGAGGTTGAATTCTTCAACATCATTACCTGGGGTGATCTGGCTGAAAAATGCAACCAGAATCTCAATAAAGGTTCACAGGTCTATGTCGAAGGTCGCCTGCAAACACGGCGCTGGCAGGACAAGAATGGCATTGTGCACGATAGTGTTGAGATAGTCGCCGGTGAGATGATCCTCCTCGGTCAGCAAAGTGAAGCGTTCGATGATGCTTCAGAACAAGATAGTAATCAAATAATTGGATAATAACTTCAAGAATAAAAGAGGTTTAGAAAAATGAGTGAACGTTCATCAAGTTCTGGTCATGAAGGCGGCAGGCGCCGCTACATTTCCAGGCCAAAATTCTGCCAGTTTTGCGCAGACAAGAGTATAAAGATTGATTATAAACAAACTGATATGTTAAGGCGTTTCGTAACCGATGAAGGGAAAATCAGGCCCAGGCGGCAGACAGGCACCTGCGCCAGGCATCAACGTGAACTGGCAGGTGAAATAAAAAAAGCCCGACACATAGCTCTTCTGCCGTTTACAGCAGAACCCTGGCAAGAAGCAGTGCAAGAATAATCTACCGGAAATTTGGGGTATAGGAATAAATCCTTGCCCCAAATTATTATAAAAATCTCTGGATACAGGTTTTCATATGGCAAAACAAAGTAAAAAAAGGGCAGTAACCAGAAAGGAGATGTCCCGCCTCAAGAAGGAACAAAGGCAGAGAGACATCATCCTTTTCGGGGCAATCACTGTCGTAGTATTAGTTGTGGCGGTGATCATTTTTGGGGTTGTTAATGAATTTGTTTTGAAAGGCCACAGGGCGGTGGCAGTGGTTAATGGCGAGAAAATAACCTTGAATCAATTTCAGACGAATGTGCGCTATTCCCGTTATCAGCTGCTGCAGCAATACGTAAGAGGCTATCAGATATATCAGGCTTTTGCGTCAGATCCTTCGCTAGCCCAGTCGTTTGCAGATAACCTGGTGCAAATTGAGAATGAAATGTCTACCGATAACCTCGTGCAGTTAGGAGACACCATATTGCAGCAATCCATCGATGAATTGCTCATCTCACAACAGGCGACACAATTGGGAATCTCAGTATCCGATCAGGAAGTGAATGATTCTTTGCAGGAAGCGTTTGGTTTTTATCCTAATGGGACGCCTACACCGACCATGACGGCGACGCCTTTCAGTACGCCGACGCTTTCGGCCACTCAGTACGCACTTGTTTCGCCAACCCCAACTCGCGCCATAACACCGACGCCTGGGATCACACCAGAAACCCCTACACCAACCCAGGGAGTCACCCCAACTATTACGGGCACTCCCCAGGTCACAGCCACACCTGAGGGACCCACTGCGACACCAACCCCATATACCTTGGAAGAGTTTCAGACAAACCTGACCAATTTGGACAACGATATACGTCAGTATGATCTTTCCGAACAGGACATCAGGGATGCCATCAGAGCTGGTTTACTGCGTGACAAGGTTGAGAACAACATCACTGCCGACCTCAAACCTGAAGAGGAAGAGGTATGGGCGCGCCATATCCTGGTTGCAGACGAACAGACTGCAAACGAAGTGCTCGATCTCCTCAATCAGGGTGAAGATTGGACGACACTGGCAGCCGAATATTCGACTGACACAAGCAATAAAGATAAAGGCGGCGACCTGGGTTGGTTCCCACGCGGCCAAATGGTTAAGGAATTCGAAGATGTCGCCTTTAGCCTTCCAATTGGAACAATCAGTGATCCCGTGCAAACAGATTTTGGATGGCATATTATCCAGGTTCTGGGTCATGAAGTACGCCCACTAACCCAGAGCCAGTTCCAGAGTTTCAAGGATCAAACCTTTTCAGACTGGCTGACTAATCAAAATGCCACCGCAGATATCCAGATTAATAATAACTGGCAAAACAACGTACCGGATATTCCAACCGTTCCTGTTGATTTGTTAATACCAACACCTTGATCTGGCAATAAAAAATAAAAAAAGAGGTATGCTCGGATTGTTTTATAAAGCGCATACCTCTTTTTGATATTGACAGGATATTATTGAACCAATTCCTCGCTGACCTCATCTAGCTTCAAGCTGATCACCTGGCTGGTCGAATCTCTTCCCATCGTCACCCCATAAATCACATCTGATATCTGGACCGTGTTACGGTTGTGAGTGATCACCAGGAATTGAGTTTCTTTGCTCAATTCCCTGAGCATCTCTCCAAAACGTCCAACATTGGCTTCATCCAGTGCCGCATCTACCTCGTCGAGAACACAAAAAGGTGTAGGAGAAACCTTCAATAGTGAAAAAATCAAGGCTACCGCGGTCAAGCTCCGTTCACCACCAGAAAGTAATGCCAATCCCTGCTTCCTCTTGCCCGGGAGCAGGGCTTCGATCTCGATGCCGGTCTCCACGGGATTTTCTTCGTCGACAAGGATCAATTTCGCCGATCCTCCGCCGAACAACCGTGTAAACATTTTACGGAACTCAATCGAAACTTCCTCAAAGGTCTTAAGGAATTCGATTTTCATTAATTCGTCCAGTTCTTTAATGACCTTTTTCAGGTCATCGATTGCCTTGTCCAGATCGGAAAGCTGTCCCTGCAGGAATTCACAACGCTGGCTGACCGTTTCGTACTCTCTGCGCGCTTCTGGGTTGATCGGACCCAACCTCCGCAGCATGGTCCGCTGGCGGTTGATGTTGTCTTCGATATCCTGTGAAAGTTCCTTAACAACCGGTAGTTCATCGACAAACCCTTTGAGAGGCAAGGGAGTAGGACCGGGTAAATCAGTTTCATATTCGAAGGCTACCAGCCCAAAGTCATCCTCAATTCGCTTGCGGAGTGATTCCAGGTCATCTTTACGGCGCGAGTATTCGAGCTGCGCTTGTACCATGTATCGTTCAGCTGTGGTGAGGTCCTGGTTAGCGCTCATCTGCTCGTCTTGCAGCGTGTTTAATTCAAGTTCTTTTTCAACCAATTCCTGTTCATGAGGTCCGATCAACTCCTGCACCGCCGTGATCTTTCCAAGCAATATCGTTTCCTGAGCCTGATAAGCAGATTTCATCTCACGCAGTTTTGATATCTCACGATCATCAGCTGCCAGCTGTTCCTGGTGGGATCGAAAATCTAGCTGGATTGCATCGCGCCTTTTCGTCAAATCATTATTGCGACGATGGATCTCATCGATCGACCTGTTTGTGAGAGCAAGGTCCATGTGCCAATGGTTCAGGTCTCCCTGCAGATCTTCTACCTGTAGATTTGCCAATAGCTTCGCTTGTTCGGTGACCTGGTTTTCCAGGGATTGTATTGCTACACGTACTATTTCAAGATCACTGAGGATCTGGTCAATAGCGGATTTTGTTTCGGTTTCTTGATTGTTGATTTCTTCAATCTGCTGATGGTGGAATGCCAGCTGGCGTTGGGCTTGCTCCAGATTGGCCTGGGTTTTACGATAGGCAGCTGTTATCTCTGTGTAATCCTTTTCAATCGATTTGCGCTGCTCTTCAAATGCATTACGTTCACTCTGCCACGCCTGCAAATGTCGTTCATTCTGATCTAAATTGCTTTTTAGTTTTGATTGCTGAGATTCCATTTGACTAATCGTCCGCTGCAGGTTTTTGATCTCGCGCGAATTCGAGATAACCTCGCTGCGCCCATCCTGCCCGGTGACAATAGCGCCGTTCCCATGCAGTACTTCGCCATTCATGGTCACGATCTTTGCAAATACCGGGATGTTCTGAATCGAAGCAACGGCATGCTTGTAATTACTCGAAACGAATACATGCCCTAATATTGTCTCCAAAATCCCACGGTTTTCCGGACCGGTCTTTACGAACTCTAATGCGTTTTGAAGACCATCAATTTGGGCGGTTTTCTCTACCAGGTTAGTTCTGAGCAAGTTCCTGGGCAGCAATACTGCTTTCCCCTTTTCGTCCTTTTCCAAAAACTGGAGGATTTCCTCGGCTTCAATTTCATTTTGGAGTAATATACCGTCCAGGAATTCTCCCAACGCTGCTGCGATGGCCTTTTCGTATTCTGGTTCAACCTCAAGCTGCCTCATCAACGATTGATAGTTCCCTGATAATCTTCCCTGTCGGTTCGCTTTAATAATATTTTGTGCGCTATTGTTCAGGTAGCTGTTGGAATCTTCCGCCTGCTGTAATACATCCAGCCTGGCTTCAAGTCGGGATTTCTCTGTCTGTAAACTTGTCAATTCACTGTTGATACTTTTGATCTCTTCATCAAGCTTCATCAAACCGGATTTCTTATCGCTCAATATAAGCTCGAAATCATTGATTTTTTGCTGTTCGATTGCCCTTCGATCCTCAATATCACCCAAATTCGCTTCAAACCCATTTATTTCCTGTGTTGTTTTTTCGATCTGACTAACAAAATTCTGCCTGGATTGTTCAAAATACGCCTGCCGTGCAACGAGCTCATGGTGGCGTGCGATAGATTTAATTTCCCTGGTTTCCTGTTGGTGTTTTTTATCTTGCAGCGACTTGAGGTTGCTTTCGGCTTCTTTGCGCGCACGATCACGCTGTTCGAAACTGGCTCGCACCTCGCCGTAATTTGCTTCGATCTGGTCTTTTTCACTCTTAACCTTTTTAAGTTCTACCTCGACGGCTTTGATGCTCTCACGGTAAGATTTTTCTTCTTCCTGAAGCTTGCTAATTTCTATTTCATAACGCTGGTGTCTTTCAATCAGAGATTTCAGCCTTTCCTCAGAGACCGCCAGGTCACGGCTTATGATTTCTCGTTCCCGATGCGAATCACTATTTTCTGCGTGCCAGCCATCCAGATCTGTGCGCAGGGATGATATTTTGCTTCTTATTCCCTCAAGGTTTGTATCGACCAGTGTTTTTTTCTCCTGCGTCTTTTTTTGGTTTCTTTCCTGGAGTCGGACTTCCTCTTTAGACTGAGTTAGCTCGCGTTGAATACGGTGCCAGTGAAAACCATACCATTCGCGCATGAGCAATTTCAGGTCAGCCTTTATTCGCTCTTGCTCTTGAACGCGAGCAGATTGACGTTCGAGCGTCTTCAACCTTGGCTCCAGTTCAGCCAGAATATCAGTCACTCTTTCCATATTGCGCCGGGTGACATCCAGGCGTGAGAGCGCTTCCTCACGACGCTTACGGTAAAGGCCTATCCCGGCAGCATCTTCGAAGAACTGGCGGCGTTCATCAGGTTTCAGGGAGAGGGCGGCGTCTACCAACCCCTGCCCGATAATGGTATAAGTGCGCTGAGCAAGCCCAGATTGCGCCAGGAGCTCATAAATCTCCTTCAGGCGCACACGTTGTCCATTGAGATAGTATTCATTTTGACCATCGCGATACGCCCGCCGGGATATGCACACCTCTGAATAGTCGATGGGCAGCCAGCCGTCGCAATTATCGAAGACGATGCTGGCTAAAGCCATGCCGGATCGTGAGCGTTGATCTGATCCGGAGAAGATCATATCTTCTGTGCGTTTGGCTCTCAGCAGTGTGTAGGATTGCTCTCCGAGAACCCAGCGAATCGCATCTGCAACATTGGATTTCCCAGAACCGTTGGGGCCAACGATACAGGTCACATCGACGGGAAACTCAAAGAGATTACGGCTTGCGAAGGTTTTATAGCCATGTAATTCCAGAGATTTCAACCTTGAAGGCATATATCCTCATCAGCAATAAATATAGAGTTACCGGTATTATTCAAATCACACCTGAGTGTTCCAAAGCCTCTCGGGCAGCCGCTTTTGCTGCGGACTGTTTACTTCTTCCCTTACCCGACCCATATATACTGCCTTCGATAATGACGTCGACAAAAAAGATTTTCTCGTGTTCAGGGCCAGATGAGCTTTTTGTCCTGTAGGTAGGTGCGTGTAAACCGCGCGCCTGTGCCCATTCTTGCAGCAAGCTTTTGGGATCCTCAATCTGGTAATTCTGTAAAATTTCATTGGCAGACGTTTCCAGGAATCCAACCATAAACTTCTTTACCGATTCCATGCCTGATTCCAGGTACAGCGCGCCGACCAGTGCTTCAAATGTGTCGCATAGAAGGGCTGATCGGTTCCTGCCGCCATTTTGATTTTCTCCCTTCCCCAGGCGCATTACATTCCCCAGGTCAATCATCCTGGCGAAATCGGCCAACTGTTCTGTATGCACCAGGGCAGACCGCATGCGTGTCAAATCTCCTTCGGGCATCTCCGGGTAGCGATTATATAACCATGCAGCAACCAGGAAGTCCAATACGGCATCTCCGAGGAATTCAAGCCGTTCATTATCCTCCAGGGCTTCTGGATGTTCATTCAGGAATGAACGGTGCGTCATTGCCCTGTCGAGCATCAATGAGTCTTTGAATGGCAGTCCTAATCGATTGGCAAATTCCTGTGGAGTTTCCTCACTCGAGTTCGTGGCTTTCTTAACCAAAATTATCTTCCTCCCAAGAACTCAGCAGGCGCAAATCACTTTACAAATGGTTACGCAAAGTAATTTGCGCTCATTTAGTTC
>Ga0210077_1000609_pt1 | contig 12436 bp, 13 predicted proteins | sample RushMan_CattailN_5_FD_185556 | JGI IMG/M metagenome (GOLD analysis project Ga0210077, IMG submission 185556) | Wetland microbial communities from San Francisco Bay, California, USA, that impact long-term carbon sequestration -... | ecosystem: Environmental > Aquatic > Marine > Wetlands ... | reverse complement strand
CTGCTGTACTTAGGTATAGGACATAAGTAATCTGTTTTGATCAACCTTTTTTTTAAAAGGTTGAGGAGATGCAGCTTATGAGGGCTTTTGGTGGTATTGCTGCTGTACTTAGGTATAGGACATAAGTCTATCCTTATTTTTTTATTTGATACTTAAAATAAGTTAGAAAATAAATAAGTTAAAAAGGAGTTAAAAACTAAAATTCAGTTTAGCCTAACCTGCTGACTCTAATCAATGATTCCACAGGAACTCCTTCAATTTCAGAAATTCCTTTTTTATCAATCAGAACAACAACGCAAAGTGGATTGGCTCCAAGGTCATTTAGTACATTTATTGCTTCAGTTACAGTTTTTCCACTTGTTATAACGTCATCTACAATTACAACTTTCTTACCTTCAACAGATGCAAAATTACTGCTTATTGCTCCCCTTGCATCTTCCTCTTTTCTGTGTTTTATTGGATGAAATATAGTTATGTTTGACTCTATTATTTCGGCCATCATGGTTGCAAACGGTACTCCACTAACTGTTATACCCACTACAACTTCAACATCGCCGAATTCTAAGGCTAAATCTGCCATTGCTGCAGATACATTCATCATCCGCGTGGAGCTACTACCTAAATTTTTCCAATCTATTGCAAAATCAACTGGAGCTTTTTGGGCTCCGGCTTCCATTTTTTTACCAGTTACCTGTAAAATAAGCCATCTTGCAGTGTCTTTAGAGACATTAAGTTCATCTGCTATTTCGCCAGTTGTAAAGCCTCTGCTTCTTAGTTCATAAGCCTTTTTTATAAGCTCTTCATTCATAAAAACACATCCAATTTAATTGAGGATTTTATTTATGTTAAAATGTTTAATTATTATTTGATTTTTTAAGGATATATTAATAACTGATTTTCAGTAGCCGTTTATTTCAACAGGAGAATTATCCTTTGCAGATTTCATGGCTGCAGTAACAACCTTAAGTGCATATATTCCATCTTCACCAGTAATTTTTGGTTCTTCGCCGTTACTTACTGCAGATAAAAATGAGCTTAGTTCTTCCTTTAAAGGCTCTTTATACTCTATATCTACATTTTGAGTGGATTTACCATATACATTGACAGTTTGATCTATATAATCAATGGATATTATTCCTTCTACGCCAGTGACTTCTAATTTTCTTTTTTTGTAGGGTGTAAGCCAGTTTACTTCAAGCATACCAATAATTCCGTTCTTAAAACTGCTCATTATCTCTGCATGGTCTTCATATTCACATTTTTCAAGTCTACTTCCCATATTAGCGTATATTCGAGATACAGGGCTGTCAAAGAGGTGGAACATAATATCAACATCGTGTATTGCAAGGTCTATTATAACTCCAACATCCTTAATTCGCGGAGGAAATGGACCTACTCTTTTTGCAGATGCAGATACAACTTCTCCAATAACATCATTCTTTATAAGTTCCTTTGCCTTTCCTACGGCAGGATTAAATCTTTCAACATGACCAGTTGCAAGTTTAACTCCTTCATCTTTCGCTGCTTTTACCATGGCTTCTGCTTCTCTTAAGGTAAACGCTATTGGTTTTTCTACCAGTACATGTTTACCATGCTCTATTGCATCCATAACGACATTAAAGTGATGAGTAGTTGGAACACAGACACTAACGGCCTCTATTTCGGGCATTTTAAGAATATCCATATAATCAACAAATCCCTGTGCATTGTATTCTTTAGAAACCTCATCTGCTTTTTCTCTCATGAGATCAGATATAGCCATGAGTTTAGCATTTTCAAGTTGGGAATAAACTCGAGCATGGTGATAGCCCATAGCTCCCACACCAATTACACCCACATTTACCTCATTCACGAATAATCCTCCATCATCCTTTTTGCAGCATTTCTACCTAATTTTTCTGCATCATTTATTGAACCGCTTAATTTAACTTCAGATAGCACTTTACCGTCTTTTTCAAGTAAAATACTGTAAATATCTAATTTATCTCCATTTGCTGTTGCAGACGCTCCAAGTGGCCATTGACAGCCTACTCCTAGTTCTGCAAGCACAGTTTTTTCAGCTATTACTTCTTGAGCTGAATTAAAATGATTTAATTTCTCTAAATCTTTCCGAACGTTACTATCTTCCCTTGCAACTACAGCCAGTGCTCCTTGCCCTGCTGCAGGGGTGAAATATTCTACTGGAAAAATTTTTTTAATATGTTGTGTAAGGCCAAGCCTTTTAACGCCAGCCTCAGCCATTATAGTGGCGTCGTATTCTTTATTTTCCACTTTTTTAATTCTTGTATCTATATTTCCTCTTATTGGTTTTATATTTAAGTTCTTATTATGATAATTACAAAAAGCTTCCCTTCTCAAGCTGCTTGTTCCAATGAATGCTCCTTCTGGAAGTTCATCCCAATCATAAGGAGATATCAGCACTTCATTTGGAGATTCTCTTTCTGGAACAGCTATTATCTCAAGATCACCTACAAGTTCGGTTGGAAGGTCTTTTAAACTGTGCACCGCAAAATCAACTTCTTCTTCTAAAACAGCTTTATCCAGTTCTTTGGTAAATATTCCTTTTATATCAATGGAATAAAGCTGAGAATCAGTGATTTTATCTCCAGTGGTTTTGATTATTTCAACTTCAATTTCTTCATTTATTACTTTGGACAACTGACTGATTATATTTTTCGTTTGGGTCATTGCTAAATTGCTTCCTCTGGTGCCAACTTTCAAAGAATCCTCTCCGGAATCATCTAATTAAATTAAAGCATTTGAAAATCGTAGATTTTCGATATTTGTGAAATGGAGTTTCACAACCGTAAAAAATCAAAGATTTTTTACATGACTCAAAACCGTAAGGTTTTGAGAGATTTAAAATATTTAAAAAATTATAAGATTTATCTGATGTGCACTATAATGAATGATTATTCGATGTTCTTTAAAAAGATTTTTGTGATTAATTTCACATTTAAATCATAACTTTAGGAGAATTTAGATCTACTTATTTTAGTTGTGGTAGAATTTTTTAAAATTTATGGTCTAATTATTATTTTTTACATAGTTTCACATAATTTTTTTATTTAAATTATCTTCTCTTTAAATCTGAAAAATTGGAACGGTATATTAAAAGAATCATTTTAGAATTCATTTCAACTGCTTTATCAATAGCATTATCAAAGTCAGTATACATATATTTTCGTTTTATCCGGTTTTTGATATTTTTACCGAGTTCATCAACCAGTATGAGTTGAATTTTATCATTCATTTTGTTCAAAAATTCTACTGTAGAATTCTCATCTATTTCTTCGCAGGTTACCCCGTATTTACCTCCAAAAATAACGGTAGATCTCTCAAAATCTTCAATCATCTTCACAGATTTTTTAATTGCTGTAACGTTGATTCCAGGATTTATTTCCCCTATAATTTTACTTCCTTTATAGTTTCTTATGGAAGTTCGCCCTTCAATGCCTTTAAAATTCATTAAACCTTTTTTAATTTGGCTAATTGGGATATTCAGGCTTAGTGCAGCACATATTGCAGAAAGCACATTGTTTACATGATGTTCTGCAGGCGCAAAAGTTGAAATATCAAAGGTCGTGTTTAAAATGTTTCCATTCAGGGTTTTAAAGTCGTTTACCTCAACATCAAGAGATGTTTTATTCAGCCCGAATTTAATGTTAGATGCATAAACATTTGCATCACCACTAATACTGAAAGTATTCACATTTTCATCGAAATTCGAATAAAAATGATTGAAAGAATCAAAATCGCATACTACTAATTTGCTTTTAAATATCTGGGCCTTTGCCTGACTTGCAGTTTTTCCTCCAGATGCTATAGGATAATTTTCAGCTATATTGGTAAGTACACCCACATCAGCAAGCCCAGTTCCTCCAAGAGAAGTTTCAAATATGCAGATTTCAATATTTTCGTGATTTTTGACCATTTGCCAGGCTTCTATGATACTTGCAGGAGTTATACTTATGTCACGTTTTAAAATGTTATTTTTCATGTTTTCTACAGTTTCAACGCCAAGACTGCTTAAAATAAGGGGATTTAAATTTTTAAATATTTCTTTTAGCATTTTTACAACGCTAGTTTTTCCTTTTACCCCTGTAATTTCGATTACAGGGACATCAATATTATCTCTCATCAAGAATTTAACCGCGTCATGATGGGTCATATGGACTTCAGATTCAATGTTACAGTGTATAGGAGCAATAACTAAAAATTCATCATTTATGGAACTTTCTTTGGAGTTAATTTCCTCTAAAAAACCTTCTTCAACTAAAGTTATTCCTTTTCCTGTTAAAGACGATTTTTCTTTTTCAGAGAGGGTATTATAAATGTCTAATGCAAAAACATTAAAATCATCCAGCTTTGAAAACTCTGAAGCTATTAATTTTCCCCCATGTGTCATATCGACGATTAGTGCATTCATTGAATATATGCTCCTGATTTTTAGATCATTCAGCGAATAATTACGTGAAAAAAAGTTAATTTTTGATTATTCCAGACCTATTCCGCCCTTCATAAGCTTTTCTCTCACTTTTTTGTAAAATTCCTTGGTTAATCTTACAAAATAAGCATTTTGATCTGATTTTTTAAAGATAATCTCTTCCATGTAGTTTATCTCTTCTTCAAACTGTCCATCTATAACAGCTATAGCTTTTTTTCCCTCTCTAAGTAGCTTTACACTTATTACACTTTCACCTGATACTACAGTAGGACGCGAACCGAGTTTAAATGGACATATTGGAACTATTATAAATGCATTTACGCGGGGGTCAACGATTGGACCTCCTGCAGACATGGAATAGGCAGTTGAACCGCTTGGAGTTGCAATTATCAGCCCATCAGCTCTTAATTCTTCAACAATTTCATCATCAACTCTTATTTCGAGATGGAGCATTTTGGCAGGTTTTCTGGTCATCAAAACGACTTCATTTAATGCTGGTGCTACTTCTCGATTGTGCCATACCTCAAGACGAGTACGTTCCTCAATAAAGTAATTACCATTTAATACTTCTTTAATAGCATGAAAAGTTTCTTCTGGACCTATTTCTGTTAAAAAACCCACGGTACCCATATTTATACCGAATATAGGGATATTTTTTCCATCTATAAAGCTTTGGGTTCTTAAAATTGTCCCGTCACCGCCAATTGCAATAATAACGTCTACATCCATATCCTGGAGATCTTTTGCAAAATCATGGTACTTATCCAGCTTTTCTACAACGGAGGAATCTAAAAAAATGTCAATATCTTTATTAATTAAAAAATCTGCAACTTCCCCGGCAAGTTCAATAGCTTTATGGACATCAAGACGTGCTACAATCCCTATTTGCATTATAAAACCTCCATAATATTCATTGTACCTTTGTAAACGTTTGAGTTACATGCTGCAATTATAGATGTCCTTTCTATAACATTTAATTTGTTATTTAGACATTTCCCCAGTTCATTGGTTATAATGCCGCCCGCTTCTTCTACTATGAGTTTGGCAGCGGCTATATCTACTACCCTTAAATTTCCCCTGATATCTAAAAAAGCATCATAAGTGCCGCCGGCTACATAACACAATTCGATAGCAACAGAACCGAGAAGTCTAATTCTTCTTACAGTTTTGCATATTTTATTCATCTCATCCATTGCTCCGCGGATATAAGCTCCTATTAAAGAACCAGTAATATCTTCTTTTGACGATGGAGTTATTATTGCACCATTTAAACTGGATCCTTTTCCTTTAGTTGCTTCATAAAGATTTCCTGTTGCAAGATTTTTAACGAAACCCATTTCAATATCCTGAAGTGTAAGTGAATGTAATGGTTTAACAGAAGAATCTGCAATTGCAAGGGATATCCCATAAAAAGGAATGTTTTTAAGGGCATTTGTGGTTCCATCCAATGGATCAACCACAAAAACAGTTTCAGAAGGTTCTTTTCCAATTTTGAGTTCACCTATTTCTTCACTTACAAGTGTTACAGGTTTTCCTGTATTTTTTAAGATTTCTATAATTTTTTCTTCTGCAACGACGTCAATCATTTTGGTAGGAGTACCATCAGCACCCATTTTAACAGTTTCTCCTGCTTTTTTCTTACCAACAAGTGGAGAAACAGCTCTACCCACTTCATCTATTATTTGATATGAAACATTTGTCCAAAATTCGATATCCTCTTTTTTCATGGTTTTTACCCCAAATAAACAATTGCGGCAACTACAGAGCCTTCATTTTCAACCACATGGCTTTGTGTTTCTATTATAATTTCTTTTATTTCCATTCCTCTTATTTTCATCATCTCTTTTACCATAAAAACAGCTTTTTCTTTTACTTCATCTGGATCTTTATTTATATCTGAATGCTCAACAACACAGCCAAAGTCATTAGATGTTGCAGCTGCTATTACTGCGGTGATTATGTCTCCTTTCCTGTTTGAGGCTGCATGAGCTAAAACGCAGTTTATCATGTCTCCAGCTTTAAGTTCTGGAAGTTCTGCGAATTTGGAATCTGCTGGAAGTATACTTGATACTTTTATTAAATTTACATCCCCTATTCCTGCATCTAATAGGGCGTTGTCAAATGCATTGAGTTTACTTGGGCCTTCTGCTTTTCCTGATGTTATTGCTACTTTCATTTGCATCACTTAATAGATTTAAATATTGAAAAAGATATAGTTTAACTATATAATAGATAAGACATTGCTCATTCATGATAATTTGCAGAAATTATCGCTGATTAAAATGTAGTGTTAATTAATTTAATTGAGTTTTTCAAAAAACTGAATTGATATAATATAAATATGCATAAATCAGGTCATGAGCATGATACATTTATTCAATTGGAATGATGAGTATCTATAAAACTTTTATATTATATATAAATAAAATATCTTTTAGATTTTAAATTAAAGAGCTAAATTTGGTGGGTCTTAACATATTAATTTCATGTTTAGTATATCCTTACAATGAAATGTATTTATTAAACTTATATCTGGTAAGATTCTAATAATATTATCTAATCAGTGGAAGACTATAAATTTCAATGTCTGGAATGAAACATTCCGTATCATTATAAGCTTTATAAAGGTTCTTTAATAAACTTAATTTAATTTGGAGGTAAATAATATGTCAAAGAAGGTTGTAGAAGTTAAAACCTTAAAAGTAGGTAAATATGTTATATTAGATGGTGAAGCATCAAAAATCACAAGTATCCAGACATCATCACCTGGAAAACACGGGGCTGCAAAAGCAAGGGTAGAAGCTGTTGGAATATTTGACGGCCAAAAAAGAACCCTCGTAAAACCAGTAGATGCCAAGTGTGACGTGCCAATGATAGATAAGAGAGTAGGTCAAGTTCTTGCTCTAATGGGAAAAGATGTTCAACTTATGGATCTTGAAAGTTATGAAACATTTGAATTACCTATCCCCGATGAACTTAAAAAAGACATTGTTGAAGGAGCAGAAGTAGATTACATCATAGCTTTAGGTAAACAAAAGATCATGAGGGTCAAATAATTGAATTGATTTCAATTATTTTCTTTCACTCGAAAATCTCTTAAAATCCTCAAAAATCTCCGATTTTTCGGGCATTCGAAATTTATAATTTCGATGTCCCGAAAACCATAGGTTTTCGAGGACCGCAAAATTAAAAATTTTGCAGGGTTTTAAACAATTTTAATTATTACAATTTTAAGCAATAGGCGATGATAAAATGCTTTTTTATACACAAAACCCCTTACAATTTGCATTTTCAAAGTTGGGGGATGATGTTGAATTAGCAGATTTAAGAGCTAAAAAATTTGGTTTTATTGGAATGCCGTTTGACAGCACTTCAACATACAAACCAGGTGCCAGATTTGGTCCAAGGGCAGTTCGTGAAGCTTCTTACAATTTTGAAAGATACAACCTGGTTTTAGACAAAACATTAGATGTATCTCTTTTTGATTTTGGTGATATTGAAGTAATTCCGGGTAATTTCAAAAAAACCTGTTCAAATATAAGAAAAACAATTTTCGAACTTTTAGACAGAAATATTATCCCATTGGCGGTGGGTGGCGAGCATACAATAAGCTATGGAATACTTAAAGCTCTGAATGTTGAAAATATTACTGTTATTCATTTTGATGCCCATATGGATTTAAGGGAGGAATATATGGGGGAAAAATACTCTCATGCAGCTGTGATGCGTCGAATATATGATTTAAATCCGAAAGATCTGATTCAAATTGGTATAAGGTCGTGTTCTGCAGAAGAAATGTCATTTGCCCGGGAAAATAAGATAACTTATTTTACTCCTCATGAAGTTAATGAAAACATAGGACTGATTAAAAATACAATAAGGAATATTGAAGGTCCTTTATACGTTAGTGTAGATATGGATGTGCTTGATCCTGCATATGCGCCAAGTGTTAGTACTCCTGCTCCTTGTGGATTGAATCCATTTCAACTGGAGAGTTTGATTCACAGTTTAAAGGATAAAAAAGTTGTTGGATTTGATTTAGTAGAAGTTTCACCAACTGAAATTAGTGATATAACATCCATAAATGCTGCTAAAGTTATTTACGATTTTTTAAGTCTTCAATAAGTTAAATTCTTATTAAAAAGAATTAATTTATATTTTTAAAGTATATATATCATGATCTTAATAAATAGTCCTATCAAATTTTGTGGGTAAAAATAAAGCATGATACTTTTGTGAAGGTTATAATAATATTATTATATCAGATCAATTGTTATAAAGTATGCTAAATTGAACTTAATAGATATTTTGAAGGTTATTATTGTACTTTAGACTAAACTGGAGATGTTATGGTGGATACAAGAGAAGTTAAACTTTCAGGCCATATAATTGATTCATTGATCCTTCCAAAAACCCTTGACCTTATAATGGATATGGGTGGAGACTTTGAAATTATTGATGTTCATGTAGGTAAACATAAAAAAGATATAAGTCATGCCAGAATTCGAGTTATAGGAGACAATGAATCTCATTTAGGTGAAATACTGGACGAATTAAGTGAAATAGGGGCAGTTATTTCAGAGATTAAAGAAATTGATCTCCTTCCCTCTCAGAAGGATAAAACTCTCCCTGAAGACTTTTATTCAACCACAAATCACCCCACTTTTGTAAGATACGATGGAAAATGGATAGAAGTTGAAGATATAGAAATGGACTGTATGATTGTAATTGATCCAGAAAATAAGAAAGCATTTTGCAGGCCTATAGGGCAAATTAAAGAGGGTGACCTCGTGGTTGTTGGAAGAGAGGGTATCAAAGTGGAACCTCCTGAAAGGCCGAGGGGTAAAAAGGGAGTCTTTGAATTCATGTCAAGTGAAGCCTCCTCTGAAAAGCCTGTAAGATCTATAGTAGAAAGGATAGCATCAGAGATCAGGGAAATTAAAAAAAGAAATGGTAAAGTAGCTATAGTGGCTGGTCCCGCTATAGTACATACAGGATCTGCACCGATTTTAGCTCGAATGATAAGGGAAGGAATTATTGATGTCTTATTTGCTGGAAATGCCCTTGCAACTCACGATATTGAAAATGCCCTTTATGGAACATCCCTTGGGGTGTGTACAAAAAGCGGTGAAGCAGTTGTTAGAGGTCACAGGCACCATATTTATGCAATTAATGAAATTAATAAGGCAGGTTCCATAAAAGAAGCTGTAGAAAAAGGATTACTTAAAAGCGGAATAATGTACGAATGTGTAAAAAATAACGCGCCATTTGTGCTTGCAGGTTCAATAAGGGATGATGGACCACTTCCAGATGTTATAACTGATGTAATAGAAGCACAGGATGAAATGCGTAAATATGTGCAGGATGTAGATATGGTAATCATGATTGCGACCATGCTTCATTCCATCGCAACGGGTAACATACTCCCATCATATGTAAAGAGCATATGTGTGGATATAAACCCTGCAACAGTTACTAAACTTGCTGATAGGGGAAGTGCACAGGTTGTAAGTGTTGTAACTGATGTTGGGGCATTCTTACCTGTTCTTTATGAAAATTTAGAAGGAATGGAATGTATTAAGGATTAAAAACTTTTTTAAATTTTTTATTTATTGGCTACCTAAACTGTTGTAGATCTTTTTCAATGTCATCGTTTTCGTCTAAATATGTCCACAATATCCATAATTCTTCCAGTATTGCTGCTGCTTCATTTATTTTCACTTTTGATCCTCCTTTTTAAGAAGTTTAATAGTTTGAATTCCATTTTTGACTCAGGCAAAGTTTCAAACCCACAATTGGGGCATTTAATCAGCTTACAACCTGATCCCATGCAGCCTTTACAGATTTCAGCCTTTTTACTTTCGTCAAAAACATGTCCGCAAATTTTACATCTCATAAAATAACCTCCTTTAATTTATTTCCTGTTTACTGCGTTAACAGGAGTTTTAAATTATTTGCGCGATATTAATCTTTTTATTAATTATTCGAGTTTGTTATCAGCAAATATTTCATTATTACTTAGCATGCATGCTTAATCTAATCGATTAAGCAAAATGGGGATATTTAAATTTTAAAAACTAAAAATAAATTTATTTAACCATACTTGGAAGTGTTAACTAAGAGTTTTTTTAATGGATAAGTACATTAATTTCGTTAAAATAAAAAATTAAGCAGTTCTTGTTATCTGTAGACAGAAGCAAATTAACCTCCAGTTGATAACACTTGATGAACTTCTGTTTACACTTACTTCAAGAATGTTTATACCTTTTGGAATTTTTGTATTGCTCAAATCATTATTTTCACCTAATTAACAATTATAATATTTCAATATCTCATAATGGATAGTTTTGCCATTCTTTTTTGTTTTCATTTTTTTTATAATGCATTTTAGGTTTATCCTTACCGTATTCACTAATTTTATCCTTTTCCCTGTTTTTTATACCTTTTATACTGCTTTTTGTTGTCATTTTAACACCTAAAAATTAAAAAAATTTTTAAAAATCTTTTTTTTCCAATCTAATTCAAGCGACTCCCAGTAATGATCCTCCATGGTATACGATGAATGAAACCACGTATGCTACAACAAATGTATATCCTGCAGCAAAAGCTGGCCATTTCCAGGAGTTAGTTTCTCTTTTTATGGTGGCTAATGTAGCAAGACATGGTATATACAGCAGAACAAATACCAGGAATGCATAAGCTGATAGTGGAGTAAATAATTCATGTATAGCTGCAATAAATCCAGGATCTTCTTCTGGTGCTTCTTCCTCTTCAGCAGGTGATTCTCCACTGGAAGCTGATTCAGCAGACACTTGTTCACTGGACTGTTCAGATACCTGTTCATCGGGTGGTGCATTTTCACCTATGCCATAGAGGGTTCCAAAGGTACTTACAACCACTTCCTTGGCAAGGAATCCATATATTATAGCAACTGTAGCTTGCCATTCACCGAATCCAAGAGGTGCAAAAATTGGGGATAACACTGTTCCTATTTGTCCTGTAACACTTTCCTGTGAAGCATATTCAACTCCAATAGGTATACTACTTAAAACCCATATTACAATGGATAATGCTAAAATAATGGTACCTGCCTTTTTAAGGAAGAGTACTCCTCTTTCCCACATGTGGATGAGGGCCCCTTTAGCTGTTGGTAATCTGTAGGGTGGGAGTTCCATTACAAATGGTGCTGACATTCCTTTAAATAATGTTTTCTTGAAAATAGCCGCTATTATAATTGCCACTATTATTCCCAATAGATAAAGAGAAAATATAACCCATCCCTGGTACGCTGAGAAAAATGCAGCCACAATCAAAGCATAAACTGGTAGCCTGGCACTGCAGGACATGAAAGGAACAATTAACATGGTTAAAAATCTATCTCTTTCATTTTCCAATGTTCTTGTAGCCATTATTCCAGGTACGGCACAACCAAAACCAAGTAACATAGGTATAAATGATTTTCCGTGTAAACCGACCATTTTGTGCATGAATCGATCCATTACAAATGCAGCTCTTGCTAGATAACCGCTGTCTTCCAGTATACTGAGCATCAGGAATAGCAGGAAGATTAGGGGTACAAATACAAGTACACCGCCTACACCACCTATTATTCCATCAACTATAAACGAAGTTAAGAATCCATCACCTAAACTTGCAGCTACAGCCCCTCCAAGCCAGGCAAAGCATCCTTCAATGTAACCTCCCAATGGGTCACCTAAAGTGAATGTTATTTGAAATATGAGCCACATTATTAACAGGAATATGGGTATTCCAAGATATTTGTGGGTTACAATTCGATCTATTAAATCAGATCTGGTGACTTTGTCGATCTTTGGTTTTTCCACTGATTCATGGATAAGTCCTGCTATAAAACCATATCTGGCATCAGTAATGGCTGCATCAACGTCATCACCATAAACATCACTTAAGTGCCTTTGAATTTTTTTAACTTTAGATAAAGCCTTTTGTCCATTTCCGGATTCTTGGACT
>Ga0210077_1000608_pt1 | contig 12457 bp, 11 predicted proteins | sample RushMan_CattailN_5_FD_185556 | JGI IMG/M metagenome (GOLD analysis project Ga0210077, IMG submission 185556) | Wetland microbial communities from San Francisco Bay, California, USA, that impact long-term carbon sequestration -... | ecosystem: Environmental > Aquatic > Marine > Wetlands ... | reverse complement strand
CAGGTAAATTTATTTTGATGATATCATCATATATAACAATAGATTGAGCTCCAGTTGACAGAAGATCTCCATAAATTAAAAATGGAATTTTCTCTTCTTTTGTATACTTTAAAACAGCTTCTTCGATAACTTTGGAGCATCTTCCGCATGGATGAAACCTACCTTCAAGAGAATCCTTGATTATATCATCCATTTCCACATCGAGGTATATGTGTTTTACATTGAGTTTATTACTAAGGTTTTCTACATTATTCTGGAAATATTTGGGGAGAATTATATTTCCCGGATTTACAGTAACTGCAATTGGATTAAAACCCATAAGTTTAGCGATGATAAGAGAAAAACTGCTATCTACTCCTCCAGATAGCGCTACAACTGCTTGATTGGTGATGGACTCATCAACATTCGGGAATGATTGTAGAATAACATCAAAATCAGTGATATTTCCAAGTCTCTGACTTAAAAGGTTACATAGATTTTCAAGAGGCAGGGGATCTGTCAATTGCACCCTTTTTAAGGTATCTTTTAATTTATCCAGACTCAATTTTATTTTATATTCTTTAAGTAAGATGTCAGGATAAGCTTCTACATGAATAGAATTAATATCAAGCTCTTCTTTAAGTTTACCGGCAACCCACCCTCCTTTTCCTATCACTGCAGATTTTTCAGGTCTATCTGAAGTTATAATAAGCATAACTTCATTTTTTTCATCAAATATTATTTCTTTAATATCTGGCTTAACATTTTGATGGCCAATCTCTTCCCTTATTTTACATATCCTTTTTAATATGTCGTCTTTCTCAAATTTCAAGTTCATTCTCCTTTAGCCTATTTTTAAGTATGAATCATTAAATTATGTTTTTGATATATTTCCATTCTTTTAATTTATTAATGTGTTTGGATGTAAGTGGTTTTCAAAAAAGATCAATGGACTTTTAAATAGTTGATTAGGCAATTTAAAGTGACATATTGATAAAAGTTGTATAATAAACTTTTTATTTTTCAATGGGGATACTAATTGTAAAAATTACAGTTTAAATATTATTTATTAAGCTCTTTTGAATAAGAATAATACTATTAAATATTTTATGATATAATAAAAATTTTTTATTATATATTTATATAATAGTTGTGATAGATACTTAATTCCACTAGAAAATGCAGGTCTCGAAGCAAAAATTTCAGTAAATCGTTTATTCTGATGTTTTCAATGGATTTATCTTTATGTACTGGCCTTATTTATGCAGAAAATGAAAAAACATGTTTATTCTTTCAAAGATGAAGCAGTATTATGATTTTCCTGCCTTAAAGCATTTTTTCACAAAATTTAGGGTTGTAAATAGATTTAAAATGAACGGACTTAAAAAAGGCTGAATTACAGCTATCGAATTACAAACTGGAAATTCATTAATCTTACTTAAAGGAGGAATAAATAATGCCCATATTCAAAGATTTGTGGGGAGAAAAGAGAGGCTTTAAAAACATTTTTTTAGGGTCAGAAAGTCCAAACCAAAATTTTGGAATTCAAAATAATGCAACAATTGGGCTAAGCTATAAAAGAGGAAGTAAATCTCCTGTAATTGGTGAAAATTCCGTTATCCGTTCAAATACAGTTATATATAATGATGTAAAGATTGGAAACAATTTTAAAACGGGACATAATGTTTTAATCAGAGAGAAAACCACTATAGGTAACAATGTTCTTGTTGGAACTAATGCAGTCATTGAGGGAAACTGCGACATAGGAAATAATGTGAGTATACAATCAAATGTATATGTACCTACAGATTCTATAATAGAAGATTTTGTATTTATTGGGCCATGCGCATGTTTTACCAACGATAGATATCCTATAAGGGTTGATTATGAACTTAAAGGTCCAATTGTAAGAGAAGGAGCTTCAATTGGTGCAAACGCAACATTTTTATCGGGTGTTGAAATTGGAGAAGGTGCGATGGTCGCAGCAGGTGCAATTGTAACCAGTGATGTCCCTCCGTTTTATCTTGCAATAGGTGCTCCTGCTCGAATTAAACCTCTTCCAAGACATTTTAAAGTTTTAAATAAAATAAAATAAGATAATTAATTTTAGTCTTATCTTGAATGTGGGATTTAAATATCTGTTTTTACTTTTACTTTCACGGGCTGCACTTCTTTATTATCTTTTTTTTCTTTAAAAAGCTCGGAAATACCTGCTATTGATCCTAAAACTCCGGAAGTTTCAAGAGGCAGGAATAATTTTGTTGCTTTTCCATCAGCCATTTTTTGAAGTGCTTCCATATATTTAATAGCTAAAAGGTCGTTTGTAGGGTTCCCTTCATGTATTGCACTATATACTGTGAGTATTGCCTTGGCCTCACCTTCTGCAATTGCTATTTCTTGATATTTATCCGCATCTGCAACTTTTTTTATAGCTTCTGCTTTACCTTCGGCCTCTAAAATTGCAGATTGTTTGTCACCCTCTGCTTTTTTAATTTCAGATTGTTTATATCCTTCAGCTTCGAGAATTGCAGCTCTTTTCATCCTTTCAGCTTTCATCTGTTTGGACATGGCTTCTACAATGTCTTTTGGAGGTTCAATTTTTTGAATTTCAACACGGACAACTCGGGTACCCCATTTATCGGTTGCAGTGTCTAAAACTTCTCTTAACTGAGAATTTATCATTTCACGGGATGTAAGGGTCTGATCAAGTTCTAAATCACCAATTATATTCCTTAAATTTGTTTGTGCAAGTTTTGTAATGGCCTGGTAGAAGTTAACAACGTTGTAAACAGCATTAAATGGGTCTACAACTTCATAAAATATAACACAGTCCACAACAACAACTGTGTTATCTTTTGTTATAACTTCCTGTGGAGGGACATCCACTACCTGTTCCCTTAGATCGACTTTTCTGATAGTTTCCACAAATGGAATAATCATTACAAGCCCGCTTTCAACTGTTCTGTTATATTTACCGAGTCTTTCAACAACTCCTTTTTCGTAAGGCCTTATAATTTTGACACCTTTAAATGCCATAACTAATAAGACCAGAATAATTAAGATCACTGAAAATAAATCCATTTTAACTCTCCTTTCTAATTTTTGATATTTTAAGTATTACATGACTATTTTAAAATACGAATTATTACTTATTAACATTTTAGATTATTCGCAATTGAATAAACGTAAATTCTTTTAATCAACTTTTTAAATATAAAATCGAAACAAGATTTTACATTTTTTTAAAAATTCCAATCAATTTTGCAAAATAATTAACTGTAAACTAGAATTTTGAAGGTCATTCCACTTGTTTTACCACAAGTGTTACACCCTTTATTTTTTCAACTAAAATATGTTTGTTCTTACCAATTTTTTGATCTGATATAGCCCGCCAGATATCTCCGCCAATCTTTACAATTCCGCCATTTTCTGGCGATATATCTTCAATTACTACTCCTTTTTCGCCTATTAATCTATCTGAAGTCGCTTTTTTGGTTGACATGCCTTGTGTAAGTCTTTTGGCGAATGGTCTTGACATAGCAAGAAGAACAATTGATATTAAAATAAATGCTATTATTTGGGTTGTTTCGGAAAATCCAAAGTAACTAAGGACTGCAGATACTGACGCTCCCACTCCAAACCATAAAAGGAAAAATCCAACTGTTATCATTTCTCCAATAAAACACACAGCAGCTATTAAAATCCATATTTGTAAATTTATCATAGTAATGCCTCTCTAAATAACATTAAATGTAATTAAAATCTCAAACCATATAAAAATAGCTATTTTAAATGTGTAATTTAAAGAGAATAAAAACAAATGAATCGAATTATATTAATTTTAAAGTAATATTGTAAGTCAAGGAATATATGAGTTGTTTGATTAAATGCGTTAAATACTGTATTATCTTCCATAAATCCCCATTAAATGTCCTTCATCAAGAATATTCTCGTTTAAAGCCCTTAAAAACTCTTCTCTTTTGACACTATGGCCTGGATTTAAGGTGGTATCCAAAGCATAAATTCTAAAAAAGTACCTGTGTTCTTCACCTTCAGGAGGACAAGGGCCTCCATAACCTGCATATCCAAAGTCATTTATCCCCTGAACTATATTATTTTCAAGTTTTTCTTCATTTTTAACTCCAGCAGAAAGTTCCATAAAATGGGGTGGTATGTTAAAAATAATCCAGTGAGTCCATGTTCCCATTGGCGCGTCTGGATCTTCGCATAAAATAGCAAAACTCATGGTACGTTCTGGTAATGGATCCCATCGAAGGGGTGGGGAGATGTTTATATCGTCACAGGTATGTGTTGTTGGTATTATATTTCCTTCCTCAAAAACATCGCTCATAAGGTTTATTCCCATATTATTTCCTCCATATCCATAATTTAATTTTATTATATATTTTGAACTAATCTTTAATATTACTTTGTAAATAATTAGTACTAAATACTTTAATTATATACACTAAATGTGTACTAGGTGTAATATTATCATTCCTATTTTTCAAATGATTGAATTCTACTCCTTAAATTAGTAATAACATATATTTTTAAGAAATTATTACTTAAAAAACGTTATTTGAGCTTTTTTTTCAAGATAAAACCAATAGTCTGAAGTTCATTTCAAGGTTGAAATTAGCCATGATTTTCTAACATCATAATAAAATTTTTTTACAATTCTCATCAAAAACTGAAAGTGAGTCATGTCACGTCTGTGATTATGGAATTAATTCAAGTCACAATTCAAAGAAGGATTATTCAAACTCAATAAAATCGACAAATTTAAATACTATGGAGTACTAATAAAAGAATGAGGTGAAATATATGACTGAATTACCAATTGCTCCAGTTGGAAGGATCATAAAAAATGCTGGTGCTCAAAGAATTAGTGACGATGCAAGGGACGAACTAACCAAAGTATTGGAAGAAATGGGCGAAGAAATAGCTGCAGAAGCTGTTAAACTTGCAAGACACGCTGGAAGAAAAACTGTTAAAGCATCAGACATAGAATTAGCAGTCAGAACAAGAGTAAAAATGTAATTTTTGGCTGTTAAACAATTAACAGTCTAATATTTCTTTTTTTTATTAGATTTTAGTTTTTAAATTCAATATATTAATTTGATTTATCCAATTTTTTATCTTAAGTGGTAACTAGTTATGATTTCTATATTATTACTAACTCATGATTTTATTGTTATAACATTATTTTAAGTAAGACCTGAAAGGTGATTAAATATTTATATATTTATACATTCAAAATAATTAATTAGAAATTTCATTTTTCCGACTGAAAAAATGGAAATAATACACTCATTTATCAATAAATCGAATTATTAAATCATATGAACTAATTTTGGTGATATATTGACAAGAATTGCAATACTAGATCGTGATCGATGCCAGCCTAAAAAATGCAACTATGTATGTATTGAATACTGTCCAGGGGTCAGGATGGAAGAAGATACCATAACTATTGATCCTAAAACTAAAAAAGCTGTATTTTCAGAAGAATTATGCCAGGGATGCGGAATATGTACAAAAAGATGTTATTTGGATGCAGTGACAATTATAAACCTTCCTGAAGCTTTAGAAGAACCTATACATAGATATGGCCAGAATATGTTCGAATTATTTGGGCTTCCAAATATAAAGGGAGGATCTGTGGTAGGAATTTTAGGCCCTAATGGTATAGGAAAATCAACCATTATTAAGATACTTTCTGGGGAATTGAAACCAAATCTCGGAGATTATGAAACAGAACCTGAATGGGATGAGATAATTAATTATTTCAAAGGTTCACAGCTCCAATCTTACTTTAAAAAACTTTCGCAAGGAAATTTAAAGGCTTCTCATAAGCCCCAAATGGTTGACATGTTGCCAAAGGTGGTAAAGGGGAAAGTTAGAGATCTTCTTGAGAAAGTTGATGAAAGAGGCAAACTGAATGAAGTATCAAAAACCCTCGAAATAGACTCGATATTAGATAGGGATATTTCAAAGCTTAGTGGCGGTGAACTTCAAAGGGTTGCAATTGCAGCAGCAGCTTTAAAAGATGCTGATTTTTATTATTTTGACGAACCTACATCATGGCTGGATGTGAAACAGCGGTTAAATGCGGTAAAAGTTATAAGAGAACTTGCAGAAGAAGGAAGATCTGTAATAGTTATAGAACATGATTTAGCCGCGCTTGATGCTATGTCTGACTATGTGCATATTTTATATGGTCATCCTGGAGCTTATGGTGTTGTGGCACAGATGAGGGGGGTTAGAGTTGGAATAAACACTTACATTGGAGGATTTTTAAAAGAAGAAAATGTAAGGTTTAGAAGACAATCCATAGTATTTGAAGTACGGCCTCCCGCTGAAGTAATTGAAGGGGAAGTTCTTGCAGAATATACTGCCCTTAAAAAATCCTATGATGGATTTTCAATTGAAACAGAAGAAGGAGAAGTCCAGCATAATGAAATTATCACCGCATTTGGTCCAAATGGTATCGGTAAAACAACTTTTGCAAAGATGCTTGCAGCAGTGGTAAAACCAGATGAGGGGAAAATAAAAAAGAAAGTTTCAATAGCGTACAAACCTCAGTATTTAGCTTCTGATTTTGATGGAACAGTTCAGGAATTTTTAATGACTACAGCCCCTACGTATGGTACTAATTTGTTTAAAACTGAAATTATAAAACCTTTTACCATTGATGAGATCATGGACAAGAATGTTAAAGATTTAAGTGGTGGCGAGCTTCAGCGCCTTGCTGTTGCAGCTACACTTGCTAAAGACGCGGATATTTACCTTTTTGACGAACCTACGGCATTTATGGACGTTGAACAGAGGCTGCGGGCAGCCCGAGCTATACAAAAAATAATAGAAAGCCGTCATGCGGCATCAATCATTATAGATCACGATATAGTCTTTATAGATTACATATCTGACCGCGCAATGGTCTTCTACGGCGAGCCTGGGGTTGAAGGGCACGCTACATCCCCAATGGATCTCAGGTCTGCAATGAACAGGTTCTTATCTGATGTTGGAATAACATTCAGAAGGGATAAAGAAACTAAACGGCCGCGTGTTAACAAATTTGGAAGTTACCTTGACCGTGAACAGAAGGAAAAAGGAGAATATTATTATCTGGAAAGCTGAATTTCCAGATTAATTTTATTATTTTAAATTGAGTAATAGGTTAATCAAAACAATTTCATCTTTATGTTCGTGAAATCTTTATATAAAATCAGCCTATTTTATATATGACTATTAAAATAATGGTCTGGTGATAAAATGAATACAAATTTGATAGCGGCGATATTATCTATATTGGTTGTAATAATAGGATTGTACGAGATTTTTGGATTGGGAGAGTATACTTGGACAAACTATATAAGTGTAATTCTTTTTGCAGTTGTCTTTGTATTGACCATAAAAGAAGCGTTAAATCCTAAAAAAGCATAATATTTTTTTCTATTTTTTTATATTTTTAGCAATTTTTTTAAATTTTCTACACAATCCGGGTCTCTAATCATGCGTGGAGGGATGCTTCTCTGGATGGATCCTTTTATTCCCAGAAGTTTTTCCATTTCTTTTGAAACTGCATGATATGGCCTTCCTATTTTATTTAATTTGGGGTTACTGATAAGGATAGCCTTATCAAGTAATTTACTTTTCTTTTTGTCTCCTACGACAATTACTAACTCTTTTAAATCATCTTTTTTGATATGGGCATTGTTGGAACATAGATTGCAAAATTTAAGAGTTTCTTCTTCAGATAATTCATTAAAATCCACTACATTCTCAACAGTAAAGTAACCAATGATATAAAGCGCATTAGGGTATTTGTCATTTTGATAGGGAGTAAGCCCCGCATAAAATACCAGTAAGTCTCTTTTATTTAATTTAAGCAGGGATTTTCTTTTAGATTTTGATGGATCGCCATAGGTGAAAGTTTCAAATTCAGGATCAAAATGCATTTTATTTTGACAGATTTTTTCAGGTAAAAAATAGGATAATGGTCTATTTGTTCTCCCAAGAGTATTTTGGTATGTCTTTGTTTCACAAGTTTCAGAGCCAAATTCTGGAATTGGGATGTATTCAAAAGATCCATCCTTAAAAATAGGCGATAGTGCCCCTCCACATCCTTTATCAATTCCAACTCGAAGTAGCATGGCTTTCATTTTAGTCATCTATCCTTAGCATCTTTGTCTTAATTCTATGCTGATTAAAGCTTAAATTCTTTAACTTCAAGCAACAAATAATATGATCAATATGTTCTGTGTTATTATATATACTGGATTATAAGGGGTAAAATAATGGCAGGAGAAGTTAAAAAGCTAAGTGTAAAACTGAATTTTTTTGAAAATGAGGGATTTGACTTCCAGCTGATGAGATCCATTGGTTTGCATTATTACGGCGGCGCGTCCATTGGGGAGTGCCTTACAACTGCAAAACGAATTAAAGACGGCGATGTGATAAGCTGGGTTAAGGAATGGAATGCCACTGCAAAAATGGTTGAAGAAGAAGCCGATGTATTTAGGGAACATGATGAAATAATAAGCGCCCGCGAAGCATATTTAAGGGCATCGATGTACTACCGCGCTGCAGAATATTATGGGTTCTTCAGCGAACCGTCTAGGCGTGAAAACTGGGAAAAAAGTAAAGAATGCTTTCAAAAAGCCGCAAAATTTCTTGAAACTCCCTGTGAATCAATTGAGATACCCTTTGAAGATATGAAGCTACCGGGTTATTTCTTGAGCCCAGACGATAGTTTAGAAATAAGGCCAACACTCATTATTATGAGCGGGTTTGACGGAACTGCAGAAGAACTCTATTTTTATTTGGGTGCTGGAGCTGTTGAAAGGGGTTACAATGTCCTGCTATTTGAAGGGCCAGGACAGGTTGGGTCAATTCACATGTATCCAGAAAAACCATTTAGGCCAGATTATGAAGTGCCTGTAAAAGGGGTTGTGGATTATGCACTTTCACGCGATGAAGTTTACAAAGAATTTATTGCAATTGTGGGCTTCAGCCTTGGGGGTTATTTTGCATCGAGGGCAGCAGTGCATGAAAAGCGAATAAAAGCATGTGTCGCTGATTCGCCTATTATTGACATTAGCAGATATTATGCAGGGCTTGGAAATATTGAAGAATTAGCATCACTAGAAGAAAAAGATTATGAACATGTTTTTTCTAGATATCCCTTTGTTCGATGGGCTGTAGAAACATTTACAAGACGTTATGGAACAAAAACCGTTGATGAAGCATTAGAAAAAATTAAAGAATTTAATATAGTCAATGATTTAGATAAAATTACATGCCCTACTCTTGCCCTTGTTGGTGAAGGTGAGGGTGATGAAGCAATCTTCCAAGCCCAACGGTTCTATGAAGATGTTTCAGGCCCTAAAGTACTGCGTATGTTTACAGAAAAAGAAGGCGCAGAGTCTCACTGCCAGATTACTAATTTGAGTTTAATGAATTCGGTTGTTATGACATGGTTTGATGGAGTTTTTGGGAAATAGGCTAATATGGTTCAATTATGTAGTTCCCATTTTAAATTCATGTAATTTATTGGAAATAGACTTAATCTAAAATAGAATAAAAAAAATAATGGTTATTTTTATTTTTAAAAATGTAAAAAATAAAAACCTTCGAAAATCAAAGCCAACAAAAACTATGTTTTTGTGGCATCAAAATTTTTAATTTTGATAGATTTTCGGGGCGTGTAAAAATTTTTAATTTTTACAGTTGCGAAATGAAAAATTTCGCAAACGCCAAAAATCAAAGCCGGCGAAAACGTAGTTTTCGTGGTGTCAAAATTCCTTGAATTTTAGAAAATGCGAAGCATGTGAAAATCATAGATTTTCACGGCGTCAAAAACTGTGTTTTTGACAGCATTTTCTAACTCCCAAAAAAATCGAAGATTTTTTTGAGGTTGAGGAAATTCTATGAATTTCCGAACCACAAAAACCAATAGGTTTTTGAGGATTTTGACAGATTTTTGTGCGAATTATTTAGGCCTTAAAGCTTCCATTGCGTCCTGGAAATCAACTGCAAACTTTTCAACACCTGCTTTAGGTATGGAAAAGCTCACTCTCAAATACCTGTGCCCAAATAATTTACTTGTGTAATTACCTTCCCTTGAAAAGATTTTTCGCTCAAGAAGGAATTCTGCAACGTCAATTGGTTCTATACCTGTTTCATACAGGTCGATTACGAACATATTTCCATCTGAAGGATACACTGGTAAAAATGCACCGTCGACATTGTCAACGGCCTTTTTGATTATTTTCTGGTTAGCCCTTGTTGTATCTCTGATATGATCAAGCCATGTTGGTTTGGATTTCAGTGCAGCAAGAGCGCCCTTTTGTGCAACCACATTTGTTCCAAGGTCGTTTATAACTATGCTTTTTGCAGAAGCAATGATCTCGGGAGTGCTTATCATAGCACCAATACGTAATCCTGCCATTCCATAGATTTTAGAGAAGCTGTAAACGGTTATAGTATGCTCTGGAGCATATTTTGCTACAAGATGGTGCTCCCTTGCAAAATCCCTGTAGGTTATATCATGAAGCAGGTAAAGGTCGTTATCGATTGCTATATCTGCAAATTCTTTGATTTCATTTTTAGTATAACAGGTTCCAAGGGGATTAAGTGGATCTACGAGGGATATGAGCTTTGTATTTTCGTCCATATTTTCTCTTACAAGCTCAGGGGTCAATTTATAGCCGCATTCTTCGTTATATATAGGAACTGATGTCACATGATCGGCGAATCTGCTTGCAAAGTTATCTATGATAAGGTAACCTGGATCGCATGTTATAACGTTATCAGTGGACTCCAATATATCATTCATGCAAAGATAGAGTGATTCTGTACCTCCGGCCGTCACAAAAATATCATGCCCTTCAGTAAGGCCTAAATCTTGAAGTATTAATCCTTTAAGCTCAGGAAATCCTTCAGGCGGTGGGTATTTACAGTAATCTCTATTTTTAATGCTATCAAGCATGGAATACATGATATCATTTTCTTCATGGAGATGGTTGGTATTTTGACCCATCCATATCATTTCTTCATCATTATAGACGTAATTAAAGAATTCATTAACTGTTTTAAATCCTTTAGGCAGTCTTTTTGCAGCTCTTGCATATTTTTTTGGTGAAATCATATATCTCACAACACGTTCAAAATGGTAAATAATATCATAAAAAACTTCAAATTACATTATCGTTTTTTAAAACTATTATTTAAAATTATAGGTTGATTAATTATTCATAAATATAATTAAATTATAGGTAATGGACATATCTGTTCAATTGCTAGTTTTTAGGTATATTTCTAAGTATACATTAGATATATTTGTTTAACTAATTGATTTAAGAATTTCTTAAATATAATTTAATTAAATATGAACTTATTTGATACATCTTATAAATTATTTTTTATTTCTAAGTTTAAAATTATCGATTAGTTATCTTAATCCTTTATTGACAATTTCAAACTTGACCTTAAGTCCTTCAGGTTTATTTTTATGACGTTTCAATACGGCGAACCGTTCTCCATTTTCGTTTTTTTCAAGTTCAACTATGATTTTACTCCAGTATTTTAATATGGTCCCACCTACGGGCTCTATTACTCCATCTCCATCAAAAACAGAGTATATGTGGTTTGTAATGATTACCGCAATATTATATTTCCTTGCAAGTCTTGAAAGGAGTCCCATTTGCTTTCCAAGTTCTCTGTTGATCTCAGTCTGGCCGCCTTCCCTTAGCCTATACAATGCAACTGCAGAATCTAAAATTATAAGATCTATTATCTCTTCTCTGGATTTTAAGCTATATTCTATTCTGTTTATGGCTTCATCCTGTTCCTCGAAAGTTGTAGGCTCAAGAACTATTATATTACCTGCAAATGCATCAAAATCTTCTCCGGAGATTTGCCTCATCCTTTCAATGGAAAGACCGCCTTCAGTGTCGATAAAAACCGCTTTTTTTCCATTTTTTGCGCATTGAACAAGCATCTTCAATGCTATGTTGGTTTTTCCAGACCCTGGCGGACCATAAAATTGAGTAATGCTCCCTTTTTCAATTCCGCCTCCAAGTATGGAGTCTATTGAGCATTCTAATGGTATTTTGCCATTTTTCTTCATATTAGATAATTTATTCAATAGGGATACCTCTTAATCATTTGTTATCAAAATTTAGCATAAATTAGATTATTTAAGGACTTTACTCAAAAATCAAAGCATGCGAATCTACGATTCGATGCATCAAATAATCCATGGATTTTTGAAAGCTTGCAAAAACATAGTTTTCGTTGCCGCAGAACGAAGTTCTACAGGCTTGCAAAAACATAGTTTTCGTTGCCGCAGAACGAAGTTCTACAGGCGTGCAAACCTTCGGTTTGCAGCACTCAAACACGAAGTGTTTGGTGTTTAGGAAACTGAAAGTTTCGTAACAATGAAAAATCTTTGATTTTTCGACGGTTTCAG
>Ga0210077_1000607_pt1 | contig 12464 bp, 11 predicted proteins | sample RushMan_CattailN_5_FD_185556 | JGI IMG/M metagenome (GOLD analysis project Ga0210077, IMG submission 185556) | Wetland microbial communities from San Francisco Bay, California, USA, that impact long-term carbon sequestration -... | ecosystem: Environmental > Aquatic > Marine > Wetlands ... | reverse complement strand
CTCACTCGTTGAGATCCCCGGAGGGGCGTCTCGGCTCCTCCTGAGTGGATTCTATTTGCCTGCCCGCGTCACCCCTCGCAACGCGCGCGGGATGACGTTCCAAGAAATGACGAAATAAATCTGATCCTCGACTCCGCCCTAATGGACCTGATGATGCGCCCAGTAGTCGACGAAATGGGTCAGGTCGGCGTCGAACTCGCTCACCTGATCGCGAAACACAAAGTGCCCGGCATTGTTGATGACGGACAGCTGGACGTTCGGATCCTTCGCGCCGAAAACGTCGAACATGGCCATGGCCCCTCGCAAGTCGGCGGTCGGCGCGTCCGGGGCCCAGTCGAACGGTTCCTGCTTTCCGTAAACGAGCAGCACGGGCTTGTGGTCCAGGACGCCGTTGCGCGCCTTGGCCCAGGCCGCCCTGAGGGTAGCCATGTAGGTAGAGGAAGGATGCCCCAGGGTAAGCGGGCTGGCCGCCGGGATCTTGTAGTGGCTGTCGCGCCAGTTCTTCATATACTCCTGCGCGGCCCAGAATTGAGCGTCGAAAGCCTTCTGCGGATCGTTGGAAAGCAGCGCGATCCGGCATTTCTGCGCGGCAAAGAGCGGCTGCGTCGGGCAGGTTTTCAGCAAAACCGCCGTCATCCTCGTCGGTCTGCCCAAGAGGCCGGGCGTTTCCGGGCCGGCCGACATGACCACGAGCGTCTTGATCATCTCCGGATGCTCGACGGCGAAGAAGAAAACAACCGCCCCGCCCGCGGAGTGACCCACCAGATTCACCTGGCTGAGGTGCATGGCGTGGAGAAAGTTGTAGAGCCACTTCGCCTGATCCTGGTAGTTCTGAGATTCCGCAAATGTCCCGGCAGTCAGCCCGCAACCCAGCCGGTCGGGCGCGATGACGTGGAAATGCTCGGCAAGCGGCCGGATGTTTTTCGACCAGATATTGGCGTTGTTCGGCGAGGTGCCGCCGCCGCCGTGAATCAGCACCAGCGGTTCGCCTTTACCCATCTCGTAGTAGCGCGTGCGCACGCCGCCCGCGTCGATGAACTTCGGCACCAGCCCGTCAACCGCGCCATTCGGTGTTGCCTCCGCCTGCGCCCAGGCCCGGCTGGCCGCGGGAGGCAGGAACACGAAGAGCGCCGCCGCCAGGATGGGGAGCCACCGCGGGAAAGCGCGTGCGCTTCCTCCGCGCATGGGCATGGAAATTTCGGTCCGCTCCATCTGTCCTCCTTGTGCGATGCGCCCGATGCCCGGGAAGTCCGCGGGACGCAGCGCGCGAAATTCATTTGGCCTGGTTGAGCATCTGGAGAGCCCTGTCGTAATAGCTGGAGTCGTAATAGGTATCCACCGGCGGCGCCACGCCGCCCCACTGCCCCTCGATTTCCGCGCGCAGGCGGAGCACCGTCTTGAATCCCTCGGGATCGATCCGCGCGTCTTTCTCGAACCATTCGTGATCTTTCGCGCTCAGCAGCTTATAGGTCTCCTCCGCCACCGCCGGCGAGAGATGCCCGCGCTCGATCAGCAGTTGGGTAACCTGCGCCTTGTGCTCCGGAGCCAGCAGCCAGCCTTGGGCCTCGACGTACGCCGCGATGTAGCGCTCGAGCGTATCGGCGTTCTTCGCCGCCCACTCCCGCCGCGTGAAAGAGCCCAGCGCCTGATACGGCCCCAGCAGCTTCGCCGTCGTTCCCAGGCTCACGAACCCTTCGCGCCGCGCTTCGATCGACCACGGCGGGCCCAGCATCGTCCCCGCGTAACTTTTATTCACACGCATCTGTTTCAAGCGGAGCGGCGTGGTGCCCGTATCTTTGAGCGTGTAATCGCCTTTGTGCAGACCGCCCTTGCGCAGAATCTCGATCAGCTGCAGCGCGTAGGCGGTGGTCGGGGCGTCTCCGATCAAAATTTTTCCGCGCAGATCGGAAATCGAATGGATGCCCGGCTGCGCGATCAGTTCGTTCAGCGACTGCTCTCCGCCAAGCACCACGACAACACTCGGCTTTCCCGGCCCGTTCATCGCCACAGCGTTGTCCACAGCGGCATAGGCGACGTCGGACTTGCCGCTGGCCAGGCTGTTGCGCAACACCGTCGAGGAGTGGACCACTTCGGCGTGAACGTCCAGGCCCTGCCGCGCGAAGAAACCGTGCGACTGCGCCACGGCCACCGGCAGGGGAAGACTGGGAATGCAAATCAGACGAAGCGGTTTGAGAGCCGGCGGCTGCGCAACGAGCGCTGTGCCGGCGACAAAAAGTATGGCGCCAATTCCTATATGTGAAAGTCTCACTTCCCTGCTGCCCCTCCTTGTGGCCGGCGATCACCCGAAGCCGGTGTCATCTCCGCGCCGGCCCGCGCCGGCGCTTCAGGTGCCGCTCGAAAAACTCCATGAAGATCTCGAATGATTCCGCCTGTATCGCGTCCGGCCGCTCGGAACCGTCCCGCCGCCGGTAAACGAACGGGTAGCCGTGAACCGGATGGTCGAAGCTGCGCCAGGTGGCGTCCTTGCCGGCTTCTCGCATCCACTCGTACGCGAGGCGAAAGATTCCTTGCAGGTGGTCCTTGTCGCGGCCGAGGAACAGAATCGGCGTGCGGATCGGCCGGATGCGCTTCATCGCGGCGGCCTTGCGGGCGTTTTTCCGGACAAGATTCACGTCGTTGTACTGGATTTCGCTGCCCTTGCGCGGCGCCGCCGGCCCCGTGTCCACGCTCAAAAACTCGTGCGCCGCCGGTTCCACGCACACGCCCGCGCCCAGCGGAAACTCACTCGAGGCTTTCAGTATGATTTCGCCGCTATGGCTCACGCCGATCGCCCCGATTCCCTTCGGGTCCACAAACGGCAGCGTTTTGAGGTAGCGGACGATGGCGATGAAATCCTCGTGGTCCAGCGTCGGGCTCGATTTCAGCGTGCGCCTGTCCCCGCTGACGCTGTCGGGGAGATTGTGGGCGCGTTCGTCGAGGGTCTCGTACAGGTGGGGAATCTCGTTGCGGTAGTTGATGCTGGCCACCACGAAGCCCCGGGCAATCATCCGGTCCTGCATCAACGCCAGGTCGTCGACGAACTGCTCGACGTGCGGCATGGCCCCGCGCCCGTTGCCCGAAGCCATCGTGATCGCCGGAAACGGCCCCGCGCCCTTCGGCTTGCGCACGGCAATGGGCACGTAGATCTCGTCGCGGGTCAGCACGAAGCTGAAGTCGGCGGGAATCCTCGATCCCCGAACCGGCTTCGAGATCGTGTAGCCGTGCGGCGCCGTCTCGGGCGCCGGAGCTTTTGCGGCCGGCCTGGGCCGCCGGGCCTTCTTGCCTTTTGACCCGCTGCTGCGGGTGGCAACCGGACTCATTTGTTCTCCAATTTCTCTCGTTCGTTCTCGACCCGTGTTTTGTCGGGCCGTGCCATTACTTCACTGAATTTGCAGCGCGATTCACGGTCCAGGCGTTCGGCCCGCTCACGAGCGGCGCCAACCAGGTTCCGCGTCAGGACTGGGAATCGGCCCGCAGGCCCTGGGCAACCTGAAGATCGGTCTTCCGCCGCCCCTTTGTTTCAAACTGCGCCGGCAGGGAAAAACAATGCCGGCGCGCACTCCTACCTCCCACGATCAATGCGGACCATGGATCCACAGGTCTCCGAAGGCGCCCTCGCCCGCCGGACCGGCAGTCTCACAGGAAATTCGTGCCGTGCTCGAAATGGTGGAACGAAATAACGCCGCGACGTTGGGCGGGCAAATCCGAAGCAGTCTTACAGCGAGGCAAGACCCCAGCGGGAGAATGTCAGGTGGTGCTGTAACGCCTTGGTTTATGCTGCCCGGGCTCACAGAGCGCCGCTTCCAGATTGGGACCTGCACGCAAGGAGCATTTTGCCCCCCTTCTGGTCCGGTAACTTTACCATCTGCTTTCCATACAATGTCAAGCCTAAATTTCCCATTGCTTTACCCTTCCCCGGCCCTGTGGTATGGTGAGTGGGCAGCTATAACATATGATTCCACCGCGGGGATCGTCCATCCGAGAACAACTTTGCTGATTGGCAGGCCCCTATGGGCAAACTGCTCATAACCATCGCGTCGCGCGAACGCCACACTCAAATAAGGAAGCCCGGACACCCCGGGCCGCGCCCCGTGCTCGGTGACCCCGCCTGCTCCCACGGGAGGCACGCGTGTACAATGCGGTCGGCAAGTTCCGCCTGTATGAGCAAATCGTCCAGCAAATAGAAGAATCCATCTTGAAAGGCACGCTTCGGCCCGGCGATCAGTTGCCGGCCGAGCGAGATCTCGCCTCCCAATTCGGGGTGAGCCGCACGGCGATCCGGGAAGCCGTCAAGGTTCTCCAGGAGAAGGGACTGGTAGAGGCGCGCGCCGGCAAAGGAACCTTCGTCACCAACAGCACCGCCGATGCCGTGCGCCACTCGATCACGCACGCCAGCCGCATCGGCCAGCCCCACGGCCTGGATCATCTGGTGGAAATTCGCGAGATCTTCGAGCCGGAGATTGCCGCAATCGCCGCGACCCAGGCAGAAGAGCAGCATCTGGCGGGCATGCGCGAGTCTTTCGCCACGATGGATCGATCCAAGCACGATCCCGAATCCTTCATCGAAGCCGATCTCGACTTCCACCTTTTGCTGGCGGAGGCGACCGGGAATCCGATCGTTCTTTCGCTGATCGATTCCATCGTCGGCCTGCTGCGCGAGCAGCGCATGAAGATCTTCCAGGTGGCCGGCGGACCCGAACGCGGCCAGGTTCATCACAAGGCGATTCTCGAAGCGATCGAGCGACGCGACTCCGAAGGCGCCCGCGAAGCAATGCGCGCCCACCTGAAACAGGTGAGGCAAGACTGCCTGCCGGAGGCGTAGCCGTCGCCAAGCGCGCAGCGAATCCCCTGGTGCTTCCGGCGCAGTCTGAGCCTCCAGGCCTCGCCGCCCATAACGGACGCATCGTAGCGCCGCCCACGTAAACCAAACCCCGCCTTCACGGGAGGGGCGAGCTTTTCGCTTCCAAGATCGGCGTTCCCAACATCACGAATAGCGAAAAGATATGGAGACGGAAGTCGGCGGCTGTCCTATCCGCAAACGGCAGCTTTCCGGCTCGCCGCGCGGCCGTTTTCCAGCCGGCGAGGCCCTCTTACGCCAGTTTGAGTACCATTACTTTTCATTACCTTGCCTCGCCCTCGCTTCGCTGTTAGGCATGGAACCACGGCATTGTCGGTGATATCATGTCAGTCAGCATTTCGACCTGGGTGATCAACCCAAAACCTGACACAGGACAGCGAGTATGTCTCGCGGAACCCAAAAGCTTCACGAATTAGCGAAGCTTTGCAGAAGTACCTTCGAAGCTCTGGCTGATTCATCGCGTCGACTATTTTCCCGGAGCCCAGGCATAGAGAATGGGGACCCTCCCCGCTGGCTCGTATTCCAGGAGAAGCCGAGCGTGGCCAGGGGTGTATGGCATTGGATCCGAGGGAATCCCTTATGGGTAGCATCGCTGGTTGTGGTCCTTTTGGGGCTGCTCGGCATGAAAGTCGTCCTGGCACATCGCAGCTCCGTTCGACCACCAACCTCGCCGAATCCCCAGGCGCAAAGTAAGGCGAGCAAGACCGAGGCAAAGAAGGCGGATTACGCGAGTACGCGAGCGGATGCGAACCTTAAGAAGGCGCAGGTTTCCTTGGAAGCTGAGCGTCAGCAGGTGGCCAGACGAGTGGCGGTGAGTTTGCAACAACAAGGCCTCGAAGACGTGCTCGTTACGACCGGAGGACAAGGAAGCGAGACGCTCATTTTGTCCTCGAAGATCTTCCAGGACTCGACCCGTCGGGATGCCAGGATGAAGATCGCCCGAATCTATTGGAAAAACGAACTTTGCAAATCCGGGTTCAAGGCGGTGGTTTTGGACGGAATGAGCTTGTTTGGCTCTTCGTGGCATGAGTACCCCCTTCAGTGTCCAAAGACACCCGGGGACAGAGTCTCCCTGGCTGCGGGTCTTCAGGCTGATTTCGAAATGGCAGGCAAAGCGATCCAGGTTCACGCCACGGGACCGAACGAAGAGGTTCTCTCACTCATAGCCAGCACCGACGGCCTTCAGAGTGAGGCAAATCGAACCACGCTTTTTCAACAGCTGAAGGAACAAGGAATTGTGAGAAACCTCTGTGCTTGGGATTTTAGACAAGTGAGCATCCAAAACAACTCGTCCGACGCCGTACCCTCCGTATTCAGCGTGGATTGTGCTTCCCATTAAGCGTGTTCAATCTTGACGGTGCAAGGCCGGGTGAGGAACTAGCGCCCCAGATCGCGGAAGAAAAATTCCGACTTGACCCCGTTGAATGCCTTCCCGTCGATTTCCGCGCAATAAATGAAGAAAGTTCAGCGGCTGCCCGTTTTGCGGCGGGTTCTCGTAGCGCATGTGGGCGAGCACATAGTCGTAGAGCTTGCGCGCCTTCGCGAGCGGATCCGTCAATCCGGTCTGCTGCCGGGAAATTTCTCCAATCACGCCGTCGAGCGGGATCATGCGGTCCGGCTGCAGATAGGCGGCGAGGACGGGCTGCGGCGCGCGCCCCTGCGAAGGATCCCGCAGTTCCACGCGGTGTTCGAGCCGTAGCGCGGTGAAGCGAATGCGAATCTCGGCCAGCTGCTTCAGCCGTGCGCCCGCGAGCACGAAATGGGCTTACCGATTTCCCCATTCCGAGCGCTCGATCGTGTAGGGCACCGGGCTTACGATCTGCAGCCGGAACATAAGATAAGATCCACATGACCAACGTGGCTGGCCTGCAAAATAGGTTCGCGCCGCAAGCCGGTGTTGGGAAGAGTCCAAGCTAGAATAAGCGAGGAACCGAAAGGCCCTCGATGCCGAACCGCACTTCATCAGACGCCGTGGGAGCGCGCCTCGACCAGCTGGCGTGGAAGCCGATTCACACCTGGATCACCATGGCGCTCGGAATCGGCTGGCTGCTCGACGCCTTCGAAGTGAACGTGGTTGGCAACGTGCTCGGCGTACTGCGCGATCTGTGGCACCTGAGCGATTCCCAGGCGAGCGCGATCGTCTCAGTGTGGCTGGTCGGGTTGATGATCGGCGCTCTCTTTTTCGGCTACCTGGCCGACCGATTCGGCCGCCGGAAACTGTTTCTGATCACCCTGTTGCTCTACTCCTGCGCCACGGTGATTTCGGCGCTTTCGCCCGGTTACTGGTTTTTTCTCTGCTTCCGTTTTCTGACAGCCATCGGCGTGGGCGCGGAATATTCGGCCATCAACGCCGCCATCGGCGAGCTGATTCCGGCGCGTTACCGCGGGCGCGCCAACGCGACGGTGATGAATTTCTGGCCGCTCGGCACGATCCTCGCCGCGGCCATCACCCTGTATTTCATCAACCTGTTCCCCCCGTCGATTGGCTGGCGATTCGCCTTCGCGCTGGGCGCGATCATCGCGCTTTTCACGCTCTGGGTGCGCCGCGTGCTGCCCGAATCCCCCCGCTGGCTCGTCCAGAAAGGCCGCAATGCGGAGGCCGACGCCATCCTCGATGGCATCGAGGAAGGCGCCGCCCGCTTCCCCGCCGGAGAAGCCCCGGCCGGTGACGCCGGCGCTCAACTCGGATCGCCCGGCTTCTGGTCGCAATTCCGCCGCCTGGTGCGCGACCATCCGGGACGGCTGGCGCTCGGCTGCGCGCTCGATTTCACGGAAGCCGCCGGCTACTACGGCATCTTCGCGTTCCTGCCTCTGGTGGTCCTGCCGCACGTCGGCATCGGGCAGCGCCAGGTGCCGATTTTCTTTCTGATCGGCAACATCGGAGCGGTTGCGGGGGGAATTCTGGCCGCGGCGTTCCTCGACAAAGTGGGGCGGAAGGCTACGGTCACTTCGTTTTACGTGCTGGCCGCACTCTCGATGCTGGGCATGGGCGCGGCAACGGTGGGTGGCAATGCGCGCGGCGTGCTGTGGGCCTTCATCGTGGTCAATTTCTGCGCCACGGGCAGCTGGATCTCCGCCTATCCCACTTTCTCGGAAATTTTCCCCACTTCCCTGCGCTCCACCGGCATCGGCGCCTCGGTCGCTTTCGGCCGCATCGGCGCGGCCCTCGCGCCGCCGCTGCTCGTCTTCCTCAGCCAGAAAGTTTCGCCGATGACCTCCTTCGCGGTTCTCGCTGGATTTTATGCCCTGGGTGCGGCGACCATGATTCCATGGTGGATCTGGGGCCCGGAAGGACGCGGCTGCCCGCTCGAGATACTGGCCGGAGAGAAGAGTTCATGAAATACCCGCGCATCGAGCTGGCCCATCTCGACAACCTCTGGTTCCAGGTCACCGGCACGCTCTGCAATCTCGCCTGCACCCATTGCTTCAACAGCAGCGGCCCCGACGTCAAAACGTTCGGCTTCCTGTCGCCCGATGCGGTGCGCCGGGAACTCGAAGAGGGAGCGCGCCGCGGCGTGCGCGATGTTTTCTTCACCGGCGGCGAGCCGTTCCTGCACACGCAGATCGCCGAGATGCTCGAAGCCTCGCTCGAATTTGCCGCAACCACCGTCCTGACCAACGGCACGCTGATCAACGACCGCATGGCCGATCGCCTGGCCGCGATCGAGCGCCACGCGCGCTATTCACTCGAAGTCCGCGTCAGCCTCGATTCCTTCGATGAAGGGACGAACGACGCCATCCGCGGCGCGGGAGTCTTCCAGCGCGTGATGGCAACCGTGGCGCGCCTCAGCCGGCGAGGCCTGCTTCCGCTCGTCACCGTCGTGCACACCTGGAGCGACGCCGAGGAGCAGGAGATTCTCCCCGGCTTCGTTCGCATCCTGCGCCAAGCGGGCTACGACCGACCGCGCATCAAAATTCTGCCGGCGCTGCCGCTTGGCCGCGAACTCGTGCGCCTGGCCGGCGCACACGACGAGCCCTGGGTGACCGAGGAGATGATGCAGGGCGTCGATCCCGACCTGTTGATGTGCTCGAACTCGCGCATCGTCACCGATCGCGGCGTCTGGGTCTGCCCGCTTCTGGTCGAAAAACCCGACGCGCGCCTGGGCGATCATCTCGCAGACGCGGCCTCCGGCTACGAACTCGCGCATCGCGCCTGCTTCACCTGCTATCAGTACGGAACCTTTTGCTCGAATGTGAACGCGGGAATCGAGGGCGCGGGAGCGCTCGCGGCGCCCGGCGAGCGCTCCGAGGCCTGAAAAAGAAGATGCAACGACTCGCTCTCTTCGGCGGCATCTACAGCAATCACCGCGCGCTCGCGGCCGCGCTCGACGACGCCGCACGCCGCGGCGTCGACGCCGTCTATTGCCTCGGCGATCTCGGCGCTTTCGGCCCGTATCCCGATCGCGTCTTCCCGCTGCTCCGCCGCTCGGGCGTCCAGACCATCCAGGGCAACTACGACAATTCGCTCGCGCTCGGCCTGCCCGATTGCCAGTGCGGCTACACCGACCCGCGCGACAATCATTTCGCCCGCCTGAGCTACGACTACACCTTCCGCAACACGTCGGCGGAAAACAAAGCCTGGCTGGGCACGCTGCCCGCGACGCTGCGCCTCGAGATCGAAGGCGTGCGCCTGCTGCTCGCGCACGGCTCGCCGCGCAAAATGAACGAATTCCTGTGGGAATCGACCAGCCCCGACCCGTTCCTGAATTACCTGCTCGACGAAGCGCAGGCCGACGTTCTCTGCGTCACGCACACCGGCATCAAATGGCACCGGCCGCTCGCCGGCAGCCGCCACGTCGTCAACGTAGGCGTGCTCGGCCGTCCGGAAAACGAAGGCACCACTCGCGTCTGGTACACGCTGCTCACCATTTCGCGCGCATCCGTTGATGTCGAGTTCGTGCCCGTCGTCTACGACCACCTCGCCCTTGCCGCCGACATGCAGGCCGAGCGCCTGCCTCCCGAATTCATCGAAACCATCGTCACCGGCTGGTGGACCACCTGCCTCGAAATCCTCCCCCACAAGGAACGCGCCCGCGGCCAGTTCTGACCGGCTCGTAAACTGCGGCACGAGTGTAGCACCGCCCTTCAGGGCGGCACCGCTTCTAAGGTTGCAGATCGCGGAACCACCCCTTCAGCCGCCGAGGCGAAATCCCCAACCAATAGCCCACACGCAAGAGGTAACACAGCAGGATCGTGCGCCCGATGCCAAACGTCAGATAACGGCGCGCGGAGATCGTCACCGGCGAAGAGAGGATGACGAACCGCCCCGCCCGTTTCATGCGCCCCACGAACTCGATGTCCTCGAACAGCGGCCATTCGCGAAATCCGCCGAGCGCATCGAATACCGCTCGCCGCACGAAAATCGCCTGGTCGCCGGTGACGCTCCGGAACCAGCGCGTACGCAGGTTGATGCCCCAAGCCACCATCGGCAGCGCGCGATGCCCGGTTTCGGCAAAACCTACCGCAAAGCCGCCGCCGGCGATCTCCGGCCGACGCATGACCAGCGCGATTTTCGCTCCGGCATCCGGCGGCAACCAGCAATCGGCGTGCAGGAACAGCAGCACGTCTCCGCTGCTCACCGCGGCGCCGGCGTTCTGTTGCACCCCGCGGCCCCGCCCCGCATCCACCACGCGCAGCACCGGTTGCGAAGCCAGCCATTCGCGCGTGCCATCCGCGCTTCCGCCGTCAGCCACGACGATCTCGCCGGTCAGGCCCGCTTCGCGCAGCCTCTCGATCGTCGCCGGCAACTGACCCGTTTCGTTGAGCGTGGGGATCACAACGGAAATTGTGGGGGCAGCGCCAGGCCGCGAATCCTCGCCGGGCGCGCCGAGCGGCTCTCGCCGCGATACGGGCAGGCGAAAATTCGAATCGGCGGGGCCGTGCATTTCAACGCCTCCAGCTGAGGAAGCGAGACAGCATCGCCTTCCGCCCCGGCGTGAGCCGCGAACGCAGGGAAAGATCGGCCGCGCGCTTGAGCGCCTCGGCCTGCGTCGGATAGGGATGGATGGTTTCGCGCAGCGCGCCGATGCCCAGCCCCTGCGTCATCGCCAGCACCACTTCGCCAATCGTCTCGCCCGCGTGCGCCGAAACCAGCGTCGCGCCCAGAATCCGGCCGCTCTTTTTCTCGATGTGCACACGCGCGAATCCTTCCGTTTGCCCGTCGAGCACCGCGCGATCGACGTCGGCGAGCGGAACCGCGAACGTCGCCACCTCATGGCCCCGGCGCCGCGCCTCCTCCGGATCGAGACCAACGCGAGCGATCTCCGGGTCCGTGTAGGTGCACCAGGGAATCACGAGGCCACTTGCTTTCTTGCGGCCGAAAAAGAGCGTGTTCTGAATCACGATGCGCGCCATGGCATCGGCCGCGTGTGTGAATTTGTACGGCGAACACACATCGCCGGCCGCGTAGATGCGCGGATTGCTCGTGCGCAGCCGATCGTCCACTTCGGCGCCGTTCGAGCTGTAGCGCACGCCCGCCGCTTCGAGCCCCAGGCCTTCAACGTTCGCCGCGCGCCCGACGCAGAGCAGAATCGCGTCCGTCGCGACGCGCTCGGCCGCGCCTTGCCGGTCGTAAGTCACCACGCGCTCGCCGCCTGCGCTCTCCACCTGCCGGAGCCGCACCGACGTCACCACGCCTATGCCCTCTTCGGCGAAACGCCTGGCAAGAATCTCCGCGGCCTCCGCTTCTTCCCGCGGCAACAGGCGCTCCACGTCGGTCAGCAACGTCACATCGCTGCCCAGCCTTCGGAACGCCTGTGCCAGCTCGCACCCGATCGGCCCGCCGCCGACGACCAGCAGGCGCCGCGGCGCCGCCGTTAGCGAAAAGACGGTTTCGTTCGTGAGAAATCCCGCTTCCGCAAGGCCCGGCACGTCGAGCACCGCCGCGCGTGCGCCCGTTGCAATCACCGCGCGCGAGAAACGAAGCGTTTCCCCGGCAACTTCCACCGTGTCTTTTCCGGTGAAGCGCGCCGAGCCGAGAAAAACGTCGACGCCGAGGCCCGCCATTCGCGCGGCGGAATCGTGCTCGCTGATTCCGGCTCGCAGGCGCCGCATCCGTTCCATCACCCGCGCAAAATTCACCGCGACAGGCCGATTGCTTTCGACGCCGAACTCCGCCGCATGACGCGCCTCATGCGCGGCGCGCGAAGCGCGAATCACCGCTTTCGAAGGCACGCAGCCGTAATTCAGGCAATCGCCCCCCATCAGATGCCGCTCCACCAGCGCCACCCGCGCGCCCAGCGACGCCGCGCCCGCCGCCGTCACCAGTCCCGCCGTCCCCGCGCCCACGACAACCAGGTTGTACCGGCCGCCCGGCCGCGGATTCCGCCAGCCGTCCGGGTGCACGTTCGCGACCAGTTCCCGGTTGAAAGTGTCGTCGGGAGCGACCAACGGCTCGCGCGTTTCGATCGGCTCCGTCATACCGCCGTGGCTCCCAGTTTCGAATCGCCCGTTCGCCCCGCTTCGTCGAGCGCGGCCTTCAACGCATTGCGTGAAATGCGCACGATCAGCACGGTCAGGATCATCGTGGCCACCAGGCCTCCGTAAAAGAGCGCGTGGCCCGCGGCTCCGCCCTTCGCGGCGCCGGTTGTGAGCTGCGCGGCATTCG
>Ga0210077_1000606_pt1 | contig 12473 bp, 13 predicted proteins | sample RushMan_CattailN_5_FD_185556 | JGI IMG/M metagenome (GOLD analysis project Ga0210077, IMG submission 185556) | Wetland microbial communities from San Francisco Bay, California, USA, that impact long-term carbon sequestration -... | ecosystem: Environmental > Aquatic > Marine > Wetlands ... | reverse complement strand
TATTTCGTTCCAATAACAAGTTGCATCATCATGAAGGAGGGGTTGATGAAAACGAAAGCTCTATTCATGGGTTTACTTATTCTTCTGTTCGCGGCTTGCGGTTCTACAGCTGATGAGATTTCTTCTCTATCGGGGCAAACAAATGACACGAGTACTCCCCAGGATGTGGTTTCCTCACCGACCATGAAAGCCAGCCCAACCATCACCCTCACGATGACGCCCACCATAACACCGACTGCCGCATTGATGTCTACTGCTGTACCTTCGGTCACTCCAACGAGGATTCCTTCGGCCACGCCCACGCCAAATGACATCCTCTTGACTCAATTATTTGATATGGGAATACTGCATACCACCAGCGGGGAATATCACCGCATCTATAATTTTGATGAGAGTTGGCCGCAAATAGACTGGTATCAATGGTGGCGCACGGATTATTCGCCAGAAAGCTTCGTGCTCCGCGTGGATGCATCCTGGGATTCAGCCAGCATGACTGCAAATTGGGAAAATTCCGGCTGCGGAATTATCTTTTCTGATAGAGGCGTCAATGATCACAGTTCTGTATTCCTGACGATGGATGGCTACGTGCGCACGCACAAATACAAGGGAGGATATCTGTATGAACAGCAGTGCGGCTACTATGGAAAATTTGAAATCCCTTATGACAGTGCCGAGCTGATCGTAGTTGTCGAGGACCAATGGCTGACAGTCCTGGTCAATGGCCAACAAATCGTCCATTACCAGGATGCCTATATTTCTAAAGGTTACTTGGCCCTCTCGTTGGTATCGGGTACGAATAAGGATTTTGGCACACGTTGCACCATGCAGAATATCGATTTCTGGGACATTACAAATTGAGTCTGTACTTCCTGGGATCGCTGCATTTGTGGTTTATCATATGTAGCAAGCCCTGTTCAAGTATAATTTCAATATGAGATCAGATTCATCTCCCCTTGTCATTGGCATCGCAGGCGGTACCGGGTCAGGCAAGACCACCGTTGCGAATGCGGTTCACGAGCGTGTCGGTGAAAATCATATTGCGTTCCTGTCGCACGACGCTTATTATCGTGATCTCAAGCATCTCCCGTTTGAGGAGCGTATCAAAACAAACTTTGATCACCCCGATTCTCTGGAGACTGATCTCTTGGTCGAAAATCTGCACGATCTGATCGATTGGAAACCCACCCGTATGCCGATATATGATTTCACTCAGCATATCCGCACAGGCCGGACGAAATTGGTTAAGCCAAGGCGGGTCGTGGTGGTGGAAGGCATCCTTATTTTTGTGGAGGCTGACCTGCGCAAGTTATTCGATGTGAAAATTTACGTAGATACTGACGCAGATATCCGCTTCATCCGCCGCCTCAGGCGTGATATCGCAGAACGCGGACGCACAATGGATTCTGTGATCCAGCAGTATTATGCCACTGTGCGCCCGATGCACATGGAATTTGTTGAACCTTCCAAACGCTATGCCGACGTCATCATTCCCGAAGGCGGAATGAATGTCGTGGCATTGGATATGGTGATCGCACGAATAGAGAAGATGTTGGCGGAATGAATCGATCTGCTAACAACCAGCTCCCAATGACGATCTTGCGGATACTGGTCCTTCTTATCGTGGTTGCTTCCACATTCTTCCTGCTGAGTATCCGCGACCGGATCAGCCAGTTAGGTCATTATGGGTATCCGGGTTTGTTTCTCATTTCCCTGTTTAGCAGTGCCACCGTTTTGATCCCTGTACCCGGTGTACTGGTTACCTCCGCCATGGGCGCGGTATTCAATCCGTTCTGGGTTGCGATTGCCGCTGGGCTTGGGGCTGGCATTGGGGAGTTGTCTGGCTATCTGGCAGGTTTCAGTGGGCGTGCTGTAGTAGAGAAGGTTAAGTGGCAGGATCGCATGGAAAAATGGATGCAAAAATACGGAGATATCACCGTTTTTATCCTGGCGATTATTCCCAATCCCGTGTTTGATATGGCAGGGATAACTGCAGGAGCGCTGAAGATGTCGCCCCTGAGGTTTTTACTGTGGTGCTGCCTGGGTAAAATAATAAAAATGCTCGCCTTTGCCTATGGCGGCGCCGCCATATTGAACCATATACCATTTTTCAGCTAAGCCGGAAGATTATTCATCCTGCCGTGATTTCTTTTTCCGCTGGTCCAGCACAAATTTCCCATATTTGCTGATATTTTCCCAGGCATTCATCACATCTTCGATCTCTTCTGTTGTCTCGGGATATTCCCCGTAACGTATTTTCACATATGCCTGGGTGATCAAAGCCAGCCCAAGAGCATTCTGGGGGAAAATCAACTCCATTCTGGGCAGAAATTCCAGCGGTGTGGCAGATCTTGGGCGAGGTTTACCCAGGCGGTAACATAATTCCATCAATTGCGCATAGATCCTGCGCACTTGTGCAGCGGCCAGTAAACTGCTTGCGCTGGCTTTCCTGCGTCTTCGAAATCCCGCTGTGAATAAATTTTTCAAAGGATTAGTGATCTTTAAATTCCCAACAGATTGGACCGAACCCTCTTCTCCTCGAAGCAGGCGATTCAATGGATTCCAACGCAGCTGGATGAGGACAATAATGACGAAGATCACGAGGATGCCCAGCATAATCATCGAACGTGGATCGACATTGATGCTTTTGCTCACCTGTTCCTGAAATTGATTGAGCAGCTCATTTCCACTATCAAGATTGATAGTATCTGTTATGGTTGCCAGGTTGGGAGCCAGCAGCTTTAAGATAAATTGAATGCCCGCTACAACGGCCAACAAGATCGGAGAGCTGACTAGGACAATCAGCCCAAGGAATAACTGCAGGAGCACCGTTACGCCTGACCCCAGGAATTCGGCTACCTTCATGCTGACGATTTCTGTGCTGACCAGGCTCAGTATGGTCACGATCAACGATCCAAGCAGGATACCAAGTCCCCATTGGTAACCAAATCCGGGCAACCTTCCTCCATGTGAGCTGCTCAGATCGGCGATGCGCGCAAAACTCATGCTCAACAATGCAAATAACATGAACACGAAAAATGTGATCAGAAAGTTGTCCGGGATTGAGTGGGAAAAAATAATGGCATACGCAATGATCAAAATAAGGCTCAACCTGAAATTCGCAATCGCCTCACGGATTGTGACTGCAAAGCGTGCCATTGAAATTCCCCTGAGATTGACTATCAGTGTGAAGAAGAGCGTCCAGAATGCTTCCACCACTGCTGTGGGGTCATCAAACCGCAGTACCATGGTGACAAAGTTCTTCATTGAGATCATATGAGTCGAGAAGTACAGGACCTGCATGCCAAGAACCAGCCATGTGATCAACCAGATTGCGTACGCAGACCGTTTAGCTGCCGCATCCCAATCGAAATTATGCAGAAGGCGTGAAAAATAATGGCTGAGCACCAATCCGCTGCTTAAAAACAATACGGCTGGTACTCCACTTGTTAAGCTGGGCATCAATGTTATATACCAGGTCAAAATTACCGCCAGTTCCATGACCATACGCGTAAGAATTGCCAGCTCAGACCAGATCCCGTAGATCAAGTTGACATTCTTCTCTGAGATCCTGGTAAGTGTCATGCTGACTCTCCAGAGCTTTTAAAATCGAAGGGCATATGGATCATATGGATTCCTGGAATACTGGGTGGAGGTGTGCTTTCTAGTGAGACAAGCGTTGTATTGGCGCGATATCGTTTGATTCTGATCAACGTTTCACATAATCCCTGGGTAACAATCCCCGCTACGATGACCAGAGAAGCGCCAAAGGGAAGTTGGGGTAATGAGCGCGCCAGGAAATTTTCGAATGGGCCAGTTACATAAAGCGTGATGTTGGCAAGTGATTCAAGTAAATGAGCCAGCTGACCCGGTGAATTGCTGGGTTGGATAATGAACGGCCGATCAGAATGCGCCAGGCAGCTGTTTGAAAGCAGCCCAACTGCATAACCTTCCTGGATGTTTTGATAAGCCAGGGTGGCTGCCACGCGAATCAGGTATTCCGATAGGGGCTGGTTGAGCCCCAACCATGGCTGTTCAGAAGTAGCGATATTCAGGCAGATTACCATCATTTTGGAGTTTACCGGCTGATAGACCTTTACCTGTAAATCACCTGTTCTAGCTGTAGCCGGCCAGTGGATACGGCGGAATTCATCTTCTGGATGATAAGACCTTACTCCCATTGGCAAATTGGGGTCTTCGTAAATATGCCGTCTCGATCGCTGCAGCCCCAGGGGATTTTCGGTGCGAATATCCAAAGCAGGGATCGGCAGCAATTCAGGAAATACGGTCAGGGTATCGGTGCTGTTTTCTTGCCTGGTGCTTTCATACAGACCAAACAGGTCGCCCGAGGAAATATCCACAGGTCCTACCGGATAGACACCGCGTTCTTTGAATTGCAGCTTGTACTCGCGCGAGATTTTCTCAAACCAGCGCAAGCTAAACAGGTTAGTCAGCCTTCCGTATCCGGTCAGGTGTGAAGCTCGTAAGGTATCTTCCTCTTTGGGTCCGGCAGCTTTTGGCCACAGGTCAGAAATACGCAACCATGAAACCGGCAGCAGTTTACGGTTCTCAGCCTCAATTCGCACTGAGGTCTCTTCTCCTGGAAAGCCGCGCCGATAATGCCAGCGTCTGCGATAAAAGACATTCTTTAGAGATTGCTTTCTCCAAAGTTGAGCCAGGCCAATTAACGCTGCCAGTGCTACCGAAAAAATCACCAGCCAGGGATTTTTCGTAAATGCCCCGACGAAAAACAAGATGATCAAAATTGGCAGCCAGAACTCAGGGGGCAACTTAGAACTCCACCGGTACAGGTACCGTACTTACGATATCGGTGATCAGCTCCTGTGCAGCGCGTCCGCGCAGCTGCGCCTGGGCTGAAATGATCAATCGATGGCATAACACATAAGGAGCGAGGAGTTTAATATCGTCGGGTATGACAAAATCGCGCCCCTGAATAGCTGCCCAGGCTTGGGCAGATTGATACAATGCCATGGTGGCGCGTGGGCTTGCGCCTAATTGGATGTCATGGTTCTCGCGCGTTGAACGGGAGACCCTGACAATATAGTCACGAACAGTTCCTTCCACACGTATCTGTCGGCGTTCATCCTGCAGCTGGATGATCTCTTGTGGCGAGGTTACAGCCTGTAATCCTGGTAAAGGATCTTCATTGCGAAAACGCTCCAGGATTGAATTTTCCTCTCCCGAATCAGGATAGCCGACAGTAACACGTATGAGAAAACGATCGATTTGTGCTTCGGGCAGAGGAAATGTGCCCTCCAGTTCGATCGGATTTTGAGTGGCGATAACGATAAAGGGCCGATCCAGGGCACGGGTGACGCCATCGCCTGTGACCTGGCGTTCCTGCATGGCTTCAAGTAAGGCAGATTGGGTGCGAGGAGTTGCCCGGTTTATCTCGTCTGCCAGCACTACCTGGCTCATAATCGGACCTGGACGGAATTCAAATTCCTGTTTCTTCTGGTTAAACCAGCTCAACCCTGTTACGTCGGAAGGTAACAGGTCAGGAGTGAATTGGATGCGTTTGAATGAGCACCCAAGAGAAGCTGCCAGGGCGCGTGCCATGGTCGTCTTTCCGGTACCTGGAACATCCTCAAGAAGGACGTGTCCTTCGCATAAGACTGCAGTGAGCAGTAGTTTAATTTCTTTTTCCTTGCCAACGATCACTTTTTGAATGTTGTCGGTGATCTTTTGTGCGACACTCTGAATCACTAGGATTATTTTCCTTTCATCAAGGGATTATGCGTATAATGATAACTCATCTTAACAATTATAAGTTATAGCGAAAGCTTTTTGCATATATGTTCTATCATTCCCATGGGGGATTAATGCAGGTTTAATCACTGATTAAACCCAAGCTAATCGTATACAGGCGGATTATGAATCGGGAGTTTGCAATAAAGTGAGAATGGCAGATTTCTTCAAGGGTTTGTCCTTGTAGTGAGCCAATTAATCTTGCCGGCGATTTTTTACCCTTTGCAGCGCGGATTTCTTTATGGGATTTTGCTTATTATTGGGGGTGATGGATCGCCTGATCCTGTGATATTTTCCCAGGAAAACTTCAGCTCATGCTTAAATATTTCTGAAAAGAAAGCCCCTTGGGACTGGATTTTTTCGTCCTCTTCGGCGTGAGTCTTGTCCGTTTTGCATGTAATGAACAGCTTTTTTTTAGTTATTTTGACTGTAATCCCCTTGACAAGGGAACTGTGGCTGGTATCCATTGTGTTTGCCAATCTGAGGATGGCGGACAGCTTTTTTACAGTCTGCTGATCTCGGGGTTTGAGCGCTGTATAATGCCCATGCTTTTTCTTGGGGTGATCGCCACGATGATATCGAGCAATAGATCCTATGATATGCCGTTCACGATCATTGAAGGTTACCAGGGAGGTATTCAGAATTATTCGTAGTGAGGCCTTGTGATGTCCGCGCCAGCCTTCCACCCATCCAATATCGTGCAAGATAGCCGCACATTCCAACCAGTGCCTTGCTTGCGCATCAAGATTGTGAATTTGCACCAAATTGTCGAATAATAATAGCGACAGTCTGCAAACCTGTGTTGCATGGTTTGCATCATAATTGCATACCTTCCCTAGATTTAGCGATTCCTTTACCTGCTCATCTTCCCAATTGACAATGCTTTCTGAACCAGGGGATCGCATCTGATCATTGAGCAAAATCCTTCTCCCACAAATAAGTATTTTTCTATCAGGTTATCTATTTTTCAGGTCATCCAGGCTGCGGCCTTGCTTGAGCATCGTGGCGAATTCTTCTGGAAGACCGCGCCTCCTGATTTCCATAATCGCAGTGTCTACATCATAATCCAGTCGGTAGTGCGTCACCTGAAGCTTGTGCGCATCAAGTTCCAGTATGGCATGTGATGTGCGATAATCGCCGTCGTCCGGGCGACCTACACTCCCCGGGTTGATGTACCTGGTTCCTGCCACTTGACGGTTAAATGGTTGGTGGGAATGTCCACAGAGTACGATTTCTGCCCCTGCGACCAGAGATAGTTCTTCCAAACGTTTGACAGGAGTGGACGGCGTGAGGTGTTCTTCGCGCGAAACAGGGCTGCCATGGACAATGAGTATCCTCCATCCAGTCATATTCAAGCGGATTTGCTCAGGTAAGGAGGAAAGGTAGTCCCGGCATGTACTGGAAAGCTGTTGATACGCCCAGTGGAAAGCTACCAGCTTTTCCGGAATTTTGTGTTCCGCCCATTTCTTTTCCTTTTTTTTGATGCGCAGTACCTTCCGGTCGTAATTGCCTAGAATACTCAGGATTGCATCGTGGTACACACGCTGCAGCACTTCGTCTGGATATGCGCCATACCCCACTGAATCCCCCATATTCCAAATGGTATCCACCCGGTTTTCTTGTAAATGGTCCAGAACTGCTTCCAGGGCCTGCAAATTCGCATGGATATCGGAAATCAATCCGATCCGCACTCTGATTCTCCCTCTTGATCCATAATGATTGCTTCAACAGGCATGATGGCATCGCGCGGCAGTGAAGGGATTTGTATGCTCCTGGAAAGTTCACCCCATGCATCATCCGCTTTCCACCCAATCCAATCATTTACAAATTTCTCATAATAATCTTGCCTGGCTTTCCTGCGATCTTGCTGGAAGTATTCCAGACCGGGTTGTAAAAAGTTGAATGGACCAGCATTACCGTAATAATTAATCGTCCGTTGTCGTTCTTTCTCGATAAATTGAGGCAGGAATTGGTCCCACACATCGCAATCATGGATCATCCCCAGGTAATCCTGTGTCTTTTTCAATATCTGGAGTGGGGTTTTCAATTTGCTGGTATATATGGGAGCAAAGACTTCCATCGTATAGCGTAGTCGTTTGGCGGCAATGCGCATCATGTGCAGTTCTGCAATCATGTCCGGATGCATGATGCAGTCTTCATATGCAAGGAAGTTCCTCAATTTCTTTGTAATCGTTTTTTCAGCAAGTTTATACAGTCCACTTGAAATTGAGGGGGTTTGCTCTTCTTCGCCCAGCTGCAGCGGTTCCAGGAAAGTTTCCATTTCCGCAAGTGTGCTGGCTTCATCCAGTTTTCTCAATGCACTGACTACTTTATCCTGGACTCTGTCACGCCTTTGTTGAAGACGCATCCTGAGCCGACGAATACCTGCATGAAGCTTCTGGTCCTGCAATTCCTTCTCAAATTGATCCAGGAATTCGATTTGCACATCCAGATCTCTTGCCTGTGCAAGAGTCTTGGTAATTTTTTTCATTTTCTTTTCCCAGTCAGATGTGCACTTCTTGGGAAAGCAAGGTTTGAATAAAGGAAGCGCTGCGCGCAACCTGCGAGAATATACGCGTAATTGGTGGATAGGCTCAATCTCCTCCATCTCCAAGGCGCCACCAATCTCCTTCCGGAAAGCCTGGATATGGTGCGATAATACGCCGGCGCCAAAAGCACAGGTTGTTTGATCATATTTAATTTTCATCTTGTCCTCCCTTTTTCCTCTTTTTTCCGCCCTACGTCGTCACAAACAGGTTACTGATATGCGACTGGAGATCTTCGAATACTGCAGTCACTGGCCGGTTTGCATTGAGGTTGATGAAGTCAAATTCATCCGACATGATATCGAACTGCTCAGACAATAACTTCTGATATGCAAGAAAACTATCGTACAGGTTATTTGCAAAATGCATATCCATTCCTGATTCCCAGTAATCGAAACCGCGACCATGTACGATGCGCGAAACGACGCTGGTTACATCGGCTTTCAGGTAAAGGACGATGTCAGGGATGAGGGCAAAGCCATAGACTCTACGCGCCCAGGATGGGTCGGCGCCCCTCACGATATCGCGTGCAATCACCGAGTAGAAATATCGATCTGAGAGTACGATGAACCCCGCTTTCAATGCGGGAATAATTTGTCGTTCAAGTCGATCAGCGAAATCCGTGGCGTAGAAAAGGCTCATGGTAAGCGGGCTCAGGGTATGCCCTTGTTTAGCCTCGCTCAAACCCGTCTTCGTCAGGTTTGAACGGCGTAAACCGGTATCCGAGACGGCAAACCCCTCTACTTCCAGCCACTGTCTCAGCAGGTCGATCTGCGTGGTGCGGCCAACACCATCGGTACCCTCCAGAACGATCAATTTCCCGGTGATTTCGATCGGGGCGCTGTACGGGTATCCTGCACCATAGAATTTCGCGATCCGCATACTATCCTCATTTCCCCAAATTATCGGTGCTGGTTGTCAATGGCATTCTTCGTAATCGGGTTGAACGGGTTCGTAAATGGGGCAAACCTTTCCAACCGCGGATTTTGGCGGATACAATTTTTCGCACCTGCTGCTGCTGCACTTCTACGGGCAATGTGCCATCAATGACTGTCATTTGGAATTCGTCGATCATTTTTTCGTATTCGTCCATGATGCGCTGTTGAAAGAGACGAAAACTCGTGACTTTATTCACCGAAAGACCCAGGTCCATGCCGGCTTCGTAATATTTTAACTTCGAGCGAGATGCTGTGATACGCTGAACGGCGATCTCGAGTGGCACTCGGAAGTAGAAGACAATATCGGGCTGGATTGAGAACGAATACAGGTTGCGCACCCAATCAGGGTCAACACCCCGAGCAACGTCGCGTGCGAAAGCCGTAAATGCATATCGGTCAGCCAGGACAATCCCCCCGGCTTTCAGGATGGGGCGCATAAAATTCTCCCAGCGGTCGGCGTAGTCGGTTGCCTGTAATAAGCTGAAGGTTGTGGGGGTGAAAACCTTTTGTTTCTTGCCAATTTTTGTGGTGCTTTTTACCATGGAAGAGGAATTCCATTCAGTAAAGAAAGCAGATTTGCCCTTTGCCTGGAGCCATTTATACAGTAGATCTATCTGCGTCGACTTACCGCTGCCGTCGATGCCCTCGACAACGATCAGTTTGCCTTGATATGTCTCTTCCCTAAGCATATTCCCCATTCTTTCGTTATGAGTAGAATTTTACTCAATTATCTTGGTTTTGTCTTTCGGATTCTGAAGGTGCGAAAATGACCGTCTGGTTTCAGGCAGACTTCGTCGAAATCACTATGCCTTAGAAATCAAAATCCTCATCATCAGTGGTAGAAATTTCCAAGAGCTCACCAGTGGCAATAAATACCGTTCTTTCGCAAATATTGGTGACACGATCAGCCATTCTCTCCAGGTTATGGGCAACCCACATCAAATAATTGGCGTGGTCTATGTTTTCCGGCGCAGCTATCATGATTTGCACCACCTCATGATAGATCTCATTGTACAACGTATCGACCTTGTCATCATCCAATGGAATAATCCGGGCCTGGTTGACATCTTGATCAAGAAAGGCCTTCAACCCCCGATGGAGCATATCAATGGTGATGTCACACATTAAATTCAGCTTTTTTTCAGGCATCGGGATCTCTACCCCCCTTAGTTTTGTGACAACTTTAGCGACGCCTTTGGCGTAATCACCCATGCGTTCGAGCTCTGTCGTTATTTCCAACATAGAAGCAATGACCCTCAGATCGCGCGCCAGTGGCTGCTGGGTAGCAATGATAATCAGGATGGCGTTTTCGATGGCAAAACGCTTCTCGTTGATCAACATATCCTGCTCGTAGATTTGCCGGGCAGCATCGATATCGTGGGTCAGCAGTGCATCAATAGCATGTCGCATTGCCTGTTCAACCATGCTGCCCAGGATGAGGATCTCATTCTCTATCTTATGTATCTGGCGGTCAAATGTTTCTCGAATCGTCGGCATCCAAATTGCTTCCTTTTTTCTTTTCCTTTTAGCCAAATCTTCCAGATATATAATCTTCTGTTAATTTTTCCTTTGGGCTGATAAAAAGACTGTTTGTTGGGCCAAATTCTACCAGGTAGCCTGCACCACCTTCAGCCATGTGAAAAAAGGCAGTGAAATCCGAAGCGCGTGCAGCCTGCTGCATATTATGGGTCACTATGATTATAGTGTAATTTTGTTTAAGAATCTGCATCAACTCTTCTATCCTCAATGTATCCAACGGATCCAGTGCTGAAGCAGGCTCGTCCATAAGGATTACTTCCGGCTTCACTGCAATTGCCCTGGCGATACACAACCTTTGCTGCTGTCCTGCTGAAAGAGCCAGTCCCGATTTGTCCAGTTCGTCCTTGACCTCATCCCATAAAGCAGCATCTCTCAGGCTGTTTTCCACGATTTCTGCAAGCTGCCTTGGGTTATGGATTCCGTGGCCACGCGGTCCGTAGGCTACGTTATCGAAAACTGATTTCGGAAAGGGGTTGGGGCGCTGGAAAACCATGCCGATACGTTTCCTCAACTGCACGACGTTCTGTTCCAGCAAATTCTTGCCTTCGAATAAAATCTCGCCGCTTGTACGTACACCGGGGATTAGATCATTCATGCGATTGATCGAGCGTACGAACGTGCTTTTTCCGCATCCGGAAGGACCGATGATGGCGGTGATATGGTTTTCTTCTATGTCTATGTTGATATTGGATAATGCCTGGAAATCCCCGTAAAACAGGTTAAAGTTTCTGACCTGAATTTTAACTGCCATACAATATTTATACCACGTAAAAGGTATTATTTGTGTTTTTTTTTATTTGCTGCGTTACTCGCGACTTTGCATCGCTTCCAGCAGCTGAATAAAATCTTCAGTGAACTTCTGCCGGTTGAATTTTTCGATAACGAACTGCCTACCTGCCAGCCCCATGGCCTTTGTTTGAGGGCGGTTTTCTTCCAATTCCAGCACCGTTCTTGCCAGTGCGACCGGGTCACCTGGCGGCACAAAAACGCCAGCTCCAGCTTCTTCAACAACCTGCCTGATCACACCATCGATGACCAGTATTACCGCCTTACCTGCCGCCATGCTGTCGAATACCTTGTTCGGGTAGGTAGTCTTGTAAAGATCAATGGGCTTGAGAATGGCCAGGCAGCAATCTGCAGCTGCCATTATCTCTCCCATCCCCTGCTTGGGTACAGGCTTCAGGAACTGGACGTTGGTCAATCCCATCTCCTCAGCCTGGTGCAGCAAGTTACCTTTCTCTTTACCATCTCCCACGAACACAAACCGGATCACATGCTTGTCTTCCAGCAATTTGGCGGCTTCCAGTGCTGACCCCAGGTCATTCGACATGCCGTGTGCGCCTGCATACAGCACGATAAACTTCCCTCGCAGCCCGTTCCTCTGCCGGAATTCGTCCCCCTCCATCTGTGGATCGAACATGTCCGGGTCAGCGCCATTGGGGATCAATGCAACCTTCCTGGCACCTCGTTCCTGTACATGCTGAATATATCCCGGGGAATTGACCATCACCTGCTCAGCATGCCGGTACAAAAAGCCTTCCAGCCAGCGAGATGCTGAGATAAGCCAGCGATTCTTCAATACACCGATTGCAATGGCAAATTCCGGCCATAAATCCCTTACCTCAAACAGCAGTGGGACTCGTTTCAAGCGACTTACCAACCAGGCCGTCAGCACCTGGAAAAT
>Ga0210077_1000605_pt1 | contig 12478 bp, 14 predicted proteins | sample RushMan_CattailN_5_FD_185556 | JGI IMG/M metagenome (GOLD analysis project Ga0210077, IMG submission 185556) | Wetland microbial communities from San Francisco Bay, California, USA, that impact long-term carbon sequestration -... | ecosystem: Environmental > Aquatic > Marine > Wetlands ... | reverse complement strand
GGCTCATGGATGAGCGAGGCGTATTTCGCGGCCACGCTGAAGGCGCCGTTCGCGGCCTGGGTCTGTCTCGGGCGCGGCGGCCCGTTCGGCGATCTCGCCAACGTGCACGTGCCGATCCTAGACGTCTACGGCGCGAACGATCTGCCGCAGGTGCTGCGCTGGGCGGTGGAGCGCGACCAAGTGCTGCGCAGGCACCCGGGCTCGAAGCAGATCGTGATCCCGGCGGCGGATCATTTCTACCGCGGGCGCGAGCAGGCGCTGGAGGATCAGATCGGGCATTTCCTGGCGGGCCTGAAGTGACGCTCACCGAGCTGCGCTACATCGTCGCGGTGGCGCGCGAGCGCCACTTCGGGCGCGCGGCGGAGTCGTGCTTCGTGTCGCAGCCGACGCTCTCGGTGGCGATCAAGAAACTGGAGGAGGAGCTCGGGGTGACGCTGTTCGAGCGCGGCCCGGGCGAGGTCTCGGTGACGCCGGTGGGCGAGCGGGTGGTCGAGCAGGCGCAGCGCGTGCTCGAGGGGGCGGCGCACATCAAGGAGATCGCCGCCGCGGGGCACGATCCGCTCGCCGAGCCGCTGCGCCTGGGCGCGATCTACACTATCGGGCCCTACCTGCTGCCCCGGCTGGTGCCGGTCCTGCGCAAGAGCGCGCCTTCGATGCAGCTGCTGATCCAGGAGAACTTCACCCACCGGCTGGCCGAGATGCTCAAGCAGGGCGAGGTGGACGTGATCCTGATCGCGCTGCCGTTCGCCGAGCCGGGCATCATGGTGCGTCCGGTGTACGACGAGCCCTTCCTGGTCGCGGTGCCGCAGGGGCACCCGCTGGAGAAGAAGAAGAGCATCACCGCCGACGAGCTCACGCAGGAGAGCCTGCTGCTGCTCGGCGAAGGGCACTGCCTGCGCGACCAGGTGCTCGATTTCTGCCACGCCGCCGCCCGCTCGCCGCACCGCAGCCACCTCGCGAAGGCGCTGGAGGGCGGCTCGCTGGAGACGATCCGCCAGATGGTGGCGAGCGGCGTGGGCGTCACCGTGCTGCCCTCGACCTCGGTCGGCGCGGGCGGCAAGAGCGGGCTGATCCGCGTGCGGCCCTTCGCCCGCCCGGCGCCCGAGCGGCGCGTCGCGCTCGCCTGGCGCAAGAGCTTTCCGCGGCCGCGGGCGGTCGAGGTGCTGCGCCAGGCGATTCTCGCCTGCGACCTGCCGCAGGTGAGCAAGCTGCCCCACGCCGCGGCGGCCGGCTGAACGGAAGAGGAGGAGGCGTCATGCAAGGAGTCGTGTTCCAGGGCGATCGCGAGCTCGAGCTGCGCGAGTTTCCCGATCCTGTGCCGGGTCCGGGCGAGGTGGTGATCGAGATGAAAGCCTCGGGCATGTGCGGCAGCGATCTGCACGCCTACCGCGCGCCGCGCGCCGCCGGCGGTGCGGGCGCGTCGCTCGGGCTGGGCGGCTCGGGCGGCCCGGTGATCGCGGGGCACGAGCCCTGCGGCGTGATCGTGGCGCGCGGCGCGGGCGTGACCGAGGCCGAGGCGCCGCTCGGCGCGCGGGTGATGAACCACCATTACAAGGGCTGCGGCCAGTGCGCCCACTGCCGTGTCGGCTGGTCGCAGCTGTGCCGCGCCGGCATCACGGTCTACGGGGTGACGGGCCACGGCGGGCACGCCAGGTATCTGAAGGCGCCGGCGCGCACCATGGTGCCGCTGCCCGACGCGCTGTCGTTCGAGGAGGGCGCGGCGATCTCCTGCGGCACCGGCACCGCCTACGCCGCGCTGCACCGGATGAACCTCTCCGGCGAGCACACGCTCGCGGTGTTCGGCCAGGGTCCGGTCGGGCTGTCGGCGACGCTCATCGCCAGCGCGATGGGCGCGCGCGTGATCGCGCTGGATGTCGGCGAAGGGCGGCGCGCGCTGGCGCGCGAGTTCGGCGCCGAGACGGTGCTCGACCCGCGCGCGCTCGACGCGGTCGAGGCGCTGCGCGAGCTGACCGGCGGCGAGGGCGTGGACCTTGCACTGGACTGCAGCGCTTCGCCCGAGGCGCGCGCCGCGGCGGTGAAGAGCGTGCGCACCTGGGGCACCGCGTGCTTCGTCGGCGAGGGCGGGGAGGTGCGCCTCGAGGTGAGCCCCGACCTGCTGCGCCGGCAGGTGACCCTGATCGGCTCGTGGACCTTCTCCAGCGTCGGCCAGATGGCCTGCGCGAAATTCATCGCCGGCCGCGGACTGCCGCTCGCGAAGCTGATCACCGAGCGCTGGCAGCTGGCTCAGGCGGCCGAGGCTTACCGGCTGTTCGACCGGCAGGCGAGCGGCAAGGGCGTGTTCGTGTTCTGATCCCGCATGAGCCACGCTTTGCCGCCGCCATCGGACTGGGTCCGGCGCTGGGCGCCGCTTGTTCCGCGAGGCGAGGTGCTCGACCTCGCCTGCGGCCAGGGCCGCCACGCGCGCCTGTTCGCTGCGCTCGGGCACCGGGTCACGGCGCTCGACCGCGACCGCGCCGCGCTCGCGGCGCTCGAGGGCGTGCACGGGGTGAACGCGCTGCAGGCCGACCTCGAGGACGGCAGCCGGTGGCCCTTCGAGCCCGGGCGGTTTGCCGGCGTCGTGGTGACGAACTACCTTTACCGGCCGCTATTCAGGCATTTGATCGACGCGCTGGCGCCGGGCGGGGTGCTGATCTACGAAACCTTCATGGCCGGGAACGAGCGCTTCGGAAAGCCGTCTAATCCGGAGTTTCTGCTCGCACCGGGCGAGCTGCTGGCGTCGTTCGCCAGCGAGCTGACGGTCGCGGCGTTCGAGCAAGGAAGGGTGGAACGGCCGAAAGCGGCAATGGTTCAGCGTCTTTGCGCGCTGAAGGGCGCCGCCGGCGATGTCGCGCTGGCGCCCTGAAGCAGTTAAAATTTCACGCACTTCAACCGACACGTAAGGCGGATCCCATGATCACCGGAAGCCTGGTGGCGATCGTCACCCCAATGCACGAGGACGGCAGCCTCGACCTGGAAAGCTTCAGAAAGCTGATCGACTGGCACGTCGCCGAGGGCACTGACGGTATCGTCGTGGTCGGCACCACCGGCGAGTCCCCGACCGTCGACTTCGACGAGCACAAGGAGCTCATCCGGGTCGCGGTCGAGCACGCCAAGGGCCGGATTCCGGTCGTCGCGGGCACCGGCGGCAACTCGACCGCCGAGGCGATCGAGCTCACCGAGTCGGCGAAGAAGGCCGGCGCGACCGCCTGCCTGTCGGTGGTGCCCTACTACAACAAGCCGACGCAGGAGGGCCTGTACCGCCATTTCCGCGCCGCCGCGGAGAAGGTCGGCCTGCCGACGATCCTGTACAACGTGCCCGGGCGCACCGTCGCGGACATGCAGAACGACACCGTGCTGCGCCTGGCGCAGGTGCCTGGCATCATCGGCATCAAGGACGCGACCGCCAATATCGAGCGCGGCACCGATCTGATCAAGCGCGCGCCGCGCGACTTCGCGATCTACAGCGGCGAGGACTCGACCGCGCTCGCGCTGATCCTGATGGGCGGGCACGGCGTGATCTCGGTCACCGCGAACGTCGCGCCGAAGGCGATGCACCAGATGTGCGCCGCGGCGCTGGTGGGCGACGTCAGGAAGGCGCGCGAGATCAACCTCAGGCTCCTGCCGCTGCACCAGCGCCTGTTCCTCGAGGCCAATCCGATCCCGGTCAAGTGGGCGCTGGCCGAGATGGGCATGATGGAGGCGGGGCTGCGCCTGCCGCTGACGCCGCTGGCGGAGAAGTTTCGTCAGCCGGTGCGCGAGGCGCTGCACGAGGCGGGCGTCGCGCTGCCGGGCTTGCGGGTGGTCGAGGGGCGCGCCTGATGCACGCTCGCTTCTCCGCGGCGGCCGTACTCGCGGCCGCCGCGCTGGTCGCTGCCTGCAGCACCGCCAACGAGCTGATCCACGGCAAGCAGGTCGATTACGAATCCGCGAAGACGCTGCCGACGCTGGAGGTCCCGCCGGACCTGACCGCGCCGAGCGGCGACAGCCGCTACGGGCTGCCGGGGGCCACGACCGCCTCGGGCTACCAGGCCGAGCACGCGCAGCAGCAGGCGGCGGCCAGGAACACCGTGCTGCCCGAGATGCCCGACATGCACATCGTGCACGACGGCAACGAACGCTGGCTGGTGGTCTCCAACGAAACGCCCACCCAGCTCTGGCCCGTGCTCAAGGAATTCTGGCAGCAGAATGGATTCCTGATCCAGCTCGACGAGCCGAACATCGGCGTGATGGAGACCAACTGGGCCGAGAACCGGGCCAAGCTTCCGAGCGACGTCGATCGATTCACCCTGGCGCGCCTGCTGGGACCGTTGTACTCGACCGGCGAGCGCGACAAGTTCCGCACCCGGCTCGAGCGCACGCCGGACGGCAAGGGCACCGAGGTCTATATCGCCCACTACGGGCTGAAGCAGGTCTACTCGTCCGCCGACAAGACCACCACCGCCTGGGAGCCGCGCGCCCCCGACCCGGGGCTCGAGGCGATCTTCCTGCGCCGGCTCATGGTGCGGCTCGGTGCGAAGAAGGAGGCCGCGCAGCAGCAGGTGGCGGCTGCGACCGCGGGCAAGCCGCGAGCCGCGATCACGAGCGGGGCGGGCGGGGCGGAAACGCTGCAGGTCTACGAGCCCTTCGACCGCGCCTGGCGCCGCGTCGGTCTCGCGCTCGACCGGGTCGGCTTCACGGTCGAGGACCGCAACCGCGAAAAGGGCGTGTACTACGTGCGTTACGCCGATCCGGCGGGCGCGAAGGAAGAGAAGAAGGGCATGTTCTCCTGGCTTGCCTTCTGGCGCAGCAACGAGAAGAAAGTCGTCGCCGAGCAGTATCGCGTGGTGGTCAAGGGCGCCCAGGACAGCAGCACCGTAGAAGTCCAGGACAAGACCGGCGCGGTGCTCAATTCCGCCACGGCGCACCGGATTCTCTCGCTGCTGGACGGGCAGCTGAAATAGCGGCGCGCGTGCGCTTCGCTTCGCTCGCCAGCGGCAGCCGCGGCAATTGCCTGGTGGCCGAGGCGGGCGGCACGCGGGTGCTGCTGGACTGCGGTCTTTCTCCGCGCGAGACCGCGCGCCGGCTCGGCCGGCTCGGGCTCGAGCCGGCGGACCTTGCCGCGATCCTCGTCACGCACGAGCACGACGACCACGTCGGCGGCGCATTCGCGTTCGCCGCGGCGCACGCGCTCACGGTCTACATTACGCGCGGCACGCTGGAGGCGGTGGCCGCTGCGGGCAAGGCCTTGGACGGCGTACCGACCGAGCTGATCGACGGACGTACCGGCTTCGCCGTCGGCGGGATCGAGGCGCGGCCGTTCACCGTGCCGCACGACGCACGCGAGCCGGTGCAGTACGTGCTGGGCGACGGCGCGCGCAGCCTCGGCGTGCTGACCGACATCGGCGCGCCGACGCCGCATGTGCTCGAGATGCTCTCGGGCTGCGACGCCCTCGTGCTCGAGTGCAACCACGACCGCGCGATGCTGCGCGACGGCGGTTATCCGCGCTGGCTGAAGGAGCGCATCGGCGGCTCGCTCGGTCACCTCGACAACGATCAGGCCGCCGGGCTGCTCGGCACGCTGGAGCGCGCGCGCCTGCAGCACGTGATCGGCGCTCACCTGTCGCAGCAGAACAACCGCCCGGCGCTCGCGCGTGCGGCGCTCGCTCGCGCGCTCGGCTGCGCCGAGGACTGGATCGGCCTCGCGACCCAGGACGAGGGCTTCGGCTGGCGCGAGCTGCGCTGAGCTAGAGCCCCAGCGTGGTGGGCGCCACCGCGGGGTAGGACGCCGACCAGATCTCGCCGAAGCGTCCGCGCATCGAGCCCGCCTCGTTCTCGTCGTGGAGGCCCAGTGCGCCGCGGAAGAAGCGCGCCGCCGGGCGGCGCAGGTAGTGCAGGGAGTCGAGCACCAGGAAGGAATCCTGGATCTCGCGGATCTCGGGGTGGGTCTGGTTGATCTGGATCGCGTGCGAGTAGCGCGCGAGCAGGCCCATCATCCGCGGGCAGTAGTGCATGACGTGCCCGGTGTCGTGCACCACGAAATAGAGGCGGCGGGTGCGGCTCGCCTGCAGGAAGCGCTCGACGCGCGCGACGCGCTCGGGCGAGTTCAGCTTCAGCGTAGAGAGGTCGGGATCGAATGCGCGCAGCTCGCGCCCGGGCTGCTCGAGCAGGCGGTCGAGCGCGGCCTGGAAGGCGGCCTCGGTGTCGAAGCGCTCATAGTAGGACTCGGGAAGCGGCGGGGCTTCGCTCATGCGGCTGGCTCCAGGTGCAGGACTCCATTGTGGTACCACTGGCGGGCCAGCTCGAGCAAGCCGCGGCGCATCAGCTCGCGGCCGCTGATGCGGCGCGCGTCGGCGAGCTGGGCGAGCGCCTTGCGCTGGGCCGGGGGCGGCGCGAACGCGTCGCCGTTCAGGTAGAAGCGCCGGCCCAGGTAGAGCAGCTGCGCCTTGCGGTCGAGCACGGCGCGGCCCCGTGCCAGCCGCCGCGCGAACTCGGCCGTTGCGAGCGCGCGCCGGCGCGCGGTGAAACTGACCTGGGGCTTGGGCGCGCTCAGGTACTCGCCCAGGAAGTCGGCCACGTCGGCGCGCGACCAGCGCAGCCGCGCGAGCGCGGCCGCGGCGTGCCGCAGCATCGGCTCCGGGACGCGTGCGCCGCGCGCGACCGGGCGCAGCCCGGGGTCGCGGTAGGCGCGCTCCGGCAGGCCGCGCTCGTGCAGCCAGTCGAGGAAGGCCGCGCCGAGCTCGGCTCCGCCCGGGGCGCGAAATCCGATCGAGTACGTGAGGCAGGGATCGAGCGCGACGCCGTCGTGCGCCCAGCCCGGCGGCAGGTAGAGCAGGTCGCCCGGTTCGGCCAGGATTTCGTCCTCCGCCTCGAAATCGGCGATCAGGCGCAGCGGCGCGCCTTCGACCGGGGCGTAGTCGCGCGGCCGCGCGAGGCGCCAGACGCGGCGGCCCCGCCCCTGCAGCAGGAACACGTCGTAGGAGTCGGCGTGGGGGCCGACTCCCCCGCCCGGCACGGCGAAGCTGACCATCACGTCGTCGAGCCGCGCCTGCGGAAGGAAAGCGAAGCGGCGCAGCAGCCGGTCGGCTGCCGCGGCGTGCAGATTGACGCCGCTCACCAGCAGCGTCCAGTCGATGCGACCGGCCGCGCGCAGCCGCGCCGGCGCGATCGGGCCGTGGGTCACCATCCAGCGCCCGCGCCGGCGTTCTACCAGCCGCGACTCGACGTCGCCGCGCGCGGCGAGCGCCGCGAGCGCACGCTCACCGAGCGGCCCGCGGAACCCCGGCATGGCGCGCCGCACCAGGAGCGGGCGTTTTTGCCAGTGGCGCCGCATGAATGTGCTTGGCGTGAGCCCGCCCAGGAGGCGATCGTGCATGCCGCGATTATATGCACGCGGATGCTTGCCAATTCGAGAAGAGCATGGATTAGAATCGGCGCGACATGCTGCAACCAGGAAAGATTGCGCCCGCGTTCTCTCTGCCCGACGCCGATATGCAGAGCGTCAGCCTGTCGGAGTACCGGGGCAAGAAGAACGTCGTACTGTATTTCTACCCCCGCGATGGCACGCCGGGTTGCACCCTGCAGGCGGTGGATTTCTCGGATCACGAGGACCAGTTCAACAAGCACGATTGCGTCATCCTCGGCGTCTCGCGCGACGACTGCCTGACCCACGCGAGCTTCCGCGACAAGAACGGCGTGTCGATCTCGCTGCTGTCGGATCTGGACGGCGAGGTGTGCAGGCTCTACGGCGTGCTGCAAATGAAGGAGAGCGAGGGGCAGCGGCGCGAGTGCCTGGTCCGCTCGACCTTCGTGATCGACAAGAAGGGGGTGCTTCGGCACGTCGCCTACGGGGTCAATCCGCGCGGCCAGGCGGCCGAGGTATTCGACGTGGTGCGCAAGCTCGGCAAGGGCTGACCCTGGAATCGATCGAGCGCAACAAGGTGGTGTCGATGACCGTCGAGCTGCACGACGCGCAGGGCGCGCTGCTGCACGAGGCAGGCGAGGCGCTCATGTACCTGCACGGCGGCAACGGCGGCCTGCCCGACGCGCTCGAGCAGGCGCTGGAGGGCAAGGTCGCGGGCGACACGGTGCACGTGCACCTCGAGCCGGAGCAGGCCTTCGGGGACTACGATCCGGAGCTGCTGCGGGTCGAGCCGCGCAGCCGCTACGGCGACGGTCTCGAGATCGGCATGGAAGTCGAGGACGCGTTCGACGGCGGTGAGCCGCAGTTGTACCTGGTCACCGACCTGGCCGAGAACAAGGTCGTGCTCGACGCCAACCATCCGCTGGCCGGCATGGCGCTGGAGTTCACTTGCCGCGTGCTGGTCGTGCGCGACGCGAACCCGGGCGAGATCGAGCGCGGCGCGCCGGATCGCCCCCAATAGTCCGCTTCAGGAAAGCCCGATTCCGACCGCGCTGCCGATCGCGTAGGTGAGCGCGCCCGCCGCGGCGCCGATGCCGAGCATGCGCAGACCGCCCGCGAGCGCCGAACGGCCGGTGAACAGGCTGATCGACGCGCCGACTGCGAACAGTGCCGCCGCGGAGAGCGCGATCGACGCGGCGAGCGCGTGCGGACCACGGTCGGCGAGGTAGGGCGCGAGCGGGATCGCGCCTCCCACGGCAAAGGCGGCGAAGGAAGAGGTCGCAGCGCCCCAGGGCGATCCGAGCTCGCCGGGATTGAGCCCGAGCTCCTCGCGCGTGAGCGTCTCGAGCGCACGCCCGGGATCGGCGATCAGCTGCCCCGCATACTGGCGCGCCTCGTCGGCCGCCATGCCGCGCGCCTCGAAGATCAGCGCCAGCTCCTCGGCTTCCTCCTCCGGATAGACCTCGAGCTCGGCTTTCTCCAGCGCGATCTGGTATTCGTACATCTCGCGTTGCGAGCGCATCGAGACGTACTCGCCGGCCGCCATCGAGAACGCGCCGGCGAGCAATCCGGCCACGCCCGCGAGCAGCACCGTCGCGCTGTCGGTGCCCGCCCCGGCGACGCCGAGAATCAGGCTCGCGTTCGACACCAGTCCGTCGTTGACGCCGAATACCGCGGCGCGCAGGCTGCCGCTGCCGCCGGCGGCGGCGCCGCCCTGGTGCTTCTCGCCGACTTCGTCGTGCTCCGAGGGCAGGGCGCGCGCGTGGCGCGGCGCCGGAACCGGGGCCCCCTCGCGATAGACCGACATGCCGCGCACCTTCATCGCGGTCAGCGCCTGCGTCATGCGCCGCGCGCCGAGCAGGCGCACCAGCGTCGCGACCAGGCGCGCGCGCAGCGCCGGCCTGAACTCCGAGGGCGGCGAGCCTTCGGCGGCGAGCGCCGCCCGCCAGTGCCCGGCCTGCGATTCCGCGTCGCGCGCGAGCTCCTCGAACAGCCGCTTGCGGCGCGCATCGCTTTCGGTCTGCGCGATCACGCGGTAGAGATAGGCGGCGGTGAGCTCGCCCGAGAGGGATTCGGCGGAACTGGATGTCTGGGCCATGGGCGGCGCGCGCGGTTCTTATTCAGTGCCGGCGAGGCGCCCTATTGTAACGGTAACGGACGGACCGCCGCCGCGCCTCGGGCCGGCCTCTTGCGCGCGGGCGAAATCCCGCTAGCATGAGCGACTTATGCCGGCCAGGCTGACGCTCCTCCTCATCGCCGCCCTCGCGGCGCCGCTCGCGCAGGCGGCGCTGCCCGCTGTCCAGCGCGGCGAGTGGGTGCTGAAGAGCAAGCTCGACGGCCAGCCGCACGAGACCAGGATGTGCGGCAACCCGCTCGACAAGGTCGCGGCCGCGATCGCCGCAGTGCGCGGAGCCGAGCGGCTCGGCTGCAGCGTGCGCGTCGAGTACCCGGTCCCGCGCACCGTCAACGTCTCCGTCGAGTGCCCGTCCGGGCGGGCCGGCAGCTCGTGGCTGAGCGTCAACGCGGCGTCGATGCAGTCGGTCTGGATCGAGCTCAGGCGCGCCGGCCGCCGCGAGAGCATCCACGCGGAGCGCGTCGGCGACTGCGACCAATAGCGCCCGCCCCGGCTGCCGCGGCACATTCAGGCCGGGCCGGATTCTTGCTTGGAGCGGAAGCGGCGAGATCGCCGATCCAACTCAATCCGACGGAGAAATGCCATGACGATACCCACGGTCACCGAGAAGCTGTTCGCGGCGAAGAAGAAAAAGCGCTTGAGCTTCGCCAAGCTCGAGAAGACTGTAGGCCGCGACGAAGTGTGGATTGCGGCGCTGTTCTACGGCCAGGCGCAGGCCACGCCGGAGGAGGCGAAGAAGCTGACTTCGGCGCTCGGGCTGGGCGCGGACGTGGCCGCGGCGCTCACCGAATTTCCGTGCAAGGGACTGGGACCGGTGGTCCCGACCGATCCGCTGATCTACCGTTTCTACGAAATCATGCAGGTGTACGGCATGCCGATGAAGGCGGTGATCCACGAGAAGTTCGGCGACGGAATCATGAGCGCGATCGATTTCACGCTCGAGGTGGACAAGGAGACGGACCCGAAGGGGGACCGGGTGAAGGTCACCATGTCGGGCAAGTTCCTGCCCTACAAGAAGTGGTAGCGGCGGTGGCGGCGCGCCCCTGACGGGTTTCTTGCGGGGGCGGGAGGCGCGTCCGCGAAGGCCGGCGGGGGATATCGAATCGGCCCGCTGCGGACGGCTGCGATAGTGGTATGTTCGGGCCGGGGACGGCTGAATCGGTCTGTCTTGTCTCGCGCCGAGGGTGGGCGTATATCGATGAGAAAACGAGACAAATCATCCGCGGGGGATCGCATGTCGGTGCGCGCGTTCGCGGCGCGCGAGCCTGTCTTCGCGCGTCCGGGAGCACTGGCATGAACGTATACGTTGCCCTGTTGCGCGGAGTGAACGTGGCCGGGGCAAGGCGGGTCGGCATGGAGGCGCTGCGCCGGAGCTGCGAGGCGCTCGGGATGACCGACGTGGTCAGCTACGTTCAAAGCGGCAACCTGGTCTTTTCCTCCAGCTGGGAGGAGTCGCACGCGCTTGCCGACGCGCTGGAAGCGAAGATCGCCGAGGACCACGGCCTGGAGGACGTGAACGCGCTCGTGCTGCCGGCGGCGGAGCTCGGGGAGATCGTGCGTGCGAACCCGTTCGCGCCTCGCGCGGCGAAGAGCGGCAGTCTTCATCACGCCACCTTCCTTTTCCGCCATGTTCCGGAAACGCTGTTCGCAGAGCGCCAGCTGCCGCTGCAGGAGGGGGAGAAGGCGGTGCTCGTCGGCCGCGTGGTCTACCTCTACTGCCCGGGCGGTTACGCCAAGACCGCGCTCAGCAACGCCTGGTTCGAGAAGGCGCTCGGCACGCGCGCCACGACGCGCAACTGGCGCACGGTGCTCGCGCTGCTCAAGCTCTCGCAGCGGGAAGCCGGCGCGGCCTGATCCAGGATGGTCTAGGCCGCGCGCCAGCCGTTCCAGATCCGCCGCGCGGGCTCGATCAGCTCCCCTGCCCTGAGGCCGATGGGGCCCTCGCCCCCGGCAACCAGCGCGTCGGCCGCGCAGCCGTGCAGATGCGTGCCGAGCACGAGCGAGGCTTCGCCCGAGTGGCCCTGTGCCAGCAGCGCGCCGAGGATGCCCGAGAGCACGTCGCCCATGCCCGCGCTCGCCATGCCCGGGTTGCCCGAAGTGTTGATGAAGAAGTGACCGTCGCGCGCGGCGATCACGCTGCCGTTGCCCTTTAGCACGACATGAGCATTGAAATGCTGCGCGAGGTTGCGCGCCGCGGCGAGACGGTCGGCCTGAACTTCGGCGACGGGGGTCACGAGCAGCCGTGCGGCTTCGGCGGGATGCGGCGTGAGCAGCGTCTCGGCGCTGCGGCGCGCGCAGGCGCGACGCAGCTCCTCGTCCTGCGCGATCAGGTTGAGCGCGTCGGCATCGAGCAGGCACGGCAGGTCGCTCGCGATCGCCGCCGCGACCAGCGCTTCCGCGCGGCCGCCCTGTCCGAGGCCCGGTCCGGCCACGAAGGCGTCGAGTTCGAGGCCGAGCGCTTCGTCGGGGTGGCGCAGCATCAGCTCCGGCGCAGCGGGGTCGACCGCAATCGATTCATGCGCGAGCAGCCCGCAGTAGACGCGCCCGGCGCCGAGCCCGAGCGCGGCGCGCCCGGCGAGCAGCGCCGCGCCGACCATGCCGTCCGCGCCGCCCAGGATCGCAAGGGAGCCGGCCATGCCCTTGTGAAAGTTGCGCGGGCGCGGAGCGAGCGGCGCGGGGAACAATCCGGGACCGGCCACCCAGCCGCGGGGTGCGGCCAGCGCGCTCGCGTCGAGGCCGAGACCGGCGATGCTCAACTCGCCGCAATGATCCGGACCGTCCAGCGTGAGCAGGCCGGGCTTGAGGGAGATGAAGGTCAGCGTGTGCGTCGCGCGCACCGCGCAGCCGAGCAGGCGTCCGGTGTCGGATTCGATCCCGCTCGGGATGTCGAGCGCGAGTAGCGGGCAGGCCTGCGAGTTCGCGTAAGCGACGAGCTCCGCATAGCGTCCTTCTAGCGGGCGCGCGAGTCCGATGCCGAACAGGCCGTCTACGATCAGCGCCCAGCG
>Ga0210077_1000604_pt1 | contig 12489 bp, 8 predicted proteins | sample RushMan_CattailN_5_FD_185556 | JGI IMG/M metagenome (GOLD analysis project Ga0210077, IMG submission 185556) | Wetland microbial communities from San Francisco Bay, California, USA, that impact long-term carbon sequestration -... | ecosystem: Environmental > Aquatic > Marine > Wetlands ... | reverse complement strand
AGGGGTGTGCATTATTCTGTTTTTTCGAGGTTTTTTGCTTTTTCTCTGTAAACAATCGTTTTTCGGTGAAAACAGGTAAACAGCCAAAATAGCACAAAAACGAATTGCGCACACCTCTCGGATCCAATAGCGGTTCTATGCAGTAACCTATAGGGGGTAGGTCAGAAACGACGGGGGGAGAGGTCCCTATTGGCGTTTTTCACCGTCAATGGCATGTTGAAAACTATATAAAAGGGGGCTATAGACGAAAATCACACGTTAAAGCACCCCCAAACTGTTTAATTCTGCTTTGCGCTGTCGATGAGGACTTTTCTGCTGGTGGTCAACAAACATTTTAGTCTGTACTCGCCATAGAGGTAGCCAAGGAAAGAATCACGCATGGCGCAGCAAAGCTTGGACTTCTATTCTCAACCGCCGAAAAAACCTGTCAAACCAGAAGTCAAAGCGGAAGCGCCCCCAACCATCAGCGCGCAAGAGAAAAAGGAGAGGAAACGCCGCGTTTTCCCGCCTGTCGCACCCGAGAACTTGCCGCCATCCTACTTTGTCTCCGCAAGCTACGACGGACGCTTAAGAAAAGCGGTTATCAAGCTGTATGAGCCGGAAAGCGGCGACATCTACTTCTGGTACGACAACACCGGACATAAGCCGTACTGCCTCACCAACCTGTCAGAGCGTGAACTGAAGAAAATTGAGCGACTCATGACCCACCCCGGCTTTGACCACCTTGAACTGGCAAAGAAGTTTAACCCGCTACTTGATAGAAACGTGCAGGTTACCAAAATCGTGGCGAGCGACCCCTTAGCCATCGGCGGCAAACCTCAAGGCACAATCAGGGACATCATTCCCGAGGACTTCCCCAAAACGTCACCTGCGCTGGCGAGCACGGAAGAAGCAAAAGTGTGGGAAGCTCGAATAAAATACTACCAATGCTACATCTACGACAAGCAGTTCCTGCCCGGAATGATTTTCGAGGTTAAAAACGGCAACCTAATCCCCACAGTCCTCGAGGAAACAGAGAAAACCGTTGAGGAAATGAAAACTGTATTCCCCGAAGCAACCCCGCAGGAACTCGAATACCTCACAGAATGGGCAAGACTGCTCGAGTACCCTGCACCCAAGTTCCGCAGGGCAGCCATAGACATCGAAGTTTACGCGCCCATATCCACGCGTGTGCCAGACCCACGTGAAGCTGCGTACCCCGTTATCTGCGTCTCCATGTACGCCTCAGACAACCAGAAGAAAGTACTGCTCCTGAAACGTGAAGGAGTCCGCGAAGGAAACGAACACCTGCCAGCAGAGGTGAAGCTAGAATACTACGAGACCGAGGAAAAACTCATCAAAGCAGTCTTCGAGGTGCTGTGGGATTACCCCTTCATCTTGACTTTCAACGGCGACGACTTCGACCTGCGCTACCTGACCCACCGCGCGTTGAATTTAGGCATGAGAAAAAGCGACATTCCCATAGACGTCGGCAGACGCGTGTGCCTCCTAAGATACGGCATCCACATCGACCTGTACAAGTTCTTCTTCAACCGCTCCATCCAGATATACGCGTTCAGTAACCGCTACCGCGACGTAACGCTGGACGACGTGGGCAACGCCATCGTCGGCGTGGAAAAAATCAAGCTGGAGAAAACCTTCGGCGACCTAACCTACACGGAACTCGCCAAGTACTGCCTCCGCGATTCAGAAATCACCTTCAAACTCACCAGCGTCGAAGACGAGTTATCCATGAAACTAATCCTCGTCTTGGCGCGAATCAGCAGCATGCCCATGGAAGACGTCAGCCGCCAAGGCGTAAGCCGCTGGATTCGCAACTTCATGCACCGCGAACACCGAAAAAACGGCATGCTCATCCCGAATCCTGAAGACATCCTCGCCACTAAAGGAAAAACCACAACCACCGCCATCATAAAAGGCAAAAAATACAAGGGTGCCATAGTCGTCGAACCCACACCTGGCGTACACTTCAACGTGGCGGTTATGGATTTTCCCAGCCTATACCCCTCCATCATAAAAGTGTGGAACCTCGGCTACCAATCCATACTCTGCCCACACCCCGAATGCCGTAGCAACATCGTGCCCGGAACAACCCACTGGGTCTGCACCCGCGAGCGCGCTTTGGAGAGCCTGCTGATTGGTTCCCTGAGGGATTTGCGCGTGCGCTGGTACAAGCTGAAAGCCAAAGACAAAACGTTGCCCGCTGAACTCAGAAGCTGGTACAAAATCACGCAGGGCGCGTTGAAAGTTATTTTGAACGCCAGTTACGGCGTGTTCGGCGCCGACAGCTTCGACCTGTACTGCCCACCAGTCGCGGAAGCCACCGCCGCCATCGGAAGGCACAGCATCACCCAAATACTTAACCACGCGGAGCAGCTGGGCATTCAGGTGCTTTACGGCGACACTGACAGCCTTTTCCTTAAGAACCCGTCAAAAGAGCACGTTGACGAGCTGATACACTGGACCGAGCACGAGCTTAAGATGAGCATCGACATGGAGAAGGTTTACCGTTACGCGGTTTTCAGCAGCCGCAAGAAGAACTACCTCGGAGTTTTAGAAGACGGCACCGTTGACGTTAAAGGCTTAACCGGGAAGAAGAAACACATTCCACTTTTCATCAAGAACGCCTTCAACCAGATGAAAGAGCGGCTGGCAAAAGTGAAGAACCCCGCTGACTTCGAGATGGCTAAAAAAGACATCGCCAGCATAGTCCGCGAACGCTACACACGATTGAAACGCAGAGAGTGGGAAAGCATGGATGAGCTTGCGTTTCACGTGGTTTTAGGAGATGATTTGCATCGGTACACGAAAACCACACCGCAGCACGTCAAAGCCGCGAAAATCTTGGAGCAAAGCGGAGTAGAGATACGAGCAGGCGACCTGATAAGCTTCGTCAAAACCATCAGGGAACCGCACGTGAAGCCTGTCGAGTTAGCCACCAAAAACGAGGTTGACGTAGACAAATACATAGCTTACCTGCACAGCACCTTCGACCAGGTTCTGGACGCGCTGGGCTTGAGCTTTGACGAAATCATCGGCTTGACTAAACTGGAACGGTTCCTTGGTTAGCGGTGCCTGTTGTGCTCCGAAGTTCTGAAAAAGCCTGTGCTCTGAGTGTGAGCCCCCTCCCCTCTTATAAGGGGCTGCGATGGCGGTTCGAAGTGGTTGCTATTCCATGAGTTTGGTTTTCGCTTGGCTGATAAGATTCACGGTTTGCTGGCGCCACTGCTCAAAGTTTTCCGGCGTTTCCGGGTAAGCGTCATAGTGTGCCCTGAGCTGCCGCATCATGCTCACTGTTAGCCTCAGTTTTTTCAGGAAGCCCATGCGTTTTCTGCCCCTGAAAACTCTTCTGGCGGTTTCGGTGATGTTCAGGTGGAACTCGTCGCCCATGGCTGCCTTCAGCACGTCGGCTTCGGTTACAAGCTTGCAGCCCATGCCGTAGTCCAAGTCCGCGTCGCTGCTGCCGATTAGAAACATGCGGAAAATGTCCAGGCTCGCCTGCTTCTTGCCGTAAGTGTCTATGTACTTCCCGTTGTAACTCCACAAGGCTGACCGGTCCGCGTTTCCTTTCTCCAGGGCTTCGGCGATTGTTTTGCCTGCAAAGTACCCGCTCAGCATCGAGGGTCCGATGCCTCCTCCGTGAATCGGATTAACTAGGCTCGCGGCGTCGCCAGTGATGATGACCCCGTTCCCTACCATGTTGTCCAGAGGCCTGCGCGTTGGGTCCCACCATGCACCTCCATTGAGAAGCAGTGAACCTTCAAACTGGGGTCTGGTTAAAATGTACTTGTATAACTGTTTTTTCGGGTTGGGAAAGTCGCCTCGCATGCAGATGCCTAAGCCAACGTTAACTTTGGCTCCATCTTTTGGAAAAATCCACGTGTACCCGCCGGGTGCCACGTCTCCGCCGAGGTATATTTCACAGTATTTGGTGTTCTCGTTTTCCTGCCTGAGCTGCCGGATTTCCCTGTAGCAGGCTTCAACATCCTCGTTCTCAATCTCACGCTCTATCTGCATGCTCTCGGGGAGCTTGCGCCTAACCACGCCCATGAAGCCGCTGGCGTCCACCACCACTTTGGATTGCACCTGAACCTTCTTGCCAGCTTTTCTAGCCACCACTCCCGTCAAGAACCCCTTTTCAAGCACAGGTTCAAGAAACTGCGTTGAATCCATGAGAACGGCGCCCTTGTCCACTGCTTTTTTCAGCAGCCACTGCCCGAAAAGGCGGCGGTTCAAGATGTAACCGATAAAATCCTTATCAACAATCGTGAATATCGTTTTCTTGTCGGGCGAGTAAATCTGAACACCATCAATCCGCTTTTCCAGTTCGCCGCTGTGCGGCTTCTCTAAACCCAGAAACTTCAGGTGATGCTCGCCGAGCGCGTCGCCGCAGATTTTCTCCCCGATTTCCTCCTTCGGTTTCCTATCCATTACGCACACTTTCAAGCCTGCTTCAGCCAAGGTTTTTGCGGCTAAGCAGCCTGCGGTTCCAGCGCCTACAACGGCGACGTCAAACTTCTCCAACAGCCTCTTCCTCCACGATGCTTTGAAATTCTACAACATGCTGTATAAACAACCCTTAATAAATTATGTAGTGACGTGCTTTCAGTTCTCACGCTGAAGGAAAACAAGAAATTTTGTGCGTTTAAGGCTTAGCGGACTTTTTCAGTGGCAAGGCTATAGCGGTGGTTTCTTTCACAGTCTCGAAAACCATGCACGTAAGCGTCTTTTCAAGCCCCTTTATGAGTCTTAGCTTGTCCACCACAAACTTGCCCACGGCATCAACGCTCTCAGCTTTCAGCTTAACCAACAAGTCCCAGTCACCCGTGATTATGTGTACTTCCTGAACCTCCGGAAACTTTGCGATTTCTTCTGCCACGGCTCTCTGCGACACTGAAGCACCGTCTGACTTTGAGGTGTAGTAGACTGAGGCGAAGATGAAGGCGGTTGTAGCGGAACTGAGCTTTTCAGGTCTCAGGATTGCTCGGTACTCTTTTATTATGCCGAGTTCTTCCATGCGTTTGGTTTTGGCGAAGACTGTGGTTACGGGGGCGTTTACTTTTTTTGCGATTTGTTTGGCGGTGAGTTTACTGTCGTGCTGTATGAGCGCGAGTATCGCGAGGTCTTTTTCGTCAAGCTTGATTTCCATAATTGTAATTATTACAGTAATCCAGTATAAAAGCCTGTAGTTTTTGGAAAAATTATATGTTTTTTCATAAAAAATTTATTAAATAGCCTGCTATTGTGTTAAAACAACAAAAAACGATTAACCAAAACTAAGAAGGAAACACTTGTGGCAAGCAAACAAAAAGCCATAATGAAAAGCCCAGCACCAGTTGAGGCACCAAAATCTTTAGAGATGCTTTCAGACAGCGAAATCGAAAGAAAAGCAGTCATCGGCAAAGTGATGACTCACACCCTGAGAAATTTAACCTCCAAGTTCGTGGACAGCGGCTTCCAATGGCTGCTCCCCGTCGCGCTTTCACAGTCAACAGACCCGCTCTGGCCTGACCCGGGCGCTTCCATAGAAAAGCGGATTGAGGTGGACATTTACGGCAAAACCGTACGCACCACGGCAAGTATGATTATCCACAAGCTAATCGCCTCATCAACGGCTTACCCGAAGCTATTCATACTGTCCCCTAACATACGCATCGAAAAAGCAGAACGCGCACACACAGGCAGGCACGTTTACGAGTTCACACAGCTGGACTTTGAAGCCCGAGGTGCCACCTCAAAAGACATAATGAGTCTCGTGGAAGATGCGTTGTGCGGCTTGGTGACCAGCGTAAAACGCGAATTGAAAGACGAGTTAACCTACCTTTCCCGTTACGACACCCTGAAAACCCCAAAAGCACCATTCAAAATCTACGATAAACAAGCGTTGGAAGCAGAATACGGGGCAGACTGGGAAGCATGCGTAGCCGCTGACCACGGAGCCCCAGTGTGGGTAACCAACATCCCCAGAGAATTCTACGACTTTGAAGACTTCAAAACCGGCAAATGGGACAACTACGACCTGTTCCTACCCGAATACGGCGAAGTGCTGTCAGGCGCCAAAAGAGAATGGGAATACACAAAGATACTGGAGAAGATTGAACGCGACAAAATCAACAAAGACAACTACGCACTGGTGCTGAAGCTGGCGAAACAGGGAAAACTGAAACCATGCGCAGGCGCAGGCATCGGAATGGAACGCACAGTAGGCTGGCTCACAGGCGTCAAACACATCGCGGAAACGCAGCCTTTCCCAAGAGTCCCCGGAACCGTGCACGACCTGTAAAAGCGTAAATGAACAACCATGCAAACAAATCCTTCCGCAACTTTTCCCTTTTCTTGCGCAAAGTTTATCATTCACCCTTTAAACTCACAGAAAGGAAAAAACGTTAATTGTAAACGTTCAAACAAGTGACAAAAATGAATCCGTATCTTGAAGCTTTACAGCCTAAACTAAGTGAAAGCGACTACAAAGAGCTCTGCGCCATAGACAACCCCATAGTTCACGAATTCATAGCCAAAGCAAGCGACCTCTGCCACGCCGACAACATATTCATCTGCAGCGACTCCGCTGAAGACATCGTTCACGTCAGGCGCCAGGCAATCGCCGAGGGCGAAGAAAAAGCAGTACTCTCTATTCAAGGGCACACCGTCCACTTTGACGGCGAATACGACCAAGGCAGAGACCGCCAAGCCACCAAGTACCTCGTGCCAAGAGGAATCACGCTCAGCAAGGCACTTAACCAGATTGACCGGCAAGAAGGCTTGGCAGAAGTAAAAGGCTTGCTCAGAGACTCGATGAAAGGGCGCACCATGATTGTCCGATTCATCTCGCTGGGACCAGCCAACTCCATATTCACCATACTCGGGCTCCAATGCACAGATTCATGGTACGTAGCTCACACCGAAGACCTCCTCTACAGACCAGGCTACCAAGAGTTCGTCAAGGCAGGCCCAAAAAGCGACTTCCTCCGCGTCCTGCACTCCGCGGGAAAACTGACCGAAGACATGGTCAGCGAAGAACACGACAAAAAACGCATCTACATCGACAACATGGACAACACAATCTACAGCGTCAACACACAGTACGCTGGCAACTCAGTGGGCTTCAAGAAACTCGCCTTCCGCCTCGCCATCCGCAAAGCCAGCTACGAAGGGTGGCTGGCTGAACACATGCTGCTCATGGGCGTGCACGGACCCGACGGTCGCAAAACCTACTTCGCAGGAGCTTTCCCAAGCGCTTGCGGCAAGACATCCACCGCCATGCTGCCAGGGGAGAGCATTCTGGGCGACGACATCGCCTACATCCGCAGCATTGACTCCGTTGCCCGCGCGGTCAATGTGGAATCAGGCATATTCGGCATCATACAGGATGTCAACCCTTCAGACGACGCATTAATCTACAAGGTGCTCAACAACCCAGGCGAAATAATCTTCTCCAACGTGCTGGTGAAGGACGGCAAACCATACTGGCTCGGAATGGGCAGCGAAATCCCACAAGAAGGCATAAACTTCTCGGGCGCCTGGTTTGCAGGCAAAAAAGACGAGACAGGTAACGATGTACCTCCCGCACACAAGAACGCTCGGTACGCTGTTGCGCTAAAGGCGCTGGAGAACTGCGACCCTGAACTGGACAACCCGATAGGCGTGGAGTTGGGCGGCATAATGTACGGCGGCAGAGACGCCAAAGCGTACGTGCCCGTTCAGCAGAGCTTCGACTGGTGCCACGGCATAATCGCCTATGGCGCCTCGTTGGAGACTGAAACAACCTTCGCCACTGTCGGTCAGGAAGGCGTGCCGGAGATTAACATGATGAGCATTCAAGACTTCATCTCCATCCCGTTAGGGCAGAACGTTCGCAACAACTTGGAGTTCGGAAAAAAACTTGAGAAAACTCCCTTAATCTTCGGAGTTAACTACTTCTTGCGCGCCAAGGACAACGGCAGATACTTGAACGCTGTGCAGGACAAGCACGTGTGGATTAAGTGGATGGAGCTCCGTGTGCACAACGAGGTTGAAGCTATTAAGACGCCCACAGGCTACATTCCGAAGTACGAGGACCTGCAGAAACTCTTCAAACAAGTGCTTGGAAAAGACTACAAGAAAGAAGAATACAACGAGCAATTCACCATTCGCATTCCTGAAAACTTGGCGAAGATTGAGCGCGTGCAACGTTTCTATCAAGAAAACGTCATCGACACGCCACTGGAGCTCTTCGGCATACTGTTCCTGCAACGCGAAAGGCTGTTGAAAGCTCAAGCGAACTTTGGCGATTACATCACTCCGGAAAACTTTGAGAGATGAAACGAACATGTTGAGTCGAACAGTTGCGCTGATGGCGAATTTTGCAGAATCGTGTAGTCAAATCTTAAATGTGCATTCTTTACTGATTAGTGATTCATAATCGTTAACTATTAACTGTCATCCATGCAAGGTCAAGAAACTAAGACGTGAAAAAAACATGATGAGAAAAACCATGGCAAAGAAAGGCGTGCTCTACACCATAGACTTAAGCAAGATCGACGGAGACGGTTCTTTCCCATGCCCCAAATGCGGCACGGTGATCTCTCCTGAAGATGAAAGCGAACAAGTCTACAAAATCGTTGACACGAAAGTAATCAATGACGAACTTGTAGAACTAGTCATCGTATGCGACAAATGCAAAAGCGGCATAAAGCTCACTGGTTTTCAACCCACCATCGAAGGCATAGCCAACGAGTAGCCACAGCAGACTTTTCTATTCAGCGAGTTTCCGGCTAATACCGATGAAAACCGCCCACAAAATAACGCCGTAGAAAACGCCATTAAACAACGCGCTTAGAACGCTCACGTAATCTCGGGCTGCTTGTCCCAGCAGGGCGCAGAACCAGCTGCCTGGAAACATCGGCGCGGGTATCAGAAGTGAAGCTGTTAAGAACAGCGCGAAGAACGCTATCGCGATTAAACCCTTCAGTTTTCAACACCCACCCTCTTGTTCTGAATCTGAATTTTAACTACTTTTTCATGGTGAATAATCCATAATAAACCTTGTTGTTCACCTGCACAACAAAAATACAGTTGCCCCGCTACACCCTAACCGGAAACGCCAACACAAAACACGCGACCAACGCCACAGTTACCAGTTTCCTTTTCTTGGACAAGCCCGACACGTCATCCAACGGTCCCGGATGCTTAAACATCGACATGAAAATTATCAGAAACGCCATAATAATGAACTCCGTGCCAGAAAAAAGCAGAAGCGCCACCGAAGCAAACGTCAGAACAAGACGCAGTTTGTCACCGGCAAGAGTAGACCGCGCTACGTGACCGCCGTCAAGCATGGCCGCCGGCAATAGGTTAAGCATCGTGACAACCATGCCTGCCCATCCCGCCCAAAGCAGGGGATGCAACGCCCACCCGTTATTCGCTCCAGTTAATGGTGGAATCAGGTTCAAACTTGACAGCGCAGGCATCAGAAGCAGCCAGCTTACCGGCAACAGGTTTAATCCTCCACCGTCAGCGGGCATTACCGTTGGAATCAGCAGCGTTATACCAACCGCGCTGAAGAGCAGGGCAACCACAAACCCGGCGATTGGACCGTTAGCGCCAACATCAAACAACGCGTCCCTGTTAGGCGGCAGAGACTTCTGCATGATTACCGCGCCCAAAGTTCCCAGAGGTGGAGGTCCCGGAATGAAGTACGGAGACGTCGCATCTATCTCCTTCTTGTTCGCGGTTAACTTGTGACCCATCTCGTGGATGCCAAGCACTGCCAAAATAGCTGCGGAGAAAATTGCGCCGCTCAGGATTGGGTCGATACCGGTTTCGGAAAAACCTATGTACCCTGTGAAAAACGTTGTCGCAACGGTTGCCAAAAGCAAAATCAGGTTCGTTCGTGGATTACTCGGCTTCACGAGGGGTTTGGGAACCACTCGCAAGACCACGCGACCGTCTATTTTGCGGAGAAACGCAATCAGCTGCATTTCCTGAAGTTTCTTAAGCAACCTGAGAAAAGCCTGCTTTGTTTCCTGAGGCCACACCAGATAATACGTTGGCGTACCCTGGTCCATTAGCGAATCTTGCATTTGGAACTCGCTGGCAACAAGCTGGGTTATCTTTTCGAAATCCGCCTGCTGCAAAGCTTGTGCATCAGCTGTGTCTCCAGGTGCGTCGCTCATGGCTTATTTTCTCGATGTGTTTTTACTGTAAAAGTTATGGGGAGGTAGAAAAGCGTATTGGCTCTTCCAAAAGAAACATGCGCTTTTTCTTCCGCTTCAGATTTTGCTTAACATGGCGGCAAATGTTTTATTTGTTTTCGTGCTTAATCCACTTGGGTTTCGCATGATAATCAGGACCTTCATTGTCGGAATGCTTTCAACTAACTGTTACGTAGCTAACTGTAATGAGACGCAGGAAGCAATCGTGATTGACCCAGGTTTGGATGATTCTTCTGAAGTTCAGCCAATCTTCAATTACATCATGGAAAAGGCTTTGAAAGTAAAGTTCATAGTGAACACACATGGGCATCCGGACCACATTCGCGGAGACGGCGTATTCAAAAGAACATACGGAGCGCCCATTTGCATACACACGAAAGATGCAAATCTAATCCGAGACCCAGAAACGGATATCCCACCACCTAATGTTCTTCTGAAAGATGAGGGTACGCTTAGCTTCGGAGCTGGGAGGCTGAGGGTTATGCACACACCTGGGCACACTCCAGGCGGGATGTCGCTTGTCGGCGAAGACCTTGTGTTTACGGGCGACACTTTGTTTGCTGGTAGCATAGGGAGGACTGATTTTCAGGGCGGCTCTGACAGTGAAATGAGACTTTCTTTGAAAAAGCTGCTACGTTTGCCCGATTCTTTTACTGTATATCCGGGACATGGGCCGCGGTCAACGATTGGCGAGGAGAGGCGTGTTAATCCCTTTTTACAGGGGGTATGACCGTTTTAGGTGTTGTTCAGGGAAAAGTCGTTTGATTTGTTTTTGGTTGCTGGTTTTGGACGTTTTTTGGGGCTGTAGTTTTGGTTTTTATTGTGGATATGTATTTGTGTTTAACATGTCTCCAATATTATCTATTGAGACGTAATATTTAATAGACTGCGTCATCCATCTAGTCGAATACGGAGTCAGAATATACTTAATGGAGAACCAGCAATGCCCAAGCTACGCCTCAAAGAGTCTTTTTCAGGTATCAAAAACCTGAAAAAAATCAAAATAAACATACACTTCAAGAAAAAGCAGGAGCAGCTACCAATTCCTCCACCGCCACCAAAACCAATACCGAAAGGACTCAAGGTCATCGAGAAATACCCGCTATACGAACCCTTTTCACACGTTGTCATAGTTCAAAACCCAAAAACAGGCGAACACGAATACATACTTGACGAGCTCCAACTTGACCCACTCGAAAGAGGCGTATACAACCGCATACTAGAAATACTTCTGGCAGAAATCGAATCTCCAAAAGAGGAAATCCTCGACCCAAGAAAGTTCTTCGCGGAAGAAGCCAAAAAAATAGTTGACAAATACCGAATTAGCTTGGGCTGGCTTCCAGACGTTTCATGGTACAAGATTCTCTACCACGCAGAAAGAGACCTCGTTGGTTTCGGAAAAATAGACCCCTTAATGCGTGACCCAAACATAGAAGACATTTCCTGCGACGGTGTAACCAAACCAGTCTATATATGGCACAGAAAATACGAAAGCATCGAAACAAACCTCGAATTCCAAAGTGACGAAGTCCTCGACAACACAGTCGTCAAACTTGTCCACATGGCTGGAAAACACGTCAGCACAGCATTCCCAATAGTCGACGCCTCTCTCCCAGGCAAACACAGACTTGCCGTCTGTTACAGGCGAGAAATCACACCGTTCGGAACAGCATTCACCATCAGAAAATTCAGGGAAGACCCATACTCAATCATAGACCTAATCAACATCGGCACCTTCTCCGAAGAAATGGCAGCTTACTTCTGGGTCAGCCTCGAAGCTAGATCATCCATCATGGTTTTAGGCGGAACAGCAGCCGGCAAAACTACAGCGCTAAACGCTATGGCTTGCCTAATCAAGCCAGGCAGCAAAATCATCACCATCGAAGAAACCGCCGAATTAAACCTGCCCCATGACAACTGGGTTTCACTGATCGCCCGACAAAGCTACGGCTTAGGCGGAGGCAGCGTAGGCGAAGTCGCCCTCTTTGACCTGGTGAAAACTTCAATGCGTCACCGCCCCGACATGCTGATTGTAGGTGAAATTCGAGGCCAAGAAGCATACGTTCTCTTCCAGGCGTTAGCCACAGGCCACGGCGGCATGGCAACAATGCACGCTGAAAACTTAGACTCAGCCGTAAAACGGCTAACCCAGAAACCCATGGAAATCTCACCCGCATACATCCCGCTCATGAACATTGTACTATCAGTACAGCGTGTCCACCTCACAAAAGACAACGAGAAACGAGCTTACAGACGAGTCATCACAGTCAACGAAATTGCGGATTACGAGGATTAC
>Ga0210077_1000602_pt1 | contig 12508 bp, 9 predicted proteins | sample RushMan_CattailN_5_FD_185556 | JGI IMG/M metagenome (GOLD analysis project Ga0210077, IMG submission 185556) | Wetland microbial communities from San Francisco Bay, California, USA, that impact long-term carbon sequestration -... | ecosystem: Environmental > Aquatic > Marine > Wetlands ... | reverse complement strand
CGGACGCAGCAGGTCCTCGAGCTGGACCGACTTGCCGGTTTTCTCGTCGCGATACTTCACGACGACGGGAGTGTACAGCGAAATTCCCCATTCGCGTCCCTTCCCTTCAGGAATTGCCCTCGCGCCCGGAACCACCACCGCGCCCGGCGGGATACGCAGCGGGCGCTCTCCCTCCCTGCGGTAGATTTCGCCGCGCACGAGATCGTAGACGGGAGTTCCGCCGGTGAGGATGGTTCCGGCGGCGAGGACGGCGCCACGGCCGACGATCGCGCCTTCGTAGACGCCGGAATTGCCGCCGACGAGCGCGTCGTCCTCGATGATGACCGGCATACCGCCAACCGGCTCGAGGACGCCGCCGATCTGCGCGCCGGCGCTGAGATGCACGCGCTTGCCGATCTGGGCGCAGGAGCCGACCAAGGCGTGGGAATCGACAAGGCTGTCGTCATCGATCCAGGCGCCAATATTCACGAAGGACGGCGGCATCACGATCACGCCGCGGCCGATGTAGCAGCCGTCGCGCAGGGAGCTGCCGCCGGGGACGACGCGGACGCCGGCCGGAGCGGGGCGCGGAGGAAGCGTGTTCTTGTCGGCGAAGAGGAGCGCGCCGGCCGCGCTTTCGACGATGCGGCCGATGCGGAAAGCGAGCAGGATGCCCTTCTTCACCCAGGCGTTGACGCGCCATTCGCCGTTGCCGGCGGGCTCGGCGGCGCGGGCGCGGCCTTCGTTGAGCGCCAGGCGCAATTCGTCGACGGCGCGGAAATGCTCTTCGCCGGGAGCCTCGGCGGCGCTCGCGAAGAGACGGTCGATACGCGCGGGCAGATCGGTCATTGGGCCCTGCCGGCGGAGGCCGCGCCGGCGAGAAGTCCCTGGGCGCGGAGGACCTGTTCGAGGCGCTGCCGGTTTTCGGGGCGCATCGGGACCATCGGCAGGCGATACACTTCCTCGATCACGCCCAGCATGGCGAGCGCCGCTTTCACCGGGATCGGATTGGTCTCGTAGAAATTGGCGCGGAAGAGCGGCAGCAGATCGAAGTGCAGCTTGCGGGCTTCGGCGTGGCGGCCATCGCGCATCAGGTGCGCGAGGCGGGCGACGCGATCGGGAGCTTCATTGGAAACGACGGAGATCACGCCGACCGCGCCGAGCGACATCAAGGGGAAGGTCCAGGAATCGTCGCCCGAGAGGACGCGGAAATCCGGCGGGACGGTTCTCAGGAGTTCCATCTGCTGCTCGAGATTCCCGGAGGCTTCCTTGATGCCGACGATATTGGGTATCGCCGCGAGGCGAACGACGGTTGGCGGCTCGATGTTGGAGCCGGTGCGGCTGGGAACGTTGTAAAGAATGATTGGGAGATCGGTGGCCTGGGCGAGCGCCTGGAAGTGCTGGAAGAGGCCCTCCTGCGTCGGCCGGTTGTAATACGGGGCGACCGAGAGGATGGCATCGACGCCGAGCGGGAGGACCGCGCGGGCCAGTTCGATAACGTGGGCGGTGTTGTTGCCGCCGACGCCGGCGACCACGGGCACGCGCCCGGCGGCGAGTTCGGCGACACGCCGCACGACCGTCAGATACTCCTCGTGATCGAGGGTGGGCGTTTCACCGGTGGTGCCGCACGGAACCAGGAAATCCACACCGCCATCGAGTTGAAAGCGAACCAGGCGCGCGAGCGCCTCGTCGTCCAAAGAGCCGTCTCGGCGAAACGGCGTCACCAGAGCCGTGCCACAGCCTGCCAATTCCCCGGTCATGTTGTTTCCTCCATGTCCAGAATTTCCGAAAAATGACGGAATCCCTTTTCGCGCGCGACCCAACGTGCGGCCACCAGCGCGCCTTCGGCAAAGGCCTGGCGGGTGCGCGCCGCATGGCGCAAGATCAGCGTTTCGCCCTCGGCGTCGAAGCCCAGCTCGTGCGTTCCGGGAACGTAGCCGGCGCGAACGCTCTGGATCGCCGGGAGCCGGGCGCCGAGATGCGGTTCGATCTGGCGAGCCAGCTCCTGCGCAGTGCCGGAAGGGGCGTCGCGCTTGAAGCGATGATGCGTTTCGACGATATATGGCTCGTATTGCGGCCAGCGGGCCAGCAGGCGCGCCGCTTCGCGGGCCAGGCGGTAGAACAACTGCACGCCAAGAGAGAAATTGGCCGCGTAGACGAGTCCGGCGTTGTTCTGCTCGACGGCCTCGCGCGCCTGGCCGAGATGGCCATACCAGCCGGTGGTGCCGACGACCATGCGGCCGCCGGCATCGGCGACACGGCGGATGTTTTCGAGAACCGCGTCGGGACGCGTGAAATCGATGACCACATCCGCGGCGGCGAGCGCTTCGCGTCCCAGCCCCGCGCCGCCGGGATTCGTTTGCGCGGTGAGCGTTCCGGCGATGACGAATCCGCGCGACGGAGCCAGTTGCTCGATGGCGCGGCCCATGCGGCCGTGGCCGAGGAGCAGCAGCCGGATCGGTTTTTCCTGATTCTGCGTCATGAGCGCGGCCCTCCCGTCCCGACCCTGGATTTCAGTTCCATGACCAGCCGCAGGTACAACTCGACCGCGCGCACCAGCTCGCGCTTGCTCACGCGCTCCTCGGCCGTATGGGCCGCGAGGATCGAGCCGGGCCCGATGAGCAGGGGGCGGCCCCAGCGGCCGAGATTCGGCACGTCGGTGGTGAAGGCGACGATGTCGGCTTCGAAGCCGGGCAGGCGCTCGAGGCGGGTGGGAGCCACCGAGCGCAGGAATTCGCATTCGCCGCGGTTGCCGACCAGTTTCTCGATCGAGCGAATCAAGGCGGCGGCATCGCCGACGGTGCGGAAGAGCACCGTGGCTTCGGCCTCGGCCGGAATCACATTGGCCCCGACGCCTCCGGAGATGCGGCCGATATTCATCGTGGTCGAGCCGAGTTCGGGATCGCCTGGCAAGGGCATCGCGCGCAGGGCCGCGAGCAGGTCGAGGAGTTTTTCGATGGCCGATTCGCCGAGTTCGGGATAGGCGGAATGGGCCGCGCGGCCGCGGGCGCGCAGGCAAAGCTGCAAGACGCCTTTTGTGGCCGCGACCAAGTGATTTTCGGTGGGCTCTCCCACGATCAGATAGCGAGAGCCGCGGGGAGACTCATTGGCGGCGCGGGCGCCGTCGCTCGTGGCTTCCTCGCCGACAACGAAGAGCAGGCCGAAATCGCTCACGCCTTCGCGGGCGAGCTGTTCGGCGGCGATCACCTGACAGGCCAGGCTGCCCTTGGCGTCGCAGGCGCCCCGGCCATGAATCCAATCGGCGTCTTCGCTCGAGGGCAGATGCGGCGCCACGGTATCCAGGTGCGTGCTCAGGACGATTTCCGGACGTCCGCGCGCGGCAAACAGGTTCGCGCGGCCAGGAGTGACCGTCTGCATTTCGACAGCGAACCCGTGCGCGCTGAGGCGCTCGGCGAGGAATTCCGCACACGGGCCTTCGTTACCGGTGATTGATGGGATGTCCACCAGCCGGCGAAGCAGATCGTAGAGTTCCTGCACGGTGTCCTTTCCGGCGCCCGACCTCTATCGGCCGGCTGGGAAACGGCCGACAAAGCAAACGCCGGCCTGGGATGGCAATTGGGGTCGATTGGAAAAACTTATAGTGGAAAGCTCTAGCGTTTCGGCGGCGGGGCCGCCTTGTTGAGTCGCTTTCGAGGGGCGAAGAGCATGTTGGCGTCACTCCCGGCGCGATTCACGGCCGCGCCATCGAGTGACTGCACTTATAGCCTCGGGCCGGCGAATTGTCAATCCGCGCCGGCGGGGAGCGCCGCGAAAGCGGTTGCGGCCGTGCTCTTCCGGGCGCAGAAGGAAAAGGAGGAGGATGCGGCGGGGCGGGCGGAGAATTAGCTGGCGGACGGAAGGCACGCCAGAGAATTACCGAATAGTCAATCCCTTGCCAGCCCCTGACAGACTATAATGCCGGTCGAGCCCGCCAGTAGCCGCGGGAAAACGCGGCCGGAATTTGGAATGCGGGCACTGACTTGTTGCTTCCTGCGGAAACAAGTAAGTGGCAAAGAACTCGTCGCCTGGAACGCAGTTCTGAAGTGAGGGCCAGCCTGAGGGATTCAGGTCCCGTGGGCGGGCCAGTGTGGTGCAACCCATTCGCTTCGGGACGTCGTCTTCGGTGCGGCCACGAGAGCGGCAACGGGTTCGGCCGGCAAAGCCGGCCAGCGCTCTGCGGCGGTGAATTGCGCCCGCTCGCGTCTCTGGCGGCCACTTCCCTTCTCCTCGCGAACATCCCCGGTCAAAGGACCACGTCGCTGGCGTTGCGCCGCGGGCACGGACGTCTTCACCCGGCCGGCGGATACATCCGACGATGACAAAAGCCAAGCGCATCCGGATCCTGCTGGCCGACGACCATCCGGCGGTTCGGGAGGGGCTGGCCATCCTGTTGAACCGGAGCCGCGGGATGCAGGTGATTGCGCAGGCTTCAAACGGGCGGGAAGCCGTCAGCCAGTTTCACGCGCATCGTCCGGATGTGGTTCTGCTCGATTTGCGCATGCCGGAAGGAGACGGGATACAGGCCATGACCGACATCCGGCTGGATCATCCGGGGGCCCGCATCGTCGTGCTCACGAGCTACGACGACGAGGAGGACATCTATCGCGCGTTCGCGCACGGCGCGCGAGGCTACCTGCTGAAGGAGTCGCCGCTGGCGGACATCGTGGAGTGCATCGAGCGCGTGACAGCGGGCATGTCGTGGATCCCGGCCAACATATCGGCCAAACTCGCCAACCGGCTGAACCGGAGCGAACTCTCGCCGCGCGAGCGTGACGTGCTCAGTTACCTAGCGGTGGGAAAGAGCAACAAGGAGATCGCCACGGAATTATCGATCGCCGAGAGCACGGTGAAAGCGCACGTCGACCACATCCTGAAGAAGCTCGGGGTGCGGGGACGAACCGAAGCCGCGGCGCTGGGCTTTCGCCTGGGGCTGATCCGGATCGAATAGCGGGGCGGGCTTCGAGCCGGAGCGGTTCCCGGGCGGCAATTCATCTTCGCTTTTTCTTTTCCGCAATTATACGTACCCCGCATTTCCCCATCCGACGAATTGTATCCATCGTGTTTCTCGGTTAGCCTGCGCCCACTCCTGAAGCAAAGGGGAACGGTAGCCGAGGAACATGACAGTCGATCCCGAACACTTATCCATCCCTCCCATGAGAGCGGGGCGCACTCGCGTAGCGCCTCTTCATCATCCTTGGCAATCCATCGCCGCCGTTCCCCTGTTCTGTTTTCCGGGTCCATTGAACAGTCGAGCATTCATCATGGAGGAATCATCCATGCTATTCCCTTCCCCAAGGCTGCTGCTTGTAGGACAAAAACTGAAAGCCATTTCGTCCCTGGTGGAAAGACTGGAGTCCCGCGGCTGCATGTGGGAGTTCGTCGAAACAGCCGAGGACGCTCGCCGAACGATCGATCGCAGGCCGTTTGGCGTCGTTCTGGTTGACAGTCAATTGCCGGGGGGCGAAGCGTATTCGCTGATTCGCATGATTCTGGACACCCCTTCGAGCCTGTTCTTCTGGGTTCCGATGGAACGCTCGGGCTGCCTGATGCCGGTGGTGCTGCGCGGCCGGCATCAGTTCAGCCCGAACCCGCTGCGGCCGCCGGCATTTTCGGAGGCGCTCTCGCTGCTTCTGTGGCAGACACGGGAGCCACGGCCGGCGAAACTGGCCTGCTAGAAAAAAGGGGGCGCCGGCAGGTCGCTCAGCTCAGGCGAAGCGCAACGCCGATTCGCCACGCGCCCTCGCTTCCCATCACCGCGCCTGAAGTCGACCCCAACATCCGAGGCAACTTTCGATCGGGCCGAGCCTTGCAGCCGGCTTGCGGGCATTCGCCGGAAAACGGGGTTAGAATGCGGGCAATGATCGACGTTCGCGGCAACCGTGCGGCCATCCGAAAGGCTTACGACCTCTTCAGTATTTTCTACGGAGCGACCGTCACCCGGTTTGAAAAGCCCGCGATCGCGGCTGGTCTGCGGCACGCCGCCGTGCGGCCGGGCGAGCGGGCGCTGGACGCCGGCTGCGGCGCGGGAAACGTGCTCGCCAGGCTGCGGGAGCAGGTGGGTCCGGAGGGGATGGCAGTGGGAATCGACTTCGCGCCGCGAATGCTGGCAGCGACGAGACGACGCGTCCCTGGCGCCACGCTCGCCCGGGCCGATGCGCGCCGGTTGCCCTTCGCCGCGGGAACATTCGATCTGGTGTGGTCCAGCTACATGCTCGATCTGCTGCCCACGGCGGAGCTGACGCCGGTACTTTGCGAATTCATGCGGGTGTTGCGGCCGGGCGGGCGCGTGACCCTGGTGGCGTTTACAAAACCCGGCGAAAAGCTTACTTGGTGGGAGCGCGCGTATCTGCGCACCCCGGTCTGGCTGGTTCCCTACGTCTTCGGGAGCTGCCGGCCGGTTCGATTGAGGCCCTTCGTCGAGGAAGCGGGCTTCGAGGCGATCGAGAGCGAGGAAGTGGCGCGCGGGATGCGGTCGGAGGTGCTGACGGCGCGCCGGCCTTCGCGCACGGATATCGATTCGCGGGATGGCGCCGGGCGTTGAACGGAATCGAGGCACCGGACGCGCGCCGGCGTCAGGGCCGAATGAGGCGGACGGCGATGGGGCTGCCGGCGGTGGTCGTGGTGACGGCGCCGACGGCGACAGTTCCGGCGCCGCGAGAAGAAATACAACGTTGAAGTAGTTTCAAGGAACACGGAACGTCCGGCGGCAAGCCCTGCCGCTCTCAGCGGCGGTCGATGCATTCAACGACGCGCACAGGCGGGGCACAAGACAAGCAGCCGGGAATTCGATGGAATCAGAAGAGGGAGTGGCCGGGAATCGCAGTCCTGCGGGGCCTGCAATTCCCGGCCATAAGAGGGGCACTGAAGTAGGGGATCGGGTTCGAATCCCCGCGTGTCGAGATTCGGGGCTGCCCCTCGAAGATCGTTACAATTTGCTCGCCGCGCGTCCCCTTGCGCTGTGCGACATTCCGACTTCGGGCCGGAGGCCTCAAGTTGCTGAACCTTCGTGCAATTTAGACGCCAACGGGGCCGTCTTCCGGACTCCCTAACTCATTGATTTGAAAGGACGAACGCAGATCGCGCCGAGATGATCGGCTATTCAGCAACGATTCGGTTCAGATTGTATGAAAGAGATTGCTTCTTTTTGCTCCCCGGCAAGGGTGCCCGGGCGAGCCGAGAGAGCGAGATTGCCGGGGGACTCGGGGCTGAAATGTGATTCTCACAGCCGGCGGTACCCAGTACGAGACACAAAACATGAAATTCATTGCAGCCGGATGGCGAGCCGGATTGAGGGCGGGGTGGGGGGCAACCCTAACGTCTTGCAACGGCATGAAATAGAAGGAGGGGTGCTGACAGCTCCAGGCGATTTTCGGACTGTGAATTGCGAGAGGGCCTACGGCGTGCGGTTTTCGACCGTTCCCCCTAAAAGAAGGCAGGGTGGCGGAGGGGGAGAGACGGATGTGAGAGCGTTCCCGATCTCAAACTAGTGTCGTCCCTGATGGCAATAGCGCATGTGGTTTCGCACGAACGAACTCGGCCCGCTCGATCCTGATGCAGCACCCGCACCGTCTCGAAGCGCTGGAGATGGCTTGGGGATTACGGGAGCTGTCCGAAATGGACAATACGCCATGAATTTCGACCTGGACGAAATTCGAGCAGTATTTTTCCGCTGCAACGAGTGTCGAACGGCCGTGAGCTTCCCCCGGATCCGGTGGGCCAATCTTCCGGAGAACTGCCCCAACTGCGGCGCGGCGTGGATGAAAGAGCCCACGTCTGAATTCAGCACGCCCGAAGAAGGCGCCGCGCGAGCCTTCAAGGCGGTGAAAGCTTTCCGGGATGCGCTCCAGGCGCTGATCAGCGTCTCACGCACGATAGCCTTCACGATCGGATTCGAGACCGGCCAAGAGGGAGAGGCGGAAGAGGACTCGGCCAAGCAAGCCGGGGCCGGATCGTCCGCCGCCTGATTCACCCGCGGCACTGTTCGCTCGCCGCGACAAATCCGGGACCTGGCCCTGCTCGCGCGGGAGGCGCGCCGGCGGGGTCCAGCCCCTGGGAGCCCTCCCCGGCGGGAATCCCGCTGCTCTCTTCTTCTCTTTTTCATCCCCGCTTCAATCCCCGCGATAAATCTGCGTTTCTTGGCGCGTGGAAGCGTCGCTTGCCGGGCAAAAAGAGACCGCGGGAAGGTCCACGAGGAGGCTCCGCGCGGAAGCGCAATTTTCCGCAACACAAGATAACCGAGTTTTCAAGTAACCATTTGGACACGTCTTGACAAGGGAAAATCTTCAGCGCAGCATGGCCCCAAGCTTCCTAACGCGGGTTCGCAGAAAAAAACGTTTGGGGACGGACTAGAACTTCCGACACGGAGAAAGAAAATGTCGATGTCGACCGGAGTGTCTTCACTTTTGCCAGCGTTAGCGAGTGTCTTCGACGAAATCGATCACCCGCTTCTGGTGGCCGACCGGGCCGGCAGGCTGCTCTACGCCAATCCTGAAGCACGCCAGTTGTTGTGGCCAGAGGAGCAGCGGAGAACGGCGGCCGCCACTTTCGTTGGCGAGATGCTCAATGTGGAATTGGAAGATGTCCTGCGGGGTCTCGAGCAGGGGACGAGCAGCGTGCGCGTGGAATGCCACTGCGCTTCCAGCGAGATTCCGGCACGAGTGCGCTGGCTGCCGAAATCGGATTGGCTGCTGATTCAGATGTATCCCGGCGGCGAGATGGCGGGCGACGGGCAGCCTTCGGCGACCGCTGAAGAGCCGTCGAGAGGCATTTCGATGTTTGCGGAAGAGACGTACCTCGGCCCGCAAGCGGCGGGCGAAGAGGAAGATCTGGTGGTGCGCGAACAAGTGGGAGACGGGCTGTATTTTCTGGCCGCGAGCCCGGTGATGAAGAAGATCCGGAAGCAGGTGTATCAGATCGCCTCGGTGAACGTGCCGGTGCTGATCTCGGGCGAAAGCGGCGCGGGAAAAGAAGTGATCGCGCGGATGATTCACATGCATTGCCTGGGCAGGAGCGGCCCGTTCGTGAAAGTCAACTGCGCGGCGCTGCCGGCCGAGCTGCTGGAATCGGAGCTGTTCGGCTACGAGCAGGGAGCCTTCACCGGAGCGGTGCGCGCCAAGCCGGGGAAATTCGAGATGGCCAATCACGGCACGATTTTCCTGGACGAGATCGCCGAGATGAGCACGCACCTGCAAAGCAAGCTGCTGCACATCCTGCAGGACGGGCAGTTCTCGCGGCTGGGGTCGCGGCACATGACGCAGGTGGACGTGCGGGTGATCGCGGCGACGAACGTGGACGTGCAGGAGGCGATCCGGCAAGGGCGGTTCCGCGAGGATCTCTATTACCGGCTGAACGTGGTTCCCTGCCATCTGCCGCCGCTGCGGGAACGGATCGAGGAGATCCCGGCGCTGTTCCGTCTTTTCCTCGACCGGTACCGGAAGGAGTACGGGAAGGACATCGCGGAGGCGTCGACCTACATGATCGACGCGGCGATCCGGTATCCGTGGCCGGGGAACATCCGCGAGCTGGAAAATTTCGTAAAGCGCTACGTGATTCTGGGCGACGAGGACGAGAGCCTGCGGGAGTTGCTGAACGGGGCGGCCGAGACGGCCGAGACCGAGCACCACTCGAACGGGAATGGCAATGGGAACGGGAACGGGAACGGCAACGGGCACCGTTCGCAGAATTTGAAGAGCCTGGTGCGCGGACTGAAGGAAGAAGCCGAAGCGAAGGCGATCGCCGAGGCGCTGCGCCAGACGAACTGGCGGCGCAAGGACGCGGCGCGGATTCTGGGAATCAGTTACAAGGCCTTGCTGTACAAGATGCGGCAGTTCGGATTCACTCCCGCGGCGTCTTCCGATTTGCCGCACACGGAGCTGATGTAAGCGGCGCATGCCCGCCGCGGGCCGGCGCCGGATGGAAAATGAAAAGAGAGATTTGACCGTCTCAACCGTCAGCTAATCGCCGCTGCCACCCTCACCCGGCGCGGAAGAATTCTTCACTCTTCCAGCCGCGGAAACTTCCCCCATATCGCAATTTCAGAGGTTCTAGAACTTTTCTCCCTGCCCCGGCAAACGCACGGGAAAATCCGGTGCGTAGATGCGCAAGTGATTTCCGCAGTTTTTTGCACTTCCATGCGCCGGACAACAGGAGGCTTGCGGCCGGCGCGGCCGGAAAAGGAAAGGTCTTGCGTCCCGGGGCTTTAGAACCCGGCCCGCGCGGGGCGGTCCCGGAAGGCCTCGAAAAATCCTGGCACGCCGCGTGCTTGACCATGGTGCAGCTTCCCTCCGGACCTGCCAAAAGGAGAATTTGGGTGAACGCTCTTTCGAGCACACATTTTGCGGCAAGGCTGGTGTTGCAGCCGGAATCCGTGATTTTCGGCCAGTCGGCGGCGATGCAGGTCGTAAAGAACAAAGTGAGCAAGGCGGCGGCGGCAAACGTACCGGTACTGCTCGAAGGAGAGAGCGGAACCGGCAAGGATGTGATCGCGCGGCTGATTCATTCGCAGTCGGGGTGGTGCGAGGGACCTTTCGTGAAGGTGAGCTGCCCGGCGATACCCGGCACGCTGCTCGAGAGCGAGCTTTTCGGCTACGAGAAGGGGGCATTCACCGGGGCCTACGGATCGAAGCCGGGCCGCGTGGAGATGGCCAATCGCGGAACCCTGTTTCTCGACGAGATCGGGGAGATGGACCCGCTGCTCCAGGCCAAGCTGCTGCAGCTTTTGCAGGACGCGCAGTTCTGCCGCATCGGGGCGCAGCATGACCGGCACATCGAGGTGCGCATCATCTGCGCGACGAATCGCAACCTGGCCGAGGAGATCGAAACCGGGGCGTTCCGCCAGGATCTCTTCTACCGCATCAATGTGCTGAATATCTCGCTTCCGCCGCTGAGAGAGAGGAACGAGGACATTCCGGTTCTGGTGGATTTTTTCCTGCAGCAATGCCGGGAGAGCTATGGGGTGGCGGCGCGGCCGATTTCGCCGGCGGTACTCCAGAAGATGAAGCAGTATCCCTGGCCGGGAAACATCCGCGAGCTGGAAAACGTGGTGAGGCGATACGTGATTCTGGACTCGGACGCCTCGGTCATCTGCGAAGCGATGACGAGTGCGCCCAGCGACGGGGATTTCGACATTCCGATCGACGGCCCCACCTCGCTCAAGGCGATGACGCGCCAGGCGACTCTGGTGCTGGAGCGCAGGATCATCCGCCAAACGCTCGAAGCCAACGGTTGGAATCGCAAGCGCGCGGCGCGGGCGCTGAACATCAGCTATCGCGCGCTGCTCTACAAGATCAAGGAGGCGGGCATCGGCGCGAAACGAATGCCGGCCGAGCCGCCAGCGGACAAGTAGCCATCCCGGGCGGAGCCCGACGGGAACGATGCGGAAATACGCAGCAGCAAGGATGCTGAGAAAATGAAACTCATCGATTCGCCGTATGGCCTTTCCCTGACGCAAGAGCGGCGGCACGACCGGCGCCGGAAGACGGATTCGGTTCTTTATCTCAACATCGAACCGGACAACGGCGGGGTCGTTCTCGACCTGAGCGAAGGCGGAATGTGCATCAGCGTCGCCAATCCTCTGGCCAAATCCGACAAGATTCAATTCTCGCTGGGGATCGAGGAGAATCGGCCGATCGAAGGGACCGGCCAGGTTTCCTGGCTCTCCGAATCCGGCAGAAGCGCGGGCGTGCGATTCCTGTTTTTCCCGGATGAGTCACGCCAGCGCATTCGGGAATGGATGGCGGGGACAGGCGCCTCGGAGAAGAAAGTGGAACCGAGGATGGCGGGCGCCAACGAATCCGGCAAAAGACGCGCTGGGCCGCAGACTCCGCTTTTCTTCCTGCCGCGAAACCAGGAAGCCGGCGAAGTTTCGCCGGATGAATATCCCTGGCAACCGCCGGCCCCCTCCTGGTACGGAGAGAAAACGGAGGCGGAGAGGGACGGCGAGACGGTCGTGGCTTTTCGGTCGGCGATTACCTCGACGACGGAGCCCGACGAGCAAGACAGCGGCGAGGACGAGGATCAGGGATTCAAGAAGTTTCTTCTCGGAGTTACGATCTGCTTTGCGCTGTTGGCGGTGGGCGTCGCCGCGATCGTCGCTTACCCGAACAAGTTTTCCCAGTTGCGGCAATTCGCCGCGTCGCTGGCCGCGCCACCTGTTGTCACGCCCGCCGCGCCGGCAGAGGCGCCAATGCCCCGCCGGATCAGGCGAAGAGCAGCCGCGCGGAGAGAATACACGGGGCCGCAGCGCGGAAGCCACCCGGTTCGAGATATTGCGACCTTCGAGGCTCCCCGCCAGGGCGGCTTCACGAGGGACGTGACCGATTCCTCCCAACAGAACTGGCTGGCGACGGCCTCTGGCCGGAGGCTGGTGCCCGAGGACGGGGAGCAGCCGGCCAGGCCGGCCGCCGCGCCCGTTGCGCCTTCCCTTCCCGGCAGCAGCGGCGCCGCGCTCGCGGCGAAGGGGGCGGGTTCGAAGGCAACGACCATCTTCGCTTCGGATGAGCCGGAACAAATGGGGGGCTTGCGCGTCGAT
>Ga0210077_1000601_pt1 | contig 12530 bp, 8 predicted proteins | sample RushMan_CattailN_5_FD_185556 | JGI IMG/M metagenome (GOLD analysis project Ga0210077, IMG submission 185556) | Wetland microbial communities from San Francisco Bay, California, USA, that impact long-term carbon sequestration -... | ecosystem: Environmental > Aquatic > Marine > Wetlands ... | reverse complement strand
CGTGGGATCACTGTCCAGGTCGATGATATTGGCGGCTTCCCGGGCCGGCTGGGTCCCGGAATTCATGGCCACCGCAACGTCAGCCTGGGCAAGAGCCGGAGCATCGTTTGTCCCGTCCCCGGTCATCGCCACCAAAAACCCCTTGGCCTGGTTTTCCCGGATGATCTCCAGCTTGTCCTCTGGCTTCGCTTCCCCGTAAAAGTCGTCGACCCCGGCTTCCGCGGCAATAGCGGTTGCCGTCATTGTATTATCACCGGTGATCATCACCGTCCGTATCCCAAGTTTCCGGAGGTCCAGGAACCGCTCCCGAATCCCTGGCTTGAGAATATCTTTTAAATGAATTGCCCCGAGGATAACATCATCTTTTGAGATGAGAAGTGGTGTGCCTCCGTCACGTGCAATTTTTTCCACGATACCGGTAGCATCCACCGGCACGACACCTCCCTGTTCACTCACCATGGAAATGATTGCATCGGGAGCGCCCTTACGGTATTTCCCTTCAGCAATATCGACCCCGCTCATGCGTTTTTGTGCAGTGAAGGGGATAATGGTGATACCCGGGGGGAGCTGCAGGGGGAAACCAGGATAGCGTTCGGCAACATATTCAACGATGCTCTTGCCCTCGGGGGTTTCATCAGCCAGTGATGCATAGAGGGCCGACAGAGAAAGCTCCTCGTCGGAAATGCCAGCGGAAGGGATGCAGGCGAACGCTCTCCGGTTTCCAAGGGTGATAGTCCCCGTCTTATCTAGCAGGAGGACATTCACATCGCCTGCGGCTTCGATCGCCCTCCCTGAACGGGCAATGACATTTCTCCGGAACAGGCGATCCATCCCGGCAATACCGATTGCTGGTAGCAAGGCGGCAATCGTTGTTGGGGCAAGGCAGACAAAGAGAGCAGCAATCACGGCAATCGAGGCCGGAACTCCGCGGCCGGTTACAGAGGAACTGAAGGCCGTTATTGAGTAGAGGTTGAAGACCACGAGGAAGAAGAGACCAGTCAGGGCAATAAGAAACGTTTCGAGCGCGATCTCATTCGGTGTTTTCCGGCGCTTCGCACCCTCAACCATGCTGATCATCCGGTCAAGGAACCCCTCGCCCGGACTGGCTGTGATTCTGATGATAATCTCGCTGGCGATCACTTTGGTGCTCCCCGTGACCGCGCTCCGGTCGCCGCCAGCCTCCCTGACGACGGGGGCCGATTCCCCAGTTACCGATGCCTCGTTCACCAACGCTGCACCAGCGACGACCTCACCGTCAGCCGGGATGAATTCGCCAGCCCTCACCAGCACCACGTCTCCCTTCTCCAGAGATCCGGAACCTACGTCCTCAGTCTCTGCATTGAATGATGTGGTGGCGAGACGGTGTGCCGTTACTTCGGCCTGGGACTGCCGGAGGGAGATCGCCCTGGCCTTCCCCCGCCCCTCAGAAATCGCTTCCGCGAAATTCGAGAAGAGGACGGTGAGCCAGAGCCAGATTGACACAAGACCGGTGAAGATGACCTGATTCCCGGGAGACCCTGATGCGATGCCCCAAAAGAAACTCACGCTGGTAATGATGCTGCCCAGTTCCACCGCGAACATGACCGGATTATGCACCTGCACCCTGAAATCGAGCTTCCTGAACGCGTCGAAGAAGGCAGCAGAGAGAATTTTGGGATCCAGGCTGCTTACTCGGGTGAACCGTTTCCGTGCCATCCGGTCATCCCCCCCCGATCATGATGAAGTACTCGGCAACAGGACCAGCGGCAAGGACAGGGAAGAACGTGAGCCCCCCCACAATGATGATAACACCGAGGAGCCAAATGGCAAAAACTGGCGAGAAGGTGGAGAGGGTTCCAATCCCAATCGGGACCTTCTTCTTGCCGGCGCAGGAACCGGCCACGGCAAGCATGGCGACAGCAGGTACAAAACGCCCAATCAACATGATAATCCCGCCCCAGATCAGGTAAAACGGCTTCGCAGCGTCTAAACCTGCGAATGCTGAACCGTTATTATTCGCCATACTGCCGATACCGTACGCCACTTCCGAAAGGCCGTGGGGGCCGGGATTGAAGATGGCCGAAAGACCGGCCTGGGTCACGAGGGCAATCCCAGCAAAGACCAGGATCAGGATATTCGGTGTGAGAATGGCGATGAGTGAGAACCGCATCTCCCGGGCCTCAAGTTTCTTCCCGAGATACTCGGGGGTCTTCCCGATCATCAGACCGGCTATGAAGACGGCAATGAGGACAAAGGCGATCATCGAATAGAACCCTGAACCGACTCCACCGAAGACGATCTCGCCGAGAAAGATGAGTGCCATGGGAAACATACCGGCAAGCGGCGTGAGGGAGTCATGCATGGTATTGACCGCACCGCAGGCGGTCGCTGTGGTCGAGACGGCAAAGAGCACGCTCGAGGCAAGACCGAACCTTACTTCTTTTCCCTCCAGGTACGGTCCGGAGATTGTATGAGAATCAAGAAGAGAATTTCCGGCCGATTCTGTTGCATAAATACCGGCGAAGGCTGTAAGAAATATGAGCATCATCACCACGTAGATCACGATACCCTGTCTGATATCGCCGGCCATCTTCCCGAAGGAGAACGGTAATGCTGCAGCGATCAGGAGCAGGGCAAAGATCTCCAAAATGTTCGTCCAGGGCGTGGGGTTCTCGAACGGATGGGCCGAGTTCGCATTGAAGAAACCCCCGCCATTGGTTCCGAGATCCTTGATCGCTTCCTGTGATGCGACCGGCCCCATGGGGATGACCTGGGTCCCTGTTGCGGGATCCAATGCCGTTGCTGTAAGAGAGGGCTGATAGTTCTGGATGACCCCTTGTGAGATGAGAGCGATTGCCAAAACGATGGCGAGAGGAAGAAGGATATAGAGGGTTACTCTGGTAAGGTCGACCCAGAAGTTACCGACGCGATCGGTCTCAGCCCTAGTCATGCCCCGCATGACCGTGATCGCTATACAGATGCCCGTCGCGGCTGAAAGAAAGTTCTGGACCGCCAGCCCGGCAGTCTGGGATAAGTAACTGGCAGATAGTTCACCACTATAGGCCTGCCAATTGGTGTTGGTTACAAAGCTGATGGCGGCGTTGAAAGCCACCTCTGGAGGAAATCCCGGATGATGCCCGGGATTGAGGATCAGCCAGCCCTGAACCAAGAGAATGAAAAGAAGTATGAGGAGGCCGATGGCGTTGAAAATCAGAATCGCCTTCGCGTAACCTTTCCAGTTCTCCTCTTTCTCCGGATCAGTCCCGCTAAAACTGAAAATCAGGGATTCAAGTACAGCGAATACACGGAACCGCCTGGCAGGAACACCGGACACAATTCCGAAGATGTATAATCCTAAACCGTAGGCAGTGACTGTGAGAAGACTGAGCAAAAACGCCAACCCGACGAAGATCCCCAGATCGAACATATTTTCATCTCCATGTGACCGGAAAACCGGCAAGCAGTTCTCCGACCGTTAAAATTATAAATACATACCAGAGAAGTGGTTTTCCATCTTTGTTTAAATTCATTCTGGAAATTTGATTCCTTGTTCGGAACAATACAAACAATATGAAAGAAAATCTGAATATCAGCCTTTTCAGAGGAAACTGAATCTTACACAGAAATTGTGAGTGTATATTCAATGAAATGCGAGTGATGGGATTTGAACCGCAGAACTCCTGCGAGATCAGGCCCTGAACCTGACGCCAATTGACTGGCTTGGCTACCGCCGTTCAAATATAGTAAAGAAAAATTTTCGCATGAATAATTCTTATTCCGTAAACCTTTTTCATTTCATTCCTAAGAATTAATTATGCGGTCGATCCAGGGGTATATCGATTATAAGCGTCGGGAATATTGTCATGATGTGAAATGCCCGATACAATCGCTTTTGAATAAAGAAGTGGAGAAATCTCCAAGATATGAAGAGATTCGGGCGATCTGTGCATCCAATTGTCTGCATAGTACCCATGAATTCCACCATTGGTTGATGGAGAAGGGATACCTGATCGTCAGACAAGCGCAAAAATAATCCCAGCTTTTTATACAGTTGTGTATCATTATTTCTCGTGAAGTGTCCCCATGGCAAATGCACATCTTGATATTGGAATTCAAAGCCGGATGAACCGGATCATCAATCCGAAAGATAACCGGGTCGTTATGCTTGCGATAGACCATCCCTATTTCCAGGGGCCGACAACGGGCTTGCGGAACATGAGTAACACCATAAAAACACTCCTTCCCTATTGCGATTGTCTGATGACGACACGCGGGGCAGTGCGGAGCAATATTGCGTTTGAAGATGTCGGATCAAAACCCATCATGTTACGTGTTACAGGGGGAAACAGCGTTTTAAATGAAGAGTTGAGTGATGAAAAGCTCACGGTTACCATTAAAGAAGCCATTCGAATGGATGCGGCCGGTGTCGCGGTCAGTGTATATATCGGCGCTGCCAACCAGCAACAGACGATTCTCAATCTCACCGACATGATCAATCAGGCTGGCGAATACGGAATTCCCGTGCTGGCAGTAACCGCCGTGGGGAAAAACATGGCCCGGGATTTGCGCTATTTAGCTCTTGCATCCCGTATTTGCCAGGACGCCGGGGCCCGGATCATCAAGACCTATTATTGTGAAGAATTTTCAAAATTGGTTGACGCTGTTGCTCCAACTCCTGTCGTGGTTGCAGGAGGCAAGTATTCAAGTCCTCCTGACGCCCTTCAAATGGCCTACAACTCTGTTCAGGCGGGTGCAGTGGGAGTTGATTTCGGACGGAATATTTTCCAGGATGACAATCCTATCGGCATGATCAAGGCAATTCGTTCAATTGTCCATGAAAATCATACGGTGAAAGAAGCCCTGGATATTTACAATGTATGTGTACCCGGTGCACGCAAACTTGACTGAATTTTTCATGCTTTTATCCATTTACTCTCCACAGGGAATACCATGAAAGCAGCAGTCTATTATTCGAACAACGACGTTCGCATCGAAGATGTCGAAGATCCCCTGGTTGGACCGGGAGAGATCAAAGTCAAGATCATGGCGTGCGGGGTGTGCGGGTCGGATGTCATGGAATGGTATCGGATGAAGCGTGCGGGAAGACCCGGGGGTATCGGAGCGTTTGGACATGAATGCACAGGAATCATTGCAGAAGTCGGTTCCAAAGTAGATCCGAAATGGAACGTGGGAGATCGGGTCGTGGTGACCCATCATGTACCATGCAACACGTGCAATGCGTGTATCCGCGGGCATACGACCGCATGTGACACCCTGCAAAAAACAAAATTTAAAAATGCGTTCGGGGCGTTTGCAGAATATGTCGTGTTGCCCGAGATCAACGTGGACCGGGGTATTTTACGCCTTCCCGAATCGGTGTCTTTTGACGCAGGAACATTTGTCGAACCCCTTGGATGTGTTGTGCGTGGACAGCAATTCGCTCCGACCTCAGATGGCCGGTCAGTCCTGATCATTGGTGCCGGTATCACAGGATTGATGCATATCCAGGCAGCCCGGTTGAACGGTGCAGGATTTATCGCTGCCTCCAATCCGAGTCCTGAACGGTTGAAGTTCGCCCGGAAATTCGGTGCCGACGCAACCATTTCCGCTACGGAAGATGTTCCCGGAAAGTTTAAAGAATTAAATGATGGGCTGGGTGCAGACACCGTTATTATGACCGCACCGGTTCCCATTTGTGTGAAACAGTCCTTTGAAGCAGTCGGACCAGGGGGTACGATCTTATTTTTTGCCCCCACAAATCCTGAGATCCAATCCGAAATGAATCTCTGGAACCTGTGGCAGAAAGAAGTTACGATTACCCATTCATATGCTGCCGATTTCCATAATCTTTCAACGGCCCTGAAATGGATTCAGCACAACAGAATCAATGTGACCGATATGATAACCCATGTGTTACCATTAAAAGAAACGGTTGAAGGTTTCCTGTTAACTGCCCGGCACCGGGATGGCAGTTTGAAAGTGATCATCCATCCCCAGGAATAACGTTTTTTTTACTGGTTTCTAAAATGTGGTCAAAAAGGGTGCTGTGAAAGGTCTTTTTAGAGTCAAATAACCCTGGGAGTCTTATTCTAGAATATAATGTATGCGCATGAGACGAGAATTGCCTTGATGCGAGGGATGGGATTTGAACCCAAGAACTCCTGCGAGATCAGGCCCTGAACCTGACGCCGTTGACCTGGCTTGGCTACCCTCGCGCACTTGACTATATTGCTGTTTTTACGATACGAGGCTTTTGCGCCAAGATTTGGCACTTGACCCTGAATCCAGCGCCGTTGACCTGGCTTGGCTACCCTCGCACCTCTATCTGTTGGGGCTCCGGGAAAATAAAGATGATTATTCGATGGAAAAGCGCTGAAACGGCGTTCCTGTTCATTCGTCAGATTTGAGTGAGGTTCACTTTCCCGATAATTCCCGCTCACGGAGGACATTTCGCCTGATCTTCCCGGAGATGGTTTTTGGAAGCTCATCGGTAAACTCAATGGCCCGGGGGTACTTATAGGGTGCCGTGTGCTTTTTGACGAAGCGCTGGATGTCCTTTGCGAGCTGCTCGGTAGGCTCAAAACCTTCCTTCAGGACGATGTAGGCCTTCACAATCATACCCCGGATAACATCCGGTGAACCGACAACAGCCGCTTCTCTGACGGCAGGATGCTCGAGGAGAGCGCTCTCAACCTCGAAGGGCCCGATCCGGTAACCGCTGCTCTTGATGACGTCGTCATCACGGCTGACGAACCAGTAATAACCGTCTTCGTCCTGGCGGGCCTTGTCACCGGTATAATAGAAATCTCCCACAAAGACCTCATCGTTTGCATCCTGTTCATTGAGGTAGCCATCAAACAGGCCGACCGGACGGTCAGGCCTGACCCTGATCGCAATGCGACCGACATCCCCCGGCAGGACCGGTCTTCCATCCTCATCGTGCAGCTCGATATGCCAGCCAGGCGACGCCCTCCCCAGCGATCCCGGTTTGGCCTCCATGCAGGGGAAGGTTCCGATCACCAGCACCAGCTCGGTCTGACCGTACCCTTCAAAGATGGTCAGCTTGGTACCTTCCTTCCAGACCCTGATCACCTCGGGATTGAGAGGCTCGCCGGCACTGACACAGTGCCGGAGCTCCTTTAAGTCGAACTTCTCGAGATCAGCAAGGATCAGCATCCGGTAGACGGTTGGCGGGGCACAGAACACCGTCACCTCGTACTGCTCGAGGACCGGCAGCAGCTCGGTCGGCTTGAACTTGCCCCTGATATCGTACACCAGAATGCAGGCCCCCTGGATCCAGGGGCCGAAGAACTTGCCCCACGAAGACTTGGCCCAGCCCGTATCAGCGAGGGTGAAGTGGAGATCGTTCTCTTTCAAATCAAGCCAGAAGGCCCCGGTGGTGGTATGCCCGAGGGGGAGGGCGTGGTTGTGGAGCACCATCTTCGGCTCACCCGTCGTTCCTGAGGTGAAGTAGATGACCAGAGGGTCCGAGCTCTTCGTCGGCTCCATGCCGGCTACCCTGACAAGGTGCCTGGACACCGGCGCCGGGTACTCGAGCTCGTCCGGATAGCTGATCCACCCGGGCAGCTCCGCATCGGTCACGAGCCGGGAGGCCAGGGTCGGGCAGTCCGCAGATACCACATCCACCTTGGGTGCATTCTCTGCATCGGTTATCACCATCCTGATCTTGGCGGCATTGATCCTGTACCGGAGGTCTTTTGGCGTCAGCATGGTCGGGCAGGGGCAGAACACAGCACCAAGCTTGATGCAGGCGATGGCAAAGATCCACCATTCAGGGACCCGCGGGAGCATGATGATAACCCGGTCTCCCTTGGCAATGCCATACTTCAGCAGCATGTTTGCTGCCGAGTTGGAGAGGTTCATCAGCTGGCGGAATGTGAAGGTCTTCTCGCATCCCTCCTGGTTTATCCAGATCATGGCCAGTCGGTTCCGGTCGGAAAGACCATGTCTATCGATCTCGTCGAAGCCAAAATTGTAGTATTCAGGGACATCGATCGAAAAATTCCGGTAGGTCCCCTCATAATCAGCCATGTTGTGGCCGGCACCAGACATATGACCGGATATATTTCAGGGGAAGAGTCTTTAAGGTTCTTTTTTTAAAAAGGGCGGAAAGAAGAGCTTTCCCGAGTCCGGAACAGATATCCAGCGGCAGGAGAGCGGGAAGATGCCGATGTCAACAATGCATGAGGTAAAAACCAGGATTCAGGACGGCCGGAGGGTGACGGTGGATCTGATTGGATATCCATCGGATATCATGAGGGCTTCGAAAACGGGTGTGGAGAGTTCTCTTCACCAGGAAGTGGAAAGTACTCACTCCTTGTTCAGCGACTTTGCCATCTCCTGTTGCCGGAGTTCGTTTCGCTTGATTTTACCGGAGAGGGTTTTTGGGAGTTCTTCCACAAACTCGATTGCCCGCGGGTACTTGTAGGGTGCCGTTGTCTGACGAACATGGGACTGAATGTCCCGAATCAGGGTCTCTGATGGATCGTAGCGCGGTTTGAGTACGATGAAGGCCTTCACGATCACCCCCCTGATGAGGTCCGGTGAGCCTACGACGGCAGACTCCTGAACCGCCGGGTGCTCGAGAAGAGCACTCTCAACCTCGAAAGGACCGATCCGGTAGCCGGAGCTCTTGATGATATCATCGCCCCGGCCTACGAACCAGAAATAGCCGTCGTTGTCCATAAAGGCCTTGTCACCGGTATAGTAGAACCCGTTCACGAACGATGCGTCATTTGCCTCGGGGCTGTTCACGTACTCCACAAAGAGGCCGACCGGCCGCGGGTCAAGCGAAATCGCGATCCTCCCCTCATGGCCCTGTTCGACCGGCTTTCCATTATCATCGTGGAGCTCGATGTGCCATCCCGGCGCCGGCCTGCCCATCGACCCCGGTTTCGTTTCCATACCCCTGAAGGTCCCGATACAGCAGACGGTCTCTGTCTGGCCGTAACCTTCCGAGATCGTCCTGCCCGTTCCTTCCATCCAGACCCGCACTACCTCCGGGTTGAGGGGTTCGCCTGCACTGGTGCACCGGCGGAGCCCCCGAAGGTCGAACTTCTCCAGGTCGGCAAGGATGAGCATCCGGTAAATGGTTGGCGGGACGCAGAACGTGGAGATCTCGTACTTTTCAAGGAGCGGCAGGAGTTCGGTCGCCTTGAATTTCCCCCGGACATCGTACACAAAGATGCAGGCCCCTTCGATCCACTGCCCGAATATCTTTCCCCAGGCGCATTTCGCCCACCCGGTATCCGAGGAAGTGAAATGGACGTCGCTTCCGGAAACGTCCTGCCAGAGCCTGGCTGTGACGATGTGGCCGAGCGGGTAGGCCTGGTTATGGAGCACCATCTTCGGCTCGCCGGTCGTCCCGGAAGTGAAATAGATGAGCATCGGGTCGGTGGAGAGCGTCTTCTTTCCGGCCGGTAGACTGACCGAGCGGAAAGAGACGGGGGCAGGGTACAGAAGTTCATCGGGGAAACTCACCCATCCAGGGAGTTTTCCGTCAACGAGGAGCCTGGAGGTCAGGGTGGAGCATTCCCCGGTGACCTCCTCCACCTTGGCCGAGTTCTCGACATTGGTGATGATCATCTTGAACCTGCCGGCATTCATCCGGTAACGGATGTCCTTTCCCGTGAGCATGGTCGGGCACGGGCAGAGTACCGCCCCGAGCTTGATCAGGGCGATGACAAAGAACCACCATTCCGGAACCCGGGGAAGCATCAGGAGAACCCGGTCGCCTTTCTGGATCCCGTACTTGATCAGGATGTTCGCCGCCTGGTTGGAGAGGTTTTTCACGTCCCGAAACGAGTATTTCTTCTCCGCTCCTTCCTGGTTTACCCAGATCATGGCGAGCCGGTTCCGGTCGTTCTCCGCCCAGAAATCGATGACGTCAAAACCAAAATTGTAGTATTTCGGGACTTCAATCCGGAAATCCCGGCAGAGTTTCTCATAGGATGCTGGATCAGTTCCCCTGTCAGACATAAAACGGTCTCTAAGGTTGGCACTTCTTCCACATGAAACTGTCTTTTCAAGCGGGCGGAATAAGGCTCTGATTCACCCCAAAAAGGAAATCCAGTAGTATTATCGTGGGCTACGGTGCATGGTACAGATCAATGGACCAGCAGGGGTATGCGTCACTCAAAATCGAAAATATCGTTGCATCCGGGGCAATCGCCGATTCCATTGACCTTGCAGAAGTCGCACGAAAGACAGACCACTGCGAGCTGAATACCAAACGGTTTCCCGGGGCAGTCTTCAGGCTGGAGGAGCCGAAAATCGCTTCCCTGATCTTTTCGTCCGGAAAAGTGGTACTGACAGGAATCCGGGATGAAGCTGCTTTGCAGACCGGGCTGGCCAAGATCATCGGGGCACTGAAGAAGGCAGGCGTAGTCACCTATGATCAGCCCCGGGTGGCCATCACCAATATCGTCTGCTCCTATGACATGGGAACATATATCAACCTCAATAAACTGGTCATCACCCTGAACCTCGAAAATATCGAGTATGAACCGGAACAGTTCCCGGGCCTGGTCTACCGGCTCAGGGATCCGAAGATCGTTGCCCTGTTGTTCAGTTCCGGAAAGATCATCCTCACCGGGGGTAAAAACCTCACCGATATACGAAGGGGTCTGCAGTTTCTTGAGCAGAAACTGGAAAGCATCAGCTGATTCACCAGTAGCGGTGAGTCCGGATATAATTCCTCTCCGCTTTCAGGATCTCGCGGAAAAATGCATCCCCTTCGGTCAGGGTCGCAAGAATCCGAGAAGCGATCTCGGGACCGACCCCTTTTGCGGCCAGAGCCAGTGCCGCCTTTTTTCCCCCTGAAAGAACAATATTGGCATTCCGGAGCAGTCGTGCCTCAACCCCCTTCTCCTCCCCGCTCTTCTCCTTCTTTCCGGCAATGCTGAAGAGGGACTCTTCCCAGGGTTTGAGAACCGCGATCAGCCGTGCACCGCAGAGCGGGCAGACCGGCTTTTCCTGGACCCGGCCGGCCACGGTCCTGCTCTTCCATTTCCTGCAGTTCATGCAGGCAAGGACGACTTCCTGGTTTTCGATTCTCCGTTTCAGCGTGCTGATAACCGCCTGGTCGGCTGTGGGCGGAGGCATCATGTCCCGCGAGGAGAAGAGCCCTTCAGCGCCAAGGATGGAAAGCCTTCCGGTACTGACGCTCACCTCGCCCTGCCTCACCTTTTCCAGGAGCTGCTCGGCCTTCCGGGTGTCCATGTAAACGGAGAAGAGCTCCCGGTAAGCTTCTTTCTGAACCACGGTGCCGTCAAACAACTCGATCAGCTTGTAGCTGCTCAACCGCTCGTAATCGGCATCAGGATCGATGGCGCCAAACTTCTTTGCGATCTGGACCAGTTTCCATTTGAAGAGTGCTGTCCGCTTGAGTGCCAGCTGCAGGATCCCTTCAACGTGTGCCGGATCGAGCCCGCAGAGCAGGTCGGAAACGTCTGCGGCCTTTACGGACCCGGGGAGGCGGAGGAGGATCCGGTACGCGCCAAGCTCGATTCCTACCGTGGACCCGTACCGGGCAGAGAGGAGAACCGAGAGAACCCGTCCCAGGGCTTCGTTTGCCTTGTGGCCGGCGCAGACGTTACAGACCACCCCCTCTTCCGCATCCTCGAGCACGATCAACCGGTCGGTGGCGATGCTGCTCCGGTTCCGGTCCATCTCGTCCAAGAAACGGGTGGCGAAGTGATCTGATCGCTGATGTACACCATAGGACCCGAAGTTCCGGGTCCTGCGTAGTGCTCCGACTTCCCGGGCAACGGCGAACGGTACCGGGATCTGTTCTCCTTCCCACGAGGGGAGTTCTCCCTTGACCCGGCGGGCGGGCTCGACGATGATCCTCCCTTCCTCCATGTCGAGCACCCGCCAGAGCTGCCCCTTGGTGATGAAAACCGCACCGGTATAGACGGATCCCACAACGAAAGACTCATCGAGCGTTCCAACCGTTCTTCGCGATACCATATCAAAGACGGCAACCTTCTTCTCATCATGGATCATCGAGAGGTTCGCCGCCATGTAGCGGCGGGCCCTCATGGTGGTGGTGATGATATCGCCCTCGATCCTGATCAGCCGGTGCTCGGCCATCTGGTCGCAGACCTCGTCGAGAAGCGTCCCGGAAGATGAAAAGGCAGAGGATCGATTGAGAATATCCCGGATCTCCTGCCGGCTGATTTTTCCATATTCCACGGCCATGCCGGCCACCTGGTTCGCAAGGACGTCGGCGGGATTGCGCGGAGGCTGAACCTTCTCGACCTCCCCCGCCTTTGCCCGCCGTGCGATCACCAGTGACTCCAGCAGATCGTCAAATCCCAGGGCCAGGATAGTTCCCCGGGACGTCTCATGCAGGCTGTGCCCTGCCCTCCCGATCCGCTGCACGAGCCGGGATACCTCCCGTGGCGAGCCGAACTGGATCACGTGCTCGATGTGGCCGATATCGATGCCCAGTTCCATCGATGACGTGCAGATGAGACCTTTGATCTTCCCTGACTTGAACCGTTCCTCGGCATCAATCCTGACTTCAC
>Ga0210077_1000600_pt1 | contig 12535 bp, 12 predicted proteins | sample RushMan_CattailN_5_FD_185556 | JGI IMG/M metagenome (GOLD analysis project Ga0210077, IMG submission 185556) | Wetland microbial communities from San Francisco Bay, California, USA, that impact long-term carbon sequestration -... | ecosystem: Environmental > Aquatic > Marine > Wetlands ... | reverse complement strand
CCATGAATACTGTCTCCAAGATTTTGTTGAATACATCTTTCAAAGCCTGGCTCGCGACCGGGCCACCAACTGGTATGGTGGTTACTACCTCCAGGTGACTAATCACACCCTTGGCAGCAGCGACAATCGGACGCACTTCGATCTGCTTGGTGAAATTACCGCTCGAATCAGTTTGTGCCAGGTCAGAGAAGAGCACATTCCCATCTGGGAGCAACCATTGCAACTTTACACTAGTATTGGGGACCATCTCAATACCCTGCACAGTGATGATATCGCGCGGATTGGCACAAGGAACATTTATGATAATCCTGGGGCCGCTAGTGGTTGGGGTTGCCTCTTGTCCAGATCCACAAGGCACTGGGAAAGCCACATCGAGCGTAGTTTGCTGAGTCGGGCGTGTGACTATATCTGGGTTTATCAGGTCACTGATGATAGCCTTACCTTTGGGTAAAGATGTGATGAGCTTAACCGGGTTGATTTGGGTCACCCCATAGCCATACACATAAGCTGCGATAGCAAGCAAAATGAGGAAGAACGTGAGTAAGGCTCGTCGTCGGTTGGATTCTTTGGGTTTCATCTCACACCAACCTGGCTCTGATCCTGGCACTGACAAAGTCCAGGATCATAACGATGATCACGATCGCAATGAATGCCGAACCGATTGCCCGATAATCACCCTTGATAATCCACTGGTATAAGTAGAAACCAATACCACCACCTCCTACAAAACCAATGATCGTAGAAGTGCGAACATTGATATCCCAACGATAAATAGTAAAGGACATGATGGGAGGCACGATCTGTGGTATGACCGCATAACGTACCATCTGGACCCAATTCCCACCCACGGCGCGAATGGCTTCTAAAGGACCAGGATCGATGCCTTCAATGACCTCAGAATACAATTTACCCAATGCAGCCACAGTGTGCATCGAGATGGCAATCACTCCAGGAAAAGGACCTAAGCCTACGATTACTACAAATACGATAGCTATGATTAGCGGCTCGATGGATCGTACGATATTTAGGATCGTGCGGACGATAAAGTAAATGGCCAACGTGATGGCATTAGCGCTCATTAGGTTGCGCGCCGCCAGAAAACCTACTGGAAGGGCGATCAGCGCTCCTAATGTGGTTGACATCAGGGCAAGGAAGATTGTTTCCTTAATACCTTCAACCAGGTAGCTGCCATTTTTGGATAGCTGGTAACCCGGTAATACACGTACCTGCTTTACATACACCCGATGTTCAAGGGGCAATGTGGGATCTGGTGCTGCTGATAATGCCGTGGGAGGCACCTGAATCATAGCACTCAGATTTCCCTGGCTATCTGAATTTATATATAGAGGCGTGGCATGGCCTTCACCCAGGGGAAGGTCGTCTCCAATAGGCGTGGACCAATATATCAAGGTTTGTGTGTCTGGCCATAAACCACTGGCTTGTAATGTTAATTCTCCACCCGGGGTTGAGCAATTGTTGTTAAGCGTAAGGGTGATGCCATTGACCGTATTCGTCGCCTGCGGAGGATTAGGCCCACAGGGGACTTCAACTGGGGTCCACCCTGAATTGGAAGTCTCCCGGCGGGTTGCGAAATCGGGATGAAACATTGGCACAAGGATAGATGCTGCTCGATTAAGGTTTCTGGTAAAGGCAGAGAGATCGATCTGTGTAACTTGCCAGCCAATGCCATAACCCATGATTAACATAACGCCGATGACAACAGCTAGAGACGTTTTCAATCCTTTTATCAGGCTGTAAGCGTCCCAGATATTCCATAGCCAGATGAAAGCGGGTACTACATACCAGGCGGGGACGTGGTACCACAAGGTGGTGACTAGAGTTACCACTTCGCTGATCAGGATGGTAAAACCTCGGTTCCGCTCCCCCAGATAAATTTGACCAACACCGGGAATTAAAGTGGAAAAAACGATTGCCAGGAATGACGGGCGACCTTGGCGGGTGGAATTTCTTTTGGCCCCTTCGCTCACGCCTCCTCCACTGTGGTAGCGCGCACTTCTTGGGCTTCCTCCCCGTACACCTCTTTGAATTTAGCACGATCAATTTCGCTCGGTAAGCCTTCAAACACCTTTATCCCATCCTTTAGTCCTATCACGCGGGTAGCATAGCGATGTACCAAATCTAAGAAGTGCAGGCTACAGACAATGGTGATGCCTTCTTTGTTCAACAGCTCAAGATAGCGTAAGATGGAATGAGAAAGGACAGGATCGAGCGAAGCCACTGGCTCATCCGCGAGTATTAACTTGGGTTCTTGCATTATGGTACGAGCAATCCCTACTCGTTGCTGCTGGCCTCCCGAAAGTGTGTCAGCGCGCACATTCGCTTTATCGGCAATTCCCATCTTTTCCAGTGCCTGCACAGCACGCTCACGATTCTCCTTTGACCAGATACCCAACAAGCTTGACCAGGGATCAGTATACCCCAGGCGACCTGAAAGAACATTGGTAATGACTGAAGACCGTTTGACCAGGTTAAACTGCTGGAATACCATGCCAATATGGCGACGTTGGCGTTTTAATTCGGATGCCGAAGCGGTGGTGATATCGGTACCATCCCAGATGATATGTCCTTCGGTGGGTTCAATTAGGCGGTTAATGCAGCGTAGCAGGGTAGATTTCCCTGATCCTGAGAGGCCAATCACAACCAGGAATTCTCCGTCATTGACGGTGAAATTCACGTCTTTTAATGCTACACACCCATTGGGATAAACTTTGGTTAGGTGTTCGATTTGCAGCAAGGAATATCTCCCTGTAGAAAATTGGTATGGGGAGAGAAATCATCTTTCTCTCCCCATATTAAGTCAGTCTATAAAAAATTACTTGACGTACTGACTCAGATCGAGCCCTGAGGCAGACAGGTAGCTGCGGAATTGATCGTAAACTGTATCGTCTGCAAGCGTCAGCCCACCGATCTGGTAAAGATCATTTAGTGCTGTTTTACCAGCCTCGGTTCCGGCAATTGTCACCATGGCATTCGTAATCTGATCGCGTAGATTCTGCGGCATGTCGGGGGCGTAGGACATGTTGTCATTGGGGATGATCGCCTCAGTCTGGAAGACCACAATCACCACATCATTGACATCGGGATGATCTGTGGCGATATTCCCACGTGCATCTACAAAGGTAGCGCCATAATCACAGATCCCACCCGTATAGATGGCTGTTACCGTTTGGGTATGTCCACCGGTGAAGACCGGATCTGGGATATCGGCATCGGTCAATCCTGCCTTCTTCAAGAAAATCAGCGGGATCACATAACCCGAGGTAGACTCTGGGTCACCAAAGCAGGGAACTTTTCCTTTGAACTGCAACAGGGTTGGCAGGTCGGCCTCAGTGGCCGGAGTATCAGGAGCGGGGGTAAAGCCAGCATCGGCTCGAGCAATGAACTGTGCACCATAATGGTCTGAGCCAAAACGCTGGGTGATCAAAGCTACATCAGCGTAGCCCTTTTGGTGAGCCAGGATGTAGGCAAAAGTCGCCATCCAGCCAATCTGAGCATTCCCAGAACCCATAGCTTCAGTGAGGGCTGCATAGGAGGTTGGTACGACGCCTTTAAATGTCAGGCCTGTTTCTTGTGCGAGCAAGTCGAGCAATTCCTGCCCACCAGTAGTAATCTCCTGAGAGGTACCCGAAGGCTCAAAAGCGACAACGATCGGATTGTCTGGTGTGCCCAGGTTGGATGCTGGGGCTGTAGTTGGTACTGCAGTGGCTGCGGGTGGGTTGGTAGCAGCCGGTGCCTGGGTTGCTGTCGCCGTTGCACATGCAGATAATACAAAACTGGCGATAACTAGAAACACAAGCATAATAGTAAGACGGTTTTTCACAATTCAACTCCTCTTTTATTTTTTTGTTTTCGTGCGTTATTTTTGGTTGGTAGGTCGAATCGGGTTAAATATTTTTATGAATCGCCACCTCCTTAGCATGAGATGGTAGAAAAACAGGATGATTAGTTAGCATTGGTGGCATCCGAAAAACTCACCACATTTTACACCTTTTGTAGCATTATATTAAATAAATTTGGAAAATTTTAAGGTTTAAATCTGTTTCTTTTTGATCTTCCTTCTCTCTTCGGTTATCCTTACTCCTTCATTATCTCATGATCTAAACAAATAGGGCGAGTTTCTGCAAAACTTACTCGCTACCTTCAAACCCTGAAATTTTATCCTGAGAAATCTGTTCTCAACATAAACCTGGTAATTTCAGCTCCAGCAAAACAGACCAACCATTTTCATCTAATCCCTGACAAATTTTTCGCCAGGCTTTTCTTGGCCCCTAAGTCCATCTGGCGTTGAATCTGGATGCGTTGAGCTTGGGGAGAACCCGCTCCGTGGAGCGATTCGGTCAGGTACCCAACGGCATTTCTACCCAGCGTGAGGTTTTCGATCAGGCGCAGGATGCGCATGCGATTTTCGGTTGGCACATCCTGGCGCGCTCTGAGATATTTATCGACCAGTGGGCCTATCTGCTGTTGCTGATGATCGGCCTGTGAGGGCATGGTGACCAGTAAGCCGCCTGCCAGATCTTGCGCCAGCCGTGCCATCTCATAGGTAACGCGGGTGACCTGTTGTTTGCAAACATTCGCCAGCAGCTGATCACACAGATATGCCCCCGATGCCGTGAGATGACTTTGGTATGAAGAAGCCATGCCCGTGGCATAGATCGTCTCGTTGAGGTAAGTCATCTCTACCAATTTATCGCGTATGTGAGATGAATTCTCCACACCATGGTATTCAGCTGCCAGGGCAGCCGCCCCTATGAGCACATCACCCACGCCCGCTTTGCACACATAACTGCGCCGGTGGAAAGCAGTAAAGCGCTCCACCAGCATAGCGGTAAAATCCGTTTCGCCATTCATGAAGATCAGCTCATTTGGGATGAAGGCATCCTCGAAGATCACCAGGGCTTCTTGCCCGCTGAACCGGGCGTTGCCCGCTTCCATTTCACTTTCCAGGCCGCGAGTATCGCAAGATTGCCTTCCAACAACGTAGGTGATACCGGCTGCATCCACTGGCAGTGCCCCCACGATGGCAAAATCTGCTTCGTTGGGCTGCAAACGCAGGGTAGGCATCACTACCAACCAGTGTGAATTAATAGCACCGGTCTGATGTGCTTTCGCTCCGCGAATATAAACCCCATCTGGGGTGCGCTTACTTATATGCAGGTACATATCAGGGTCAGCCTGTGCAGACGGCGGCTGGCTGCGGTCACCCTTCACATCGGTCATCGCGCCCCCTATTACGTAATTATGAAGCTGTATCTCCCGGATAAAGCCTTTAAGCCGAGTATGATATGGCGTACCGTACTTCTGGTCGATCTCATAGGTCACAGAATAGAGAGAATTCAAGGCATCCATGCCCACACAGCGCTGGAAGCAAGTGCCGGTGAGCTGTCCTAAACAGCGCTGCAGCTGGTTTTGCTGCACCACGTCTTCAGCTTGCATGGCAACATGCAAGAAGCGATTTACAGGTTCACCGGTGTAAGGCGAGAGAGCTGTTGCCAGCTCTGGTTTTTCGGTTTCCAGCTCGTACGTCAGAGCCATGGCGTTGATTGAAGGGCGCATCATGGGATGATCCACTGGCTCTTCGACCAACTGGCCCATCAGGTAGACTTTTAAATTGCGACCTCGTAAGCTCTGAATATAATCTTCACTGGACTTAATGCGAGCTTTTTGCATAGTTCTCCTTTTCGTCCTTACCACTTAACGGCTGCCATAGCCTCACCAGGTTTATTTCATTATTTTCTGGGCTGAATGAATAAATATCCGGCATAGATAATGCCTTCCAGAAGTCAACATTAATGCGTTCATCGAAATATTGCAAGATTAAACCCATCAGGTTTCCATGCGTCGAAAGAACCAGGTGGTCACCAGGATGGCAAACCGATAATTGATGGATGACCCGCACCCCCTCTCCTAGGTAGCTGCATTGCATTCACCTCCCTGGATTGCAAAAAATGGATCCTGCCAGGCGTGCTGGACCATCGTTATAAAATTACCATCTTCTATATTTTCTGCATCAGCTTGCCCTTTTACAGAAAGCGGCCGCTGTTCATCAGGAGAATAATCTGCATGGGCATGCTGAACAAGGTAAAAAGTAGTCATTCTGTAGATAACGATTGTATTGTGGGCAACAACCGAAGCCTGGTAAGACTGCTGATGACGATCGTTTTCCGTCCCCAGCCTGATAAACACAAACGATCATCTTGGGTGACCAAGGCACCCGGAAAGTCTATCCAATTCTTATTTCTCTATCAGGGGGGAACCAGGCTAATCTCTTGTAGCTTCGTTCATTTATGAATCCTAGCTTCCGTGCCATCTTCAGCGAGCCTATATTGAGTCTGACGCAATCCCAGTAAGTTGACACTCCCAATTCATCACACCACACTAGCAGGTGAGCCACAGCCAGCGTGCCAAATCCCAGCTTGCGGTAGGCAGGTTCGGTCACCACACCTGCTTCGCGCACCCCATTCACCTCCATATCAGTCCCAGCATCGCTGATATACTCGTCTCCGTGCATGATGCATACATCTAACCCCGTGTTCAGGTAGTGGTCAAGGTCTCCATAGCGGAAAATTGTCTCGTCCAGGCGTGGGCTTTTCTCTATCAGCTCTCTGTTATTTCGGTGAATCGTAAAACCTTCTGGAATAGCCAAAAAAGGAGAGAGGTCGCTGCCTCTCACAGGCCGCTCTAATTCCAAGCATTCTGCCCCTGCTACCGGGTCAGGAGGGAAGAGGTCAATCATGGGGTCACCATCCCTGAAGCTCATCGCCACGATGCTCTGCCGCTTCAGTAAATCGACCATTACAGATAATCCTGCGGAGTCAACGACACCCCCAGGGTAAAGCGTGCCATCGTCACGCTCCCACACATAACCCACCTGTGGCTGTATGAGGTCATCCACAAATATCCTGCCCGAGTTCTCTCCCGCCAGAACGGCGAAACAGCGGAGGGATGTAGGTATTTGATGGCTAAATAATGCCCTAATCGCAGGCGTCACTTGTATGGGTTGGATTTCCATTAAAATACTGGACATTGTGTGCTCATACATCCAACCCTTGACGTCCTAAAAGGCCCAGGGCCAGTGATAACTCTCCCCGGTGGTGGATTTCGTGTTCCAGCACATGCCAGAGGATCCACCCCAGGTGGTAAGGTTCACCATCGGGTGTCGTAAACGTTTTATCCAGGTCAGTTTCAGCCAAGTGATCAAGAAAAGTAACCGTGCGATGGTGTGCACGACCTAAGATTTGTTTTATTGCAGACTTGTTAGGGTGCTGAGACAGGTTATAGAATATCCATGGATCAATCTGCTTCTGGACAACCCCATATAGCCAGTTATCTTCACAATCAGCGATATGCAGCATGATTTGCCCTACAGGCCAGGATCCCTCAAATGGAGAAAATGCCAGCTCATTTTCATGGAAGCTATCTATGGTGGCAAGTAAGTCAGCCCTCACCTGCTCCCAGTGATGGTAGATTTCATCCGGTTTCACAAAATCTCCTTTACGCTTCTCCTATATTATACATTCGAGGAAAATAACAGTCATGCTTCAGGAGATGAAAAAATAAATCAACCAGGGTGGATCGACTTAACGCAACCTTCTAGACATATCGTACCTTAATACTGATGATCCTGTGAAGTGCACTACCTGTATTGGGCGGATAATCGTGAGGGAAGCTAATGCCTCTATGATGGGTTTTACATGGCTGATATCCTCTGTCCGACCGGTACCAAAGATCAGGCTGGCTTTCTTACCCAACCAAAGTTTTTCCAGCCTGGTATCGTTCTGTGTAATCGTTGGATAGTCGGCATCCGCTGGACCATCCAATGCGGGGATATATTTATATGCCAGCCATGGCCTCGAGTTAATCTGCCGGCTGGCTACCAAACGGGCAATTGCTGCTTGTCGTTTCAGCGGAAAAGCATCCAGGGCAAAAAGCAAATGTCCCCAATATGAAGCTTGAGCCCTTACATGCCCATTCGGCAGTATCCTTATTTCGGGAATATCCGCAAATAGTTTGGGTACTCCCAGATCCTCTCTACCGCCGATGATCGGCCAGGTATGGTTCTCGAACATCACCAGGATATAATCACCCTCCACGTGATCCTGTCTTCCATCGAAGCGCGCCGAAACCTGAAAAGATGCCAGGCGATACCCTCCCCCAGCCATAAATGATAGCCCATTGTTTTGTGAAAAGATCACCGTAACCATAGGTTCCTTCCCAGGTTGGTAGCAATCTGGCAGCAGCTCAGCTATAGCCTCTGGTTCAGTCAGATACTGGAAGGCCAGTGCTTCCACTTCAGGGTATTCGAGTTTCATATTTTTACGATCAAACAATGCCCCAGCAATGAGCGGCATGCGATAATATTTCGATGGATCAAGTTTCATTACAGTACTCCTATCATTATTTACTTATATACAATCCTTGGTGCCACAATGGAGACCAGGTTGAGGATAGCAGACATCCTTCATCTTGAAGGATATTTGCGAACACTCAGGCAGATTGTTTTTTTATTTGAGTGGTGATTTTTTTTGCATCCACCTGCAAGGATTGAATATAGGCTTTAAAAAATAACTAATCGTTGTATATAACCCTGGATCCAGGTGATCGTTGTCTCCCCCAGGGGTGCTACTTTACGCTGGTTCAGCTTCACGCCAATGGTTATAGTAAACCAGGTCTTTCAAGTCCTTGCGGGTGCGGCTGGCAAGCCGCTCACTAGCAGCCTGGTCATAGCTCTCTTCTTGCGGGTATGCCAGGGGAGTAGCCACCACAGCACGCACATCTTCAGGGATACGCAGGGTTTGCTTCACCTGGGCTTCATCGAAGGCAGTCATCAGGTGGGTCAGCAGCCCCAGGTCGGTAGCAGCCAGCACCATATTTTCTACTGCTAACCCCACATCGAACAGGTAATACTCCCTCCCCTCGCGAATGATATCATCCACTGCACGGGCGCAAGTTATCAGGATCACGGGTGCTTCGCGGATCGGCTGGTTAGACTCTGAAAATGCGCGGGTAAGTTCCTGGATTAACTCTTTATCCTGCACCACGATAAACCGCCAGGGCTGGTTGTTGCGGGCTGATGGCGCCAGCCTGCCTGCTTCTAAAATCTTATCTATCTTCTCCGGCTCAATCGAGCGGCTGGAGATGCGGGCTTTCAGGCTACAGCGTTTATGGATGGTGTCTAAAGTTTCCATGAATTCTCCTTGTAAATGTAATCCGGCAACCGGTTGATCTGCATCAATCACCGATGATTCATTGTGATTATATCAAGTCTGAATCATTGCACCATAATATTATATATTCATTTATAGGTAGCATAATCTGCCAATCACCCGCCAACTGCCGATAATCGTAGAAATTTATGTAATTAATCCAGGCTTCAATCAATGGCTTTGGAGTATGATCCGCATGAATCTAAAGTACTAATGCTTAACCTTCGGGAGAGGTTTTTATATGACTTTTTCTCTGCACCGCTTGTTACACTCAATCGAAATTATTCTCTTGCAAAACTTCCACCTCATGCTTTCGATGTGACCACCATGAAGCCGTGGGTGCAAAAAGGATCTATATTGCGTAAGCCAGATATACGCTTAGAAAGGCCAGTGGAATAGCAATGGCGAGACCGATCGATCCTGCCAGCATAATCCTGCCAATCTGCTGTAATCTCGGGATATCTCCTTCACTGGAAAGAAGCTGGGGGTTGGCTGCAGCATATGACCAGATTGCCCAGGAGCTTTAACAGTACAGCATACAATTAACCGATAAGCACACTGTGGCCAGAGCATCCAGGGGATGAGCACCGATGATACTTCCAGCCAGCGGAAGTAAGGTAATGAAAAGCAAGTTTGCCAGAGAAAGAACCACCAGCCTGCTATCTCCATGCACAATGCGCTGGAAGGAACGATGGTGAATGATCTAGTAACCAGCGACAGAAGAAAATATGATCAGGTATACCAGTAAACCCGGCAACATCTGTCTTAAGGCATTAGCCAGGTTTCCATTCCCTTCGGGAAGTTTCAAATCTAGCACGAGCAGTGTCATGGAAACTGCAATGACGCCATCGATCAGAAAGGTCAATCTCCCCATATCTAAAGATTGGGTATTTAGAGATTGAGGAATGTTTAGGGTGAATTTATCAGCCATAATTTTCATTTATTATCTGCCAATATGGATGCTCTGATTTCGTAATGCTGTGAGCGCTGATCAAAATGAGATAACAAAACCCTGGCATTTGCAGGAACGACCGCCCTTTCATAGTCTTGACTGGCGAATTCTTGCACTGAATCCAGCGAATCGAAAGTCATGAGGGTGATAAATTCTATTTCTTCACCCACTTACCTGCGAAGCAGCTGGATTCTGCGGTATCCAGCGATATGACGCTCCTGGATGCCGATAAATATCTCCTCTTTTAACCGTGCTTCGTGCTTATCTGCGTTTTGATGGTTGGTTCAGCCGTGCCAGATGCGACTGATTATCTAGAAAACTGTTCCTTCTTATCAATCTATTGTTATTTCAAATCATCGACCAGGTTTTCTATCAGGATCCAGTCCCTATTCGTTTTAAAGCTTCAGAAATTCCTGCAGCTATTTTATAATTTTATAAACGTTGAGCTGGCAGGAGGGAGTGTTAACCATTCCTACTGAAACCCTTTGGAACGATTTTCATTTTTTCGAAAACAAATCGTAATCAACCCTGCTGCAAGGGTAAGTCCTGGTCCCCAGCCCAAAACTCCCGCCATGGTAAATGGAGAGAAGCTCAAGGTGCTCGATCCACTTACCTGGCCTGCCACCGCAGACAAGCTGAGCAACCCGGTTGCAATCAACGTCCAAAAAATGGCTCTTTCCATCTTGTCGTGATTAAAGACAAATACCAGACTCAAACAGGCTAACCCAAAAAAAAACCCCAGGCAAGATATTCAATTGCCAGCATGATTGAAGGCCAGGTATAAGGTAAGAACCACTGCAAACCATCCGTGTTGCCCGCAGCAAGGCTCTGCCTGACCACCGTGAGTGCCACATACCTGTTGATGCTGGTTTGCGCAGCAAAAATCACGGTGAATGCAAGCGAAATTCTGGCAAAGAGCTTTCTTTGGCTGGGAATGATTTAAAACGACCCAAAAGAACACCATCCACACAGCAGTGAATAAAACAAGGATATTTACCGCACTCAGGAATGGATCAAGTGGAGCGAAACCCGAACCCGACAGCATCATCGCAAGGATTATTCCCAGGTAGGCAAATCCCAGCATAACCAATACCAGGCCACTCCAAAAACCGATTCGATACCCTCGTTTTGATATCACGGTTTGCGACTACCTTGCTGGTTAAGGATCACTTTTCTGATGAGGTGTTTGTTTATCGGCCTTGAGACTGGTTCTAACAAGATCAGCCGATTAACAGTCGGGTATTAATTACACACTCAATCCACCTGGTAGCGGAAGCGTGGGATGGCAATTAGGAATAAGACGACCGTCATACCCGCCAGAACTGCCAGCGGTAGCCAGATATCTGCCAGGTGAGCTTCGTTGTAAGTCAGAGCAGTGAAACCGTCCATGGCCCAGGCAATCGGTGAAATGTGTCCTATCACCTGCATGAATTTTGGCGAGATATCCATGGGCCACCAGGCTCCCCCGATAGGCGCCAGGGTGAGGGTGAGCAGCAGCCCCAGCCCACTGGCTTGAGCAGGGGTTTTCAACCCCGGACCCACCGCAAAGGTAAGCGCGGTCACCGAGAGAGTGTACACAATCACCAGCAGCAATAATGCAAGCGGGTCCTTACCAAAATTCATCCCCAGCGCTGCGCCGACGATAAACACTACCAGGAACTGCACTAAACCCAGGCAAAATCGGGCCAGGATCTTCCCCAGCAGCAAGGTGCGGCGTGAGATCGGCATGACGGCCAGGCGCTGCAAAGTCCATTGCTGACGCTCAACGATCAAGGCCGACATGCCGCCAAAGAGGGTCATCAGCACGAACATCGTGCCCATGCCCGGTACAGATTGACCCAGCCCTTGTTGCAGGCTCTCACCCACCGATTGAGTCTGACCACTGTTCGAGAGGGAAAAATCTATGCTTACATTCTTCCCTTGTTCCATTTTAAGTGCTTGCTGGTAAAGATTACTCCTTATTTGTTGGGTTTGGTCAGACGCCACCGGCTGTCCCTGGATGGTTTGGATCACTGCTAACCCAACCTGAGAAGCTACCGCAGCCGTGTTGACCTGTGATAGGGCTGCCTGGACGGCTTCCTGTGCCGATTGGGGAGAACCAAAGCTGCTGGCACTGTGAAAAGTAAGTCTGATGGGTTGCTGCGTTTGGAGGCTGGTTTCAAAACCAGACGGGATAACTAGTAGAGCCAGGGAGGTGGAATTTGCCACCCGGTCTAGGGCTTCGCTTTCGCTCAGGCTGGTAGAATTTCCCATGGCGCAACTATCATTTACGTTATTATCCATGGGGCACAACGTCAGTCCCTGGTTTGCCTGCCTGATGGCAGCCAGAAATTCCGCTGAAGCCTGCGTGCCATCC
>Ga0210077_1000599_pt1 | contig 12553 bp, 12 predicted proteins | sample RushMan_CattailN_5_FD_185556 | JGI IMG/M metagenome (GOLD analysis project Ga0210077, IMG submission 185556) | Wetland microbial communities from San Francisco Bay, California, USA, that impact long-term carbon sequestration -... | ecosystem: Environmental > Aquatic > Marine > Wetlands ... | reverse complement strand
CTTTAAGGCGATGGGATTCAGGATCGCGCCACTCAAAGAATGAGATCCTATTTCCGCACCCTTTTCGATCAACGCCACTTCAAGGGTCATATTTTTTTCCTTGGCCAACTGCATCAGCCGAATGGCGCCTGCGAGACTTGCGGGGCCGCCTCCCACAAAAAGCACATCAAAATCGATTTTTTCACGTTCAATATCCATTGATTTAAAACCTCATGATCTAATAACGGTTAACAAGATACATAAAAAATTATTTTTACCATGACAAAAATTTTTTGTAAACCACATCTGGAGGGGAATCCGGCAGGTAAATTTTGCTTAGAAAATCCAGTTCTTACCTGAATTTTTACGATTGATCCAGGGCTTTCTCAACCCGATTTCGGCCGTTTTCTTTGGCACGGTACAAGGCCTGGTCGGCTATTGCAATCATTTCATCCACGGTCGTGTCACCACTGGAGGTCGCCAGACCCTGGCTGATGGTGAAAGGAATGCTTATCCCGTCAACATCTGCGCTTATTTTATTAATTCTGAGTCGAATTCTTTCGGCAACGATTAATGCATCAGCCTCATCTGCTCCCGGCAGGACAACAATAAATTCCTCTCCGCCGAATCTTCCCACTGAATCATATTCTCTGACGGAGGACTCAACCCGATGCATGCATTCCCGAAGCACGGCATCGCCTGCCAGGTGTCCGTAGGTATCATTTATTGTCTTAAAATGGTCAAGATCCAGCATTGAAATACTTATTTGCGTCGTCTCTCTTTTTACTCTGGAAAGTTCGGAGCCGATCTGTGATAAAATGGCCCGGCGATTCAGCACGCCGGTCAAAGGGTCTGTCCGTGATTGTATTTCCAGTTTTTTCTTGGCTTCCAACAATTCAGATTGCAACTGAACGATTCGTTCGCCGGCACGAACACGAACGCGAAGTTCATGCATATCAAAGGGTTTGGTAATATAGTCATCCGCACCGGCTTCCATGCCGGTGACAATGTTTTCCTTTGATTCTTTAGCGGTCAACAACGTTACATAGGTATATTGATCTTCGCTTTTGGAATTTTCACGAATCCTCCGGCAAATCTCAATGCCTTCGATACCCGGCATCATCCAATCCAGAATGAGCAGCCTGGGTGCATCCTCTTCTTGAAGCTTTTTCCAGGCATCGTTACCATCGGTGGTGGAAACGACGTCGTAACCCCACTTGGCCAACATGTTTTCCAGAATAAGACGGGACGTTACATCATCTTCGGCGATTAAAATTTTCATCATTTACTCCCGATTTCCGCCGCCTAATTTTTAAGCTATGTGTTTTGATCAATACCTCGGTTAAAAGGATTTTGATCCATTTAAAATGAGCAATAAGCGTGCCGGGTTTTATAAAGAAGGGTAATTATTTCTTTCAAGTAATTTGAGATGTTTGTCAAGCAGTTTCGCCGATTGGGATGGAAAAAATTTGATAAATATCAATGAGGATTGTCAAAATATTGACCTTGTCTAATATCAATTGGATGGGTCTTATTTAAAAAAGATGATCCATGGAGCGATCCGGCAGGCTAAAACACCTCAATCCCTCCGATGGTTCAAATAGAGTTCAATCGATTTTAGCAGTATCGCAGCCTGAAAAAGACTTCTATCTCATTAGATATATGAGGAAAAGAAAGTTTGCCTGCAAGGCGATGAAGAGTGAATTGGGTTAGTCTGACATCTTGGCCCTGATTGCATATGTGTAATTTTCAATAGGGCAAATACTTTTTGCTGGGGGTTGCCTTTTTTGCATTTTTGTAAGATCTACGATATATGAACTTTTAATGATAGTGCTTGAACCTGCCATGATGGCAAGGTGTCTGTAATCAACCACACCCCCCCTTTCCACGATTTCTGTTTCATCTAAAGTTGATATTGAAGTCATTCGTTTTCGACTCCGTTTGCCTATCTCTTTGGGGTTAGGATTGCGCAAATTTTTTCATATTGATCATCTATTTAATCTCAAAAATTCATGTGGTTCGGTATGTATCCAACACCAATAATTAGATTCTTAAATTGAAGTAACTTTATAATTTTTTTTAATAGAAGCGCCCTAAAGGTGATAGAAAACTACTAAAGTCCCTCTTTCATTCCATCAAAATTTTCTATTCCCAAAACAGACAGGATAGCTCATCCTTGACTATTTCCTCGATCCCCACTTAAAGTCTTTCTTTTCTATTCCATGCTTTGGAGTTAAGTTTTGAAAAACATTTTCCGATATCTTTAAAAGAAAAAACGACATGATGGCACATTAATTTATGGAGAAAAAGGTTATGAAACAATATGGTCATTTTTTGTTGGTTGTGGTTTTTACAATATCGATAGCCGGCTGCTATACTGCCCAGGGACGCCCGGACTATACTGCCTCCGGAGCCTTGGCCGGCGGGGCCACCGGCGCGATCATCGGCAGCGCTGCAGGGCGGCATCATGGATCCGGCGGGCTCGTCGGGGCGGCCGTGGGCGCAGTCGTTGGCGGCCTCATCGGACACAGTATGGACCAGGAACAGGAGGCACGGTTGAGGGCGCAAGCTCCGCAGACCTTGCAACGGGTCGAACAGGGTAAGCCGTTAACGGTGGATGATGTCAAATCGCTTGCAAAGGCCGGGATCAGCGACGATCTCATCATCAGCCAGATTCGTAACTCTCGGACGGTCTACCAACTTAGCACGGCAGACATCATCGATCTGAAGAAAGCAGGGATTAGTGATAAGGTCATTGAATTTATGATCAACACGCAGACTTTGATTCCGTCCACCGAAGTAGCGAACGTGTCAGGTGCTACGCCATCCCCACCACCACCGTTGTCCGAAACGTTCGTGGTAGCTCCGGGTCCGGACTATGTCTGGGTAGAAGGCGTGTGGGTATGGCTCGGAAGTCGCTGGGTGTGGCACCACGGTTACTGGCATCGGCCGAGACATCACAGGCATAGCAGGCGATAAATCGGCTGAGGAGATTAATATTAAATATAATTAAATAAATATCTTGTATTAATTTCAAGGTGTGAAGTTATTCTAAGTGCTTAAAATCTGATAAGATATTTTATTCTGAAATGAAAGTATAAATTTTGCATGAATTTTAGATTTCATAATTATGTTTCGATATGCCGTGGATTGGTATGGAACCGCAAAATTGAAGCGGCATTCTAATCGCTTTCCTTCAAATGAGATATAAATCAAAGGAAATATTAAGATGAAGTTTAAACAAGCAAAAATTAAGAAAAGGATATGGATAGTCTTCTGCATCATAACTCTCATGGCTTTTTATCTAACAGGATTTCAGTCATCCGAATCTTATGCTGCCACTGTAAAAGAGATTAATGTGAGCGTTGATGTTACCCTGAAAAATTTTTATAAAAATGTTAAAGGTGCCAAGGAGTATTTAAAAACAGCTAAAGGTGTCCTGGTGTTCCCCAGCGTTTATAAGGCTGGTTTTGGAATCGGTGGTGAATATGGCGAGGGGGCTTTAAGAATACGCGGCAAGACCGTTGAATATTACAGCACAGTTGCAGGTTCTTTAGGCTTTCAGTTCGGAGCACAGAAAAAAACGCTAATCCTGGTTTTTACCAAGAAAGATGCTCTTAAAGAATTCCGTGAGAGTAACGGCTGGAAAGCAGGGGTGGACGGATCTGTAGCTTTAGTAACGGTTGGTATCGGCGGTTCCATTGATACTACCAACATCAAAGATCCGATAGTAGCTTTTGCCTTCGATCAAAAAGGCTTGATGTACAACCTGACCATAGAGGGGTCCAAGTTTTCAAAAATACAAAAGTAGAAACTTAAAAATGAGAGAAAGGCTGTCGGTACTTGTTAAATTTCTGGAAGCTTTTCCGCAAAGTTACAGACACCTGCAATAGTTCAAAGCTCAATATCAATTCAGAAACATTGTATTTTCGGATATTACAAGGGCAAATCCTTTTTAGAGGGTTTGCCTTTTTTGCAATTTTATACGAAATGGGAGATATGTAACAGAATTTTGGATGCTTGGACTTGCGGTCTTAGCAAGTGATCAAAGTTTTTGACAAGCCTGATTTTTATGATGTAATTTATTGACAATTACATCATAATTTTCTATAATATTTTTCAAATAGATAGATCGAAAGGGTAAATCCGTTGAAAAGCGGAGACGCAAAGCCACGGATCTAAAGCTGAAAAGCTATGACAGCCGGGCTGCCGAAGCTAATTAATAGCCTTTGGGAACGTTTGCCCAAAGGTTTTTTTGTTTTGAGGCTCTTCCAATCTATCTGTATTCTTGTTGTTAAAATCTATATGGAAGGTCGTAGCAAAAAGAAGCAAATATTTGAAGAATTGTTTTTATAAAGTTCAACTTATTTTGCCGTGGGGGTTGAAAATGAACCGAATTTTAATAGCTCCGATGCCTGTTGCACTATTTGTAATACTGACTCTTGGAGCTGCATCATCTGTGGCCGCAAAATGAAACGTTGGATTCAATATAGGTATATGCGAGCGGGGGAAGAGCAGGAGATTTGTGATTTAGTCATTCGTGTTTTCAATGAATTTGTAGCTCACCAATACTCAAAACAGGATATACAGGAGTTTCTGAAGTATGTCGAACCGCAACGTCTATCCAAACGCTTTCATGGAGATAGCTTTGTTCTGGTGGCTGCGACCCAAGAAAAAATTGTTGGGATGATTGAGCTTGTGGGAAATAGTCACGTATCTCTCCTATTCGTAGAGAGAAATCTACAAAAAATTGGTATCGGAAAGGAATTGCTGAGAAAAAGTCTTGAAATCTGCAAGAGAAAAAATCCAGCGTTATCAGAAATCACCATAGATTCATCCCCCAACGCTATGGACATCTACAAAAAATTAGCGTTTTCCGTGATGGAAGCTGAAAAAGAAAAAAACAGTATCCGTTTCGTAGCAATGGAACCTAAATTTTCGAATAGTTTGGACACATTGTCAGCAGCATTGTAGTGTTGAAGCAAACTTGTTATCTGTTAAAATAGTGGTTAATTAAATCATATATCACAAAATGACCACAAAAAGGCTCTTTAAATATAGTTTTCACAAATCAAGGCGGGATAACAAGACTCTGCTTTTTCGTTTCAGTCCTTTGATCTCTGCTATGTATGGTCGGAATTTTGAGGTTTAAATTTTTTCAGATATCACTAAACCTGCTAAATTGTTTGCCAAATATTAGCAGGAAATCAAAACATGGATAAGGGTAAATAAACTGGACCAGTCACTAAAATTGCTAATAATTGATGATGACGAGCATGTTCTTGCTAATCTTTGCCATTTTCTTGCTGATAAAAAATACGATGTCACTTCGGCCTCTGATGGTTTGGAAGGACTGGAATTGCTTGAAAATGATCAACGACGATTTGACCTAATCATCACCGATATCATTATGCCGCAAATAAGTGGAATAAGTCTTATTTCAATAATTAAGAAAAAATTCCCCGGCATGCCCGTTATCGCCATAACGGGATGGGGGGAATTCCCCGAGGCGTTTGCTGTAGAATCCCAAGCGGACAAGGTGTTGTCAAAACCTTTTGAACTTTCTGAACTTGACAAAGCAATCAATGAACTAATTTTTTATAAAGGGAGAAAATCATAGCAATGTATTCATTAATACAAAAAAGAAAAACCATTTCAATATTGATTATTATAACTTTTATTGGTTTCAGTATTCTTTCACCTCCGGCCAATGCACTCATGATAAATACAGGTGAAATTTTTAAACAAAACCATCGAGATCTTTTACGTGAGCGGATAAATAAGCTTATCGAACGCTCTGAAATTCAAAAATATCTTGTAGCCTGGGGCGTAAGCCCAGAAGAGGCTAAAGCACGGATAGACAGCCTTTCCGACGAGGAAATTGAAAATATATCATCCAAAATGGATCAACTTCCGGCAGGAGGTGATGCGGTAGGTACATTAATTGGTGCCGCACTGTTCGTATTTATCATATTATTGATAACTGACATTCTTGGATTTACGCACGTCTTTTCTTTTGTTAAAAGTCACAAGTAATACCATCTCTTCTTTAATTTACATCGTAAAGGGTTCTGTTGCTCCACGAATCCGGATGCAGGGCCTGCAGCACTCGTTCTCTCAGGATTTTGACAAGCTCATTAAATAAGGCAGGAAAAAGCTTGCCTTAAAAAAAAGATAAATAAAATGAGCAATTGCCGACCCATAATCGTAATAATGCTCATTATTTGTCTTGTTCCTATGTTTGTTCTCTTAGGATGTAGCAAAATAAATCAAGAGAATTACGATAGATTGAAAGTAGGATTGGAATATGATGAAGTTCTAAAGATTCTCGGCAAACCGGAATATTGTGAATCTGTCTTAAAAATAAAAAATTGTACTTGGGAAAAATCCTCAAAAATTATAAATATAGTAATTATTGCTGACAAAGTGGTTCTTATATCCAACAGGGGATTTAAAAACATGTTTGGAACAGTCGAGAGCTAAAATATTTGCGATTTCGATTTGAAATCTTCAACCCAATAATTTTGATAACTGCAAGTGCGCCACGATCGCACTTTTAATATAATTTAAAGGTGTGCGTTACTGCACAAAAGATGAGGGAAGCCGCTCGGAGCCGGCTAACAGAAGCAGGCTTCAAACCACCCAAAGCTGATGCGGTCAAGCTCTCAGAAAGAAACCACATGATTTTTAAATAATGAAACTGATAGCTTTCTCTTATGCCCACATGATACCTGTAAAAACGATTTTACTTATTTTACTTATTATTACTGGCTGTGTGGCACCCTCTCCACAGAAGTCCATCATAATCCCCGAACCGAATGAAACCCCCGTTGCAATATTCAACCCTGATACAATGTCTGAAATTATTCAAGAAAAAATCATGAGATTTTCGGGCAAAAATCGATTTACATGCCGGTCAGAGCTTAATCTCGGCATATCTCTAATTCCTTCATTTTATTTACAAAGGAAATTTTCACCAGCATGGATGGGGAAAAATGGGGAGTTTCTTTTGGCTGATGACTTGCTCGAAGAAATTAAAAACTGCAAAAAACATGCTTTAAAACCCGAATACTATCACTTTAAAGCCATCGAGACCTTACTCAACACAGTTAGAGATAATCACCATATACCTCCTCTCATTTATCAAGATATAGCTGCAGACCTCGATATATTGTTAACCGATACGTTTTTTCTTTTTTCTTCCCATTTGCTTTTCGGTCTCGTGGATCCAGAGACCGTCCATATAAAGGGGGAATCGTTCAACCCGGATATTGATTTGGTCAGCGTTCTCAACAATGCCTTAAAAGATCACGCCATACTAAAAACACTGCAAAATCTTTCACCTCATCATCAGGAATATCTAAATCTTCAGTCGGCACTGAAAAAATATCGGGAACTGGCAGCTAAAAGCGAACCGTCCCGCATATCTGTCGGGAAGACGTTACGATACGGGGTTTCGCATGAACGGGTTCGCGCTTTAAGAAATCGGTTAATCTTCTTGGGAGATTTGAAAGCCACGGAGACCCAAAATCCAACTTTTTTTGACCATGACCTTGAAAAAGCTGTAAGACGATTTCAATTTCGTCATGGACTCACAGTGGACGGCATTGCCGGCGACCAAACTGTTGCGACTATTAACGTCTCTGTCCAGACAAGATTACGTCAGATTGAATTTAACATGGAGCGATGGCGTTGGTTACCCAGAGCCTTGGGCACTAAATACATCCTGGTAAATATAGCAAACTTCAAGTTGTCCGTGATTGAACACAATCATCCGATTATGGAAATGCGGGTGGTTGTAGGAAAGCGTTTTCGAAAAACGCCGGTATTTAGCGGAAAAATGCAGTTTCTCGTCATAAATCCCTATTGGAATGTTCCCACGAAATTGGCAGTGAGGGATCTTGCGCCAAAAGTCTGCTCTGACCCTGGTTACCTGGCAGCAAGAAATATAAAAGTATATAAAAACTGGGACCACGATTCACCTGAGATAGACCCGGCGTTCATCAACTGGTGCACTATGACACGGAAATCTTACTTTCCGTATAAACTGCAACAAACCTCTGGCCCATACAATCCATTGGGAAAAATAAAATTTATATTTCCCAATAAATATGCCGTTTACCTTCATGACACGCCGGATAAATCTTTATTTGACAAAACTCTGAGATACTTCAGCTCCGGATGCATCCGCGTGGAAAAGCCATATCATCTGGCTGAATATCTATTAAAATCAAATCCCCGTTGGACAAAAGAAGCCTTTTTGAATTTATTGGAAAGCTCAGCGCGTAAAAATATTTTTCTAAATGGACAAATCCCCGTCTATATAACTTATATTACCGCATGGGAGGACAGTAACGGCGTTGTTCATTTCCGTAACGATGTGTATAAACAGGACCGGATACTGTACAACGCCCTGAAAGGACGACCTTGTCAATTTTGGAAGCTAATAGTTGATGACGAGACTTCTTCTTCTGATGATCTTGCGATATTTTAGGGACATCTTCACAAATGAAATTTATTTCTCCTTATGAAACAATCTGGAAGGATATATTATATACCACAAAATTCACCTAAAGTTTATATCTTTTCAACTTGTGTGCCTCCAAGTGTGCCACGAGCGCGCTTTTTTAATATAATAGTGTGCGTAACTGTACAAAAGATGAGGGAAGGTCCCTCGGAGTCGGCTTGCAGGAGCAGGCTTCAAACCACCTTAAGCTGCATCGGTAAAGAGCCTTTGTGGTGAGCGTTAAGGAAAAGGCGCGGCAGAAGACCGTGTCAGGTAAGGATCAAGGAGATGAGCAACAGCGAACCATTGAGGAGGTGTCGAAAAATCTGGGATGGCGTCAAAACTGGAGTACTTGGAGATCTCCAGGACAAGCTCAGAGGGAGCCTGTTTATTGTCTGGGTGGCGTCCGGCATACAGATGGCATGAACTTGATCCAGGCTTTTGTATGGAACGTGGGAACCTGTCGGCCTGATGTTAAGGGAGAAGCTGTAGTGGAGGTCCCACGAAGGCGAGAGTACCAAAGCAGGTCACAGGGGCGGAACAACCCGTAGTAGTGTTGAAGTCTGTGTAATGCAGATGGAGCGAAGGGGTTGTGCTGTCTGGTTTTAGAAATACGGTCAACCAGAGGTGGGAGGAGCCTATTACTGAAACAAAGCCGTTTAGTATTTCCAAGCAGGTTGTTTGGGATGCCTATCATCGGGTAAAGATGAACCAAGGGGCAGCGGGAGTCGATGGGCAGTCGATTAAAGATTTTGAGGTTGATCTCAAGAACAATCTTTATAAGATCTGGAATCGGATGTCCTCGGGGAGTTATTTTCCGCCGCCGGTACGCACGGTAGATATTCCCAAAAACGATGGGGGATTCAGAAGGCTGGGTATACCAGCCGTTTCGGATCGCGTGGCCCAAATGGTGGTCAAGATGTATCTGGAACCCGATGTGCAGCCGATTTTTCACCCAGATTCCTATGGTTATATATCAGGGAAATCAGCACTGGATGCAGTTGGTGTCGTTCGCAAAAGGTGTTGGTGGTACAATTGGGTGATTGATTTAGACATACAGGGGTTCTTTGATAACATTGAGCATGAGCTGATGATGCATGCTGTCAATAAACATACGGATAGCAGATGGATATTGCTCTGCATCGAGAGGTGGCTGAAAGCTCCGGCACAGTTGGAGGGTGGCTGTCTGACCGAAAGAGAGAAGGGCACGCCACAAGGGGGCGTGATTAGCCCCATGCTGGCCAATATTTTTCTTCATCATGCATTTGATGAGTGGATGAGGGTAAATCATTCGAGTGTTCAATTTGCAAGATATGCGGATGATATTATTGTCCATTGTCGAACGAAAGCTCAGGCGCGGTTTATGCTGAAAGTTATTGAAAGGCGGCTGGCACGCTGCAAGCTGAAACTGCATCCGGAGAAGACAAAGATTGTTTATTGTAAAGATTCAAAACGTCTTGGGAGTTATGAGCATGAGAGTTTTGATTTTCTCGGCTATAGCTTCAGGCCGCGCTTGTGTAAGGGACCTAGTTGTTTTGTGGGCTTTACGCCAGCAGTAAGTAAATCAGCCATTAAAGCGATGAGTGCTACGATAAGAGGCTGGAAATTGCATTTATGGAGCTCGTCTTCACTGGAGGATATTGCCAAGCGAATCAACACTGTGATTAGGGGTTGGCTGAATTATTATGGCAGATATTATAGATCAGCATTGTATCCTATACTTCGTCAACTGCAACATGCCCTGGTTCGTTGGGCGATGCGGAAATATAAGAGACTGAGAGGTCATTGGCTTAAAGCGACCCATTGGTTAGGTCGCTTTGCCCGTCGAGAACCTAGACTGTTTGTGTCGTGGAAATTTGGTTATCGGCCGCCGGCTGGACAGTAGGAGCCGTATGACGGGAGACTGTCACGTACGGTTCTTGGAGAGCGTAGGGGTGTAATCCCCTTGCGCTACTTAACGATATCTCGTATTCAGCAATTTTTGTGCTTTTGGCAAGATAACTGGATTGAAGGTGATAGTATAACACGTTATTATCCAATTCCTACCAGCCCTTCCAATCGTCATAATTTTGACAACCAACTCTATTAAAACCGGATGCTGCTATTTCTAAAGAAATTATAGCTCAACAAGAAATTGATATTTTTTGTAATTTCTGAGAATTATAATTTCGCATTCTTTTGGTACTATCCTTGCATACCCAAGTTTTTTTTATTTCGGGAAAGACGAAATATTTTAGCAGACAGGCTTCAAAGAATAAAAGTTATATATGGAGCCGGTATATATTCCAGCAAGAACAACACAGCTGAATTATTATAAAGATGTTCCTCTTTATGTCCAGGGTAAAGCGCAAAAGCTTATTCTGTAAAAATCTTCGGGAACGACATTACATGGTATGCGGGTTGCAAAAGGCCTTCACCCTAAAAAGCTGTTTATAAAACAGACGGATAAAATAGCAAGTATTCAAGAAGTTCAAAAAGTTTTCAATCAACAGTTAAAAGAGAATATTCAGTCCAATAATCCTATAAAAATTAAAGTGACGGTAGTAAACATCGTTGAAGAAACATTAACAGAACCCAGAAGCGGGAGCCTGGAAGGTGTTTCTGATACGGTGAATGTACTGGTGGATGAATATACTCAAGATTCGGTAAAACCAAAATTAATGCGGACCTGCTTGCCGCTCCAAAAAAAATTAACGGATGAAGAATTTATCATAATGCAGAAGCATACCACGGCGGGTTTTAACATTTTAGGTAACTGCAAATATAAAAGCAGATAAATCAAGCTGGTGGCATTACAACATCATGAAAAGCTGGATGGAAGGGGTTATCCTAACAAGTCATGACAAATAACAGAAGTGTCTCAGATAATCGGTTTTATCGATTGTTATGAATCCCTCACCAGTGATGACAGACTTTATCGAAATTCATTGGGGCCTTTAAAAGCATTAATGCTGATTAAGAAAGATGTTGAAGCCGGTAAGTTCGACAAAAATATTTTCCAAAAGTTCGCATAGAGCCTGTTAAGAGTTTTAGCTCATTTTTTTCAACAGATACCATTTTACTTTCATTCACTATATGAAAGAACGATGAACAATGAGTAAAAAGCATAAATGCATTATGGAGTATTAAGGGATGAAAATATATAAATAAAAAGCATTATGATAACATTATTTTTAATTTATTTTGCAGCCATATTTTACTAATCTGGAGGAATCGTATGAGAATGAAACCCATTGCTATGATTGTTATCATCACTATGTTCGTGCTCATTCTTGCCGGGTGTTCCGGCAATAGTGGAGAGAGAGGCCCTGCGGGTGATACCGGCCCTGCGGGTGATACCGGCGCACCTGGCCCCACCATGCCTGTGATCCAGAGCCTTTCTGTGGATGGATCTCCTTCTGCACCGGGCGGGACCATAACAGCGACTGTCAGTGTCCAGAGCGCAGAAGGGCTCGCTCTTACTTATCAGTGGTCTGTCTCAGGAGCGGGGTGGAGCGTGGCGAGCGGAGGCAATACCGATACCGTAACAATTAGCGCACCCGGTAATTACGGTGAGAGCGGCACGGCCAGCGTAACGGTCACAGATGCAAACGCCAAAAGCGCGGTTGGCATGATCGCTCTTGCCACGGTGGGAAATACGGCACCAGTCATCCAGAGCATTTCGGTTTATCCTCCATTGATCCTCACATCGGCCAACCTGGTTGCGAGCGCCTTTGACCAAAATGGCGACACCCTCACCTATTCCTGGACCATTGGAGGCATCACGGACATCGCTACCGGCAGTAACACGACCTGGGCCTCACCCGGTATCCCCGGATACTACAATATCAGCCTGACCGTAAGCGATGGAACCACAAGCGTGAACGGCAACAGCTTCACGTACATGAGCATCGGAAGCCAAAGTCCATGGCCTCGATTCAGACGAGACATCCAGGGCAGTGGCCAGAGTTCAGTCATCGGTTCCGCGGCAGACGGCTCGGAAAATTGGGAATTTGGTTACGGAGACGAATTTGAGTCCTCTCCGGCCATTGGAGCGGACGGCACAGTCTATGTCGGCGATTTCGGCGG
>Ga0210077_1000598_pt1 | contig 12581 bp, 7 predicted proteins | sample RushMan_CattailN_5_FD_185556 | JGI IMG/M metagenome (GOLD analysis project Ga0210077, IMG submission 185556) | Wetland microbial communities from San Francisco Bay, California, USA, that impact long-term carbon sequestration -... | ecosystem: Environmental > Aquatic > Marine > Wetlands ... | reverse complement strand
TCGCCGGGCTCGCCGGCGAGCGTGACGCGGAAGAACATCGATTCGAGGCGCTCGGCCGCGATGCGCGCGTCGCCGCCGTTGTTGCCGGGGCCGGCGAGCACCAGCACGTCCTTGCCGCGGCCGCCCGCGATCCGCGCGGCGAGCTCGGCCGCCGCCTCGCCCGCCCGCTGCATCAGGGGAGCATCGCCCGCGGCCCGCTCGATGGCGCGGATCTCCGCGGTCGTATGGATCGGCGTCCCGGGGGCGGCGCGGTTCATGGGAGCTGGAGGGAGGGGCGCGCCCGGATTCCGGGCTCAGGCCTGCACGAGTGCGGCGACATGATCGGCCAGCGCGATCGAGGCTGTCAATCCGGGCGACTCGATGCCGAACAGGTTCACCAGCCCCGGCACGCCGTGCACGTCCGGCCCCTGGATCACGAAATCCGCGGCGGGCTCGCCGGGGCCCGTGATCTTGGGGCGGATGCCGGCGTAGCCGGGCGCCAGCGCCCCGTCCGGAAGACCCGGCCAGTAGCGCCTGATCGCGGAGTAGAAGCGCTCCGCGCGGGCCGGATCGACCCGGTAGTCGATCGCGTCGACCCACTCGACGTCGGGTCCGAAGCGCGCCTGCCCCGCGAGATCGAGCGTCAAGTGCACGCCGAGCCCGCCGGGCTCGGGCACGGGGTAGACCAGGCGCGAGAACGGCGAGCGGCGCGTGAGCGCGTAGTAGTTCCCCTTGGCGTACAGCTCGCGCGGCGCATGTTCAGGGGCGTAGCCATCGATCAGGCGCGCCACGCTCGGCGCCTTGATCCCGGCACTGTTGACGACGATGCGCGCGAGAATCGGATCGGCGCCTTGCACGCGCAATTCCGTTCCCTCTGCCCGGACGCAGCCTTTCTGAAGCCGGCTGCGCAGCGCGAGCATGGCACCGTGATCCTCCGCTTCGCCGAGGAAGGCGAGCATCAGCGCGTGGCTGTCGACGATGCCAGTCGAAGGCGAATGAAGCGCGGCGACGCAGCGCAGCTCGGGCTCCCAGCCGATCGCCTGCTCGAGTGTGACGAAATTCACGTCGGCGACGCCGTTGGCCCGCGCCCGCGCCCGGATTCCCTCGAGCTCGCCTCGCTGGCGCTCGTCGGAGGCGACGATCAGCTTGCCGCAGCGCCGGTGCGGTACGCCGCGCGCGGCGCAGTACTCGTACAGGCGCTGGCGGCCGGCGACGCAGGCCGTGGCTTTGAGGGAGCCCGCCGCGTAATAGATGCCGGCGTGAATGACCTCCGAATTGCGCGAGCTCGTATGGGTACCGATCGCGTCTTCCGCATCGAGGATCACGACTTCGCGCCCGGCGAGCGCCAGGGCGCGCGCCACCGCCAGGCCGACGACCCCGGCGCCGATTACCACCGCTTCGATCTTGTCCATGGCAGGGGCATGAAGGCGGGCGCCAATTTAGCACGATTGGAAGCGGCGCCCGTCGCCGCTTCCGGACGCCCAACACCGCCTGTAATAAGACGAAAACGGCACGTCCGGGGGGCAATGTGAAGGTGTTCCTCTGCTTATAATAGCGATCAGCCGTATACCATCCAGCACATGAACCCGACAGCGATCTTCTCGAAAACCGGCAAGGGCGTACAAGAGGCCACCGGCAAGACGAGCAATCTGTCGCGTGCCGACCGGGCGGTTCTGTCCGCGGTCGACGGCAAGACGAACGTCGGGGCGCTTTACAAGAAATTCGACAAGACCCCGGAACCGAAATTTCACCAGCTCCTCGAGCGGCTCGATCGCGAGGGCTACATCCGCGAGGCTTCGCCGGGAGTCGCCTCCCAGCCCGTGGCGCGGCCATCGGCGCCGCCCGCGGCGAAGCCGATGGACGCCGTGTCCGACCTCGATTTCACCGGCGTCTTCTCGCCCGTGCGGCCATCGCAGCCCTCGGTTCCGAAAGCGCCGCCATCGGTGCCCAAGGCGCCGCCCATCGACTTCGCCGCGCGGGCTCGCGCCGAGGCCGAAAAGCGGGAGCAGGCGGGAGCGTTCGACTACAAGGCCCGCCAGGCTGCCGAAGCGAAAGCCAAGGCGGAGGCCGAGGCGCGCGCCCGAGACGCGGCGTCGATGCCGGCGAAGGTCGAGGACGATTCCCGCATCCGTGCCGAGGCCGAGGAAAAGCTGAAGGCCGCGCAAGAGATGGCCTTGCGCGTCGCGGCCGAAGAGAAGGCGCAGGCGGACAAGGCAAGGGCGGAGGCCGAGGCAAAGGCGGAGCTCGAGGAAGCGGAGCGCAAGCGCAAGGAGGAGGAGGCGCGCAAGGCGCGCGAGGAGGCGGAGCGCAAGCGCAGGGAGGAGGAGGAGGCCCGCAAGCGCAAGGAAGAAGAGGAGCGCAAGCGCAAGGAGGAAGAGGAGCGCAAGCGGCGCGAGGAAGAAGAGGCGCGCCGGCGCCAGGAAGAGGAGGCGCGCAAGGCACGCGAGGAGGCGGAGCGCAAGCGCAAGGAGGAAGAGGAGCGCAAGCGGCGCGAGGAAGAGGAAGCGCGCCGGCGCAAGGAAGAGGAGGAGCGCAAGCGCCGGGAGGAGGAAGAGCGCAGGCGGCGCGAGGAAGAGGAGGCACGCCGGCGCAAGGAAGAGGAGGCGCGCAAGGCACGCGAGGAGGCGGAGCGCAAGCGCAAGGAGGAAGAAGAGCGCAAGCGGCGCGCGGAAGAGGAAGCGCGCCGGCGCAAGGAGGAAGAGGACCGCAGGCGACGTGAAGAGGAAGACGCCCGGCGCCGCAAGGAAGAGGAGGAGCGCAAGCGGCGCGAAGAAGAAGAGGAGCGGCGGCGCAGGCAGGAAGAGGAGGAAGCCGCGGCCGCTTCGGGAGGCGACTCGTTTGCCGATGACCTGCTTGCCGACCTCGATTCCTTCTCTCAGCGCGCCGCGAGCGAACGCAAGAGCCAGGAGGATTCGCAACGCGGGTCGCGTGAGGCGGCCGCGCGCAAGGCGAAGGAGCAAGCCGAGCACGAGGCACGCGCAAAGCGCGAGGAGCGCGACCGCAGGCGGCGGCCGGAAGAATCCGCGCCGCGCCCGAGGCAGGAGGCCGTTTCCGAGGGCCGCGCGAAGCGCCGGCTGGCGGCAATCGTCGCCGCCGACGTGGTCGGCTACAGCCGCCTGATGGGGATCGACGAGGAAGGCACGCTCGGGCGCTTCAAGCGCATGATGCGCGAGATCGTCCAGCCCAAGGTGGAGGAGCACAGCGGCAGGATCGTCAAGACTGCGGGCGACGGGTTGCTGATCGAATTTCCGAGCGTCGTCGACGCGGTGCGTTTCGCCGTGCAGGTGCAGACCTCGGTGGCGAACGAAGAGGCCGACGTCGCCCAGTCGCGCCAGATCGCGTTTCGCATGGGGGTCAACCTGGGCGACATCATCGGCGAGGACAACGACGTTTACGGCGACGGCGTCAACGTTGCCGCGCGGCTCGAGGCCCTGGCCGACAGGGGCGGAATCTGCATCGCCGGAGTGGTGTTCGACCAGATCCGGGACAAGGTCACGTACAGCATCGAGGCGCTCGGCGAGCAGAAGCTGAAGAACATCCCGCGGCCGGTACGCGCCTACAAGATCAAGGGCGATTGGGAGACCACCAGGCTTCGCCGTGCGGTCGACCCCGGGAGTCTGCCGCGTCCTTCCGGCAGAGGAGTCTCCGGGCCCGCTTCGGAAGACGACGACATCGTCGTGAGCGACGACGACCTCAATCTGGACGAGGTCAGGCTCGACGAGCAGATACTGACCAAGGAGTCGCGCAAGGCCGCGCGCAAGCGGGCCCGCGAGGAAAAGAAGCAGCTGAAGGCGAAGCAGAAGGCCGAGAAGGAGGCCGAGAAGCTGGCCAAGAAGCTGGCCGCGAAGCCGGTCAAGATCCGGCGGCCGCGCAAGTGGGGCAAGCCGGTGGCGGTCACGCTGGTGCTGGCGCTGGTGGTGGGGGCGGGCGTGGTGCAGTTCATGCCGGTCGACACCGCGCCGTTCGCGCAGGCCGCGAGCGCCGCGCTGGGGCGCAAGGTCGTCGTCGGCTCGGCGCACTATTCGCTGCTGGGCGGCCTCGATCTGGAGTTCGAGGGCGTAAGCATCGGCAAGATCCGGATCGCCAAGGTCCGTGCCTATCCGGAGCTGAGCACGGTGCTGGGCCAGCGCAAGGCGTTCAGGCGCCTGGAGCTGGTCGACGCGCTGGTGCCGCAGAACGAGCTCGCCGACGTTCTGCTCGGCGCACTGAAGCCGGTCGGATTCACGGTTTCCCGGGTGGAGGCAAAGCAGCTCACGCTTTCCGGTCCGGTCGAGCTGCCGCAGGTGGATGTCGCGGCCGACATCGGGATCGACGGCGCCATCGCGTCGGTGAAGGTGAGCGGAAAGGACAACTTGAGAATGACCCTGCGGCCCAAGGGCGGGCACGTGGAGCTCGACGGCACCGCGGGCGCCTTCTATCCGCCGTTCGCGCCCAACGTGACGCTCACGGATTTCTCGTTCAAAGGCAGCGCGACGCGGGACGGAATCACCCTCAGCCAGTGGGACGGAGCGGTGCTCGAAGGCACGCTCGCCGGGACCGCGCAGATCGTCTGGGGCCCCACCTGGAGCGTGAGCGGCAGCTTGAAAGCCAAGAACATCAACGCGGCGGTCTTCGCGCCGGCGCTGCTGTCCGAGGGCGTGGGGGCCGGCAGCGGGCGTTTCGAGATGCAGGGGAAAGTTCCGGGCAAGCTCGGCGATACCGCGAGGATCCAGGGCAGCTTCACGGTCGGCAGGGGCGTGCTCGGCAGCTTCGACCTGTCCCGCATCATCCGGACAAGCGGCGTTCATTTCGAGGGCCGGACCCAGTTCGCCTCGCTGGCAGGCAAGGTGGCCTACGACAGCGGCGCGACGGCGTTGCGCGACGTCAATCTGGCCGCCGGCGCCTTGAACGCCGACGCGGTCGCCAATATCGCGCCCAACGGCAGGCTTTCCGGGCGCATCGTGGCCGACATCAAGACGGCCGGCCACGTGCTTCGCTCCACGATCGTTCTCGGGGGGACCGTGAAGCAGCCGGAGGTCAAGAAGTAGCGGATGGCTACGATTCTCAAGCTCCGCGGCGCGCGCGCGCTGTCGGAGTTCCGACTGGCGAAGCTCCTGGGATCGTTGCAGCAAGTCCACGCCGGGGTGCGCCGGGTAAGCGCCGAGTTCTGGCATTTTGCCGAGGTGTCGGCGGAGCCCGATGCCGCGGCGCGCGCGCTGCTGGAGCGCCTGCTGCGCTACGGCGAGTCCGCGCCGCCCGACGCCGCGCAGGGCGACCTGTTCCTCGCCGTGCCCCGGCCGGGAACCATCTCGCCGTGGTCCTCCAAGGCGACCGATATCGCCCGCAACTGCGGCCTGACCGAGGTGCTGCGCCTGGAGCGCGGCGTCGCCTACCGGCTCGAGATCGACGGCGGGGCGGAGCGCGGCGCGCTGGCCGCGCTGATGCACGACCGTATGACCGAGACCGTGCTCGCATCGCTCGACGAGGCGGAGCGGCTGTTTCGGCACGTTGCGCCGCGGCCGCTCGAGCGCGTGCCGCGCGGCGCGCTGCGCGAGGCCAATCAGCGCATGGGCCTCGCGCTGTCGGAGGACGAGATCGACTACCTCGCGGCGGCCTTCGACGCGCTCGGGCGCGACCCGACCGACGCCGAGCTGACGATGTTCGCGCAGGCCAATTCCGAGCATTGCCGGCACAAGATCTTCAATGCCGACTGGATCATCGACGGCGAGAAGCAGGAGCGTTCGCTGTTTGCCATGATCCGGCACACGCATGCCGCGAACCCGCGCGGCACGATCGTCGCCTACGCCGACAACGCCGCGGTGATCGAAGGCCGCCAGGCCGACAGGTTCTATCCGAGGGCGAATGTCTACCGGGCAAGCCGGGAGCTCACTCATTTCGTCGCCAAATGCGAGACCCACAACCACCCGACGGCGATCTCGCCTTTCCCGGGCGCGGCGACCGGGGCCGGCGGCGAGATCCGCGACGAGGGCGCGACCGGCCGCGGCGCGCGGCCCAAGGCGGGGCTGGTCGGCTACTCGGTCTCCAGCCTGCGCATCCCCGGCGCGCTCGAGCCCTGGGAGAAGGACGACCCCGGCAAGCCCGGACGCATCGTGTCGGCGCTCGAGATCATGCTCGAGGGCCCGATCGGCGCGGCGTCCTTCAACAACGAGTTCGGCCGCCCGAACCTGGCGGGCTATTTCCGCAGCTTCGAGCTGAAGGCCGGCGGCGTCTGGCGCGGCTATCACAAGCCGATCATGCTCGCGGGCGGGATCGGCAACATCGCCGCGGCGCACACGGAAAAGTCGGCGTTGCCCGAGGGCACGCTGCTGATCCAGCTCGGCGGACCGGGCATGCTGATCGGAATGGGAGGCGGGGCGGCCTCCTCGATGGGCGCCGGCGCCAACACCGCCGATCTCGACTTCGACTCGGTGCAGCGCGGCAACGCCGAGATCGAGCGCCGCGCGCAGGAGGTGATCGACCGCTGCTGGCAGCTCGGCGGAAATAATCCGATCCTCTCGATCCACGACGTCGGCGCGGGCGGGCTGTCCAACGCGCTGCCGGAGATCGTGCACTCGGCGGGGCGCGGCGCGCGGCTCGATCTGCGCGCGGCGCCGTCGGAGGACTCCGGCATGTCGCCGCGCGAGATCTGGTGCAACGAGGCGCAGGAACGCTACGTGCTCGCGATCGCGCCGGCCTCGCTCGAGCGCTTTCGCGCGATCGCCGAGCGCGAGCGCTGCCCCTTCGCGGTGCTCGGCGCCGCGAGCGCCGACGGGCGGCTGCGGGTGGCCGACCCGCTGCTGAAAGCGGACGCGGTCGACGTCGAGCTGGAGGTCATCCTCGGCAAGCCGCCGAAGATGCTGCGCGAGGTTACGCGCGCGGCGCCGGCGCGCGAGCCTTTCGCGCTCGACGGGGTCGAGCTCGAGCAGGCGGCGCTGCGAGTGCTGCGCCACCCGTCGGTGGCGAGCAAGACCTTCCTCGTCTCGATCGGCGACAGAACCGTCGGCGGGCTGTGCTCGCGCGACCCCTTCGTCGGCCCCTGGCAGGTGCCGGTGGCCGACTGCGCGGTCACGCTGCTCGACTACGAGGGCTACGCGGGCGAGGCGTTCGCGATCGGCGAGCGCGCGCCGCTCGCGCTGATCGACGCGCCGGCCTCGGGCCGCATGGCCGTCGGCGAGGCGATCACCAACCTCGCCGCGGCGAGGATCGCCTCGCTCGGCAGCGTGAAGCTGTCGGCCAACTGGATGGCCGCCGCGGGCTATCCGGGCGAGGACGCGGCGCTGTACGACACGGTGCGCGCGGTCGCGCTGGAGCTCTGCCCCGCGCTCGGCGTCTCGATCCCGGTCGGAAAGGATTCGCTTTCGATGCGCACCGCCTGGGACGGCAAGGAGGTGGTGGCGCCGCTGTCGCTGGTGGTGTCGGCCTTCGCGCCGATGTCGGACGCGCGCGGCACGCTCACGCCGCAGCTGCGCACCGACGCGGGCGAGACCGAGCTGCTGCTCGTCGACCTCGGCAGGCGGCAGAACCGCCTCGGCGGCTCGATCCTGGCGCAGGTGCACGCGAGCCTGGGCGAGCGCTGCCCCGACCTGGACCAGCCGGGGCTGCTCGCCGGCCTGTTCTCGGCGGTGCAGCGCCTGGCGGGCGAGGGCTTGCTGCTTGCCTACCACGACCGCTCCGACGGCGGGCTGTTCGCGACCGTGTGCGAGATGGCCTTCGCCGGCCACTGCGGCGTGACGCTCAACCTGGACGAGATCTGCTACGACGAGAGGATGGGCGACGTCGACGGCCTCGAGCGCCGCCCCGAGCTGCTCGCGGGGCGCTTCAAGGACCGCCTGCTCGGCGCGCTGTTCGCCGAGGAGCTGGGCGCGGTGCTGCAGATCCGCGCCGCCGAGCGCGAACGCGTGATGGACGTGCTGCGCGCCGAAGGCGTGCACGAGTGCGCCTACCTGATCGGCTTCCCGAACGAGCGGGACGAGCTGCGCCTGACGCGCAACGCGAAGGCGGTGTTCGCGCGCAAGCGCGCCGAGCTGCAGCGCGTCTGGAGCGAGACGAGCTGGCGCATGCAGGCGCTGCGCGACAATCCCGAGTGCGCGCGGGAGGAGTTCGACGCGCTGCTCGACGCCGGGGACCCCGGCCTTTCGGTCGCGCCGAGCTTCGACGCGAAGCAGGTGTTCGTCGCCTCCGGGGCGCGGCCGCGCGTCGCGATCCTGCGCGAGCAGGGCGTCAACGGCCAGGTCGAGCTCGCCGCCGCCTTCGACCGCGCCGGCTTCGAGGCCATCGACGTCCACATGTCGGACATCCTCGCCGGACGCGTGTGCCTGGCGGACTTCAAGGGCGTCGCCGCCGGCGGCGGCTTCTCCTACGGCGACGTGCTCGGCGGCGGGCAGGGCTGGGCCAAGTCGATCCTGTTCCACTCGCGCGCGCGCGCCGAGTTCGAGGCCTTTTTCGCGCGCCCCGACAGCTTCGCGGTGGGCATCTGCAACGGCTGCCAGATGATGGCGGCGCTGAAGGAGCTGATCCCGGGCGCGGCGCACTGGCCCGCGTTCGTGCGCAACCGCTCGGAGCAGTTCGAGGCGCGCTTCGTGATGGTCGAGATCCTCGACAGCCCGTCGATCCTGTTCGAGGGCATGGCGGGCAGCCGCCTGCCGGTGGCGACCGCGCACGGGGAGGGGCGGGCGCGCTTCGAGACCGCCGCCGACCTCGAGCGCGCAATCGTCGCGATGCGCTATGTCGACAACCGCGGCAAGGCGACCGAACTCTACCCGGCCAACCCGAACGGCTCGCCGCGCGGCATCACCGGCTTCACCACCGCGGACGGGCGCTTCACGATCGTGATGCCGCATCCGGAGCGCGTGTTCCGCAGCGTGCAGATGTCGTGGGCGCCGGACGGCGCGCCGGAGGACTCGCCCTGGATGCGCATGTTCCGCAACGCGAGGCGCCGCATCGGATGAAGCTCGACGCGCCGCTCTATACAGAGCAAGAGCTCGACGCCCTCGAGCGCGAAAACCCGCGCGAGGCGCTGCGCATCGCGCGCGAGCAGGAGATCCTGAAGAGACAGCTGGCCGCGGAAATACCCGAGGGAAGCCGAATTCCCGGGATTGAGGAGATCAAGACCACTCTGCAAGAAGCGAGAAAGATCCTGCTCCGCGACGGCGGCGATCTCGAGTTCGTCGCCCTCGAGGGCGAGGCCGTGGTGGTGCGGCTGAAGGGCGCCTGCGCGGGCTGCCCGCGCGCGGCGCTCGACCTCAAGGGCGTGGTCGAGGCGCTCCTGCGGCGGCGCTTTCCCGCGATCCGCGAAGTGAGAAACGTATATTGAGGAACGTATACTAGGGCCGATGGCACACGATCACGCTCACGCCCACGCGCATGCCCCGCGCGCCCACGCTGATTCCCACCTTCACTCGCATTCGAATTTGCGCTCGCGGCTGGGCCTGGCGGTCGCGCTGACGCTCGCCTACGCGGTGGTCGAGGCCGCGGGGGGCTGGTGGGGCGGCTCGCTCGCGCTGCTCGCCGACGCGGGCCATATGGCCACCGACGGCGCGGCGCTCGGGCTCGCCGCGCTGGCGGCCTGGGCCGCGCGGCAACCGGCCTCGGCGAAGCATTCGTTCGGGCTCGGCCGCGCCGAGATGTTCGCCGCGCTCGCCAACAGCCTGGTCATGCTGGCGGTGGTCGCGCTGCTCGCCTACGAGGCGATGGAGCGGCTTTCGCATCCGGAGCCGGTGCGCGGTGCCGCGGTGAGCATCGTCGCGGCGGCCGGGCTCGCGGTCAACCTGCTCGTCGCGCGCCTGCTCTCGGGCGGCGCGCACAACATGAACACGCGCGGCGCGCTGCTGCACGTGCTGGGCGACGTGCTCGGTTCGGTCGCGGCGCTGATCTCGGGCCTTGTGATCGTGACGACCGGCTGGACGCCGATCGATCCGCTGCTTTCGATGTTCATCGCCGTGCTGCTGGTGGTGTCGAGCCTGCGCCTGCTGCGCGAGGCGGTGCACGCGCTGATGGAGGGCGTGCCCCCGGAGCTGTCGCTGCCCGAGGTGGGCAAGGCCCTGGCGGCGGTGCCCGGCGTGGCGTCGGTTCACGACCTGCACATCTGGATGCTCTCGGGGGAGCGCGTCTCGCTCTCGGCGCACGTGGTGGTGGAAGACATGTCGCGCTGGGAGGACACGCTGCGCGCGCTGCAGCACGTCGCCTCGGAGAGCTTTCGCATCGAGCACGTCACGCTGCAGCCCGAGCCGCGCAGCCGCGTGCTGCGCCGGATCGACGCGCCCTGCTGAGCGCGCGCGGCGCGCTCGCGCTATCTCCACATTCCGCGCAGCGCGAGCACGCTGCCGCGCAGCGCTTCGGGCGTCGCGCTGCGGGGTTCGCTCGCCTGCCCGACGGCGAGCCGGACGCGCGGAAAGAGATGGGTGGCGTGCCTCAGCTTGTCGCGATTGCGCGCGAACAGGCTGCGCCACAGTCCGGAAAGCGCCATCGGCACGACCGGTACGGGCGTGCGATCGAGGATGCGGCGGATGCCGCCCTTGAATTCGCTCATCTCGCCGTCCGCGGTCAGCTTGCCCTCCGGAAACAGCCCCACCAGCTCCCCCTCCGAGAGGGCGCGGGCGATCGAGTCATAGGCCCGATCGAGCGCCGCGGGATCCTCCTTCGCCGGAGCGATCGGAATCGCCTTCACGGTGCGAAAGAAGAAGCTCAGCAGCGGAATCGCGAAGATGCGGTGGTCCATGACCCAGCGGATCGGCCGCCGGCACGCCGCCGACACGACCAGCGCGTCGACGTAGGAGACGTGGTTGCAGACGAGCACGGCGGGCCCGGTTTCCGGGATGTTCTCGAGGCCGCGCTTTTCCAGCCGGTAGACGGAGTGGATCAGCATCCACGCCATGAAGCGCATCAGGAACTCGGGGATGAGGGTGTAGATGTAGACCGCCACGAAGGCGTTGAGGATCGCCGCAGCGAGCAGGATCGTCTTTACCGACCAGCCGAGCTCCAGCATGCCGACCGCGGCGAGCGCGCCGAGCACCATGAACAGCGCGTTGAGGATGTTGTTGCCGGCGACGACGCGGGAGAGGTGGGCCGGCTCGGTACGCGTCTGCACCATCGCGTACAAGGGCACGATGTAGAAGCCGCCGAAAATTCCCGTCAGCAGCAGATCGGCGATCACGCGCAGGTGGGCGAGGTCGCCGAGCACGGCCCAGGACGAACCGAGGGCGCCGGCAGGCAGGGCGTCGGAGGCGAAATAGAAGTCGATTCCGAACAGGGTCAGTCCGATCGAGCCGAAAGGCACCAGCCCGATCTCCACCTTGTGTCCCGAGAGCCGCTCGCAAAAAAGGGATCCCAGGCCGATGCCGATCGAGAAAGTGGCGAGCAGCACGGTCACGCTGGTTTCGCCTCCCTGCAGGACGTTCTTGGCGTAGGCCGGAAACTGGGACAGGAACAGCGCGCCGTAGAGCCAGAACCAGGAAATTCCGAGGATCGACAGGAACACCGCGCGGTTGCCGCGGATGAAGCGGAAATTGCGCCAGGTTTCGCGCAGTGGATTCCAGTCGATACGCAGGCCGGGAGCGGCCGCGGGCGCGGCCGGAATGAAGCAGCTTGCGGCGAGGCCCAGCACCGCCACGGTCAGGCCGCCCGCCGCGGCGGCGGCGGGCCCGTAGCCCGGCAGCGCCGCAAGGGTGCCGCCCGCGATCGTGCCGGCGAGGATCGCCACGAAGGTGCCGGACTCGATCAGCGCGTTGCCGCCGATCAGCTCGGTCTCCGACAGGCTCTGCGGCAGGATCGCGTATTTCACCGGGCCGAAGAAGGACGAGTGCACGCCCATCAGGAACAGCGCGCCAAACAGCGCCCCGAGGCTGCCGGAAACGAAGCCCCAGCCCGCGAGCGCCATGATTCCGATCTCGAAGGTCTTGATGGCGCGGATCATGATCGCCTTGTCGGTCCGGTCGGCGACCTGCCCCGCGGTGGCGGAAAAGAGGAAGAAGGGCAGGATGAACACCGCGGCGGCGAGATTCACCAGGATGCCGCTCGAGAGCGAGTGAAAGGGCGAGCTCTGGCCCGCGTAGCGGGCCGCCTGGTAGGTGACCAGGATCACCATCGCGTTCTTCAGCACGTTGTCGTTGAATGCGCCCAGGAACTGGGTCAGAAAGAAAGGCGCGAACCGGCGCTGGCCGAGCAGCCTGAACTGGCTTTCGTCGCTCACTTGAGCTCCTCCTCTATGTAATCGCGCACGCCGTCGAGCGCGCCGAGCACCGCCTCGGGGTTGGGGCGCAGGAAAACCTCCTTGCCGCGTTTCTCGGCGAGCAGGACGCGGGCCGAGCGCAGCACGTTGAGGTGGTGGGCCGCGGCCGTGCGCGACAGGGGCACGCGGTCCACGATGTCCTTGATCGTAAGTTCCTCGTCCGCTTCGAACATGAGCAGCATCCTCTGGCGGTGCTCGTCCCCGAGCGCGGTAAAGACCTTCGCCATGCCCTGCCAGCGCCTCGGGAGCGCCTTGCCGTAGGCCTTCGACATATCTAAAAGACTAATTATATAGATATGTATTGTCAAGCCCCGCGCGCCCCGCGAGGCGGGGCGCGGCGGGGAGGGGGGCTCAGGCCGCCTGCGCGACCGAGGGCAGGCCGGCGAGCGCCATCGCG
>Ga0210077_1000596_pt1 | contig 12608 bp, 10 predicted proteins | sample RushMan_CattailN_5_FD_185556 | JGI IMG/M metagenome (GOLD analysis project Ga0210077, IMG submission 185556) | Wetland microbial communities from San Francisco Bay, California, USA, that impact long-term carbon sequestration -... | ecosystem: Environmental > Aquatic > Marine > Wetlands ... | reverse complement strand
AGAGCGACGAACACCGCCACATACGTGCTCACCGGCACGATGTGTTCGTGAATTTCGTGCACCGCGTGCGCAGAATGGCCAGTTGGATCGGACATCAGCTTCTCCCGTTTAGTGCGGATACCTTCCGCCGGCTAGGTACAGCAGCGGGAAGAGGAAAATCCAGATGATATCTACGAAGTGCCAGTACAGCCCGCTGATCTCCAGCGGCGCGAAATATTGGGACGTGAATTTTCCTCGTGCGGCCATGCCCGTCAGCACCGCCAGCACGCCGATTCCCACAATCATGTGCAGCGCGTGCAGGCCCGTCATGAAGAAGTAAAAGCACATGAACATCTGCACTTGCGGCGCGTTCGCTCCCCATCCCGCCTGGTTTGCAAAGCCGAATCCCGGAATCGTATGGTCCAGAAAGTCTTGGTACCACTCAAAGCGGAATTTGAGAAACAGGAACAGCGCGCCCAGGATCATCGTCAGCACCAGCCAGAAGATGATCGTCCCCTTCTTCTTGCCGGTTTGCGCCGAGCGAATCGCCAGCGCCATGGACAAGCTGCTGCAAATCAGCACGGCGGTGTTGGTGGCGCCGAATTTCCAGTTCAGCAGATGACTGCCGATATCGAACGCCACCGGGTGCAGCGAGCGGTAGACGGTATAGGCCGCGAAGAGGCCGCCGAAGAACAGGATTTCGGTGGCCAGGAAGACCCACATTCCCAGCCGGCCGGCGTCCCGCTGCTGTTCGAGATCCTCGAATTGATGCGCAAACCCGGTGGGATTCGCGTCGTGCGCGATGGCTGCGTCAGGCACGGACCACCTCGGGTTCAGGTGCAGTTTCGTAGTCGTAAGCGTCTTCTGTCACGATCGGGGTCTTCAAAAAGTTTTCCGTAAGGGGCGGCGACTGCGTCGTCCATTCCAGACCCTTGGCACCCCAAGGATTCGGTCCCGCGATCTGGCCATGGCGCAGCGACCAGCCGAGATAGATCAGCGGGATGATATAGCCCACCGCCAGCACGGAAGCGCCCGCCGAAGAGAGCACGTTGAGCGCTTGAAACTCCGCCGGGTACATGGCGTAGCGGCGCGGCATGCCCAAGTAGCCAAGAACGAATTGCGGGAAGAACGTGAGATTGAAGCCGATGAAAATCACCAGTGCCGCAAAGCGCGCCCAGAGGTCCGGGTAGAGGCGGCCGGTAATCTTCGGCCACCAGAAGTGAAGGCCGCCCATCAGCGCCATCACCGCGCCGCCCACCATGATGTAGTGGAAGTGCGCGACGACGAAGTAGGTGCCGTTGAGGTGAACGTCCGTCGCCAGCGCGGCCAGGAACAGGCCCGTGAGCCCGCCGATGGTGAACAGCCCGATGAAGCCGAGGGCGTAAAGCATCGGCGCTTCATAAGAGATGGAACCTTTGTAGAGCGTCGCCGTCCAGTTGAAAACTTTCACAGCCGACGGAATGGCGACCAGGAAGCTGAGGACGGAAAAGACCAGGCCCGCGTACACCGACTCGCCGGCAACGAACATGTGGTGGCCCCACACCAGGAAGCTGATCACCGCGATGGCCAAGCTCGAAAACGCAATGAAGCTGTATCCGAAGATGCGCTTCCGTGAGAAGGCGGTAATCAGTTCACTGATCACACCCATGCTGGGAAGAATCATGATGTACACGGCCGGATGCGAGTAGAACCAGAACATATGCTGGAAAAGCAGCGGATCGCCGCCCAGCGCTGGATCGAAGATGCCCACGTGAAGGAGCCGCTCCAGCATCAGCAGAAACATCGTGACCGCGATCACCGGGGTGGCCAGCACGAAGATCAGGCTGGTGGCGTACATAGCCCAGATGAAGAGGGGCAGCCGGAACCAGGTGAGTCCAGGGGCACGCATCTTGTGGATGGTCACCACGAAATTCATGCCTGTAAGAATCGACGAGAAGCCGCCGATGAAGACCGCCATGGCCGCTAAGAAGACGTCCGTGTGGGACGACAGGCTGCTGTAGGGCGTGTAGAAGGTCCAGCCCGTATCCACGCCGCCGGTGGCCACCACGTAAAGCATCAGGCAGCAGCCTGTGACGAACACATACCAGCTGAGCAGGTTCAGCTTGGGGAACGCGACGTCGCGCGCTCCAATCATCAAGGGAATCAGGAAATTCCCAAGCGTCGCGGGGATCGACGGAACCAGGAAGAAGAACACCATCACGATCCCGTGAGTGGAGAAGAGCTTGTTGTAAGTTTCCGGCTCGACGAGCGCACCCTGCGGCTCGATTAGGTTCAAGCGCATCATGGTGGCCGCGATGCCGCCTACCAGGAACATCACCGTGATCGTTCCGAGGTAGAGCAGCCCGATGCGCTTGTGATCGAGCGTCAGCAGCCACGACTTGATGCCGTAGCGAGCATTCAAATAATTCACCTGGGGTTCGGACGAAGCGCCCGGAGCCTGGTCAATTGTGGCCGTCGTACTCATTGCCCTTTCGTCCTTTCTTGCGCGCCCAGCGACTTCACGTAGGCGATCAACTGCATCACCTGATCTTCGTTCACCTGCCCGGTGAAGGTCGGCATGATCTGTGGATAACCCGCGACGTGGATGGTGCTGGGCGTCAAAATCGCTTGGCGCAGGAACGAATCATCCACCACGCGCGTGCTGCCGTCGGCCATTCTTTCCGGCTTGCTGTAAATTCCCGCGAGCGAGGGCCCGGTGGTGGAGGCCGTCCCGGTGTGGCAGGAATCGCAGCCAAGCTTCTTGAACAGGCTCGCCCCCTGCTGCGCTAGGGATTCAGACTGCTCGCCGGCCGCGAGCCACGCCTCGTAGTCGTTGCGGCTCATCACGTAGACCCAGCCGATCATTTCGGAGTGGTTCGTGCCGCAATACTGCGAGCAGAACAGGTGATAAGTGCCCGTCTTATCGGCCTGGAACCACACCGAGGTGTAGCGGCCGGGCAGCACGTCCTTCTTCACGCGAAATGCCGGGATGTAGAAGCCGTGGATTACGTCCTGCGAGGTCATGGTCAGCTTGACGGGCTCGCCCACGGGCACGTGCAGTGCGTCGATTTCGCGCGGCCCCTCGGGATGTTGGATTTGCCACATCCACTGCTTGCCGATCACAAACATCTCCCGGGCCTTGGCCGGAGGGCGCGTGTTGCGCACGTAGAGGGCCGACGACCAGACGAAGATCACCACGCAGATGAGCGAAGGGATGATCGTCCAGCTCAGCTCCAGGAACATCGAGGTGTGCGTTTCCGGCGTGAACTCCCTCCCAGGGCGGCGCCGGTACTTGACCATGAAGTAGAAAATGATGGAAAAGATCAGGACCGAGAAGAAGACCGTGATGCCGGTCAGGAAGTAATACAGATGGTCGACGCTCTCCGCGATCGAGGACGCCGTGGGCGGCGTAAGTGGAATCATGGCCCAGGCGGCAGCCGTGCTGTGTAAGGCGAATTGAGTGAGACCCATCATCACCGTTCCGTCACAATCCTTTGCAGGCGCGCCAGTTTGGCGACGCCAGTTTCAGACCTTCGTCTGCGGCAGCGCGTAGTGCTCGCCGCGGAAAAGGAAAATCAAGATGATACCGCCGACCAAAACCGTCAGCCCGCCCCCAATTTGCAGCACCCGGTTGATCAAAAGTCCGTATTTCCCGGTGTGCGGGTCGTAGTGATAGCAGTACAGCAGCACGTGATCGGCCGGCGAACCGATCTTTCCCTGCGAAGCCTGATCCAGCGCCAGCATCAAATCGCGCTCGCGATATTGCACGCCGTAGAAGTAGCTTGAAAGCTTTCCTTGCGGCGTCAGCACCATGATTCCGGCGGCGTGCGCGAACTGCTTCGATTCCGGGTCGTAGGCGTAATGAAAACCGACGGCATCGGCAAGCTGCTTGATCTGCGACTGCTCGCCGACCAGGAAATTCCAGCCCGCCGCGGCGCCGGGGCGTCCATACATGCCCGTGTACATGGCCTGCTTGCTGGCCGCCAGCACGGGCGTGTCGCCGGGATCGATGCTCACCGTCACCACGTTGAAATCCTTGCCGATCGTCGGCTTGATGTTCTCCAGCGCGCGATCGAGGCCGTTGAGCACCTGAGTGCAAAGCATCGGGCAAGTGTAATAGTTGAGCGTCAAAATCACCGGCTTGCTGCCGAAGTATTGCCCCAACTGCACCGTCTGGCCATGCTCGTCGCGGAACGTGAGGTTGAGCGGAATCGTATGGTTCAGCTCCTCGTCGAATCGCACCTGCTTGAGCAGGTCCGGGTGCTCGCCGACGCTTTCCGAGGTCATGAACTGCGCCCGGGAAACAGACGGGACCGCGAGCGCGGCCGCCAAGGCCGCTCCCAGCAGGATCAACCGTACCACTCGCGATTGTGACCGGATGCTCACGTTCGATTTACTCGATTCCTCGTTTCACCTTTCGAAACTACTTCTCTGCAGCGGCCATCTGCGCTTTGTAACTCGCCGGATTCGCCAAATACGCGCAAGGCCCCTGAACTTCAACGCCGCCGGCGACTGTCGGAGGCCGCGGATCCGGCGCAGCCGCTCCCGTGGGAGCCTCGCTGGCAGGACGCGTCGGCAGCCCCTTCGCCAGAACCAGGTCCATGGCCCGGCCGATCGGGATGCGAACGATTCCCGCCTGGCGATCGACCCAGCCGTAGGTATTCACGTTGCGCTCCTGCTGTTCGCAGAAGTCCACCAAGTCCTGGTGCGGCGTGGCCTGCAACATCGGGCCCGGCGGAAGCTGGCGCTGGTTCGGACTGACGACCGCCGCAGGCGCCGCAGGCGGTCCCAATGGTGCGATACGCGAGAAGTAGTTGAACGCCCAAGCCATGCCGAAGAGCGTGATCACAATCACGACGGCCAGCCAGAAGCCGAACTGGAGCAGCACGGATATGCTCGCGTCGCGCTTCTCGTAACCGGCGCTCGCGTCGGGAGCTTCTTCGCTGTGATTGTGCTTAGTCTCCATGCTCGGGCTCCAACACTCCTTCAAACCTCGGGTCGTGCAGCGGCAAGAGCGGCAGCTTTTTCAGCTGGCCCATGAACGTACCGAGCCACAGTCCGCCAATCCCGACGATGGCAAAAATGTCCAGCCAGTGAACCGCGGGATGCGCTTTTTCCCATGCCGGAACGACCACCCAGTAAATATCCACCAGAGTGAGGCAAACGATCAGCAGCGCCACGGCCGACAGCCGGCGCGGCTGGCGCTTCACTTTTCTTTGCAGCAAGAAGAAGAACGGCACGAAAAAGTGCAATATGACCAGCACTACGGCGATCGGCGCCCACGATCCGAAGGCGCGCTGCGTATACCACGGAATTTCGTCCTTCAGGTTGCCGGCCCAGACGATCAGCAACTGGTCGAACGAGAGATAGGCCCACAACATCAGGAACGTCAGCATCAGGTTGCCGAGATCGTTGAAGCGCAGCGGATCGACGACGTCCTTGATCGGTTCCCGATTCGACAGCATGCGCAGGACGAACACCGAGAACGACATCGCCGCCAGAACTTCGATCACGATCCAAAGCATCCCGTAGATGGTGGAGAACCAGTGCGGCTCAAGAGACATCACCCAATCGACCGCCGCTCCGGTGACGACAAAACCCCACAGGATTACGCCGGGCGCGCTCAAGCCCGTCATCTTGCTCTTGTACTTCGCGTCGCCGCTCTGGTCCTGCGCGCGCGACCATTTGTTCAGCATTGTGACGAGGAAGAGCAAAACCACGAAATAGATGATGGCGCGAAAGATGAACCCGTGCGTGGTCAGCCACCACTGCTTCTGCTGCAGGATCGGATCGGCCGCTACGGCCGCCGGGCGCGACCATTTGTACAGCTCGGAAATTCCGAAGAAGATGGGAATAAACAGGACCGCCATCACCCACAGCGAACGCGTGCTGGCCTCCAGGATGCGGCGCAGCGGATATCCCCAGCGCCCGCCGGTCAGATGGTGCAGCATCAGGATGGCCATCGATCCGGACGGAATGCAGAACCAATAGAGGTACGCGAACAGATAGGAGTGGAACAGGCTCTGCCAGCCGGCAAAGCCGGAGTGTTCGCCGCCAAGCACTCCGAAGATGACGAATAGAACGCTCCCGATCAGACCCCAAATATAGCCCTGATTGCGGACGCGGTCGAAGTTCCGGGTTGTATCTGACGAAGTCATTGCGCTTGCCCTGGCGTCTGCCCTGCTGCTTCCTGCATAAGTTTCTGGCGCTCCGGTTCCGGCACGTCCTGCAGCGTGGCGTTGCGGCTCAACTGCAGCACGCGAATGTACGCGGCGATCCGCCAGCGGTCCGCCGGACTCACGCGCGCCGAGTAGCTATACATCGCGCCGATGCCATTGGTCATGACCTGGAAAAAATGCCCCACGGGCGCCGAACGCAGCCGCGGGAGCATGTACGAAGGCGGCTGCGGAAATCCGCGCCGCACGATCATGCCGCGCCCGGTCCCCGAATAATCGTGGCACGGCGAGCAATAAATGTTGTAGCGCTCGCGGCCGCGCTCCAGATCGGCGCGCGTAATGGGAAACGGGAAGCGGTTTGAAACCACGCCGTTTTCCGTGCCCGCATACATCAGCTCGTCCAAGCGCAGCTCGCCGCGAGCCACCGTGCCCGGCACCTGCGGCCGGTCCGACCGCCCGTCCGCGAAAAACTTCGTCGGCCAATCCGGCAGGTACTTCGGCTGGATGTGCATGTCCAAACGGCAGCCGGAAAGCAACAGGGTCACACCGGCTAGGAAAATCGCCGTCTGCCAGCGACGCGACGCGATCCGCGCCGCCCCGGCGGGCCGTCCGCTGCCGGAATACGATTCAGTCCTCAATTTCAAACACCCCATGCGGATTCAAGCCTTCCAAAAACTGCTTGGTTCCTGCCGGATCGAAATTCTTGTCGCGGGACTTGATGCACAAAAAGAACTTGTCCGTGGTGGAAAGCGCGAAGCGCTCCACGTTGAAAACCGGATGGTAGGGCGTGGGCAGGCCGTTGAGCGCCAGCATGCCGACCACCGTGGCGAGCGCGCCGCCCAGAATGGTCAGCTCGAAGGTGATCGGAATCCACGCCGGCCAGCTGTTGTACGGCTTGCCGCCGATATTCAGCGGGAAGCTGATGACGTTGGCGTACCAACACATGAAAAATCCCGTGCAGCCTCCCAGCACGCCGCCGATGAAGGTCAGGAACGGCAGCGCCGTCCAATCGAAGCCAATCGCTTCGGCCAAGCCTTCCACCGGGATGGGGGTGAAGGCGTCGATACGCCGGTAGCCCGCCGCCCGGGTGCGGTGTGCGGCGGCCAGAACTTCTTCCGCCGATTCGAACTCAGCCAGCAGCCCGTACATGGTCTTGCGACTCATGATTCCAACATCGCTCCAGAAAAAGCGTTTTTTAGAACTAAAACTCGCCTGACACTGCTTACATCCCTCAGACTTTGATCGCCGGATTCGGGTTGCGCACCCGCGCCAGATAGCTGGTGCGCGGCCGCGTGTTCAAATCCGCCAGCAGAACGTAGTCGCGCTGCTGCGCCTTCAGCTTGGAAACCCGGCTGTTCTTGTCGTTGATGTTGCCGAAGACGATCGCCTCCGCCGGGCAAACCTGCTGGCACGCCGTGACGATCTCGCCGTCGCGCACCGTGCGGTTTTCCCGCGTGGCGCGAATCTTCGCTTCCTGAATTCGCTGCACGCAATAGGTGCACTTCTCCATTACGCCGCGGCTGCGGACGGTGACGTCCGGGTTGCGCACGCCGTAAAGGCTCTTGGTGGTCCAATCCGAATACAGAAAGAAGTTGAACCGGCGAACCTTCCACGGGCAGTTGTTCGAGCAGTAGCGCGTGCCCACGCAGCGGTTGTAGGTCATGTCGTTCAGGCCTTCCGGCGTGTGCGTGGTGGCGCCCACCGGGCAAACGTACTCGCACGGCGCGTTTTCGCACTGCATGCAGGGCAGCGGCTCGAAGAACGTTTCCGGATTCTCCAGGCCGCCGCGGAAATAGGTGTCGATGCGGATCCAGTGCATCACGCGGCCGCGCATGGTCTGGTCCTTGCCGACCACGGCGATGTTGTTTTCCGACTGGCAGGCGATCACGCACGCGTTGCAGCCCACGCAGCGGTTCAAATCGATCGACATCGCCCAGGCGTACCCGTCGTACGAATAATTCGGGTAGAGCGAGATGTCTTTGGTTTCCGTGGTGTCGTCGTGCTTGGCGAACGCCGGATCCTTGCGGAACTCATCGAGCGTGGCGATCTGCACCAGGTCACGCTGCTCGAGGGCAGCCACGCTTTCCTGCTCCGCCGGATGCCCCTCGAGATCAATCGTGTACTGGTGCTGCACGCACGCCAGCGGATATTTCTTGCCGGTCTTGCTGATCTTCAAACCGTTCGCAAAATGAGGGGCGGAAGACGTGCGCAACAGATAGGCGTTGAAGCCCGTGCCGGTGCCCACCGCCCCGGTCCGCAGCCGGCCGTAGCCGAGATGCGCGGTAATGGAATTGTCCGCGTGGCCGAAGGTGATAAATACCGGCGCGCTCACCTTGCGGCCGTTCAGTTCCAGCTCCACGTAATCTTCGGATTTAATGCCCAACTTCTGCGCCGTCGCGGGGCTCACCATTGCGGCGTTGTCCCACGTAAGCCGCGTCACCGGCTTGGGAAGCTCCTGCAGCCAGGAGTTGTTGTTGTTCAGACCGTCGCCGATCGAGGGATCGGGGCGGAAGACGACTTCGAGAGCACTGGCATCGGTCACGGGCGTGGCCGGCTGCTTCAGGAAGTCGCTTTGCATTTGCGCGGCAACCGGCGCAAACGCCGTCCCGGCAATGAAGCCCTGGTAGAGCGAAAGTTCCCAGAAATCCTCGAACGCCTGGCCCTTCTCGGTGCGCTGCCCCTGCCAGTATTCGCGTACCAGCCGATGGCTCGAAACGCCCGGCCGCCCGGCCAGCAGCGCGACAATCTCATGAGCCGAATGATTGTCGTAGAGCGGCGCAATCAGCGGCTGCACCACTCCGGCAGTGCCGTCATAGGCGCGCGTGTCACTCCAATTTTCCAGATAGTGCGTGGCCGGCACTTGCCAGTGGAACCACTCGGCGGTCTCGTTGAAATACAGCCCCGAATAAACGCGCAGCTTGGCTTTGATCAGCGCGTTCACGAAATCCAAATCCGCGGGCGCGTCGTAAACGGGGTTGCCGCCTAGAACCATGAGCAAATCGACCTTGTTGGCGTTCAGATCGTCGACCAGTTCCTTGAGCGACTCCATCTGATCCACCGGTTCGGCCTCGATGGACTCGGTGTAAACCACCGTCTTGCCTACGTTGCCGAGGGACGCGTTGATAGCGTGCGCGATGGCGTGGACGATCGGCGGCTGGTTTTCGCCGGCGATCACCAGCGACGTACCGCGGTGCGCGATCAGGTCGTTGGCAACTGCCTTGAGCCAATCCGCGGGAATGTCCGCGCTCGACGCGCCGGCAGGCGGCGCAACCGAGACGCCCACCGCCGCAGCCAGCTGGCGCGTAAACGTCTCCACATCGCCCGAGCGCAGCGGCAGGCGGTGATCGGACATGGCACCGGTGCTGGTGGGCATGCTCTCCACCACGTACAGGCGGTTCAAATTCGACGAAGGTCCGTTGGGCAGCGAGCGGCGTCCCGCAAACTCGCGGATGTAGCGAACGTGGCCCGGCCCGGTCATCAAGAAATCCGCATCGAGCGAAACCACCACATCCGCCTGATCCACGTGGTACATCGTGTTGACGGCCCGGCCGAAGGCCAGCTTCGCCCCCACGCGCGCCGAGTTGTCGCTGGAAGGCTCGTACTGATGCCACTTGGCGCCCGGGAACTGCGCCAGCAAATCCTTGATCTGCGAGCCGAGCGTCGGCGAAGTCACGGTGGTGGTCAGGATGCGAATCCCCGCGCCCTTGCCTATCATTCGCACGCGGGCGTTGCTCATCGCCGCCGCGAAATCACTCCAGCTGGACAGCTGCCCGTCGTTGAGGATCGACTGCGCCCGGTCCGGGTCGTACATATTCAAAATCGACGCCTGCTGCAGCGCGTCCGTGGCGCCCAGGCTGCCGGGGTGCTGCGGATTGCCCTCGATCTTCGTCGGCCGCCCCATGTGGCTCTCAACCAAAAGACCCGCGGCGCCGCCCGGCTCCGGAATCGAAGTAGCGTAGAACAGCGGCACGCCGGGAATAATTTCCTCCGGTGGCCGCACGTACGGCACGATTTTTTCCTGCGGAAGCTTGGTGCAGGCGCTGAGGCCGGCCATGGCTGCGGAGGCAGCCATCAGCTTCAGAACATCGCGGCGATTGATCCCCTCTGAGTCCTTATAACTTGCCGGAAATTCATTCTCCGTAAAATCGCGGTAAAGCTTGGTATCGGAAAGCTCCTCCAAGCTCTGCCACAGGCGCTTCTTGCCCATGCGCTCCAGATTGGCGCGCGCGACGTCCAGATCGACTGAATCGTTCGGCAACTTCTTCGGTTTGGGATCTTCGCTCATTGATTCGCTTTCATCGATGACAGGTGGAACAGTATTGATAAGTTTTTAGCTGGTATTTCTTGACTAGGACGTGCCCCAGCGCCATCTGGTCGGTATACGTCACACCCTCGAACTTCACCGGAGTCGCATGCGAGGGCGGGTTATAAAACGGATTAAACACTTGCGATTCCGGGCGCACGAACTTTCCGGGATCGCGATGGCACGTCAAGCACCAGGACATGTACAGCGTGCCGGTCTTATAGGTCAGCGTCTCCGTCGCGATCGGCCCGTGGCACGTGGTGCAGCCGATCCCCTTGGCCACGTGAATGCTGTGATTGAAGTACACGAACTCGGGAAGCTCGTTGACCTTGTTCCACTGCAGAGAAACGCCGGTCCGGTAGCTGGCGCGCACTGGCTCAAGCATCGCGGCATTGGTCCAAATCTGCGAGTGGCACGTCATGCACGTCTGCGTGGCCGGAACGCCCGCGTACCACGACTTCTCCACGTCCGTGTGGCAATAGCGGCAGTCGATGCCCAGCTCGCCAGCGTGGTGCCGGTGGCTGAAAGGGACCGGCTGCTGTAGCGCCACGTGCTCGTTGGTGTACCAGGGCGAAAGAGCAATCTGATAAAGGATGAAGATCAGCAGACCCACGAAGATCACGCCGCCGCCAATACTGAACCGCGCGATCATGTTCGAGCTGCGATGAAAGATTTGTGCCATCGAGTGCCTTAATGAGCCTTCCGAATCCTAGTTGCCTTCAACGTCCAAACTTCTCGTTCGTCCATCCACCGCGGGGCTTGCAAATCCCGATCACGCCTTCGGCGGAGCGGACTGAAGCGCCCCGTGCGGCCCCTTCTCGCCCGCCTCATGCACCAGCGAGCGCATCTCCACGATGGAAATCATGGGGAGGAACCGGATAAACAGATAGAAAAGCAAGAAGAACATGCCGATCGTACCGGCGAAGGTGGCCCAATCCCAGCGCGTAGGGAAGAACGTGTCCCACTTCGAAGGCACGTATTCGTGGTGCAGGCTGACCACGATGATCACGAACCGCTCAAGCCACATGCCGATGTTGACCACCAGCGAAATCACGAACAGGACGGCGTTGTTTCGCCGCATCTTCCGCGCCCAGAGGATCTGCGGAATGATCAAGTTACACGCAACCAAGGTCCAGAAGACGAACGCGTATTGTCCCGTCATGCGCTCGATCATCTGCGCGCGGTCGTACTGGTTGGTGCTGTAGAACGCCATGAACGTTTCCATCACGTAGCTGTACGCCACGATCACGCCGGTCGCCAGCATGACCTTCGCCATGATGTCCAAATGGCGCTCGGTCACCATGTTTTCCAGGTGGTAGTACTTGCGCAGCGGAATCGCCAGCGTCAGCACCATGGCGAAGCCGGAATAAATGGCGCCGGCCACGAAGTAGGGCGGAAAGATCGTGCTGTGCCAACCGGGCACAATGGCGATGGTGAAATCGAAGCTGACCACCGTGTGCACCGAGACGACTAGAGGCGTCGCCAAGCCCGCCAGCAAGACGGAAGCAAACTCGTAGCGCGACCAGTGCACCGCCGAGCCGCGCCAGCCCATCGAAAAAATGCCGTAAATGACCTTCTTCACCCGGCTGGTCGCGCGGTCGCGCAGCGTAGCCAAGTCCGGAATCAAGCCCACGAACCAGAACAGCAGCGATACGGTAAAATAAGTCGAAACCGCGAACACGTCCCACACCAGCGGGCTGCGGAACTGCGGCCACAACCACATCGGGTTCGGGTAGGGCATCAGATAAAAGAACAGCCACGGGCGCCCCATGTGCAGCAGCGGGAACATGCCCGCGCACATGACGGCGAAAATCGTCATGGCTTCCGCAAAGCGGTTGATCGATGTCCGCCACTTCTGGTGCAGCAGGAGAAGGAACGCGGAGATGAGCGTTCCGGCGTGGCCGATCCCGATCCACCAGACGAAGTTGGTGATCGCGAAGCCCCAGGCCACCGGGATGTTGATGCCCCAGATGCCGACGCCCTTCACGGCCAACAGGGTGATGACCGTGTTCAAAAGCATCAGCAGGCAGAAAGCAATGAAGGCACCGAAGACCCAGCCCGGAGTGGTATTACCCTTCCCCAGTACGATGGAGGTGATCTTCTCGGTAACGCTGCCTAGGGTTTGCCCCGGCCCGAGCAATGCATCGGGTCCATGTAGCGAGTCAGGCCCA
>Ga0210077_1000595_pt1 | contig 12638 bp, 13 predicted proteins | sample RushMan_CattailN_5_FD_185556 | JGI IMG/M metagenome (GOLD analysis project Ga0210077, IMG submission 185556) | Wetland microbial communities from San Francisco Bay, California, USA, that impact long-term carbon sequestration -... | ecosystem: Environmental > Aquatic > Marine > Wetlands ... | reverse complement strand
CTGCCAAAACTTTTCACACGCACCCAGGAACCGATAACAAAAGCCAAAACACCCGCTAACTGGATGAGCCTACCAGCCAGCAACAATCCACCCAGTGGGGTAAAGGCCTCAAAAATGGCCAGGGCAATTCCAAGGTTGATCAGCCAGAAGGCCAGCCAAACCAGGCGCGGATTTCCACGCGGGTTGGTCCCAGAGATGCGCGGTAATATCCAATACGCCACGCCTACTGCAAGCTGGACAAACCAGCCTAATAAAAGCACTTCGCTGTGAACTGGCAACAGCTTCCAGATGGATGGAGAAAATTGCCATGCCTTATTCGCCAACATCAGTGCCCCCAGGCTAAAACCCAGTGCCAGGTAAAGCAGCGAGGCGCGCACGAACCAGGTACTCAGACGAGGCATCTATTTCTCCTTTACACGTGCCCAAGTGTTGAACACAAATGCCATACCCCCCAGCCACTGAAGCAAAGCTGCCAGGGTCAGCAGGATGCCCCATAAGGGAAACGTATTATTCATCGAAGTGATGGCTGGCTCGCTTATGAGGCGCATTAATAATCCGAGATTAAGCAAAATATAGCTTGCCCAACCCAACCTCAAGCTGCGGCGAGGTTGTTGGAGGCTGAATTTTGGGAACATCCAAAATACCACGCCGATAATCAACATGGTGATCCAGCCCTCGGCAAGCAAATGGAAATATGTGGGTGTAAGGTTGATGGAAGCAGGAGGGAAATTCCAGATGAGCTGAGCTCCTAAGGTGACACCAACAAAAAGGGACAGGATAAGGTACACAAATGAGGTTTTAATAAACCAGCGTGTGAGGGGAGGCATGATTCTGGATCACTCCTTTACCCAAAAATGTTCTTGCTATACCCTAATATTACTATACCCGGACGGGCCTGTACAAAGCAATAACTTTAACTTAACAGGCTGAACTCGAGGGAGACCTTTTTATCCAAGAATCGTCCCAGGCGCTCAGCTTCTGCGGCTATTTTTTCACGCAGCAAAGCTGAAAGTGAAGTGAACAGCGAAATCTTCAGGATGAAATCGGCTGGCTTGATCTGGTATTCCCACACGCCCGTGATCTGGCCATCAACCAATACTACCGCACTGATCCATCTCTGGGGGCGGAAGACATGCTTCTGATACGCCAGCGAGATCAATGGATCGATCTCCTGCCTGCACCCCAAACCCATCAGCAGAGCATCGAATAAAGGCAACAGATTTATTATCCCTTGCGAGGTGCTATTCAGCATCGGTTCAAGAGTATCTCGCAACGCCCAGGCTTTCCAACCTTCAACATCCACCACTTCCAGCTCATCTGCCATGGAGTCAAACAATTTCCGGGTCGGCCTGATGCGGGCACTCCACCACTGGGCAAAGTTTTCAAGTGTGGCGGGGCCGAAGGCGCGTAAATATTTTCGTAGAACCTGCTGTAAGGCTGCATAGGGATCGATAGGCTGCCAGGGACCAATCCAGGCGGATGGGCGCACGAAGGTGACGTTTGGACCGCGGTTGGGCCCAAAACACAGGTCACCACGCCATGCCAAGGGCTTCAATGGTGTTCCCCAACCTTTGGTAGTCAATAATTCATACAGTTTAGGGGAATCCAGGTGTTCAGCAACTGAGTCAGCAAACTGCTGGCGTGTTATTGGATGGTCGCTAAGAATCTCAGGTGCGATGGCGAGATATTCTGGGAGGGTTGCCTGGTCTATGCCATAATAGCTAAAATAAAATGGCCAATTACGAGTATCAGACAGACTGCGTGCAGATACATATATGGGGAAATCTTCTATGGTAATGAGGTGCAAAGCGGTGCGCATCGCCCAGGTTTTTACAAGCGAACGGTTTTCCCAGAGGGCAGATTGAACGTGGCTTGGAGAGATGCTATCCACACGCGCCGCAATAGCCAGCTCAGCTGCTGACATTACCTGTGCTTGAATCCCCCCGACCCGCCCTACTGCCTGGAGGAGTTGTTGGCCAGATATGTGCGGATTCAGGCCCTGCTGTGATAGGCGCCAGGCATTCACCTGGTGCCAGTTTAATGATATCAAGAGACACTTTTCCGGCTAGATAGGTTCTTCTAGTTCGCTCATGGTCAGCTTACGGCTAGCTGCCCGATCTACCAACCAGGTAGGATGATTTCCATTCGGTCGGATGAGCTGGGCTGGTAAGTGATGAGGCTGGTATGCGCCTTCCAGCACCTCTTCCAATACCTGGGCTTTATCTGCACCAGAGACTAAGAACACAACCTGATCGGCTCGATTAATAAACTGGGCGGTAAAAGTGAGGCGGTACATATCAAGCTCTTTCACATAGACTTCTGAAACCCATTTCTCGGTTTGATTCAGTACAGGTGTGTGGGGGAAGAGGGAGGCGGTGTGGCCGTTCTCGCCAAGTCCTAAGAGCACCAGATGAAAATTAGAATTTTGGGTGCTGAAAAAGACCCGGAGATCCTTTTCATACTGTTTGGCAGCTTGCTGGGGAGACGGGTCGCACATCATGGGGTGGATATTTTCAGGCGGAATGGGCACACGGTTAAGCAAGGCCTCATGTGCCATCCTGGCGTTGCTGCGTGGGTCATCGGGAGGCACACAGCGCTCATCGCTCCAAAATATATGCACTTTATCCCAATGGATGCGCCTGCGGTAGGGATTCTCAGACAAGATTTCATACATACGGCGGGGCGTCTCACCACCAGAAAGCGCCACACTGAACCGGCTGCAGGTTAAAGCAGCCTGACGAGATTGAACGGTGAACAACTCAGCTGCCGCCTGGCTAAGTGCCTCATAGTCATTGAAGACGCGGATCATCTCGTTCTCCTATTCCTTATGTTCGACGAAAATGGGCTGCAACCACTGGCGCCCATCCTGGGCAATCAATGCTTCCGCGCTGGGTGGTCCCCAGCTGCCGCTGGGATAGTTGGGAAAATCCGAAGGGGCTACATTCCCCCAGGCATCCAGGACGGGTTCGATTGCACCCCAGGCACTTTCTACCTGGTCGGCACGCATGAACAGAGTGGCATCACCTCGAATGACATCCAGCAGTAAGGTCTCATAGGCTTCGGGCGGGGTGGTTTTGAAGGCGCCGGCATAGGTAAAACGCATCTCTTGAGAGCTGAGGCGCAGGTCTACACCCGGCTGCTTAGCCTGGAAATGGATTGCAATCCCTTCATCGGGCTGGATATCGATCTCCAGCAAATTTGGCAGCCAATCCTGATTGGCCGAGGCAGGGAAGGATTGATGCGGAACTGGCCTGAATTGGATGATAGCTTGCGATACTTTCTGTGCCAGGCGCTTACCCGTGCGCAGATAAAATGGAATATCTTGCCAGCGCCAGTTATCGATGAATAGCTTGAGAGCGGCGAAGGTCTCGGTGACTGAATTGGGGTCAACATCTGGTTCCTGGTGATAGCCGACCACACGCTCTCCTTCCAGCCAGCCTGGGCCATACTGCCCGCGTGAAGCATACTGGTGAATCTGATCGGTGGGGATGGGGCGGATGGCGCGTAAAACATCCACCTTGCGGGCTCTGATTTCATCGGCATTAAAAGCGGCAGGGGGCTCCATGGCAATGAGAGAGAGGATTTGCAGAAGGTGGTTCTGGATCATGTCGCGCAACGCACCGGAGTGATCATAATAGCCACCACGGTGTTCTACGCCTACCTGTTCAGCCACGGTGATTTGCACATGGTCGATGTAGCGGCGGTCCCAAATTGGCTCGAACAGGGCATTGGCAAAGCGGAAAGCCAGGATATTCTGCACGGTTTCCTTACCGAGGTAATGGTCGATACGATAGATCTGGGATTCGGTAAGCGTATTGAGCAGGATCTGGTTTAGCTCGTGGGCTGAGGCCAGGTTGTGCCCGAAAGGTTTTTCAAAAACGAGCCGGGTGCGCTTACGGTCATTAATCAGGTGGGCTGTACCCAAGTTATGCACGATGTTCTCCACGATTGAAGGGGGAGTTGCGAGGTAAAAGACACGTTCTGTATGCACATCCCAAGATTTGTCCTGTGAATTTAATGCCCTGGCCAGGTCTTCGAAGGTGGCAACATCATTGAAATTGCCCGCAATGGTACTCACCAGATGGCTAGAAAATGCTTTCCATTCATCAGGTTTGGCTTTGCCTCGCCTTGAAAACTGGTTTACCCCATCCAGCAATCGTTTCTGAAGTTCCTCCACTCCTACATGCTTGGCATCTACGCCAAATATGGCAAACTTTTCTGGGGTAAGATGATCTAGAAACAGGTTATACAATGCGGGTATAAGTTTACGCCAGGTCAAGTCTCCGGCAGCGCCGAAGATGACTAATTCCACTGCTGGTAATTCATTCCCATTGGTCATCTTATTCCTGATCCTTCGACCATTCTGTGTGGAAGACACCACGCTGGTCGACACGTTCATAGGTATGAGCGCCGAAATAATCACGCTGGGCCTGGGTGAGATTGGCGGGTAGATGGGTGGAGCGCAGGCTATCATAATATGCCAGGCTGGCCATAAAGGCCGGGGCAGGTAAACCTAGCTTGGCGATTGTACGCACCACTTCGCTGAGGTCAGTCAACCGTTCGGCGACTGCTTCACCCAGGGTGCGGTCTAGTGTAAGGTGAATAAGATCAGACTGATAGTGATAAGCGTTGTAGATGGGATCCAGCAGCCTGGAGCGAATGATGCAGCCACCGCGCCAGATACGGGCAACAGCTGCCAAGTCAAGGTTGTAACCGTAGGCTTTGGAAGCGGCGGTTAATTGGGAGAACCCCTGGGCGTAGGTCAGGATGATGGCGGCGTATAAGGCACGCCTGGTCTCTTCGATGATTTCAAGGTGTTCTCCGGAATAGGCTCTTATTTTTGTACTAAATTTTTTGCTGATTGCCTCTCTCATCTCCACAGCACCGGATAAGTTCCGCATAGCTACCGCGCTGTCGATGGTAGGCGTTGGAACATGCAACTGGAGGGCGTCCTGCGTGGTCCACATACCGGTGCCTTTTTGATGGGCTTCATCCAAAACCACATCGACCAGGCGTTTCCCCGTAACGTCATCCACCGTACAGAAGATCTCGCCGGTAATCTCCATCAGGTATCCATTCAGTTCCAGCTTGTTCCAGCTGGAGAACAGATCTGACAGCTGGTCATCAGTCATGCCAAGTCCGCGTGAAAATAAGTCGTAGGTCTCTGCAATTAACTGCATGATGCCATATTCGATACCGTTATGTACCATCTTAACGTAGTGACCTGCTGAATGCGGTCCTAAATAGGTGACACAAGGCTCGCCATCTACATGGGCAGAGCTTGCTTCAAGGATGTCTTTCACGCGCTGGTATGCCGACTCGGGTCCACCGGGCATCATGCTCGGGCCGTGCCTTGCGCCCGCCTCCCCGCCTGAAACGCCCATGCCGAAGAAATTGATCCCCTTGGGCTCAAGGGCTTTTTCTCGCAGGTCGGTATCGGTGAAATGGGAGTTCCCTGCATCGATGATCAAGTCATCTTTTTCGAGGTGAGGCAGTAGATCATGGATGACGTTATCTACAATTGGACCAGCTGGTACGAGCAGCATGATGGCCCGTGGTACCTGCAACAGGTTTACGAAGCTTTTCACGTCTTCAGCGGCTTGTACCGGCAGATCCTTACCTTCTGAGCGTAATAAGCTCACTTTTTGAGGGTCTTTGTCGTACCCCGCCACACTAAACCCATGTTCTGCCATATTGAGCAATAAATTCCGCCCCATCACCCCCAAGCCTACCATGCCAATGCGGCTTTTTTGTTCAGTCATTTTTCTCCTTTCATATACTTTTGGTCCCCCTGGTTATTTATCGGATAACCCCCAGTCAGATAATTCCTTGCGCGTGGTTTCATAATCATTATGCAGCACACCATGTATACCCAAACTTATAGCCATCTCCACGAACAAAGGTCGGTCATCAATATAGACCACCCCATCAGGGGCAGACTGGGATATATCTAAGGCGATATGGTATATATCCGGGTCTGGTTTCCGATAATGAACATAGCAGGACGAAACAAATGTATCGATCAGCTGATTAAGATGAAAAGTCTGGATTCGATATGCGTTTATTTCCCGCCCTTCGTTGCTTACCGCAACGGTTTTTAAGCCATATTTCGCTTTGAGTGATTGTACCAAATTTAACATATCAGGGAAAGAACGTGAGCGCGAAAACATGAAGGATTTAAAGTCTTTAACAGAAAAAGCGCGCGGCTGGTTAAACACCACCTGCTGTAAGTATTCATCCAGGCTGTATTTTCCTTCTTCATAGGTATCAAAACTCAAGTGATGACGTTCTTCCATCTCTTCATAATTTAGCTGGAAAGCTTCTGCTGCCTGATGGCGGGCCATATGGTCCCACCCATTGGTTAACAGCACACCCCCGATATCGAGAAACAACGTGGTTATGGCTTGATTTTTCATATTCAACTCCCCTTTCGATGCAGTGTAGTACCAGATAGTGGCAAGATCAGGCGAACAACGCGGTCAAAAAAGATATAATCCCATGCCCAGTTGATTAAAACAAGCAAGCGGGCGCGATAGCCGATCAGACCGTAAAGGTGCACTGTAGACCAGATTACCCAGGCTAAGAAACCGGTTATGGTCAGCTTACCTATACGCGCAACAGCTGCATTCCGGCCGGTGACCGCCAGCATTCCCGGATCATGATATGTAAATGGCACAGGGCTCTGACCAGAGATTTGCCGGAGGACATTTTTACTGGCCCATTTCCCTTCCTGTGAAGCTACAGTAGCCACCATCAAGAGGGGCTTCCCATCCTGTTCCACGTGTGCCAGGTCACCAACTGCGTAAATATCTGGATATTCAGGTATTTGTAAGGATGGTAAAACTTCTACCTGACCATTGGATCGGGTGGGGAATCTCCATGGATTCGACAAGGCTCCGGCGTTAACACCGGCTGTCCATACCACTGTTTGGGTCTGGATATGCTGCCCATCCTTTAAAATCACCTCACCCTGGTTGATCTGGCTGACCGGTGCATTGAGCTGCACATCGATTCCCATGTGGGTGAAGTGCTTCAAGGTGTATCTATGGAGTGATTCGGGGAACCCAATGAGCAGGCGATCGGTGGCTTCCAAGAGAAGAATGCGCACCTGGTTCATATCCAGGGTGGGATAATCTCTGGCCAGCGGCTTCTTGATCAGTTCTGTTAATGCGCCTGTGAATTCAACACCTGTAGGCCCGCCACCTACAATTGCGAAGGTCAGCAGCTGCTGGCGAACTTGAGGGTCTGGCTCCATGGCAGCTGTCTCAAAACAATACAAGATGTGGTTGCGCAAGCGAACGGCATCTTCAATGCTTTTAAGCGGGTATGCGTATTGCCCCGCAACAGTTACATCATAGAAGTGCGCTTTACTTCCAATAGAAATTATCAGGTAATCATAGGCAAGGTTCTGATGGTGAGTCACTACTCTATGTTGTGCTGGGTCAATCTGGATAACCTCATCCATCAAAAAGTGAAGGTTGGGAAACTTGTGCAGGATGCTCCGAATTGGATGGACAATACTTTCTGGTTCCAACTCAGCAGCTGCAACCTGGTATAGAAGAGGGAAAAATGTATGGTAATTTTCCCGGTCGATTAACCATACCTCAACCGGCGTGTGGAAAAATTCCCGCGCGGCCCATAAGCCACCAAACCCAGCCCCGATGATCACCACCCGGGGATGGTTATCAGCTACCATATCATGATCCTAATTTGAGTTGTTGATTAAGATAGGCACGCAGGCTAGTAGCATTATTATGTTCAGGCTCTCTGGTGCTAAAAAGCAAGGTGATATCTCCCTGGCGGGCTGCTTCCAGCAGTGGGTGCCAGGCTTGCGGATGCCCATCCAGCTCGCTGAAGTAACGCTCGTTGAACTCGCACCATTTGTCTGGATCGTGCCCGTACCAGTGACGCAACTCATTCGAAGGCGCGGCATCCTTGTACCAGGCTTTGATATTAAGCGAATCTTTCTTTATACCGCGGGGCCAGAGACGGTCGACCAGAAAACGCTGACCATCCTCCAGCGAGGCGGAATCATATACCCTTTTTATGCGAATCATCGATTTCTCCTAGGCTGGTAAAAGTTCACGCGTTAAGATTTCAACCAGCCACGATTGATATTCATCCACCAGCCAGCCTGAATGCCTGACGAGTTGGTCGAATACTTCTGGCATGCATAAAGCCTGCAAGATTGCGGCTGCATGGGGTGCGTCTAAACCCGAGCGCAGAAAGGGCTCTAAGCTATTGGCAAAATTCTGCAGACCCTGCCGCCGGCCTGTCAGGGCCTGGGTTAACTCTGCGGCTGCCCTGGGGTCAGCTGCGGCGGCTCCGGTATAAATGGCGGTGACTTCAGCGCCCATTTCCCATTGCCTGCGGGTGGCAGCGGCGAGCTGCTCGAGCCGCTCGGCAGGATTGGCTGATTGCTGATCTGATGCCAGCACTTCACGGATATGGGTGCGTTCATGCCAACTATCACGGATAGCCCGTAAGATGCCTCGCTTCGAACCGAAGATAGCATAGACCGTACTCGTAGCAACACCGGCGCGTTCAGCAATGGTTTCAATGGTGGTGCAAATATAACCCTGCTCAAGAAATAATGCCTGAGCAGCTGAAACGATCATATTACGAGTGGCCTGGGCTTGCTTCTGACGGTGGGTGAGTTTTGGTTGAATATTGACATTTGACATAATTTATAGTATACCTACACTCATTAGAGTTATACTATATTATAGTAGAGGTGAATAAAAATGTCAAGCACAGAGGGGTTTCATACCATCGTAGTTGGCAGCGGCCAGGCAGGCATGGCTGCTGGTTATTATCTGCATCAAAAGGGGGATAGATTTGTTATCTTAGACGAAAACGACCAGGTGGGAGATACGTGGCGGAGGCGCTGGGACAGCCTGCGACTGTTCACCCCCAGCCAGGCCAATCACCTGCCGGGATTGAAATTTCCCGGGGCTGATTTGTACTTTCCGACCAAAGATGAAGCTGCCACATACCTGGAGGAATATGCCAGGCAATTCGACCTGCCAATTCAGCATGGAACCAAGGTGGAGAAGCTTGAACAAAATGGAAACGGGTTCACTTTAACTGCAGGCACGCATACATTTCATACGCGGAATGTGATCATCGCTACGGGAGCTTTCCACACACCTTATACGCCAGCAATAGCTAAAGAGCTGGACACAGAAATTTTCCAAATACATTCTGCTAACTACCACAAGCCGGATGATGTGAATGGTCAAAATATTCTGGTGGTGGGGGCAGGCAATTCAGGGGCAGAGATAGCCCTGGAACTGGCTAAAGCAGGCAGAAAGGTGTGGCTGGCAGGTCGCGACGTCGGGCGCATCCCGGCTGATAAATTCGGTAAGATTCTTGGCGGCAGACCTTACTGGTGGTTCATGCGCAGGGTGGTAACCATTCGCACACCGATTGGCAGGCGCATGAAACAAAATGTGCTTACTCATGGCAACCCACTGATCCGCGCTAGCCGCGAGCAGGTGGCGGAAGCGGGTGTGGAACTTGTCCCACGAGTGATGGGGGTGGTAGATGGTAAACCGCAATTAGATAGCGGGCGGGTGTTTCCTGCCGCAGGAGTAGTATGGGCAACCGGATTCCGTCCCGACTATAATTGGGTGAACCTGCCGGTGTTTGACGCGACTGGGCGACCGCATCATGAGCAAGGCGTGGTGAATGAAGCCCCGGGGTTGTTTTTTGTGGGCCTGCACTTCCAGAGCGGGTTGACTTCATCCTTGATGGGCGGCGTAGGGGATGATGCGAAATATATTGTTGAAAAGGTTTGGCTGTAATAAGTCACGGATTCAAGGAGATTTACTGTGCAGAAAAAAGTTGGTCCAACAACAGTGGATGAGTACATCGCTCAATTCCCAGAAGACGTGCAGGTGATATTGCAAAAGATCAGGGGAGTGATTAAAGAAGCTGCCCCACAGTCAGTGGAAAGGATCAGCTACCAGATGCCGGGGTTTTTCCAGAATGGTATGCTGGTATGGTTCGGCGGGCACCAGAGCCACATCGGCTTTTACCCTACCGGTGAGGGCATCGAAGCGTTTAAGGATGGACTCTCTGGGTTTAAGACTTCCAAGGGAGCGGTGCAGTTCCCGTTAGACCAACCGATCCCGTATGACATTATTCGAAAGATAGTGATTTATCGGGTGGAAAAGAATCAAGGAAAATAAAAAGCATTATAACGAGCAAATCTACCTGGTTGGGTGGCTGTTTTGACGGACAAAATGCGAAAAAACGCCAGCCTGTCAGGTCTGTGGCTGCCAACGCGATGGTACGAATAGATCGCGGTTTGTGCTAAAGATTGTATGGCGACGAAGTAATAGATATCGGGGTGAATCTATTCTATTGGGTTAATAAGCCATGTTTCGGATAAATAATAAGAACCTGATTCGCCACTTCTCCCACCGGTAATCCAGAGGCTACCGTCTGAAAGTGCAACTCCGACTGAATAAAAGCCTGGTAAAGGCAGGTAGCCACCGATGGACCAAATTCCTGTGGTTGGATTGAAAATTTCTATTTCAGGAATAAATGAGCTGGCGGTTAAGCAGCAATCGTAATCACGAGACCCACCGCTGAGCATAACGCTTCCATCTGGCAAGAGCATGAGAATGTGGCCGAACCTAGCCTGGGAAAGATTTCTCGTGGGAGTCCAGGCGTTGGTTACAGGGTCAAATATTTCAGCACTATTGGAGGTATTCAACGGGTTACCTCCTGGAACAGCGTCTTCTAAATTAATCCCACCGGCGACGAGGACCCTGCCGTCAGGAAGCATGACTGATTTTCCAAAAACACGTGGTTTGACCATCGGTCCTGTGGGCGTCCAGGTATTGGTGCGCGGATCATAGATGATTGAATCACCGTCTGGGGGAACCCCTTCATAGCTTCCACCACCGATCACTAAAACCCGACCATCTTCCAACAGCTGAGCAGAATGGCTGGCCCGGGCGACGCTCAAAGGCATGGCTCCCCACCAAGAATTGGTGGTCGGGTCAAAAATCTCAGCACGATCCATCCCCTGGCCGCTATCGTTAGCACCGCCTACCACCAACACGCGACCATCTTTCATCAAAGTTGCCGTATGGCCGACACCGTGCGTGGTTAGCATGGGAATAACAGTCCATTCATCGGTGGTCGGGTCATATACTTCTGAATCGTCCAGCCACTGGTTATAGGCATTGTATCCTGCTGTAATCAGCACGCGGCCATCCAACAGCAAAGTTGCCTGATGATCATGCCTGGGCGTGTTCATCGAGGCTACCTGGATGGTCCTACTGGTGGTGGGATCGAATATCTCAACGCTGGCGGTTTGTTCATTAACGCTGATACTGCCACCTGCTAACAAAATCCTACCATCTAAGAGACGCGTGGCAGTATGCTGGGCGCGGGGTGTTGGAAGGGTAACACCCTGGATCACATCAACCCGAGGTGTTATCAGTGGGAGCGTTTCAACGGGGTATTCTGGTGGAGGAATTTGTGTGGGTAGAATCTCATAAGGGATAGCTGGAGATGGTTCGATGTTTACCCTGGGTACTTCAACGGTGACAACCACTACCTGAGTGACAACGCGGGTTACTTCAACAATTTGGGTCTCTTTTATTACCGTAGGAAGAATGACCGTAGTGATGAGCGGCTGCGCTGGACCACAAGCAGAAAGGATTAGCATTACAGAACTGAGCATGAACGGCATAATTTTAAAACGCATATTCCCCTCAACCAGCAGACCTGAACAGTTCTACTGTATTGCCTATCCTAGCTGCTGTTCGAATCAACCCATGCTGATTTTTACCGCAATTTAGCGCGTATTGTATTGGGTGACCACTGCGGTAAAAATCCCCAAGACTGCCAGTGCCCCAATGGCCAGGAGCACCAACAGGCAACCACCTCCAGCGACGAAGGCGACATGGGTCCAATTTCCCTTACCATTTGTTTTCAGAGTATAGGTGCGTGCCTGAATACCCGAAATAATGGGTACAGCAATATAAATAGGTACAAGAAGGCAAGCACCAAATCCTAACGTGATGGTAGAAAGGAATCCCGCCACAAGGATATAGACCCACCAGCCGATCATGAGCAGTATGCCCAGCAAGGTGCGCCCAGAATAAACGTGGCCGACACCTAAAAGAGAGAATATACCGAAGATGATTTCGAGCCAAAGGGAAGTGGTGGCCGCGCCTTCTGTTTCAGGCGATACTTGGTTGACCAGATACACGGGTTGGGAACTGTCGGGTTGGGTGGTCATGGTGGTTTCTCCTGGTAGATTTTTATTTGCACATGTGAAGTACGTATTCTTTTGATGGCAGGCCGAGATGTGCTGATGGTCCATCAAAATGAACAGATAAAATCTTGGTCCTTTTATTTTAGCATGAATAACTTCACACTAATTATGGAGTGATTCTTTTTTCGTAACAATAGACTGCCAAAGCGCCCAATAGGAGGATATAAGCTGCGAGGATAACCACCCCGATGATCGCATCAGGCAAACCACCACCATTCACGGCGATATTACTTAATGTTATTCATCGGTAATGCCTCTACTTTTTGACAGCCATATAAATATCTGCTTCGATCATCTGGTCATTAACAAAAAAATGATGCACGAAGTAAAGATTGCCAGC
>Ga0210077_1000594_pt1 | contig 12659 bp, 9 predicted proteins | sample RushMan_CattailN_5_FD_185556 | JGI IMG/M metagenome (GOLD analysis project Ga0210077, IMG submission 185556) | Wetland microbial communities from San Francisco Bay, California, USA, that impact long-term carbon sequestration -... | ecosystem: Environmental > Aquatic > Marine > Wetlands ... | reverse complement strand
CTGGTGGCGCAGAGCCTGCACCGCCGCTCCGCGCGCGCGGCCGGGCCCTACCTCGCGCTCAACTGCGCCGCGATCTCTCCCTCGCTCGTCGAGCCGACGCTGTTCGGCTACGTCAAGGGCGCCTTCACCGGCGCGGTCGCCAACAAATCCGGCTATTTCGAGGACGCGCACGACGGGACGCTGTTCCTCGACGAGATCGGCGAGCTTCCGCTCGAGATGCAGGCCAAGCTGCTGCGGGTGCTGGAGAACGGCGACTACCAGCGCGTCGGCGAGACGCAGGGTCGCGTCTCGCGCGCCAGAGTGCTGGCCGCCACCAACCGGGACCTGCGCCAGGCCGTGAAGCTGGGCGAATTCCGCCCCGACCTGTATCACCGGCTTTCCGTACTCACCCTGTCGGTGCCGCCGCTGCGGGACATGGAGTCCGACAAGCTGTTGCTGTTGAGGCACTTCAGCCGCTTTTATGCCGGACAGTCCGGGGCTCAGCCATTTTCGTTCGACGCCGCCGCCGAGAAATGCTGGCTCGGCTACCCCTTCCCCGGAAACGTGCGGGAGCTGCGTAACATCGTCATCCGCCTCACCACCAAGTACGCCGGGCAGCGGCTATCGGCGGCGGAGCTGGAGCCGGAGTTCGACCTCGAAGCTCGAGGGGGGGCATCCGCGGGCGCCGGCGCGCTGCCGGTGGACCAGGCGCTCAGCCATATCGAGCGCGAGCGCGGCGTCAATCTCGACCAGACGCTCGGGACGTGGGAGCGCGCGTATATCGAGGCCGCGCTTCGATTGACGAACGGCAACGTGAGCCAGGCGGCGAAGCTTCTGGGCATCAACCGGACGACGCTGTACAGCCGAATGAGCGCAGCGAGCTCGGGGTCGCCCGCCCAGACCAAACCCTAGCGGGGCGGGCGGCACATGTACCTCGAGCACTTCGGCCTGAACGAACCCCCGTTCCGGATCACGCCGCACACGGATTTCTTCTACGACGGTGCCGACCGCGGGGCGACCCTGGAGGCGCTGCTGTACGCGATCCTGAACGACGAGGGCATCGTCAAGCTGAGCGGGGAGGTCGGCAGCGGCAAGACGATGCTCTGCCGCGTCCTCATGGAGCGGCTGCCGGAAAAGGTCGAAACGATCTACCTCACCACCCCGTCGCTCGGGCGCGACGAGATTCTGTACGCGATCGCCGACGAGCTCGGCCTGTGTTTCTCGCAAGGGCGCATGAGCGTGGCCTTGCGCGAGCTGCAGGAGCACCTGATCCGCCTCTACGCCGAAGGCTGCCGCGTGGTCGTCCTGATCGACGAGGCCCACGCGATGCCGGAGGAAGCACTCGAGCAGGTGAGGCTGCTGTCGAACCTCGAGACCGGCCGCCACAAGCTGCTGCAGATCGTGCTGTTCGGGCAGCCCGAGCTCGATCAGGCGCTCGCCCGGCCTTCGCTGCGCCAGCTCAGGGACCGCATCACGCACAGCTTTCGCATGCGCCCGCTGTCCGAGGCGGAAGTCGCGCGCTACCTCTCGTTTCGCATGCGCGCGGCGGGTTTCCGCGGGACGGACGTCTTCGCGCCGAAGGCGGTCGCGCTGATCGCGCGCGCTTCCGGCGGCCTGACCCGGCGCATCAACGTCCTCGCCGACAAATCGCTGCTTTCCGCCTTCGGCGCCGATGCCCATGCGGTTGGCCCGCGGCACGCGCGCGCCGCGATCTCCGATTCCGCGTTCCTGCCCCTGCGCAATGCCAGGCGGCCGGCGCTGCTCGCGGCCGCCGCCCTGGTTGCCGGGGTGCTGATCGGCCTCGCCCTGCACTGGGTCCTGCCGGCGCGGCAGGCGCTTGCGCCGGTGGCACCTGCACCGGCCGCTCCGGCCCCGCCGAAAGCCCCACCCGGGCCGCCCCGGCCGGCGGCCGCGGTCGCGCCCGATCCGCAGCCGGCGCCGCTGCTGAGGCAGGAACAGGAACACCGGATGGCCGCCTACGACAGCCGCGGCCAGCGCCTGCTCAGCGAGCGCATCGGCGCGGCGCGCGCGCTGCTCGCGCATGCGCCGGACGACAGCTTCAGCCTCCAGTTATTCATCACCGACAACACAGACCCGGTGCGCATGGAGCGGTTTCTCGCCCGCGCGCACGCTCTGTCCCTGCTCGCCGACATCTACGTCATTCCGCTCGCGAGCGGACAGCACTACCGTCTGCGCGTCATCTACGGCGACTTCGCGGACCGCTCGAGCGCCCTGGAAGCCGGCCGGCGCCTGCCGCCGCAATACCGGCGGGCATTTGACGCCAGGCCGCGCAGCTTCGCCGAATTGCGCCGCCGGATCTAGTTGTCCGAATGTCCGAACTCGCCCGCGCGACAGTCGCCTGGCGGCTCTGCGCGAAAGGCGAACATGCTATTCTCATCGGGCGGAGGACGAGACGGGCTAGGGGGCACCGTGATTCGGCCGAGAACGATTGTTTTCGACGCATTCTTGCTTGCACTGCTGACGGGGTGCGGGCAGGTCCCGGTCAAGCCCGCCTCGACCCATCTCAGCGCCGGCGACGCGCAGCAGGCTGAGGGCGCGATTCCGCCTCCGGTGCGCATCGCGCCGGTTCTCCCCAGGCCCGAGCCGAGCGCGCGGGCGGAGACCTACAGCGTCGTGGTCAACAATGTCGAAGTGCACGACCTGCTGTTCGCGCTCGCGCGCGACGCGAAGGTCAACGTCGACATCGAGCCGGGCCTCACCGGCAAGGTCACCCTGAACGCGATCGACCAGACGCTGCCGCAACTGCTGACCCGCATCTCGCGCCAGGTCGACATGCGCTACGAGCTGCACGGGCGGGACCTGGTGGTCATGCGCGATACGCCCTACCTGAAGATCTATCGGGTCGACTACGTCAATCTCACCCGCGAAGCAAAGAGCGTCGCCAAGCTTTCCACCCAGGTCACAGCCAGCGCAGCCGCCGGCGGCGGCAGCGGAAACTCGGAGCAGAACAATTCGACCTCGGTCATCAGCTCCGATTCGAGCAACAAGTTCTGGGAAACGCTCGTCTCGAACGTGAAGGACATCCTGCGCGAGACGGACAAGCTGCTCCCCGCCGGCGCGGCGCCTGCCGTCCTGAAGCAGGGAACGGCATCCGCAACCCTGCGCTCGGCCCAGGCTGCGGTAACGTTCCGTGAGGCCGCCTCGGTCATTGCCAATCCGGAAGCGGGCATTCTCAGCGTGCGAGCCACCGCGCGCCAGCAGGCGAGAATCCAGGAATTCCTCGACCAGGTGATGGCCAGCGCGAAGCGCCAGGTGCTGATCGAGGCAACGGTCGCCGAGGTCCAGCTCAACAACCAGTACCAGCGCGGCATCGACTGGTCGAAGTTGCGCACCGGATCGGCCGGATTCCAGTTCCAGCAGTCCTCGGCGGTCACGCCCGCAGGCATCGACACCAACGCGTTCATCGTCGGCTACGCGCTGGGCAATTACAACTTCACTTCGGCCGTGAAGCTGCTCGAGTCTTTCGGCACCGTGCGCGTGCTCTCGAGCCCGAAGATCAGCGTGCTGAACAATCAGACCGCGATCCTGAAGGTGGTGGACAACCTGGTCTATTTCACCGTCCAGGCGAACACCACCGCGGCCGCGAACAGTCCGTCGCAGACCACGTTCACCACGACGGTCAATTCCGTTCCGGTCGGCTTCATCATGAGCGTCGAGCCGCAGATCAGCACCACTGACGCGGTGCTGCTCGACGTGCGGCCGACGATATCGCGCAAGCTGACCGATGTCGTCGACCCCAATCCCGCGCTGGCGAACCCTTGCGGCGTCGGGGTCAGCAACTGCAGTACGCCGTCGATTCAGAGCCTGATCCCGGTCATTCAGACCCGCGAGATGGAATCGGTCCTGCGCGTGCAGAGCGGCCAGATCGCGGTGCTCGGCGGGCTGATGCAGGACTCGGTGAGCAACGTGGAAGACACGGTGCCGGGCCTGAACCGGATTCCGGGAATCGGCGCGTTGTTCGAGCAGCGCAAGGACACCAACCAGAAGACCGAGCTGGTCATCTTCCTGCGCGCGACGGTGCTGAACGAGGCGAGCGTGAACGGCGACTTGCGCGAATTCCGCGGCCTGCTTCCCGGCAAGGACTACTTCAGCAGGCCGGTCAATCCAAGCAAGCCTGCGTCGCCGGACTGACATGAGCCTGCTCCTGGACGCGCTGAAGAAGGCCGAAAGAGCCAAGGACGAAGCTCAGCGCCAGGCCGATAGCGGCGAGGTTTCGCATCCCCGGCCGGAGCACGTGCTAGAGCTCGAGCCCGCAGCGCCGTCTCCGCCGCCGAGTCGCGCGAAGGCCGCGAATGCGCGATCGCCGGACCCGCTGGCTGCCGAGCGAGCGTCGGCGCGGAAGGTGTTCGAGGCGAAGTACCGGGAGCCCGATCCGCGCCTTCCCTTCTATGCCACGGTCGGCGTGCTCGTGCTGTCGGGCGCGTGCATCGCGGCCTACTTCTGGTACCAGCTGCGCCCGCCCCAGGCCCTCGTGAACATCGATCCGCCGCAGCCGGCCGGCGAGCGGCAAATCGCGACGGCGCAGCCGGCCCGTCCCGACCCGCCCAGAGCGACGGGCGACGCGACGCCGGCGGCCGCCTCTGCCCTGCCCGGACTGGCCGCCGCGACGACCACACGCGTGTCGGCCTCCCGGCCCGCCGACCCGCCCTCCGTTCCGGCGCTGAAGCCGATCACCCCCGAGCGGGCGGCGCGCCCCGCCGCAACGCGCAAGAGCGTGCGCCGGGCCCCGTCCCGGCGTCCGCGCGGCACCGAAGTCACGCCGCGCGCGAGCCCGATTTCCGCAACGCGCTCCGCGCCCCGGATCGACCCGAACGTGGCCGCGGGCTACGCCGCCTACCAGGCCGGCGATTATCCGGTCGCGCGCGGCGCTTATCGCCGCGCCCTCGGCGCGGACCCGCTCAACCGCGACGCCCTGCTCGGCATGGCCGCGGTGGAGGTTCGCGCAGGCCACTACGCCGCCGCCGCCGCGCTTTACCGCCGCCTGCTCGAGGCGGACCCGCGCGACGTGCACGCCCAAGCGGGCCTGCTCGCGCTGCGCGGCGACCGGATGGACCCGGTCGCCGCCGAAAGCCGGCTCAAGATCCTGCTGAGCGAGGACCCGGGCGCCAAGGTCCTCTATTTCACGCTGGGCAACGAATTCGCGCGCCAGGGGCGCTGGGGCGAAGCGCAAGAGGCCTATTTCGAGGCCTATACGGCGGACCCGGACAATCCGGACTTCGCCTATAACGTGGCGGTCGGCCTCGATCACCTGCGCAAGCCCAGGCTCGCGCTCGAGTACTACCGCCGCGCGCTCGCCCTGAGCGCCAGGCGCAACCCGAGCTTCGACCGCGCTGCCGCGCGCCAGCGCATCGAGGCGCTCGGCAGGTAACGGACCACTTCCAGGATGAATTCACCGACGAATCCGCAAGCCAAGCACCACATCGGCCAGATCCTGATCGACCAGGGCATCCTCACCGAAGACCAGTTGAGGATCGCGCTGCTCGAGCAGTTGAAGTCGCACCTGCCGGTGGGGCGGCTGCTGGTGCAGCTGGGATTCGTCTCCGAAGCGACGCTGCGCGACGCGCTATCCGAGAAGCTCGGGCTGCAGTCGGCCGATCTGACGCGCCTCATCGTCGATCCGGCCGCCCTCAAGATGCTGCCGCGAGACCTGGCGCGCCGCTACCGCATGTTCCCGCTCGCGCTGGATCGTCAGGCGAACAAATTCATCGTCGCGCTTTCCGACACCGACAACATCGTCGCGGTGGACCAGCTGAGGGCTCACCTGAAGGGAAACCTGGAGATCGAGCTGAGGCTGGCGGGCGACTCCGAGATCGAGCGCGCAATCGAGATCTACTACGGGCACGAATTCTCGATCGACGGCATCCTGCGGGAAATCGAGACGGGGGAAGTCGACTACACCTCGCTCGCCGCCGACGACGAGTACAGCCAGCCCGTCGTGCGCCTGATCTCGGCGCTGCTCGCCGACGCAGTCGAACGCGGTGCATCGGACCTGCATTTCGAGCCCGAGCAAAGTTTCCTTCGCATTCGCTACCGCATCGACGGCGTGCTGCGTCAAATCCGCTCGCTGCACAAGACATACTGGCCGGCGATGGCGGTGCGCCTCAAGGTCATGGCGAAGATGAACATCGCGGAGACCCGGGCACCGCAGGACGGGCGGCTGTCGGCGATCATGTCGGGCCGGACGATCGATTTCCGCGTCTCCAGCCTGCCGACGACGTTCGGCGAGAACCTGGTCCTGCGCATCCTCGACCGGCAAAAGGGCATCGTGCCGCTCGAGAAACTGGGGCTGGCGCAGGCGCAGCTCGAGCTGCTCAAGCGCATGATTGCGCGCCCGGACGGGGTCATCCTCGTCACCGGGCCGACCGGCAGCGGCAAGACCACGACGCTGTACTCGATTCTCAACCACGTCAATTCGGACGCGGTCAACATCATGACGCTGGAGGACCCTGTCGAATACCCGATGACGCTCATCCGGCAGACCTCGGTATCCGAAGCGGCGAAGCTCGATTTCGCGAACGGAATCCGGGCCATGATGCGGCAAGATCCCGACAAGATCCTGGTCGGCGAGGTGCGGGACCGCGACACGGCGGAGATGACTTTCCGCGCCGCGATGACGGGGCATCAGGTGTACTCGACGCTCCACACGAATTCAGCGGTCGGGGCCATCCCCCGCCTGCTCGACATCGGCATCGCGCCCGACATCATGGCGGGCAACATCATCGGCGTGATCGCACAGAGACTGGTCCGCAAGCTGTGCCGCACCTGCAGGCAATCCTACGAGCCGGACGCCGCGGAGCGCCGCCTGCTCGGCCTCGCGCCGACCGAGCCGGCCGCCCTCTACCGCGCCGTCGGGTGCGAGCAGTGCGAATACCAGGGCTATCACGGCCGCGCCGCGATCATGGAAATTCTCAAGATCGACGGGGTCATCGACGAGCTGATCGCGCGGCGCGCCACGGCGCGGGAGATCCTCGCGTCGGCGCGCGCGGGGGACTTCAAGACCCTGGCCGAAGACGGCATCCGCCAGGTGCGGGCCGGGATCACCAGCGTCGACGAGCTGATGCGGGTCGTCGACATCACCGACCGCATGCCCTAGGAGAGAACCGGCCCCGCTTCCAATGCCCCTGTACAGCTACAAGGCGGTCGACGGCGAAGGCAAGAACGTGCTCGGGCGCGCGGAAGCCGTGAACGTCTTCGACCTCGAGCAGCGGCTCTCGCGGATGGGGCTCGACCTGATCAGGGGAGCGCCGTCGCGCCAGACAAGCCGGCTCATCGGGGGCAGCAAGGTCAAGCGGCAGGAGCTGATCAATTTCTGCTTCCACCTCGAGCAGCTCACCGCGGCCGGCGTGCCGCTCGTCGAGAGCCTGACCGACTTGCGCGACAGCCTGGAGAACCCCCGCCTGCGCGAAGTCGTCTCGGGAATCATCGAATCGATCGGCGGCGGGCGCAACCTCTCGCAGGCCATGGCGGAGTTTCCCGAAGTGTTCGGCAAGGTGTTCGTCAGCCTGGTGCGCGCGGGCGAGCAGACCGGACGCCTGCCGGAAGTCCTGAAGAACCTCACCGAGTCGCTCAAGTGGGAGGACGAGCTCGCGGCCCAGACGAAGAAGCTGGTGATGTACCCCGCCTTCGTCGGCGTGGTGGTGCTGCTCGTCACGCTGTTCCTGATGCTCTACATCGTGCCCCAGATGGTCGGTCTGATCCGAAGCATGGGGCAGGACATTCCATTGCAGACCAGGATCCTGATTCTGGTCTCGAACTTCCTGGTCGGCTACTGGTGGCTTGTGATCGCCGCTCCATTCGCCATCTGGTTCGGACTGAAGTCCGCGTCGCGCAGCTACCCGTCGGTTGCGTTCATGATCGACCATCTCAAGATCTCGGTGCCCGTGGTCGGGCCGATCCTGCGCAAGATCGTGCTGTCGCGATTCGCCTCGAGCTTCGCGCTGATGTACGCCTCCGGCATCACGGTGCTCGACGCCATTCGAAGCCTCGAGGAAATCGTCGGCAACAGGCTGCTAGAGAGCGCCTTGCGCAACGTCGGGCAGCAGATCGCCGAAGGCAAGAATCTCGCCTCGGCTTTCCAGGACGCGGCCCTCTTCCCTCCGCTGGTCATTCGCATGCTGCGCGTCGGCGAGAATACGGGCGCGCTCGACACGTCGCTGCAGAACGTGAGCTACTTCTACAACCGCGAGGTCCGGGAGGGGATCGCGAGATTGCAGGCGCTGATCGAGCCCATGCTGACGCTGATTCTCGGCGCAATCCTGCTGTGGGTCATGCTTTCGGTGTTCGGGCCGATTTACAACATGATTCCGCAGATGAAGTTCTAGGCCGGGCGTGTCCGCCAAGCACATTCTCTACTTCACCGCGGTGGATCACAGCGTGTACCGCTGGTCGCGCCGCGCGCTCGTCGCGGAGGCGACGTTCGCCGCCGACGAGGCCGGGCTCGCCGCGTTCCGCGAATACCTGCGCGGCAAAGCGCGCGCCCTGTTCTATCTCGTTGCCGACCTCGCGGGCGAGGATTTCCACGAAGAGCAGATACCCTACCTGCGCGGCAGCGACCGCCAGGCGGTGGTCGAGCGCCGCCTGGCGCAGCGCTACCGCGACACCAGGATCTCGTCCGCGTTTTCGCTCGGCTATGTCGCCGGCGAGCGGCGTAACGAGCGGCTGCTGCTCGCGTCTTTCGCCAACACGCAGCAATTCACGCCCTGGCTGGAAGCCCTTGCCGCGGCGCGCGCCAGGCTCGCCGGAGTGTACTCGGTTCCGCTGGCGGCGCCCGCGCTGGCCGCGCGCCTCGGCGCGCGCGCCGGGCGCGCTTTCGTCATCACCGCGGACCGCGCCGGGCTGCGCCAATGCTACGTGGACAACGGCAAGCTTCGCTTCGCCCGCCTGGAGCCCGTCGCGGACATGCCGCCCCGGGATTTCGCCGCGTTCGTGCACTCCGAGACGGCGCGTCTTGCGCAGTACCTGACATCGCTGAGAGCGCTGCCACGCGACGGCCCGCCGGTGCAGGTCATCGTCGTCGCGCCCGACGGCCACAAAGCGGCGTTGGACCAGGTGCTGGCGTCCGACTCCAGGTTCGAGTTCCACAGCTTCGACCTCGGCGGCGCCGTACGCGCCGCCGGGGCCGGACGCGCGCCCGCGGAGATGCTCGCCGAACGCCTGTACCTGCACCTGTTGCCCGGGCGGACCCCGAAGGAGCAGTTCGCCCGCCGGGAAGACCGGCGCGGCTATGTTCTGTGGCAGCTGCAACGGGGCATTGCCCTTGCAGGCGCGGCGGGATTCGCCGCCTGTGCACTGTTCGCAGGCGCGACCTGGCTCGACGTCGTCTCGGCGCGCGAGCAGGCCGCCGCCGCGCAGCGGACCGCGAACCTGTCCGCCCGGCGCTACCGCCAGATCACCGCCGCATTCCCGGTCACGCAAACGAGCACCGACAACCTGAAAGCGACGGTGATCGGTTTCCGCAAAATCGCTGCCAGAACCGCCTGGCCCGAGCCGTCGTTCGTCCACCTGTCCAGGGCGCTCGACGCGTTTCCGCACATCGAGCTCGATACGCTGAGCTGGCGCGTCGGGCGTCCGGGCGCCGCCGGGCCGGAGGGGGCGCAGCAGGAGTCCGCCGCCGGGTCCGGGCCCGTCGCGGAGGTCCTCGAGGTGTCCGGCAAAGTGAACGCCGCCCAGCGCTCCGACTACCGTGCGATCACGGCCGAAGTCCAGAATTTCGCGCGGGCACTCAGTTCCGATTCGCCGTACCGGCTCACGCGCACCCGGCTGCCGTTCGACATCACCTCGCAAGGCACGCTCGCCGGGGACATCGGCGCAACGGATCGTGGAGAAGCCCCGCGCTTCACGGTCGTGCTCGGGAGGCCGTTGCAGTGACCGTCTTCGCCAGCGAAGCCCGCAAGCTCGCGCTGCCGACGATCGCTTGCGCGCTGCTGATCGGCGCGGGCGCCGCGCTGATCGGATACACGGAGTCCAAGCTCGCGTCGGCCACGCAGGAGCTGGCCGCCGCGAGGGCCGGGCGTTCCGCGGCCCTCGAGCGCCTCGTGCGAATTGCCGACGAAGAGCGGGAAGTCAGGGAAAAGCTCGCGGTTTACCGCAGGCTGCAGCAGCTTCACGTGATCGGTCGCGAACAGCGCCTGGAGTGGGCCGACGCCATGTCGCGTATCAAGTCCAGCCGAGAGCTGCTCGATCTGCGCTACCGGGTCGACCGACAGCAACCCCTGATCACGATTCCCGGCAAGCCCGGAGACGTCGAGTTCTATTCCAGCTCCATGACGGTCGACCTGGCGCTGTTGCATGCGGGCGACCTGCTCCGTTTCCTCGACGATTTGCGCGATTCGGGCTACGCGTATTACTCGGTGCGCAGCTGCACCATCTCGCGTACCGGGCGGACGCCCGCCGGCGCCACGCTCGCGCCGCGCCTGCACGCGCAATGTCGGATAGACCTGATCACCATCCTCGACCGAGGGGCCAGATCATGACGCGCGGCTGGGGCCTGCTGGCGGGGGTACTGCTCGCGGCCGGCGCGACCACCGCCGCCGCGCAGGAGCTCGGAAGGCTGTTCTTCACTCCGCAGCAGCGCGCCGAGCTCGATGCGCGCCGCAAGGCGCGGGTGCCCGGCAAGCCGGCCGCGGTCGTGATCGAAGCTCCGAGCACCACGCTGGACGGCTACGTCAAGCGATCGCACGGCAATTCCACCGTGTGGCTGAACGGCAAGCCGGTTACCGAGGGCGCCGACACCAGGCGCGCAGGGGTGAGTCCATCGCGGAGCGACCCGAGCCGCGCCTCGATAGAAGTGAGCGAGCACGGGCGGCGCATCCTGCTCAAGGTCGGCGAATCGCTCGACCGCGGCACCGGCGAAGTGCGCGATCTCATCGGCGGCGGCAGGATCACGCTCGAGCGGCGACCCGCCGGCAACCGCTGAGATGACCGCCCGCTACCGCCGCTGCGCCGCGCGCCAACGCGGCGCCGTACTGATCCTGCTCCTCACGGTGCTGGTCATCGGCCTTGCCTGGTACACCGTGGGAGCCTTGGGCCAGGCCGTCCCGACGCGCGCCGAGCGTGACCTCAAGACCGGCGCCGCGCTCCGGCAGGCCAAGCGCGCCCTGCTCGCATACGCGGCCCAGTACGCGGCGCGCGGCAGCACGATCGAACCGGGCCAGATGCCCTGTCCGGAATCTCTCAACGCGGTCGGCACCGGCAGGCAGGGCCAGGCGAGCTCGAACTGCGGCAACGGGGTCGCGGTCGGAAGGCTGCCCTGGGAAACGCTCGGCGTGGACGAGCTCCGCGACGGCGACGGGGAACCGATCTGGTACGTGCTCAGCCCTGGATTCCGCTCGGCGCCGATCAATTTCGGCACGCCCGGACGCCTGACCTACGACGGCACCCCGAATTCGGCGGTTGCGCTGTTGATCGCCCCGGGCCCCGCGCTGAACACGCAATCCGACCCCGCCGCGCCGCCCGCCGGCTGCGGCAAGGTCGATCAGCAGATCGGCACGCGCAATACAGCGGCGCTTGATCCCCTCAACTTCCTCGAGTGCGGTAATGCGACGGGCCAGAACATGTTCGCGGGACCTTCGAGGTGGTCCAATGACGCTGTCATCGCGATCACCGCCGCGGACTGGAGCCGAGCGGTCGCCGGTCCGGTCGCCGACAGGCTGCAGCGCCAGGTCGCGCCCGCGCTGGAGCAGTGGCGCAGCAGCGAGTCCGTCGCGGACTGGGGTGTCTCGTTCCTGCCGTACGCCTCGTCCTTCAGCGACCCCGCCAGCAACGATCTGTGCGGCAACTACGGCAGGATGGAGGGCATCTCCCCGTTCGCGCAGTCGGCGAGCTCCGCTTGCGCGTCCTGGTCGGGCGCATTCATGACGAAGACCGGCGGCTCGGGAGAGTGGTTCCCGCTGGTCTGCTATCCGGTGACGGGCGCGATGACGTGCTCCTTCTTGTACTGGGGCGGCAGTTTGCAGCTGCGGGTCGACGCGACGGCTCCGAACGCCGCGGGGAGCTTTCGCGGCCCGCTTAAAGCGTCGGACGTCGCGAGCTCGGGCGCGCAAGCGACCGGCATAAGCTACTCGACGAGCCTGTCCCCGGCCACCGGCGCGGCGGCCGCTTCCGCCACGCTCGACTATGCAGACTCATCGTTTGCTTTCGCCACCGTTACCATCAACAACCTGCCGGACGCGGCGATCCTGTCGGACCCGCGCTTGAGCTGGTTCCTGCGCAACGAGTGGCAGCGCTACGCCTACTACGCGATATCCTCGGCGGTAAGCGTGAATCCCGGCGCGAGCGTCTGCGCCGCGCCCGGCGACCCGGCCTGCCTGACCCTCAACGGTCTACCGCCCTCGAACGGCGGCGGGAACGACAAGAAGCTCGTGCTCGCGCTCATGGGGCCGGGCCCCGTCGCGGCGCAGATCCAGCCCAGCAACCGTGCCGGGAATTATCTCGAGTCGCACGCGCCCAGCACGTCGATCTACACTGCGGCCACCGTGAACGGCAGCTTCAACGACAGGCTCGCGGCCTGCCCGTTCCTCCAAACGCCGGATAGCGGAGATCCGCTCGCGATATGCAACTGAGGCGGCTGCCGCGCGGGTTCAGCCTGGTCGAGCTCGCGGTCGTGCTTGCGATCGTCGCCTTGCTGGCCGGCGGGGCGATCATGACGCTGTCGGCCCGGG
>Ga0210077_1000593_pt1 | contig 12671 bp, 12 predicted proteins | sample RushMan_CattailN_5_FD_185556 | JGI IMG/M metagenome (GOLD analysis project Ga0210077, IMG submission 185556) | Wetland microbial communities from San Francisco Bay, California, USA, that impact long-term carbon sequestration -... | ecosystem: Environmental > Aquatic > Marine > Wetlands ... | reverse complement strand
GGTCTTGTGGCTGGGAGGATGATGACACTCCCCGTGGAACGTGATGAAGATCAGCCGGAACGTGTAAAGCGCGGTCATGAACACGCCGACGGCGCCGAAGAACCAGAGCGTGGTGCTGCCGACGGGCGAGCTGAGCGCTCCCCAGAGAATCAGGCCCTTGCTATAGAAGCCGGCGGTGATCAAGGGCAGGCCGGCGAGGGAGCTGCCGCCGATGACGAAAGCCCAGTAGGCCAGTGGCAGATGCTTGCGCAGGCCGCCCATCTTGAAGATGTTCTGCTCGTGGTGCATCGAGGTGATGACCATGCCCGAGGCAAGGAAGAGCAGAGCCTTGAAGAAAGCGTGCGTCATGAAATGGAAGATCGCCGCGGTCCACGCGCCGACGCCGAGCCCGAGGAACATGTAGCCGATCTGGCTGACGGTGGAGTAGGCGAGGATGCGCTTGATGTCGTCCTGCACGAGCGCGGCGAAACCGGCCGCGACCAGCGTGACGGCGCCGACGACGGCCACGGCGAACTGGGCCGTGGGCGCGAGCGAAAAGAGCACGTGGGTGCGGGCGATCAGGTAGACGCCGGCGGTGACCATGGTGGCCGCGTGGATCAGGGCGCTGGTCGGCGTCGGGCCGGCCATCGCGTCCGGCAACCAGGTCTGCAACGGCAGCTGGGCCGATTTGCCGCAGGCGCCGCCGAGCAGGAGCAGGCCGGCGGCGGTGGCGTAGATCGAGCCATGGGGCCATTGCATCTGGGCGGCGTGCATCAGCGGCTGTATGGTGAGCGTGCCGAGCTGCTGGAAGAGCAGGAAGAGGCCGAGCGCCATGGCGGTGTCGCCCACGCGGGTGACGATGAACGCCTTCTGCGCGGCGAGGCCGTTTTTCGGGTCGGTGTACCAGAAGCCGATCAGCAGGTAACTGCAGACGCCCACACCTTCCCAGCCCAGGTAGAGGAGCAGGAGGTTGTCGGCCAGGAGCAGCACGATCATCGAGGCCACGAACAGGTTCATGTAGGCGAAGAACCGGCTGAACCCTTCGTCGCCCTCCATGTACTCGACCGAGTAGACATGGATGAAGAAGCTGACGAAGGTCACCACCAGCATCATGATGAGCGAGAGCGCGTCGAGATAGAGCGAGATGCCGGGTTGGAAACCCGCGACGCTCATCCAGGTCCAGAGGTGCAGGGTGTAGCTGCCGCCGGCGGGCGGCAGGGCGAGGAACCGCCAGGTGATCAGGATGGAAATGATTGCCGATAGGCCGATCGAGCCGCAGCCAAGGAAGGCCGCGGTGCGACGGTCCATGCGCGGGCCAAAAATCATCAACAAGGCCGCGCTGGCGAACGGAATTGCCGGAACCAGCCAGAGCAGGTGGAACATCAGCCTCTCATCTCGCTTGCAGCATCAGCGTCGAGCGACTTGAAGCGGTGGTTGAGGCGCAAAACCAGCGCCAGCCCAACCGCGACTTCCGCCGCCGCGACCGTCAGAATGAACAGGAACATCACCTGGCCGTCCGCCTGGCCCCACCGCGCACCCGCGGCGACAAAAGCAAGGCCCGAAGCATTCAACATCACTTCGATGGACATCAGGATGAACAGCAGGTTACGCCGCACCAGAAGGCCGATCAGCCCCAGTGCGAACAAGATCCCCGCCAGAAGCAACCCGTGCTCGATCGGAACCGCTGCCACCGGTCCTCCCTTGGACTCTACGCGAGCCCACGTGATACGCGCCCACCAGGGCGCCCAAGAGCAAAATCGAAGCCAATTCCACCCCGATCAGGTACGGCCCGTAGAGCGACATGGCCACCTGATGAGGCTCGATCTTGGCGGCTGGGGGCGTAAGCGACCCCGAGCGCGCCAGCAAATAGGAAACTTCACCCACCAGAATTGCCGCCAGAATGGCCGGGCCGGTGAACATGCCCGGCGAAACCCAGGTGCGCTCGGTTGCCACCGTGTGCTGGCCCAGGTTCAGCAGCATGACGACGAAGACGAACAAGACCATGATGGCCCCGGCGTAAATGATGACCTCGAGAGCGGCCATGAACGGGGCGCCGAGCGTATAGAAGACGACCGCCACGGCGAGCAGGGAAACGGTGAGGTAGAGCAGGGCGTGAACCGGGTTCAGGCGCGTGAGCATGAGCACCGTCGCCAGAATCGCCACAATCGCCGCGATGTAGAAGAGCGCTTGCATCATTTCCCTCAGGGCAACAAGGTGTGCAGATCGGCCGGCGGCGCTTCGTTTTCCGCCTGGCCCTTGTCCTTGTCCTTGATCTTCACTCCGGCGACCCGCCAGAAGTTGTAGTCGGGATACTTGCCGGGGCCGTTGATCAGCAGATTTTCCTTCTCATAGACTAGGTTCTGCCGGTTGTACTCGCCCATTTCGATATCCGGGGTGAGCTGGATGGCGTAGGTCGGGCACGCCTCCTCGCACAGACCGCAGAAAATGCAGCGCGAGAAATTGATCCGGAACCAGTCGGGATAGCGGCGGCCGTTCTCGTCCTCGGTAGCCTGGAGCGAGATGCAATCGACCGGGCAGGCGACGGCGCAGAGGTAGCAGGCGACGCATCGCTCCTCGCCGTCGGGATCGCGGGAAAGAATGATGCGGCCGCGATAGCGCGGGGCGAGGTACGGCTTCTCGTCCGGATACTGGACGGTAATTCGCGGCTGGAACATGTGCAGGAACACCAGCCACAGAGATCTGAGAACGCTCCACATCGCTCGTTACCTTCGCATCGCGAGAACGACCGCGCCGGTGACCGCCAGGTTCGCCAGGCTGAGGGGCAACATCCACTTCCATCCCCAGGACATCAACTGGTCGAACCGCGGCCGCGGCATCGCCGCCCGCAGCAAAATAAAGAAACAGATGAAAAACAGCGTCTTCAGCGCAATCCAGACGACCGGCGGCAGCACCGGACCCAGCCAGCCGCCAAAGAACAGCACCGACATCAGCACCGAGATCAGAATCACGCCGAGATACTCGCCGACGAAGAACATGCCGAATTTCATGCCCGAATATTCCGAGTGGAACCCGGCGACCAGCTCGCTTTCGGCCTCGGGGAGGTCGAAGGGCAGGCGGCGGGTTTCGGCGATGCCGGCGATGAAGAAGAGCACGAAGCCGAGGAACTGAGGCACGACGAACCACATGTGCCGCTGCGCCTCGACGATGCCGCGCAGGCTGAAAGTGCCCGCCAGGATCACCGTGCCCATCATCGCCAGGCCCATGAACACTTCGTAGCTCAGCATCTGGGAGGCGGCGCGGACGGCGCCGAGCAGGGCGTACTTGTTGTTCGAGGCCCAGCCGGCGAGCACCACGCTGTAGACGCCGAGCGAGCTCATGCCGAGGAAGAAGAGCAGGCCGATGTTCGTATCGGAGATCTGGATGGTCGGCGTGAACGGGATCACCGCGAAGGTGAGCAGCACCGTGATCATGATGATCGACGGCGCGATGACGAACACCCACTTGTCGGCAAACGGTGGGATCCAGTCTTCCTTGAAGAAAATCTTGATCATGTCGGCCAACACCTGCAGCAGGCCGAACGGGCCCACGCGGTTCGGGCCGTAGCGGTCCTGCCAGAGAGCGAGCAGGCGCCGCTCGAGCCAGATCAGCCCCGAGGAGAGCGTCAGGACAACCAGCAATATGCCGACCAGGACGATGATCTTTAAGAGCACCGGGTTCATCGCGTCACTTCGATCCGTCCCCAGATGGGAAGTGTGAATCCGTCGAGCGGGCCGAGGCCTGCCGGCAGGGCGGCCACGCCGCGCGGCAAGCCGGGTTCGATGCGCAGCGGCAGGCGCGCCGCGGCGCCATCAAGCTTCACTTCGACCGGCGAACCCTCGGCGGCGCCCAGCGCGGCGGCGTCTTCGGCGCCGAGCGCGACGTAGGGCTTGGGCGAAAGCTCGGCGATGGCCGGCGCGCGGGCGCTCAGCTCTTCGGAGCCGAAAATGTGGTGGCGCGGAACGACCAGCCATTCGCCCTGGCGCGGCGCGAAGGCCGCCGGAACCGTATTCAGATAGCCGGCCGCAGAGCCAGCCGCCGTTTCGAACAGCCGGACACCCGGGTCGCCGCCGCGAAGCGGACCGGCGATTTCTTCCTGAAACTTGTTGAGCGACTGAATCGAATTCCAGCCCCCGGTCCAGAAGAAGGGCTGCAGGGCCGCGGGAGGCTCGACCGGCGCGCCTTCCATGGTGAAGGAGAGAGGCGAATCGGGATCTTCGGGCGGCTTGGGCTCGCTGACCTGGATATTGGCGAGCATCGAGGTGCGGCCGCTGAAGCGGTGCGGAGCGCGGGGAATCTTCGCGCCCGCGATGCGGAAGCCGGAGCCGGGCGCGGCGTCGCGGATGCGCTCGAGCGCCGGAAAGGCGCGGGCAACGGCCTCGACAACGTTGTCGAGATTCTGCCAGCTCAGCCCCTCGGGCCGGGTGAGCAGCCCGAGAATGTCGCGCAGCCAGCGCCAGGAGTCCTGAATGTCGCCCGCGGGCGGATAGACGCGGAAGAAGCGCTGGGCGCGGCCTTCGCTCGAAACCAGCGTGCCGTCGGCTTCTGCGAACGGAGTCGCGGGCAGGACGAGCTCGGCTTTTTCCGTGGTGCGCGTCTCGAGCGAATCGAGAACCACCACGTGGCCGGCGGCGCCGAGAAACGCGTCGATGGCGGCGGCCGGAGCGCGGCGATAGAGATCGTTTTCGAGGATGACGGTGGTCTGAATCTGGCCGCCCTTGGCAGCCTCGAGCGCCTGACCAAGCGGTTTCGGCCCGAGCATCGCGAGGCCGAGGCTGTTGGCCTCTTCCATCGTAAGGAGGAAAGCGACGGGCTTGCCCGCCTTGGCGAGAGCGCGCGCCACATCGGCGGCGGCGCGAATGACGGCGGCATTTCCGGTGCTTACGCCGCTGACGACCGCCGGGCGAGCCGCAGCCTGGAGCTTCGCGGCGATACTTTCAGCCTGGGCGCGCACATCGGCGGGAAGGCTGGGAACGTCGGGCGAAGAGGCGTCGAGGATGTGAGCGACGGCGAAGCCGAGCCGGGCGATGTCGTCGGGCGCGGCGCGATAGGTGGCGCTGGCAACGTCGTCGAGCCGCGTGGCGTAGGGGCTGGCGATGAAGAGCGGACCGTGATCCTTCTGCGCGAGTTCGCGCACGGCGTGGTCCTGCCAGCGTGGCACGCCCATCTTTTCGGCTTTTTCGAGGAAAACCTGGCGCACCGTCTGGCGCAGGGTGAGCGCCATGCGCGGCGCGACGCTGGTGACGTCCTCGCCGAGGACGAATGCCGCGTCGGCGTGCTCGAGCTGGCGGAGCGTGGCCGGAGCCGGTCCCTGGCGCAGAATCCCGAGCATTTCACCGAGCAAACCGTACTCGCCGTCGGAGACGCCGGCGTAGAAATTTTCCGCGCCGACCAGAGAGCGGAGCGCGAAATTGGCCTCGAGCGAGGCGCGCGGCGAGCCGATGCCGATCATCTTGCCCGCGGCGGCGAGCGAAGAGAAACGGTCGAGCGCGTCGGCCTTGGGGATTTCGGCGAACTTCGCGTCCTGGCGGGCGCGCGCGGAGCGGATGCGCTGCTGGCTGTTGACGTGCTCGTAGCCGAAGCGGCCGCGGTCGCAGAGGAAATAGCCGTTGATCTGGCTGTTGTAGCGATTCACCACGCGGCGCAGCGTGCCGTAGCGCTCGGCGGGGCTGATGTTGCAGCCGAGGGCGCAGTGCGGGCAGACCGACGGCGCGAATGTGAGGTCCCACTTGCGGGTGTAGTGCTGCTTGGCGGTCTTGTCGGTGAAGACGCCGGTGGGGCAGACCTCGTCGAGGTTGCCGGAGAACTCGTTTTCGAGAACGCCATCCTCGGCGCGACCGAAGTAGACCAGATTGCGCAGCTTGAGAGGCCCGAAATCCTCGCCGCCGGCGTATTCGTTGTAGAACCGCGTGCAGCGGTAGCACTGGATGCAGCGGTTCATCTCGTGATTGAGCAGCGGGCCGAGGTACTGATTGCGGAAGGTGCGCTTCTCGAATTCGTAATGGCGGTAATTGTGGCCGCTCATCACGGTCATGTCCTGCAGATGGCACTGGCCGCCCTCGTCGCAGACCGGGCAATCGTGCGGGTGGTTCATCATGAGGCCTTCGATCACGCCGGCGCGGAAATCGCGAACCTCGGGGTCATCGATCGAGACGATCATGTCGGGCGTGGGGACGGTCATGCAGGCCATCATGATGCGGCCGCGGGCGTCCTTTTCGTCGCGGTAGACCTTGACGGCGCACTGGCGGCACGCGCCGACCGAGCCGAGAGCCGGATGCCAGCAGAAATAGGGCAGATCGAGGCCGTGACCGAGGCAGGCTTCGAGAAGGTTCTGTTTCGGATTGATCTCGTAGGGCTTCTTATCTACAAAAATGCGGGTCATCGCCCATCTCTCCACGGACACCGCTTCTCACGGATATGGCGCTCGAAATCCTCGCGGAAGTATTTGAGGCCGCTCTGGAGCGGTTCGGCCGCCCCGGGCGCCAGCGCGCAGAACGTGTTGCCGGGCCCGACCATCTTGCAGATGTGTTCGAGCTTGGCCAGGTCCTCCATCGAGCCGCGGCCGGCCTCGATGGACGCGAGAATCTCCTCGGCCCAGTGCAGCCCGCTCCAGCAGGGCGTGCACCAGCCGCAGGATTCCTGGGCGAAGAAGTGCTCGAGGTTGTAGACCATGCCGACCGGGCAGGTCTTGTCGTCGAGGACGATCATCGTGCCGGTGCCCAGGCGGCTGCCGACCTTGGCGACCTCGGTGAAATCCATCGGGACGTCCAGGTGGTCGGCGGTAAGGAAATCGGTGGACGCGCCGCCGGGAAGCGCGCCGCGAAACTTGAGGCCATCCTGCATGCCGCCGGCGTGCTTTTCTAGCAGTTCGCGCATCGTGGTGCCCATCGGCAGTTCCCAGCAGCCGGGCTTTTTCACCTTGCCGCTGGCGCCGTAGAGCTTGGTGCCGGCATCGCCGGTGAGGCTGAGCTTCTGGAACCACTCGGGGCCCTTTTCGACGATGTGCGGGATGTTGCAGAGCGTTTCGATGTTCTGCACGATCGTCGGCTTGCCGAACAGGCCGGAAACCTGCGGAAACGGAGGTTTGGCGCGGGGATTGGCGCGCTTGCCCTCGAGGGCGTTGAGCAGGCCGGTTTCCTCGCCGCACATGTAGCGGCCGCCGCTCATGTGCAGCCGGAGGTCGAAATCGGCGCCCGAGCCGAAGATGTCCTTGCCGAGATAGCCCTTCGAAGCGGCCTCGTGGAGCGCGCGCTCGATGCGCTCGCCGGCGTCGGTATATTCGCCGCGCAGGAAGACGTAGCCGCGCTCGGCGTCGATGGCGCGGGCGGCGATGATCATGCCCTCGATCAGTTCGTGCGGATCGCCTTCGAGCAGAACGCGGTCCTTGAACGTGCCCGGCTCCATCTCGTCGCCATTGGCGACCAGATATTTCGGCCGGGGAGCGTCGGGGCCGGAGGGAACGAAACTCCACTTCTGGCCGGTGGGAAAACCGGCGCCGCCGCGGCCGCGGAGGCCGGATTTCTTGACCTGATCGACGATCTCGGCCGGAGCCATCTGCATGGCCTTGCGGGCGGCCTGGTAGCCGCCGGCGCGCTCGTAGGCGGCGAGATCGATCACTTCCCCGTCGGGGCGGATTTTGGCGGTGAGCGGCGTCTCCATCGGTCGGCTACTTGTACCTTTCGAGGATCTCGTCGATCTTCGGTGGATCGAGATTGGCGTGGAGCTGGCCGTCGACGATCATGGTCGGCGCGCGGTCGCAAGCGCCCAGACAGACGACTGGGAGCAGCGTGAAGCGGCCGTCGCCGGTGGTCTGGCCCATCTCGACGCCAAGGCGCGTCTTCAGATGCTCGCGCATCTTGTCGTAACCCATCACCCAGCAACTGACGCTGTCGCAAACCATGATGACGTGACGGCCCACCGGCTTGCGGTGGATGAGGTTATAGAAAGTGGCGACGGAGTCGATATCTTCCGCCGAGGTCTCGAGGAACTCGGCGATGTCGCGAACGGCTTCGTCCGACACCCACCCCCGATGTTTCTGAACGACGCGCAATGCGTCGATGCAAGCGGCGCGGCGCACCGGGTAGTGGGCCGCTTCTACTTCGATTTCGCGCTGTTCTTCCGGCGTCAGCATGCTCTCCACACTCAGCGGTCGATATCAGCCAAAACGAAGTCGATGCTCCCGAGAATCGCGAGCAGATCGGGCACCATCAGACCTCGTGTCATATCCGGCAGCATCTGCATATGCGCGAACGAAGGAGCGCGGATGCGGGTGCGATAGCTCATGGTGCTGCCGTCGGAAACCAGGAAATAACCGTTATTGCCCTTGGGCGCCTCGATGGTGCCGAGCGCCTCGCCGGGCGGAATCACCGGGCCCCAGGACACGCCGAGGAAATGATTGATCAGGGTCTCGATGTCGTGCATCGTGCGATCCTTGACCGGCGGCATGGCGAGCGGATGGTCGCTCTTGTAGGGGCCTTCGGGCATGTTCTTCACGCACTGCTCGATGATGCGCAGGCTCTGATAAATCTCCGCGACGTGGACCACGGCGCGATCGTAGCAATCGCCGTGGGGAGCCGTCGGGATGTCGAACTCGAAATTTTCGTAACCGCTGTAGGGCTGCTTTTTGCGGAAATCCCATTCGACGCCGGCCGAGCGAAGCATCGGGCCGGTGGCGCCCCAGTCGAAGGCCTGCTCCTTGGTAATCGTGCCGACGCCCTGGGTGCGGGCCTTGAAGATGCTGTTGCGCATGACGATCTTGTCGTACTCGCGCATCCGCTTGGGCATCCAGTCGAGGAACTCGCGGAACATCTTGTCCCAACCCTTGGGCAGATCGTGGGCGGTGCCGCCGATGCGCAGCCAGCTGGGGTGCATCCGGGCGCCCATGATGGCCTCGACCATGCCGAAGGCGCGCTCGCGGTCGTTGAACATGTAGAAGACCGGCGACATCTGGCCAACGTCCTGGGCGAAGGTGCCGTACCAGACCAGGTGGCTGATGATGCGGAACAGCTCGCAGGTCATCACGCGGATCACCTGTGCGCGCGGGGGGACCGTGATGCCGGCCAGTTTCTCGACGGCGGTGAGGTAGGCGAGATTGTTCTGCACGCCGGCGAGGTAGTCGATGCGGTCGGTATACGGAATATAGGTGTGCCAGCTCTGGCGCTCCCCCATTTTCTCGGCGCCGCGGTGGTGGTACCCGATCTCCGGGATCGCGTCGAGGATCACCTCGCCGTCGAGCTGGAGGATGACGCGCAGCACGCCGTGCGTACCGGGATGCTGGGGACCGATGTTCAGGAAAATGAAATCGCTATCGTCGCTCGCCCGCCGCAGGCCCCATTCCTCGGGGCGGAAGCGCAGCCGCTCCTCTTCTTCCTCGGCCTTCTCCTCGAGGAGCTGGAACGGGCCCATTTCCGTGGCGCGGGCCGGATGGTCCTTGCGCAGCGGATGGCCCTGCCAGCTGCGGGGCATGATGAGGCGCTCGAGGAAGGGATGGTTCTCGAAGCGGACGCCGCACAGGTCCCAGCATTCGCGCTCGTACCAGTTGGCGTTGGGCCAGACGTCCGAGATGGAATCGACCGAGGCCTTGTCCTCGGCGAGCGCAACCTTGACGCGGAGGAATTCGTTCCGGTCGAAGGAAAACAGGTGATAGACGACGGTGAAATCGGACGGCGGCTGGCCATCGCGGTGAGTGCGCACGCGCTCGTCGATGGCGGTGAGATCGTAGAGCATCCGGTAGGGGCGCTCGATCTCGTTTTTCAGGTAGCGCATCGCCGCGTGAAGCTTGTCGCGGCCGATCCAGGCGGTTGGAATCCCGTCGCGGCTCGGCTGCGAGACGACGCCGTCGGCTCCAAACTTCTGCTGGAGGTGATCGAGAACCGTGACCGCGGTTGTGGCAGGCGAAGCCATCGTCAGACCTCGTCAATCGGGCGCAGGATGGTGGCTTTCACGCGCTCGTCCTGTTTGAGATCGCGCATCGAGGGGCGGAAACCCTTGTCGATGCCTTCCGGCCCGACCATCCAGCTGAGCGGGCGATTTTCGTTGCCGACGGCCTCGCGCAGCAGCATCAGGCCTTCCATGAAGGCCACCGGGCTCGGCGGGCAGCCGGGAACGTAGACGTCGACGGGCAGGATCTTATCGACGCCCTGCACAACACTGTAAATGTCGTACATGCCGCCGGAATTGGCACAGGAGCCCATCGAGATCACCCAGCGCGGGGCCATCATCTGCTCGTAGAGCCAGCGGATGATCGGCGCCATCTTCAGGAAGGGCGTGCCGGCGATCACCATCAGGTCGGCTTCGCGCGGAGTGCCACGCAGCACTTCGGCTCCGAACCGGGAGATGTCGTATTTGCTGGTGATGCTGGTCGCCATCTCGACGAAACAGCAGGACAGGCCGAACATGAATGGCCACATGGAGTTCTTGCGGCCCCAGGCGACCAGGTCCTCGAGCCGCGCAAAAAGGATCTGGCGCCGAAGCTCGTCATATTCGCTCGGGGCCTTTTGGACCACCGGCAATTCCTTGGTTCCCTGACTTGTCCACCAGCGCATTGCCGACTCCGTCTCGCTTACCTTGTCTTCCTTCTGGTATCCGGGCTCCAATCGAGTGCGCCCAGGCGCCAGAGGTAGACCAGCGTGGCCAACAACACAAGAATGAAAATCAGCGCTTCCCCGTAACCGAGCCAGCCGAGATCGCGCGCGGCCACCGCCCAGGTGTATAGGAAGACCGACTCCAGGTCGAAGACGACGAAAAACATCGCCATCATGTAGAACTTGACGGGGAAGCGGACACGCGCCGTGCCTTCCGACAGGATGCCGCCTTCATAGGGCTGATCGGTGAAACGTTCCTTATGCCGCTCGCCGAGCGCGGCCGACAACACGATCATCGAGCCGGCGATAATCAGCACGAGAGCTGCGTAGAGGGCGAAGGCCCACAGATTCATGGTCGTCCCTGGAGTCCTTTGCTCCTATTGGATTCCTGCGCAAGTATCGGGCCGCGTAGCACCCGCCCGCGCGTTCCGACTTCGCCACACCCACGGCGAGTCGCTTTGAAACTGGAGAAGGTCCCGCTTCCTCCCTTCCGTAACAAGCGAAGGGTTACTACTAACGCAGAGGGGCATTATACATCGATTCGCGTTACGGCAAATTTTTCCGCAAGATTTTTTCACGAGCGCACCAAGCGTAGCCTAAAGCAGCGACTGTTCCGGTCTGGAATGCCGGGCCATCGTGCGGCGGCGGAGGCCGTTTGCCGCCTCTCGTCACGGTTGCGCGAGGCCAGGCCGTTCATGCCTTCTTCCCTGCCCTGCGGAGGGAGGCGCGCGGACGGCGCGGGGCTCGGCCGGCCGCTGGCTGCTTTTCAAGATACGCCTTCAGGAGCATGGCGGAGTTGTGCTCGGTGTCGTGGGCGCTGTAGAGGAGGGTAAGCGGGCCGCGGCTGGCGGCGTCGAGAAGCGGGCGGATAGCCTCCGGGCTAGCTTCGAGTTCCCGCCGGTAACGACGCTGAAATTCGGGCCATTTGGCCGGATCGTGCCCGTACCATTGGCGCAGAGCGGGACTGGGGGCGACATCGCGGAGCCAGCCGTCCATACGCAGCGCCTCTTTTTTCATGCCGCGCGGCCAGAGGCGCTCGACGAGGAAACGAGCGCCGTCGGAGGGCGAAGCGTCTTCGTAGACGCGCTTGATCCGTATCATGTGGCGCACCCCATCGATCAGCCGGCGGAGCGATTCAGGCGCCGGTACCCCTCGGGTACGGTGCGGAAAGGCACTGCCAGGCGATTCCAGACGTTGATGGCCGCGACGATCATCGTCAGGCCGACCAGTTCGGTTTCATCGAACCGCGCGCGCGTTAAATCGTAAACGTGATCGGGAACGTGGTCCTGGCTCAGGAGCGTGACCGACTCGGTCCAGGCAAACGCGGCGCGCTCGCGATCGTCGAAGAACGGGCCTTCGCTCCAGGCGGCCACGGCGTCGATGCGCTCGTTGGGCTCTCCGAGTTCCCGCAGGCGGTGGGAGTGCATATCGACGCAGAACGCGCAGCCGTTCAGCTGCGATGCGCGCAGCTTGACCAGTTCTATCAGGCGCTCGTCGAAGCCGAGCGTGTGGATATACCTTTCGAGGCCGAGGACGGCCTCGTAGGCTTGGGGGGAAACCTGCTTCACGTTAATTCTCGGCGACGAATTCGAATTCATGCGACCTCGCTGTATGGCGGCAGCCGGTTGATTCTCTTGCCGCCCGATTCCCTTCTCTCCCGAGATGCTCCGGCGGGGAGAAAAGACGCAACGCAATATCTTCCAGGCCAGCAAATCGGCGGAGGAGAAAATCCGCATCGCCGAACGAGCCTTCTGTCCGATAATTGCGGGAGAACGCGCAGCTTCACCCGTCCGTTCTTCAGCCCGATTCCGGGCAATTCGTTCCGGGCGCGGCGGATGGCGCATCCTGTTTCCGGAAGGAGCCGCGATGGACACTTTTCGCACGAAACTCGTCCGGCACGAAGAGGTCGCCGAGGGAACGATGGCTTTTCATTTCGAAAAGCCGAAGGGCTTCGATTTCCGCGCCGGGCAGTACGCCGATCTGACGCTCATCGACCCGCCGGAAACCGACGCGGCCGGCACCACACGCAGCTTTACGGTGGCGAGCGCCCCGCACGAGGACGAGGTGATGGTGGCGACGCGCGTGCGCGACAGCGCCTTCAAGCGCGTGCTC
>Ga0210077_1000592_pt1 | contig 12685 bp, 17 predicted proteins | sample RushMan_CattailN_5_FD_185556 | JGI IMG/M metagenome (GOLD analysis project Ga0210077, IMG submission 185556) | Wetland microbial communities from San Francisco Bay, California, USA, that impact long-term carbon sequestration -... | ecosystem: Environmental > Aquatic > Marine > Wetlands ... | reverse complement strand
GGTGGCGCTGTTGCGCAAAGAAACCGGCTGCAGGGTCAGCGTGTTCAACGACGCCGACGCGGCGGGTTACGCCGAGATGCACTTCGGGGCGGGGCGCAACCGCGAGGGGCTCGTCGTCATGATCACGCTCGGGACGGGAATCGGCACCGCGCTGTTCATCAACGGCCACCTGGTGCCGAACACCGAGCTCGGCCACCTCACGCTGCGCGAGCGCGACGCGGAGACCTGGGCCGCCGAGAGCGTGCGCGAGAAGAAGGACCTGAGCTGGAAGAAGTGGGCGCGGCGCGTCGACGCCTACCTGCGCCTGCTGCACAGCTACTTCTGGCCGGACCTTTTCATCATCGGCGGCGGCGTGAGCAAGAAGTGGCAGAAGTTCCTGCCGCGCCTGACGCTCGCCACGCCGGTGGTGCCCGCCAGGCTGCGCAACGAGGCCGGAATCATCGGCGCCGCCCTTGCCTACCACCACGAACGCAACCGCGCCAGGCAGAAGCGATCGCTGGGATAAAGTCACCTCGAACGAAAGAGAACGATGCATCCAAAGACAAAATACATCTTCATCGCCAGCATGGACGTTGCTCCGGAGAAGGAGGCGCTGTTCAACGAAGTCTACGAGACCGAGCACGTGCCGCTGCTGCTGAAGGTGCCCGGCGTGCTCGCGGTGACGCGCAGCACCACCGCGCCGCTCGAGATGGTGATGGGCGGCGAGCGCAAGACTCTCGTCGCCGAGGGCGAGCCGCGCTACAGCGCGATGTACGAGCTCGAGAGCGCGCAGGTGCTGCTGAGCCCCGAGTGGGCGGCTGCGATCGACTCCGGCCGCTGGCCGGGCGAAGTGCGGCCGCACACGCGCAACCGCCGCCATGTGCTGAAGCGAGTCATCGACGCGCGCGGCGCCTGAGCCGTGCCCGCGGCCTGGCTCTGGATCCCGATCACCGTCTGGGCGGCCTTCGCGCAGACGCTGCGCAATGCCGCCCAGCGCCACCTCACCGGGGCCCTGGGCTTGCTGGGGGCGACACTGGTCCGGTTCCTCTACGGGCTGCCTTTCGCCGTCGCCTGGCTGTGGGCCGTTCAGGCCGTCACCAAGCTGCCGTTACCGATGCCGGAGCCCGCGTTTTGGGTCTGGGTGCTGATCGCCGGGATCAGCCAGATCGGGGCCACCGCGCTGCTGCTGCGCGTGATGGCGGAGCGCAATTTCGCCCTCGGCGTGGCCTATTCGAAGACCGAGCTCATCCAGGTCGCGGTGTTCGCGTTCGCCTTCCTCGGTGACCGGGTCAGCGTGGGCACCGGCCTCGCGATCGCCTGCGGCACGCTCGGCGTACTGCTGCTGTCGCCCGCCGACCGCGCGCGGCCGCTGCGCACCCTGCTCACCGGGCTGGTCTCGCGCACTGCGCTGCTCGGTCTCGCGAGCGGCGCCGGCTTCGCGCTGGCCGCGGTCGGCTACCGTGGCGCCGCGCTGGCGCTGCATGCGGAGTTCCTGATGGCCGGCGCCTACACGCTGGTCGCGGCCCAGCTGGTGCAGACGATCCTGCTCGGCGGCTGGCTGCTGTTGCGAAATTTCGACGTGCTGTGGCGCGTATTGCGCGCCTGGCGCGCGTCGCTGTTCGCGGGCTTCATGGGCGCGGCGGCCTCGGCGGGCTGGTTCACTGCAATGGCGATCGAGCCGGTGGCGCACGTGCGCACGCTCGGCCTGGTCGAGCTGCTGTTCAGCTACGTCGTGTCGCGCCGCGTCTTCCGCGAACGCCTGAGCCGCATCGAGCTATCGGGCATCGCGCTGCTCACGCTCGGGCTCGTCGTGGTCACCCTGGCGCGCTGAGCGCCGCGGCTTCGAACGCATCGCAGCAGGCGTCCGCCGAGAGGTAAACGTCCCGCAGCTGGCAGATGCCGTCGTTGCTGCGCACGGAGCCGTACGCGGAGCCGAGGATGTTCATGCCCTTGAAGACCGACTCCAGATACCGCGGTCCGTTACGGAAGTGGCGGCAGTTCAGGCATCTTCGACGATTGTCGGGCATGGCCTTCGAATCTCTCTCCCGAGAAAAGGAAGGCGCCGCCCCCTACGGGGCGGCGCCGTTTCTTATCCCGGCCTAATGGGCGCCGAGCTTGGCCCAGAACTCGTAGAAGACCACGGTCGACAGGATGAAACCGAGGATCACGTTGACCACGGCACCCGAGCTGAACGCCCAGAAGTTCTTGCCGCCGGCGGCCGCCAGCTCGCGGAAGCGGGTGGTGAGGCCGATCGAGAAGAAGCAGAAGACGAAGGCCCAGGTCCTGAGGTTCAGGATCGGGACCGTCAGCACCGGCTTCACCATCTTGTTGTACTCGGCCGCGCCGTAGTGGCCGGCGATGACGGTAATCAGGATCGAGGCGATGGCGAAGCCGATGACGAACTTCGGGAACCGCCACCAGATCTCGCCCAGCTGCGGCTTCTGTCCCGTCTTGACCTCCCAGCGCGTGGTGGCGATGAACGCCATGACGAACGCCCAGATGCCGATCCAGATGTCGCGGCCCACCACCTTCATGAGGGTGAAGGCCTGGACCGCCTGCTCCGGCGTGCCGGTGACGCCCTGGACGTGCCCGGCGAGATCGCCATAGGACGACGCGGCGGCAAACCCGGCCGCATCGGCGAACTCGGAGGTGCCGATCCACGCCCCGGCAACGCCCGTCGGCAGGCCCAATGCCCGCGACACAAGGGGCAGGAAGAAGACCATCGCAATGGCCCAGATGACCACCAGGGTGATGGCGATGGGCGCATGCTCCTTCTTGGCTCCCACGGCACCGGCGATGGCGATGGCGGCGGAAATGCCGCACACCGCACCGCCGGCGCCCATGGTGGCGCAGAGCTGCCGGTCAATTCCCAGCTTGCGGCCGACGAAGTAGATGACCAGGAAGGTGACGATGGAGATCGTCGACGCCTGGAAGATCGCGACCGGGCCGGCCCAGATGATCAAGGTGAAGGGCAAGGTGGCGCCGAGCAGCACGATCCCCGTCTTGATGTAGTACTCCACCCGGAAGCCGGCATCCATCCACCGCGGCAGTCCAACGGTATTCGAGATGATGAGGCCCAGCAACAGCGCCACCAGAGGCGGCTCCAGGTTGTAGGTGTGGGAATATTTCCACCCCCACAGGATCATGATCGCGATCGAAACGACGTAGATGAAGAGAAAGGACGGGATGAACTCGCCCAGCTTGTAGCCCATCGCCTTCACGCTGATGCAGAAGATGATCAGCCACATGACGAACTGCGCGATGTACTGGGGAATCTTCGCGACGAAATCCGCCCACAGCTGGTCGAACGACGTCCAGCCGCCCGGCGTGACGGCGATCCACTTGATGCTGGAGCCGCTGTAGAAAAAGATGGTCGCGACGACGATGATGCCGAGCCCAAGCCAGATCGCCCACCAGTCCTCCTTCAGATAAAGCTCGTTCCACCCCTTCGCCTCCGCCCGGCGCGGCTCCTCGCCGGCCTCGTCCCACGCTTCTTTGGTTGTCATGGCCCCTCCTCCCTTGCCCCGTTTGTCAGGGTGTGCGGATCATTTCACCAACTTGAGCGCTTGTCCCTCCGCAGTGCATCAATTCAGTGCAAGCTGACATTTCACTGACGCAGACGCCCACCGGCGCCGCGTGCACACGATAATCGGCCCGATGACCCCGACCCTGAGCGCCGAGCTGGTCAACGGACCGTTCGGCGATCCGACCCTTTATCTCGATTTCCGCTTCGAGCGCCGCGCGCTGCTGTTCGACCTGGGCGACCTTGCGGCCCTCGCCCCGCGCAGGATTCTGCGCGTGAGCGATGCTTTCGTTTCGCACGCGCACATGGATCACTTCACGGGCTTCGACCGGCTGCTGCGCCTGTGCCTGGGAAGGGAAACGGCAGTGAGGCTGTACGGCCCGCCCGGATTCATCGAGCGGGTCGAGCACAGGCTCGCCGGCTACAGCTGGAACCTGGTTCAGAACTACCCCGCCGACTTCACCCTGCTTGCTCACGAGCTCGACAACGAAGAGCTTCGCGTCGCGCGCTTTCGCTGCCACGGGCGTTTCAGGCGCGAGCCGCTGCCTGCGCGCGCCGCCCCGCGCGGCCTGCTGCTCGACGAGCCCGCCTTCCGCGTGCGCGCGAGCGCGCTCGATCACGACATCCCCTGCCTGGGATTCGCGCTGGAGGAAAAGGTCCACGTCAACGTGTGGAAGAACAGGCTGCACGAAATGGCGCTCGAGCCCGGGCCCTGGCTGAGCGAGCTCAAGCGCGCGGTCGCCGAGGACGCTCCGGACGATACGCCCGTCCGGGCGAACGGGCGCGTACTGCCGCTGGGCGAGCTCAAGGCGCGGGTGCTGCGCCTCGTTCCGGGCCAGAAGCTCTGCTACGTCACCGACGTGGTCTACAGCGCGGATAACGCGAGGCGCGTCGCCGCGCTCACGGCCGACGCCGACCTGCTTTTCATTGAATGCGTCTTTCTAGACGAGGACGCCGCCCACGCCGCGCGCAAGTTTCATCTCACGGCGCGCCAGGCCGGGCTGCTCGCCCGCGCGGCGCGCGCCCGGCAGGTGATCCCGTTTCACTTCTCGCCGCGCTACGGGGAGCGCGAAGCCGAGCTGCGCGCCGAGCTCGAGGCCGCCCGCGCCGGAGGCTAGCGCCGGCTACAACCTCGGCTCGCCGCGGCCGGCGTGCGTTTTCTCGTGCACCTCCTGGCACTTGATGCAGCGTTCCGCCGTGGGATACGCGCGCAGGCGCTGCAGGCCGATGTCCTCGCCGCAGTCGGCGCAGCTGCCGTAGCTGCCGTCGGCGATGCGCGCGAGCGCCGCGTCGAGCTCGCGAACCGTGCGCATGTCGCGCGCGACTTCGGCGTTGTCGAGATCCGCCAGCAGGTCGGCCAGCGCCTCGTCGCCGAGGTCCGTCACCGAGCCCGCCAGATCGGCGTAGCTCTCGTCGCGCGAGCGCGCCACGTCTTCCAGCAGCTCCGTGACCAGCTGCTGCCGGCGCCGCTTGAGCAGGGCTTCGAATTCCTCTAGCTGCTTTCCGGTCAGCGGCATCTGCTTCCTCCGGCGGTCTTGTTGATTCGGATTAGGCGCGGAGGCGCGACCGCGGCCTTTGATCAAGGTCAAACCCGCGACGCGGGAATGAGAAATCATGATACCGGAGACTGGAGCAACCAAGGAGCAGGTCATGCCGCCCAAGATTCCCCAAGTCGGTGCCCCCGATCCCGAACGCAGGACCTCGCCGATCCTCGACGTGGACGACGAGGAACTGGATCCCGAGCTCGAGCTCGAGACGGGCGTGTGCTACTTCAACGACATCGCCTACCCGCTCGGCTCTTACGTGCTGAGCGGCGACGAGCTGCTGCACTGCGAAGAGCGCGGGGTGTGGGTGCGCAAAGGCGAAGTCCGCCCGGACTAGCGATACGGCGGACGCCTCATGCGACGGACGAGGAACATGCGCAGACGATCCAGATGGCCCGCGGCGGCCGCACTTCTCCTGCTCGCCGGGTGTGCCGCAACCCCCGTTGCGCCGACCGTAGATCCGCTAACCAAGCTCAACGACGCCGAGCTCCTGTTCCGGCAGCAGGATCAGCCGGTACTGGCCGAGAAGCTCATTCGCGAAGCGATGGCGGTGTATGGGGAGCGTGACGACGCGCATGGCCTCGGCAATGCCTACCGCGAATACGCCGATCTCCTGCGCTCGAACGCGGTCTCCGGGCGATGGGCGTCGTACTATCGCGAACACGGATTCCAGGACCGGACCGTTACTTACGACAACCGGATCGCGAAGTCGGCCGGGTACTACACCCAGGCGCTTCACTACTACTCACGCGCCGAAGCGCAGCTGCGCAGGGTGCAGGCGTTCGGCCCCCTTACGAACGTCTACTTCAACATGGCGGCGTCCTATTACCAGCTCGGGAACAAGGACGAGGCGTGCGCGTATTTCGACCGAACGCTCGAAGCGTACAACGAGAACGTGCGGCGCAATCCCGGCGCGCGGCCCTATTCTCCGACCGGCAGCGTTCCCGGGCTGGTGAACTCCCTCGAGAAGAAGGCGGGTTGCGCGTAAGCCGCGGCTACCTGAGCTGCAGCTCGAAGTGACCCGTGCCGCGCTCCACGGCGATCATGCGCAGCAAGGGCACGATCCGCGGCCGGATTTCCGGTGCCGCGTCCGCCGTGGCGGCGAAGACCGGCGCCTGGCCGATCGCCCACGAACCCTGGCCGCGGAGCTGCAACGGTCCCTTCAGGGTGTGAAGGGTCATGCGCCCCTGCCGTCCTTGCCCGACCCAGCGCAGCTCGTAGTCCCCCAGGGGCCACACGGGCGAGAACTCCGAACCCGCGTTGCGCCATTGCAGCACGGCATCGCCCCGGGCGGCGTCGCGTCCGATGGAAAGGCTGGCGATCTTGAGGTTCAGCTCTCCGGTCAGCTCCAGCGGGGCGAGCCTGGGCAGGCCGAGACCGAGCACCTCCGCAGGGAGGTCGATGTCGACGTTCGCGAGCTCGACCTGCGACCAGGAGATCATCAAGGGGAAGGGCTGCGACCCGCGCCCGAATCCGAGGTCGTAGCGCACCCGGGCATGCAGCAAGTCCCCCGGCCGTAGGCGCCAGGCCAGGCGCTTCGACAATCCCGCGCGACCCGCCGCGTCGCGAACCTCGATCCGGCCCGACCCGGCCCAGATCGTGCCCCGGGCTTCCGCGAGCCTGAGCCTGCCCTGGCTTGCGCGTTGCAGGACGCCGTCGGCCAGCGTCGCCGGCGCGGTGACGAGCAGGGCGATGGCGTAGATGCCGAGACCGGCCGAGAGCAGAGGCCACCACTTCCTCATCGGGGCTTCGCGCGCACCAGGGTTGCCGTCACGCTGACCAGACCGGGAGAGGTCAGCGCCTCGATGCGGCTGCTCGCGACGCGCACCTGCTGCGCCTTCAAGCCCGCGATCCAGCCAAGCCATCTGTCGAACGGGACCGCGCCGAACACGACTTCCACCTCGTCGGGATCCCGCGCATCGATGCGCAGCAGCGCGCGGGACAACTCGGCGCCGATCTGCGCCTGCACCAGCGCACGAAGATCGGACTGCGACGCGGCCACGGGCGGAGCGGCACGCAGCCGCTCGATCTCGCTTGCCTGCTGATCGAGACGCGCCAGCTGACCCCGCAATGCCGTGACGCTCGGGCGCAACCGGCTGCGGGCGTGGCTGGCCGTCTGGATGAGCGAAACGAGCAGTGCCGCCGCCAGCACCACGGCCAGGGCGGCGAGCACCGCCCGCTCGCGCGGCGTGCGCGATTGCCAGGCCCTGCGCGCTTGCGCCCTCATGGCGCCCTCACCGTGAGCAGAACCGCCGCGCCCCCCCGGCGATTCGCGGCGGCGGACCGCGCGACGCTCAAGCCCGCCTGCGCCAGCGCCGCCGTCAAGCGGGTCAACTTCGCCTCGGTCGGCTCGGCGAGCTCCAGCGTCATCCTGCCGCTCTCGTAGGACAGTACGCGCAAGGCGCACTCCGGCACGACTTTCATGGCCACCGCGACCCGCTCGATCATCGGCAGGAAGTCGCCGTTGTCGGCCACGCCCGCGGCATGGCGCGCCTCGGCGAGCTTGCGGCGCATCTGAATCGCGGGATCGGCCACTGCGACCGCATCGGGATACAGCGCACGGAAGCGCGACTCCATCTGGTGGCGCAGGGCCCGCTGCTCGCCTGCGAGCAGGGCCCAGTCGACGACGAGCGCGCCGGCGTGCAGCGCCACGACGGCCGCCAGGATCCAGGCGGCCGGCCGCAGCCTGCCGGCAATGCCGCTCAGCACGCCTTCCCAGCGCTGGCGCTCCTGCGCGAGAACGACGCCCGCCTCGGGCGGCGCTGCGCGCCAGTCCCAGGCCCCGGCGAGGCGCACGCTGACGCCGAGCTCGCGCGTCCACGCCTCGACGTCGGGCTCCGCGCCGGACACCGTCGCGTAGAGCGCGATCGACGCCGGCGCCGCATCCCGCGCCTTCGCCGCCTCCAGCCACAGGCGCAGGGACAGCGGCGGCGCCGCGCGCTCGCCGCAGTCGGTCGCACCCCCCTCCCGCTCGCCGCTGCGCAAGAATCCTTCGCGGCCGCTCCAGGCGAGGCTCCACTCCGACGAGGTCCAGGGCAACAGCAGCGTCTCGCAATGAATCTCGTAGTTCCGCAGACCGGCGGCGGAGAGTGCTTTGCGCCAGCGCTCGAGGCCTGCCTTGTCGATCACCGCGACGATGTCGTCCTCTCCCGCAGCGCCGAGCCAGCTCACCTGGCTGGCATCGGGCTCGTCCACGATCCGGTCCTCGATCGCGAAGGCGAGCACCGCTCCGGCCCGGTGACGGGCCGCGCTCGGCACCCTCGCGCGCACAAGCAGCACCTGCGCGGCGGGGATCACCAGCTGGACGCGCGCGGCCCGCCTTGGCAGCTGCGCCGGCGCGCCCTCGCCGCGAACCGGTTCCTGCCCGGCGTTGACGAGCGCCCACTGGCAGCGCGTCGGCGTCTCGGAAAGCGAAGCGTAGATGCGCAGCACGCTCATAGGTACTTGCGCCAGACAACGGCGGGCCAGCCGCCGAGCTCGTCGCGCGCCAGCAGCGCCAGGCCGCGGGCGTGGGCGCCGCCGAAGTCCGCGTCTATCGTCGCCATGAAGTAGTTGCTGCTCACCGAGATGGTGCCGCCCGGCACGGTCAGGCCGGAGGGAAGCCGGTCGAGGAATTCGGAGGTGCTGCGAAAATACGCGCGCTCGCGCTGCGCCACCAGCGCCCGCGCGCCGTCGAGGCCCAGCCCGTCGACGACCGCGGCGAGGACTTCCGGCGCGGCGGTGTTCACGTTCACGGCGGTAGAGCCTGGCAGCGCCGTGACGAACGGAAGCAGTCGCGCGCGCGTGACCTCGTCGAAGCAGCCCAGCCGCGCAAGTTCCGATACGTCCACGAACGGCCGGCCGTCGGCGACCATCCGGTCGGCGAGCATGTCGGCCAGCACGGGCCGCAGATCCAGGATCGACAGCAGGCGCCGGAAGGTCTCGAGTTGCCCGGGGTCGACCCTGCCGTTCTTCACCAGGTTGTTGAGGTTGAAGCGCGCCTGCTGGTCCTCGAGGTAGCCGGCAAGACTGCCGTTCTCCAGCGGGATCGGCGGCAGCCGCATCGCCCATGGCTCGCCCAGATGGTCGACGCTGCTGCTGTGGCGGTCGTAGTTCAGCACGGCGCGCGCCCAGTCCAGGCCGGCCTGGATCATGAACTGACCCTGGACGCGGCCGTCGGACAGCTGCATCTGCCGGATCCACACGCCTTGCGAGACCATCATCGCGGAGGCGGCCAGCGCGGCGAGCGCCACCACGCTCAGAGCGAGGATGATTGCGGCGCCGCGTTCTCGCGCGGCAACGGAATGAGCGCGCGCGCTCATGGGTTCAGCGCGAACACGCGCACGATATCCTCGCCCGATGCGAGCACGATGCGCAGCCGCACGGCCCGCGGCAGAGCGTCGTCGGGCGCCGCCACGGGCCACGCATCGACCCATGCCAGGTCGGTCCCGAGGTATTGAATGTCGAGCTCCGCCACGTGCGCGAGCAGCGCATAGCGGGCGGGCGGTTGCGCAGCGTCCAGCCCCGGCCACAGCCACAGCTCGACTTCGTGCCGGTCGTTCAGTCCGTAACCGACCCGCCGCGGCGCCTCGACGCCTTCCGCGGCGGCGAAGCGGCTGAACTCAAGACGCGGAGCGTCCGTCGCGGCGGGCCGACCGATCAGCGGGGGCGCGCTGCCCGTCGCGAGGCGCATCGCGTAAGGCGCAACCAGGTGCACGTCCTGCTCGAGGCGCGCGCTGAAAGCGGCCACGCGCCGCCATTTCGTCGTTTCCTGCCGGATATGCGCTCGCGTGTCGAGCACCGCGCCGAGGCCGCGGTACGACATCACGGCGAGCAGCGACAGGATGAGCAGCGCCGTGAGCAGCTCTATCAGGGTAAATCCGCGCGCTGCGGCGCTCGATCTCATGTTCCCGTCGCCGGAGGATTGACGAGCATCGCGGTGAAATGGGCGAGCACGCGCGTCTCGTCGGAGACATCGGAGACGAAGACGTCGATGCGGCGAAACGCAGGATTCGGCGTCGTGACCACCTCCTGGCGCCAGGCGAACTCGAAGCCGCCCTCGCGTTGCCGGCCGCGGCTGATGCCGGGCGCCAGCCAGTCCCCGCGCGCCCTGTGCTCGGCCAGGATGTTCTCGGCGACCCAGCCGGCGAGCAGCCGGGCGCGCAGGTCGCCGACGCTGGTCGTGCTTTGCGCGGCCACGTGCAGCGCCGAGATGAGCGCGATCGAGATGATAGCCAGCGCGACCAGCGCTTCGACCAGCGTGAACCCGGCCGCGCTATTGCGCCGGCGTGCCATCGGCTGCCTCGTCGTTCGACGACACGCGAACCTCGCCGAGGGGGGTTGCCGTCACCGCGCAACGTGCCGCGCCGAGCGTCAATTCGATCCTGAAAGCGTATATCCGCCCCAGCGGCGTGAACTCCAGGCGCATGTCGCCCGTCACGGGCACGTCCTCGACCTGCATGGCCGCGATCCGCATGCCCTGCGGCAGCGTGCGCGGCCGCAGGGGATCGCTGTCGCGCAGCTCGCTCCAGCGGGCGTCGGCCGTCATGCGCCAGAAGCGGTAGCCCTGCGCGTCGGGGGTCCACGCGACGGTCCATCCCGTGAGGCGCGCTTCCGTTGCCGCGAGGTCCAGCAGCTGCGCAAGGCGGTCGGCTTCGTGGCACGCCTGCGCGCGATCGTCCGGGCGCACGATGGCGCTCGCCATGCCGACCATCAGGCCCACGATCAGCATCACCACGAGCATTTCGATCAGCGTGAAGCCCGTTCCGCTTCTCGCCGATCTACTGCTGCCACGAGCCGATGTCGGCATCGATGCCCTCGCCGCCGGGCGCGCCGTCGGCGCCGTAGCTGAACACGTCTATCTCGCCGTATACGCCCGGATTCAGGTACTGGTACGGATGGCCCCACGGATCCCTGGGCAGGCGCTCGAGGTATCCCCCCGACTTCCAGTTGGGCGGGATCGGGCCGGTGGTCGGCTTCGCCACCAGGGCCTGCAGCCCCTGCTCCGTGGTCGGATAGCGCAGGTTGTCGAGCCGGTAGAGCTTGAGCGCCTGCATCAGGCTCGCCACGTCCTGTTTGGCGGCGATTTGCCGCGCCTCGTCCGGCCGGCCAATGATGTTCGGCACCACCAGCGCGGCCAGGATGCCGATGATGACGACGACGACCATGATCTCCAGCAGGGTGAACCCGCTTTGGGCAGTTCTCGGTTTCATATCTGGAATTGATTATCGGCAGCCCGTGCACAAGGGGTTTGATCTGACGCAAAGATAAATGTGTGGTCTCGCGGAACATGGAGGCAGGCGCCCCGAGAGGGGGGCCCGACGTGCTTCCCGGACCCGAGAGCATGCAGAAGACAGGCTTCAGATCATCGAATCTCGCGGCGACTACGGTCGTCTGGCTGGTAAACGCCGCCGCCGTCACCGCCCTCGGCGTGGCGGGCGCGTACTGGACGTGGACATGGTTCGCCCCCCGCGCCGAACCGCGCGCGCAGGCGCCCCTTCCGGCCCTTGTCCCGCTGGATGCCGCCTACCCGCTGTTCGGAAAGGCCCGCGCCAGTGGCAGCGTCGCAAGGCCGACCGCGATGGCGATCAGGATGCTGGGCGTGATCGCCGCGTCGGGCGCGGAGCCGGGCTATGCCCTGCTGCAGCTCGGCAGGCAGCCGGCCATCGCGGTGCGCGAAGGCGCGGAAGTCGAGCCGGGCACGCGAGTGATCGAAGTGAAGGCCGACCACATCGTGCTCGATCGAGGCGGAATGCGCGAGACGCTTGCCCTGCCGGCGCGGGGCAAGAGCGCCGCGGAGGAAGTCAGGCATGCGCGCTAGCTGGCTCGGAACGTCCCTGCTTTGCCTGGCCTTGCTGGCCGGCGCGGGCCCGGCATGGCCCGCGGACAGCGAATCCGTCACGCTCAACTTCGTCAACGCCGACATCGCGGGCGTGGTCAAGGCGGTCAGCGAGATCACGGGGAAGAACTTCGTGCTCGATCCGCGCGTCAAGGGAACGGTCAACATCATCTCATCGAGGCCGGTCTCGCGGACGCTCGTGTACGACATCTTCCTTTCGGCACTGCGCGTGCAGGGCTATGCGGCCATCGAGGATCGAAACATCGTCAGGATCGTGCCGGAAGCCGAGGCGAAGGAGTACCGCACGCCGGTGCTGAGCGGCCCGCGCGGTGCGCCTCGCTCCGCCGGCGACATGGTCCAAACGCAGGTCTTCACGCTTCGCTACCAGTCGGCGGCGCAACTGGTCCCGATCCTGCGCCCGCTGATCACCCGCAACAACACGCTCGCCGCGTACCCCGGCGCCAACGCGCTGGTGATCACCGACTATGCCGGCAACCTGGCGCGCATCGGCAAGATCATCGAGTCCATCGACCAGCCCGACAGCACCGACCCGGTGCTGATCCCCCTGCGGCACGCCTCGGCGCTCGATATCGCACAGAGCATCAGCAGGGTCTTCAGCGACGCCGGGCAGGCGGCGGGCGCCGCGGCGAATCCGACGCACCAGCTGGCGATCGTCCCCGACGCGCGCACCAACAGCCTCATCGTGCGTGCCGCGAGCCCGACGCAGCTGTTCCGGGTACGCAGCCTCGTCGCCACGCTGGATTCGCCGACCAGCGCCTCGGGCAGCATCCACCTCGTGTACATGAAGAACGCGGATGCGAC
>Ga0210077_1000591_pt1 | contig 12686 bp, 16 predicted proteins | sample RushMan_CattailN_5_FD_185556 | JGI IMG/M metagenome (GOLD analysis project Ga0210077, IMG submission 185556) | Wetland microbial communities from San Francisco Bay, California, USA, that impact long-term carbon sequestration -... | ecosystem: Environmental > Aquatic > Marine > Wetlands ... | reverse complement strand
CCCAAAAGGTGTTCCATACCCCCTCCTGCGTCGATAGCGCCCAGCATGTAGTTCGTAAACTCATCCCAGTATCGTGTCAGGCCCACATAGGTGATATCTCGCTTTGCCTTGAGTTTTCCGGGATATTGTGGATCAACAAAGGCCATGGAAAGTTGAATGGCACGATCCTGCCGGTAGTTGGTATGCAAAATTGAATCGTTATCTCTGACGCCGTCATAATCGGCGATCACATGGGGGGGGATATATTCATCGAACATTTCCACAGCATCGGGCGTCTTGTCTTTTGCATAGGATTCCTTGACCGCCGTTTCGGCATCCGGGGCTCGACGACCTTCGCACAAGACAATGCAATGGTATGCTTCATCGGTCAATTTCCAATTCCTGGAGCGGTCCATTGCGTAATACCGGCCCATAACGGTGCCGATGGTGCATTTTCCGACGTCATCCATCACCCGGCCGAGTTTTGCCAGGTATTCCAAACAACTTCGCGGAGGGGTATCGCGTCCGTCCAGAAAGGGATGGACTATGATGGGACCATCCGGATATTCCATCCTTGCACGCCGCATGATCTTAAAAAGATGTTCCTGATGGGCATGCACGCCTTCGTCCTGGAGCAAACCGAACAAATGAAGACGGCTCCGGTGTGCTTTCCAGTTGCTGACCAATTCTTTCCACTTTTCAGCTTCAAAAAGTTTTCCGGTGCTCAATCCATCATCAATCCGCTTGAGTTCCTGAATGACGATTCGACCGGCGCCCATGTTCAGGTGTCCCACCTCCGACGATCCCTGATAGCCATCCGGAAGTCCCACAGGTTCTCCGGCACAGTCCAAAAGTGTCCAGGGATAAATGGCCTTGTATTGGTCGATATGGGGTGTATCGGCGGCAAGCACGGCATTGCCTTCCACGATCTCGCTGTATCCCCAGCCGTCACGAATGATTAAAACTACAGGTCGCATGACTGCTCCTTTCAAATTTGCGGATCAAAAGAACCGAACCATCTGAAGTCTGATAAAACCTGATTCATGATCAGGATGCAAAGGACCCGGCTATTTCAGGTTTATCCGATATTTTTTGAGAAAATCTGAAGGATTATAAGATAATTTCGATTTGCGAAGACCTTCATCGCCGAGATCCTGCTCCCGATTTACGATTTTAAAATTTTGACCGAAATATTCAAGAAACATCTGATTGACAGCCTGATAAGTTCCCTTGAAATCGACATTTCCTTTTTCAAAATGAATCACCAGCGTATCTTCAGACAAGGGTTCTGCAATCGTATACGCAATCATTTGCCGGTCCACGAGAATTGCGCCGCCGGTGGGATCTGTCAATTTTTCCCAGGAACCCAGTACATGCGAAATCGCAAGATTTTCAGCAGCCAGCGCGTCTAATGATTTGCAATCGTGCCATGTACACCAATCTTCCTGCAAAGCCATGGCCATGTCGATCATTTCCAAATCCAAAGGAACAAATTGAAAATCGTAATTTTTTTTAAATTGGTTCAACAGGTTCTTTTTTTTGTGAAACCGTCTTCCGCTGAGTTGGGTCAGTTCGTTGACATCGTAAAGATAATCCCAATGATCTCTTGATTCCTCAATGACGATTCGATTTCCGATTTTTTCTTTCCAAAGCACCATCAAGTCCTCGGGAACACGATGAAAAACGGCCGTCGAATTAAAGTATTCGTCAAAACACAGATTCCAGTCGATGTCCGGCCATGGGGCGACGGGCGCCCAAAAAACTTCTTTAGGGATCGTTTGTTTTATCCATACCATCTGGTCCGTCCATGCCCAATAAAGTCCATACACCTTTGCCCATCCCCAGAGATTGACAAAGCTGTAATCGGATGCTTTTTGAGGAAATTGTGAAAAATATTTCAGGTACTGGTCTTGCCTGTCCAAACTGATCGGCTCGAAATTCAAGGGCATTTTTAAGCCTTTCGCTATTTTATATGGTGTAAAACCAATTATAAATATAAATCAAGTGGTATTCAAATCTTTTCTTATCATAATACCGTTTTCTGTATTTAGGAAATAATCGATGAAAAAAATCTTGTAAAAGAATTGTGATTGGCGGAAAATTTGCTTTTAGAATCAAAGATTATGTGGACAGAAAATCTATGAGCAAGTTTCAAAATATTTGAGCACTCGGGAAATTTTTCTTATAAATCCTTTAAAAAAAGACACTTCATGCAGCGCCTGTTTGAAAAACACCCGATCCATCAAATATTAAACCTTATTTTTCAAGACGCTAAATACCTGCGAGAATACTCGTGAAATTTATCAACATTTTTGCCCTCGCCGTGGCATTGGCCATGGATGCTTTTGCCGTGTCGATTGCCACCGGCATAAATTTAAAAAAAGTCAGCTTTCGCCAGATGTTTCGCCTATCCTGGCATTTCGGCCTGTTTCAGGCCATGATGCCGGTCATCGGTTGGCGTGCGGGCGCGTCAATTCGTGACTACATTGAAAAATATGATCACTGGATTGCTTTTGGATTGCTCACATTTGTCGGGGTCCACATGATCAAAGGGGCCTTTTCGCATGATCATCGTAACGGACCCAAAAAAGACCGAACCAGAGGATGGACGTTGGTGATACTTTCTGTTGCAACCAGCATCGATGCGCTGGCAGTAGGATTTTCGATATCACTTCTGAATGTTTCGATATGGACGCCGGCGCTGATCATCGGTATCGTAGCGGGATTGTTTTCGATCGCGGGGCTTCTCATGGGTGAGCGCATCGGATCCGCCAAACAATTGAGTCTTTATGCCGAAATTATCGGCGGGGTTGTTTTGATCGCCATCGGGTTGAATATTTTACATGAACATGGCGCGTTCACCGCTTTTTTGAACTGAGAGAAAGACAATATCGGGAAGCTTTAAGATTAATCCCGTGCGATGATCCATACGCTTTTAAGATGATCCGGTTGGAATTCTTCAATGATTTTACCTTTTTCTACAAATGACGTCATATGATGGTATGCGTTTTCATATACGGCCATGATGGATTCGAATTTTTGGAATATCGGATCTTCTATGTCCAGCGATTCTTTGAGCGTGTTCAATAATATGCCCCCCTCTTCAAAATGATCCCCAATTTCCTTGAGCATTTGTTTTCGTTTTTCGTGTTTTTTCCGCTCCTTGGCGATAATCGGCAGAAGTCTTTGAACGGAGAATTCGACCAGCGCATCCCTGGGAGCGTTAAAATTTTTCGATACATTCTCCAAAGACAAAAGGGATCTTCTGCTGATCACGTAAGTTTTTTGGATGCGGCCTTGTTTTTCCAATTTAACATCCTGAATCTCACGGGCAATGGATCTTAAGGATCGCGCATCTTCAGCCAAATGATCAAAAAGAGATTTCTGCTTGATACCCAAATGGGCAGCAACGATGCTGATGGCTTCGATGCACCCTTCGGATAATTTGAAGGTTGCCCGTACAGATTGCCTGCCTCTTAAATCTGATGTAAATGTCCGGGATAGCGACGCTTCATTCGGGGTTCCTTTTTTTTCATCCTGTTTCATTTATTGCTCCTTAAAAAATGAGTTCAAAGTCTCATTACTTAACATTAATTATTTTTGATGATAATGCAATCATTATTATACTAACATAAACATAAAAAGTAATATAAAATATATTGACATAACTTTGTTGATGTTTAATGTAATGTCAAGAACGAATTAAATCATATAATGGAGGTAAGATTATGGAACTTATTCGATGGAACCCAATGAGAGAAATGTTTAACTTTCGTCATCAAATGAATCATTTTTTCGATGACGCTTTCAGCCCGATTATCCGGGATGACGCCAAACTGTCCTTGTGGGACTGGCATCCGGTCGTAGATGTTTATGACAATGATGAAAATATCGTCATTAAGGCCGAGCTTCCCGGAATCGACAAGAAAGACATCAGTATTGACGTAAAGGACGGCGTGCTGACCCTGAAAGGCGAACGATCATACAATCATGAGGTTAAAAAGGATAAATATTACCGCAGAGAAAGATCGTTTGGAAGATTTGAGAGGGCTTTTCAGCTTCCTGTTGACATTGATCCTGAAAAAATCAGCGCGGATTACAAAGACGGTGTTTTAAAAATCGAAGTACCCAAACCAGAGGAACAAAAACCAAAACAGATTACCGTACACTAATCGCAACGGAAATCACGATTAAAAGCACGGGGCGGTTCATCACGAACCGCCCCGATTTTTGAGGTCGTCAGGTTCAAACCTCAGGTTGGCACAGATATTGCTTTTTCAATTCAGACAGAATTATGTAGTAATGGCATCGAAGAATATCCGGAGGATGCAATGGATCAGATACATGATGTTATCATTTTGGGTACAGGCCCTGCCGGGCTTCAGGCGGCCATACATGCCGCCCGAGCCAAAGTTTCGGTATTGGTCATGGGACGCGAGCACAAATCGAGTCTTTTCAAAGCACATTTGGAGAATTATTGCTGTATTCCCAGCATTTCAGGGGGAGAACTGCTCCAACAGGGCGTTAATCAAGCCCTGGATTCCGGGGCCCGTTTTTTAAATGAAGATGTGATCAAGACCGCAAGGGACAATGATATGTTTACCGTTGTCACGGAAAGTGGGAAAACCCTCAAAACGCGAGCTCTTATCATGGCCATGGGCGTATCCCGAAATCGTCTGGGCATTCCCGGGGAGAAGAAATATCTCGGTCAGGGTGTCGCCTACTGTGTAGACTGCGATGCCAATTTTTACAAAGGACTCACGGTGGCTGTGGTCGGCAATGAATCCGCAGCGGTTTCCGGGGCGTTGACACTCTTGTTTTATGCAAAAAAAGTTCATCTCATTTCAGATGAACTTCAGGTTTCCGATCGGCTCGGCCGCCAAATTCAAGAATCGGATGTCGAGATTCATCTTGGACACAAGGTGGCGGAGATTATCGGTGATGATGTGGTGAGAGGTTTGACCCTGGATGACGGTCGGAAGCTGGACGTGGACGGCGTCTTCATCGAGATCGGCGCCAAAGGAGCGGTGTCGCTGGCCGCGACATTGGGCGTTTCTCTGGATCCGGAAAAGTTTCAATACATTGTTACGGATAAAGATCAGCAGACCAATGTAAAGGGTATTTACGCCGCGGGAGACATATGCGGGCCTCCGTGGCAGGTGGCCAAAGCCGTTGGAGAGGGCTGTGTTGCAGGTCTTGCCGCAGCCAAATATGCAAAAAAAAGAAAAGCCGCTGAACGTTGAGCGCGCACTCACGGTCAAGCGCACCCCCTGAATACATCGGAACGTTGACGGTGTATCAAGACCGCTTTTGACCGCCGATACACGAGGTCCCCGATCCGGGATATCCTTTGCAGATCCAAGGTCTTACAGGATAAATCCTGCAAACCGCATGCGCCTTGTTGTATCTCAGAAACGGACAGGGTGCTGCGTTATATTCGGTCGGTTCGACTTCACCGGAATATCCATTCCGGACAAAACCGTATACTTTCATAAACTCCGACAGGCTGATATCAAGATAATCCGCAGCCGAAGCAGGATCCAATTCAGACCATGGGATGCCAATCTTTTTGCAGCAGTCTCCACATCTTTTGCAGTTGAAGTTCGTCGGCATCATCTTAGTGAACATGTGCCTTTCAGCTTTCGATGTCATCCGCCACACAACCCGGGCCGCCAATAAATCAAGGTGTTGTCGTGAACGCCTCGACGATTTGGCGTTAATTGCTACAAGTATTCATATTAATTATATTTTATTTGCACTTTTCACTATATTTGTCAACGAAAATCTGAAAAGGCTTCTGTCTGTGAAAAAGTTTCAGCAAGCCTGAATAATTGACACCATTAACAAATCATTATATTTAGCGAACATATTCGGACCCCGACATCACGGAGAGATATTATGGGAAAACGCTCTGTTTTTAAAGAAACGTATGAAAATTACCTGGATCGAATTGGGAAAATCGACCTTCATAAACGATCTGAAAAATTGGGGGGGCGTATTGAAAAGGGTGAGATGGTTGTTTTCTTTTTCGGAAAACCCTATAGGATTTCCAGCCGGGGAATAACGGATCCGTCCGGAAAACAACCGTTTATGGGGATCTGTGTCGTCCTTTGTAAATACCTGCTGCTCTGTCCGGATGTGCCGTCACTGGATAAAGAGTGGGTCTCCTTTAGGGATTTTAAAAATACCGCCCCGTTGATTCATAGCTTCGTAAATCACACGGAACGGCCCATTGCCAGGCATTTTTCGAATCGCTTGGAAGACCTGTCAGCGGCATGCGAAAACCTCGGCGGTGAGGATCCGGGGCTGGCACTGAACTATCCACTGATCATGAAACTTTACCCGCTTCCGAAAGTTCCGGTACTTTTGCTTTTTGACGATGCGGATGAAGAATTCCCGGCCCAGTGCAAGGTCCTTTTTGAAAGACGGGCGGAACATTACCTCGACCCCGAGTGTTTGGCAATCATCGGTACGCTTCTGTATAATTTTTTAGAAAAGGACCCATCTGCGAAAAAGCAGCATTAAACGTACGGGATCTAATTCAGTCCATACCTTTCCCGCAGCCGGTGCGACAATTCCCGGACCACCTGAAATGCCTTTTCAACGGTCTTTTCTCCGTCCGGGTTGACCAGACAACACGTTGCCGGAGACAAGAGACTTTTCGATAAGAGAAAGGCCCTGTCGATGCCTTTATGGTCCAAAATATCCCACAATGCTGTGATTCTTTTTTCCAGAGAGCCGATATTTTCAGCTTCAAACGGCTCAAAATTGGTGGGTACAATTCCCCAGGCAATAACCCCGCCCCGGTCGAGGAATCGTTTAATCGATGCGGAATACGAAGAAAAGACGTCCCCGTTTCGAAAGATGTCCAGAGAAAGAATATCGAGATCAAGATTCAACAAAAAATCCCAGTCCGGATTCCCGCATAGGTGGATGCCGCGAGGTCTGTCCACCATTGAAAAAAAAAGCTCCAGGTCATATTTGGCTTTGAAGCTGTCATACCCGGATAGAGCGCTGAACAAAAACTGCAGCCCCGGTTCATCAATAAACATAAAGGCATGGGGGTTCATCTGTTGCAGATGTTTGAGCTGAATATTGATGCGTTTTGCCATAAATTCGAGCATAAACGAACGTATGGTATCTTCAAAGAGAATCGGCCGGTTATCCTGATCAAGCACATTAAGGCCAAAACTGACCGGTCCCTCCAGTTGACCTCTTATGGCCGGGCGAAGGGAAAGGTCCATTGAAAGAAATTTATGATAAACCTTAGAATAGGCTGTGGTGATGTCAAAATATTCCGGTTCGTTAAAATGAGCCATGGTTTCTTCAAATTCGTCGATAAATTTATCCATGGAAAAACGAAGGGTTCGCTTTTCCATATCCAGGAGAATTCCGGGGAAGTGTTCGGCTGCCTGGACATACATGTCTTCATAGTAGCTGACGTGAGGGAGCTGAGGCCAAAAGGGAATATCCATGGACAGGGCGAGTTCAAGTGCCCTGTCCGCATCTTTATGCGGCATGACCGCCATGGCGGTTGTTTTGAGATCTCCGGGGATTGTCATCACACACTTATTATAAAAAATTTGATGATACCTGAAGCGGCAATGTTTTCAAAAGGTTAAATTGCTACGCGTTTGTTTTATTAAAAAAGATGCTGGCCAATTCTTTATCGGTAAGAATCTTTTCTTCTCGTACGATTTGGGCAATGGTCTTGCCTGTTTTATAGGCCTTCTTTGCGATCTCGGCTGCTTTGTCATATCCGATATGCGGCACCAGATAGGTGGCCATTGCCAGACTTTTTTCAACGCTGGCGGCGCATATTTCCCGGTTGGCGCGAATACCCTTGACGCATTTATCCGATAGAATCCGGATTCCGGACGAAAGAATATCTATGGATTGCAATAGATTGTAAGCGATCACCGGTAACATCACAACCAATTCAAAATTACCCCCCTGTCCGCTGATAGTAATGGTGGTGTCGTTTCCCATAACCTGGGTACACACCTGGATGACCGCTTCCGGGATAACCGGATTGATTTTCCCGGGCATAATGGAAGATCCGGGCTGAAGAGAAGGAATCGTTATTTCACCCAGTCCGCACCTGGGTCCGGAAGCAAGCCATCGGATATCGTTGCAAATTTTCACTAGACCGGCGGCGATGGTTTTTAAAGCGCCGCTGGTCTCAATGGCCGCGTCCTGGGCGCCCTGGGCTTCAAAATGGTTTTTCGCTTCCGTAAAATTAAGCTTTGAATATTTTGAGATCAGCGCAATCGCTTTTTTTGCAAAATCAGGATGGGCGTTCAAACCGGTTCCAACGGCAGTGCCGCCCAGGGCAAGTTCTGACAGGCGGTCATCAACCGATTCGATCCGGTTTATGGCAAGGGCCATTTGTCTGGCATAACCCGAGAAAGCCTGACCCAAAAATATGGGGACGGCATCCTGCAAATGGGTTCTCCCCATTTTTTTGACATCTTTAAATTCGACGGCCTTGTCCGAAAGACTTTTTTCAAGATCGGCCAACGCAGGCGCCAAACGGTTTTTTATAAGGGATAGAGCGGATATATGAATGGCCGATGGGATGACGTCGTTGCTCGATTGGCAGAGATTGACATGATCATTGGGATGAACCGGAAATTTCCCGCCTTTTTTTCCCGTAATGATTTCATTGGCTCTCGAAGCAATGACCTCGTTCATGTTCATGTTCGTTGACGTACCGGAGCCTGTTTGAAAAATATCCACCACAAACTGGTCGTCCAATTTTCCCTGCATGACTTCCTGCGCGGAAACGATGATGGATTCCGACAATTTCTCATCAAGTAAACCCAACTCCCGGTTCACCTCGGCTGCGCATTGTTTTATCAGCGCAAGAGAATAGATAAAGGTTAAAGGAAACCTAAGGTCGCTGACCGGGAAATTGTCCACCGCCCTTTGGGTGCTTGCGCCAAAATAAGCATCTTCCGGAACCGCCAAGGTTCCCAGCGAATCTTTTTCTTCTCTGTATTTCATATGTCACTCGATTTTTAAATTTTGTTCTTGCTCAGTTAACATCATGCCTTTTATGCCGCAGGCCAAATAGATTTCCGGTTCGCTGCACTTTCCCGGCAAGGTTGAAAATTTCGGGTGCAAAACTTGTGAAAATTACCCGTACCGTGATAATACAATAAGTGTGCCATCCTGGGAAATAAAAACTTGTGAAACATTTGGCATGAGCATTGCACTTTGTCTTAGAAAATTGACAATCGGCGATACGGTTTTTTCATGCTGTTGCGGTTCGGCCGCCGAAGAATTTGACGGGTCAACAGATAGATTATGCCTTTAACCAATTGAAATTTAAATATTTAATAATTTACACACAGGAGGTGCACCATGTCGTCGAAAAGGTATAAAATAGCAACATCCTGTCCCCAGTGCGGATGCAGCGCTGTCTCACATCTGTCTGCAGAAGAAATCAAAGAAAGATATGGCGAGGTCCCGAATGTTGAAATGGAATGCAGTGAATGCATGATTAAATACGAAACCGATATGAAAACAGCCTGTCCTGAGTGGGACAAGGAATGCAGGATAAAAGATGATGTATGATTTTACAGCAAACGATGTGTTTGAGATGGCTGAACAGCTTGAAAGAAACGGTGCGAAATTTTACCAAGATGCCGCCCAACACACCGACAACCCTGAATATAAGAAGCTCCTTGAAGGGCTTTCGCAGATGGAAGTCGAACATGAAAAAATATTTGTAAAATTGCGCTCGGAACTCTCGGGAAATGAGACAGCATCCACGGTGTTTGATCCTCAAAATGAATCTGTCCTTTATCTCAGGGCCTTGGCGGATACCAAGGTATTTTTTGAAAAGGAAATCGATTTTTCATCCATGAAAAGTGTTCTCAAAGCCGCCATACTGGCTGAAAAAGATTCCATCGTCTTTTACTTGGGCATAAAAGAGATGGTTCCGGAAAAGTATGGGAAAGATAAACTGGATAAAATTATCAAAGAAGAGATGGGTCATATTAAGATACTCGGCAATGAACTGAAGGTGCTAAAGAATCCGCATTAGCATCTTGTTTCATAATACAAATGTGTATCAATGTTGAATATGAGACAGCTTCAAGTGTTTTTTCAGACCTTTTCATTTTAAACCGTCGATAAACATGATCCAAGTTTATGGAGAGCCTGACACGTGAGACCCTGCAACCATCATATTAGAGAAACATTAAATCTCGTCAATGAAATGATTAGAGTCGCAGATAAGGGCGATATTGATCGGGAAGATAACGGCTGCGGCATTCTTTACGGCGTACTGCGTGATTCGGCCTATAAAGTGAAAAAATTGGCGGAACAGGAAAAATTAAAACACATTGAAAAAGGATGGTGGAACGAAGAATCCGACCGCTGAAAACGGCAACCCGGATGTTACATGATTTTGTGATAACATTTTAACACACAGACCCAAAAAAGTTTTGACATAATGCATAAAGAGGCCGGAACGGTAAAGAAATACTTTAACCGATTGAAATAATAAAAAGGAGGAGATTAAAATGGCGGGAAAACTTGAGGTTTATAAATGCGAGATTTGTGGAAATATCGTGGAAGTACTGCATGGCGGCGACGGAGAATTGGTGTGCTGTGGGCAGCCGATGATCCTTCAGAAAGAAAATACGGTTGATGCGGCCAAGGAGAAACATGTGCCGGTGGTTGAAAACGCCCCGGGCGGCATAAAAGTAAAAGTCGGATCAGTTCCGCATCCCATGGAAGAAAAACATTATATTGAGTGGGTTGAAATCATCTCGGAAGGCAAGGCTTACCGGCAGTTTCTCAAGCCCGGCGAGACCCCTGAGGCGATATTCACGGGTCAAGGCGGCCAAATTATCGCCAGGGAATACTGCAACATTCATGGATTGTGGAAAGGATAATGCCAATGCTATCCGATAGAATACAAAAAGCGCTTAACGGACAGTTGAATGCCGAAATCTATTCGTCTTACCTTTATCTGTCAATGAATGCCTATTTCAAATCCGCTAGTCTTGACGGATTTGCCAACTGGATGTACGCCCAAGCGCAGGAGGAACTGCTGCATGCCATGAAGTTTTATGATTTTATCCATCAACGTGGCGGAAGAGTCCTTCTCACTGCAATTGATACACCTCCCACCGATTGGGATTCTCCAACGGCCGTGTTTGAGGATACGTTGCAACACGAGCAGAAAGTGACCGGTTTTATCAATGAACTGGTTGAAATTGCCATGGAAGAGCATGATCATGCCACACAGATATTTCTCCAATGGTTCGTAACCGAACAGGTGGAAGAAGAAGAAAGTGTCGGACGTGTTTTGGAGCAGCTCAAGCTGTTGGGTGATGCCAGGCAAGGTCTCTTTATGATGGATCGAGAAATGGCATCACGACAGGCTCCGGGTGTGTCCGTTGAAACAGCATAAACGGAATCGGACTTTTTTATGGTTTAGCGTTTTGAAACCAATCAATTTTTAAAGGGGGTGATCTTATGCCAAGCTGGAAATGTTCAAACTGCGGGTATGCACTCGAAACGGATGTGCCGCCGGATCAGTGTCCTTCCTGTAAAGAAAAATGCGAATTCCTGGACAATACCTGTTATACGCCGGATTGTGAGTTTGAAGGGAAGGACAAGCGAATCTAATACCTGAATTCTGCAACGTTCAGGGATTAAAACGACTCGATGCCCAAGGAGAATTTAAGATGGCCAAAGTACTGATTGTGTGTGCGACACGAACCGGAGAGACGTGTCGAATCGGCGACCTCATCGCCGAAGGGATTCGTTTCTCCGGTCATGAAGCAACTGTGGCGAAAGTCGATGCCATAAGAAAAGAAGACGACCTTCAAGGCTACGATGCCCTTGTCTTTGGATCGGCCACCTATCACGGCGATATGCTTCAGGGAATGAAAACCATGCTTTTTCTTGCAGAAAAAGCCGGTCTTGAAGGAAAGATAGGCGGCGCTTTTGGTGCATTCGGATGGAGCGGAGAAGCGCCGGACCGTATCTACAATACCATGAAGCACATTTTCAACATGAATATGGTCGGCGGGCCGTTGATGCTCAAAGCGAGTTCACTGGGCGGGGGACTCCAGATGGCTCAGGACTACGGCCGTGAAGTAGCCAAGAAGTTATAGCCTGAATCTTGTAAGAAAATTAACAGCTCAGAAATATTAGAAATAAAGGAGGAATATTATGTCTACACCGCAACATTGCCCGGGGTTTCAGAATTTTAAAAGCCTGAAATCGTTTAATTGCAAGTGTCCGAATTGTGGTCAGGAAGTGGAAATCTTCTCGGACGAGTTCGATAAAAACCATGTATGCAGCGGCTGCAACGAGCCCATAGACTTCACACAATGCAGTCTGGATGGCGCGGCTACCACACCATCTCCACGCTGACATAAAAAAATAGATCAGTTTCGTTATAGAAAAGGAGACACGAATGGATGTGGTATTACTTTCGCGACTTCAGTTTGCGACCGCCACCATGTTTCATTTTTTATTTGTTCCCTTTACCCTTGGTTTGTCCGCTTTAGTGGCCTACATGGAAACCCGATACGTCAAGACCGGGGATGAAACCTATCTTCGCATGACGAAATTCTGGGGGAAGCTGTTTCTCATAAATTTTGCGCTGGGAGTCGTTACGGGAATTACCCTGGAGTTTCAATTCGGAACCAATTGGTCCCGATACTCCGCCTATGTGGGGG
>Ga0210077_1000589_pt1 | contig 12705 bp, 9 predicted proteins | sample RushMan_CattailN_5_FD_185556 | JGI IMG/M metagenome (GOLD analysis project Ga0210077, IMG submission 185556) | Wetland microbial communities from San Francisco Bay, California, USA, that impact long-term carbon sequestration -... | ecosystem: Environmental > Aquatic > Marine > Wetlands ... | reverse complement strand
TCTTCCACGATATTTCGGCAGCAACGACCCATGAAGATTTAATCCACCCGCCGACGGGATATTCAAAATGTTTGAACCGATCATGTTGCGATAATAAAAAGAAAAAAGAATATCCGGAGCGATAGCCTCAATTTTTTTGACCCATATTGGATGATTGATATTTTCCGGCGAGTATACGGGAATGCCAAGGCTTGCTGCGAGTTCGGCCACTGAATCAAACCAGATATTTTCATTTGGATTGTCCTTGTGTGTGAAAACCGCTGCGATTTCAAATCCGTTTTTGATCAGCGCTTTAATTCCGATACATCCGATATTGTGATAGGCCAGCACGATTGCTTTCATATTTGTCCTTTCCTCAAACCTCTTATGCCAACTCTAATCGAGTCAAAACACGATTAGACGTTATTCGTTATTCGTTATTCGTTATTTTAATTTCAAATTCTGGGGCAGCGCATCTCTAACTATTTTGTATCGCTGCCGTCTGAAATCCGCTGGACGAAATATCTGGGGCGGGCTCTTACGTCATAATATATTCTGCCGATATACTCACCCAGCAGTCCCATGGCGACAAACTGAGCGCCCACAAATATAAATAAAACCGCAAAGAGCGTAAACACGCCTTGGGCCGCCCATTCCGCCCCGTAATACATTCGCATGATCAAGAGGAACACGCCAAAACCAATGCCGGCCGCTGAGATTATCCCTCCGAGTACGCTCAGCACGCGCAGCGGAAAGGTTGTCATGCTGGTTAGAAGGTCAAACTGCAGCATCGCCAGTTTCATAAGGTTATATTTGGACTCGCCTTGTTTCCGTGGTTCATGTTTGACATCAATCTCGGTGGTGGATCGAGCAAAGCTGTTGGCAAGAATCGGAATAAATGTGCTGTGCTCCCTACACTTCAATATCGCCTCAACAATATGTCTTCGATAGGCGCGCAGCATGCAGCCGTAGTCATGCATCATCACACCGGTGGCTTTCTGAACCCCTTTATTGACAACCGCGGAAGCTGCCTTTCTAAACAGCGAGTCCCGCCGGTGCCTTCTCACGCTTCCCACCACGTCATATCCCTTGTCGATGGCCTCGACCAGTCGCGGAATTTCTTCGGGCGGGTTTTGGAGATCAGCATCCAATGTTATAATAATATCACCTCTGGATTGCTCAAATCCGGCAATGACCGCCGCGTGTTGTCCGTAATTTCTGTTTAAAAAAACCCCAACCACGTTACCGGGATTCTCTTTTGCGGCTGATTCGATTTTTTGAGCAGACCCGTCCGAACTGCCGTCGTCAACAAGAATAATTTCAAAAGGACGTCCGGTTTTGTTGCAGGCCAAAAGGCAACGCGCGATGAGTTCATCAAGATTTTCTACTTCATTAAACGCCGGAATAACAACGGATAGTAATGTTTGATCGTTCATGATTTTAAAATGTTTTTTATGGTATCGACAACGTCATCCACATCTTTGTGTGTCATCTCAGGAAAAAGCGGCAAAGAGCAAATACGGTCCGAGTTCCATTCCGTATCGGGCAATAGGTCAGATGAAATATTCATTGTTTCCCGGTAATATTTTTGCTGATGAACCGCCCGGAAATGAAGGCCGGTACCGATATTTCTTTTTTTGAGTTTTTCCATGAAATCGTTACGGTTTAACTTCAACTTATCAGTATCAATACGAATGATAAACAAATGCCAGGAATGTCTATGGGGATAATCCGGAATTCCAAGCGGTTGTATTCCTTCAATTTTTGCCAATCTTTCCCTATAATATAAGGAGAGTTGCGTCCGTTTGTCGTTAAACGCTTCAATCCTGGCCAGTTGGCAAATTCCGAGAACGGCCAGGATATCCGGCAGGTTATACTTAAATCCGGGCTCCAGGACCTGGGCCTGGGGCGATCTCCCCTGAGTCCGGCGATCATAGGCATCGACACCGAGCCCGTGAAATTTCAGACGGCGGATTCGATTGACCAGGTCAAGGTCGTCCGAACAAAACATACCGCCTTCGCCGGAGGTGATATTTTTTATGGGATGAAACGAAAATATCGAGGTGCCTCTTTTGCCGATTTTTTCGCCATGATACTCGGTGCCGACGGCATGGGCCGCATCTTCGATAATACGGATGTTCAAGTCTTCGGCAAGCCTTCGAACAGGCGCCATATCCGCCGGAGCGCCCGCAAAGTGTACCGGAATGATCAATCGGGTGCTTTCGGACAGCTGTTTTTGAATGGATTCCGCAGTGATCATCAGGGTTTCTCTATCGACATCCGCAAAAACAGGCACGGCACCGCTTAAAACAATGAGGTTCACGGTGGAAACCCACGTCATGGATGGGGTAATCACCTCGTCGCCGGGTCCTATTCCCAATGCCTTTAAAGCCAGGTGCATCCCCGCGGTTGCTGATGACAGAGCCACCGCGCCGGCGCATCCGGTATAGTCGCAGAATTTTTCTTCAAATTCCGCATTTTTTAGACCGGTGGTAATCCAACCGGAACGAAGGACCTCACTGACGGCGGCGATATCCGTTTCAGTAATACTCGGCCTTGAAAACGGCAAGAATTCTTTTCTCATGGACATCCTCATACAGGTTCTTGAATTTAATTTCAAGCATTTAGCTTTTTTTCGGACCAAATTTTTTTAGAAAAACAGGTAAAGCAATCAATACCAGGGGTAACTGTACGATCAGACCGGAAATGATGGCAATAGCCAATGGCTTTTGCATGGCGGAACCCTGCCCGATCCCCATTGCAAGCGGTAGCAAAGCCAGTATTGCCGCAAAGGTTGTCATGGCAATGGGCCGCATGCGGTTCTTTCCTGCCTGGATTAGCGCTGTATTTTTTTCTAGCTCAGCCGGAAGCATGCGATATTCTGAAAAATAGAAAATAGCGACCTCCGTTACAATCCCCACAATCATGGTCATGCCCATCATGGATGAGATGTTAATTTCCGTACCGGTTACATACAGCCCTATAAACACCGCTGCCAGCGCAAGAAGTGTGTTTATCAGTATGAGGACGGCAACATGAAAGCGCTCATATAGAAAAAGCAGGAGCAAGAAAACAAGGATGACTGCGGAAACAAAGACAGTGATGAGTCCTGTGAAGGCGATGCGCTGCTGTGCATAAAGGCCGCCGAGGGTGTAATAGACGCCTTTGGGTATCAATCCCGGTGTGTTAAGGACAGCCTTGACATCCCGGATAACCGAACCCAGGTCGCGGCCGCTGATCCGTCCTGTGACGGCAATCATTCTTTTCAGATCGTCACGCATGATCTGAGGCTGCCCGATAACGGCTTTGATCGTTGCGATTCGCTTAAGCGGGAAAAGATGTCCGTCAGGCGCACGAAGGCGAAGGTCCCGGATGTCCGGAACTCTGGCGCGTGCACCAGTGGGAATCCATACCCGCACCCCGACCATTTTTGGGCCTTGCTGTATCCGGGTAGTGACGGTACCGGTCAAAAAATCGGACAGCGTCCGTGTTATTTCTTCCGGGGTCACCCCTTCCAAGGAGGCCTTCTCGCGATTCACCCGGATATCCAGGGCATCTCCGGCCAACACAATGCCGTTTTTAACGTCAACGACACCGGGAATTTTTTGGATCGATTCAGCGATCTTTGGTCCGAGGCGCATGAGCAACCGGCCGTCGTCGGAAAAGACTTTGATCTCGATAGGCTGAGGAACGGCTGTCAGATCCCCGATGAGATCCTCCATCAATAAGGCCATTTCGATCTGGAGCCCCGGGACCGAGTGTTCTATTCGACTTCGAACATCATCCATAACCGTCTGGATGGGCCGCCGGGGAAACGGTTTCAACCGTACGAAAAAATCACCCTCATTTGCTTCGGTAAAGGTCCCGCCGAGCGCAAATCCCGTACGGCGGGAGTAAGTTTGGACATCAGGAGTTTGCTGCAATATGCTCTCAACCTGGCGCAGCAAACGATCTGTTTCTTTGAGCGAGGTTCCGGGAAAAGAACGATAATCAAGGATGAATCCGCCTTCATCCATTTTGGGCATAAATCCCGAACCCAGGTGCTTGTACGAAAACCAGCCGGCGGCGATTAATGGGACAATCATCACCAAAATCAGGACGGGACGGGCCAGGACCGGTTTCATGACTGCTTCGTAAGATCGATGAAACATCCGGGTCAAGGTGCCGTCTTCTTCGCGATCGGCATCCTTTTCCTTGAGAAGATAATCCGCTAGCAGGGGCACGGCCAGCCACGCTACGAAAAATGAAATAATAAGGCTGGAAGCCATGGTCAGGGAGAGGGATTTGAAAAAAGCTCCGGTAACCCCGGACAAAAAAGCCATGGGGGTAAATATAATGATGGTGGAGGCGGATGAACCGGCCAGCGGCCGTGTAAACTCTCGTACAGCCTTCATTACACGAGCATGATGTTCGCCGATACCGCTGCGCAATCCGCGAACGATCTGTTCCTGCATCACAATCATATCGTCGATGATCAGCGCTATGGCGGCCGCCATACCCCCCAGGGTCATGATATTAAAACTCATATGAAGCGCATAGAGCAAAAGGATGGTGGCGGCGACAACACAGGGAACCGTTGTGGCGGCGATTAAGGTCATTTTTATATTTCGCAAGAAGAGCCACAGAACAAAAACGGCAAACAATACCCCGATGATAATGGCATCCCGCACACTGTAGGCCGAGGCAACAATCAACTGGCTCTGATCGTACCAGTTGGCGACCCTGATTCCTTTTGGCAAACGGGCGCGTAATCCAACAAGCTTATTTTTTACGTCATTGGCAATCTGCACGGTATTGCCGCCGGGTTGTTGATAGATCTGAAAAAGTACGGCATCATGTCCGTCTGCTGTCGCCCGGGTCCACTGCGGCGCAGTGCCTCTGCTCACCGTGGCAATATCATCCAGACGCACCAGGCCGTTTTTCCCTGAGCGAAGGATGGTCTCCCGAATCTGATCCAGGTCGTGAAATCGCGTGTCGGAGATCATCAGGTAAAGCTTATAATGGTCTTGGATCCGACCGACGGCTGTAATGACATTGGCGGCAGAGACTGCTTTTGCGACGTCATTTAACGACAGACCAAAGGAGGCAAGACGCGCAGGGTCCACAATCACCTGGTATTCTTCTATGGCGCCTCCTTGAACACCGACTTTTGCCACGCCTTTTACCGTGGATATAACGGGGCGCAACTGATACAGCGCAATATCCCGAAGCTCCACCAGCGAATGGGTATCTGAGGTCAGGCTATAGGCCAGTACCGGCATCACGGTGGGATCCATACGGCGTACCAGGAACGTGGTTCCCTGGGGCAAACCGGACAAAACCTGGCTGATGGCAGATTCCACCTGCAAAGCGGCAGCAACCATATCAGCGCCCCAGTCAAAATTTATGGAGATCTCAGCGCTTCCCCGGCTGGTGGTTGAGCGAACATTTCGAACTCCGGGCACAGCTCTAACCGCCTCTTCCACGGGCCAGGTCACCTCAATGGCCATCTGTTCGGCCGGACGATCACCGGCATCCAGGTTTACCACCACGCGAGGAAAATTGACGTGGGGAAAAAGGGCTACCGGAAGCTTCAAGCTGCCGGCCAGTCCTCCAAAGGCCAGAACAAGGATAAGAAACAAAATTGAGCGGCGATGTCTCTGTATCCAGTCCGTGAAAATCATCGGCTCACCTCCGCCTGAACCGCCATACCATCCTTTAGCTCATAATTTCCCAAATTCACTACTAAATCTCCCAGATTCAGATCTTTACCCATAACCTCGATTCCAATGTGATTTTCCAACCCGGGTGTTACAATTCGTTTCGAAGCCCGGCCATTTTTTACGATGAAAAGAACGTAATGATCATCTTCCGGAAGCACGGCCGATCTGGGGACAACCATGGTTTTTTTGGAAGCGATGACAATTTTTCCGCGAACATACCCTCCCAAAAAAAAACCGTCCGGCGATGTCAAGGATACAAAAATATTCACCAAACGACTGACAGGATTGACCGATCGAGAGATGGTGCGGATATGCCCCGAAACTTCAGGAGATTGAGGTGTGTTCACCAAAGACACCAAGACAGTCTGTCCCTCCCTCAAGCGACCGGCATCGTCCTGTTCAACGCCCAGATGCACCTCTATATGATCTTTTGGGACAATTTCTACAAGTGGAGTGCCGGCCGGCATCACAGATCCTTGCTCGACATGCACCTTGTAAACAATCCCTGAACCTTTGGAACGAATTTGTTTTTGTCTCCCGATCCCACGCTGTTCAAGGCTTTTTAACTGCAGGCCGGCTTGCTGGAAGACCTCTTCCGCTGCCAGGAGTTCTCCTCTCGTTGCCAGCTTTAGATCAATTCTCTCCTGTACTTTCCGGAGCTTTTGTTCAGCGGAGGTATAAGCCCTTTGCGCCTGCTCCATTTGGAGCTTCGCTGCAGAACTGGGATCGATTTCCAGGAGGATATCATCCTTTGAAATCTTCTGTCCCTCACTGACGGATATACGGCGAATCCGGCTTTCAAAGGGAACCGAGACGGTCTCTATGGCTCCAGGCGCGGGAGCAACCGTACCATAAGCGGTAACCGTTTCCATTATCTTCTCTTTTTTGATGGGAGTCACTTGAACTTTGGCAACCGGGCTCTGTTGTAAAATATTGCTTTCAGCCGGACGATCGGAGGATTTTGTGAAAAACAGGAAGTATCCCACTGCCGGAACAATGATGCTCATTGCGATGATCATTATGATCCATTTCGTTCGTTTCATTTTAATTTTTTCTCCTGTGCCACATTTCCGGTTCGGAATTAATCATGCCCCACATTTTTTACACCGGCATCTGTTTGTCCGATGTGTTCTCCGGCAGCAATTTCAAGGGCAATCCCCATGTCCGATAAGTCTCGTTTTAATTGGAGAATTTTCAGCTGCAGGTTGTCTGTTTCATCGCGTGCAGTGTTATAAACAAGGATATCGGCATTGCCTTCTTCCAGGGCTTTTTTGTAGGTCTCGAGCAATTGGGTCGATATCTGAAAAGATTGTTCGGTGCCTTCAATCTGTTTTTTTAAGGATCTCATGTCACCCAAAATGGTGGCTATTTTTGAATGTGCTTCGAATACACGGGCAATATACTCATCAAAAAGTTGTTTCCGACTGGCCCGCGTCTCGGCAATCTGCCCTTGATTCCGATCAAAAAAAGGCAATTCGATTGCAGCGGCGAAACCGGTGGTGATCACATTGGATACATCTCTCGCATAATTTAAGCCGATATTTATTTTAGGAAATTGCGAAAGGATTGCGGCTCTCACCTGTGCCTCATGGCTCTCATAGCCTTTCTTTAAAGCAAGAAGGTCGAGCCGTCGATCCTCAAGGCCGTCCATAATTTTTTGGGGTGTCGGGAGATTTTTCCAAAGGAGCAGCCTGATGTCTCGTTGGAGTACCAGCTTGCTTTCCGGCGGAATACCGAGAACCTGGTTCAGGGCATGACGCTCGTGCTCCTGTTCACTTTCAAGGACCAGAACTCTGTCTAGTGCCTGCCGGTAGGCCTTTTTTGCTGCGTCCAATTCCAAGCCGGTCACCGCTCCTATTGAGAACCCTCGCTGGACGGCGGTAAGATTTTTCTTGCGTTGTTTCACAATGTTTCTTGCCAGAATCAATTCCTTTTCGGTAAATATCAACCGGTATACGTTTAACCTTGCCGACTGGGCGACTTGCCATTCCTTCCATGCGATATCCAGATCCACCGATTGGGCATGACTTCGGGCAATATCTTGTTTAGCCCCATGAGCGATAAGCGAGGTTATGTCCCAACCCAGCCCGAGACCAAATGCATTGACCGTGTCCTGCGTGTTTCCGCTTGTGGGCAGATCCAAACTAGAGGAAAATTGAGGGTTGGGAAGAATACCGGCCTGCAAAAGCTGCGCTGTCGCAATCCCCCTTTGATCCCGTATGGCCCGAAGGCTTGGGTTGGCAATTACTGCCAGAATCGCAGCCTCATCCGATGACAGGCCGTCACGAATGTTGAACTCGATGGGTTTTAAAATCGGGTGCTGAATCGATTTCGCTTCGATCCGAATGGCTTCAAGACTTGGCGGTTTGAGGTTTTCGGAAATAGTTTTCTGATTCATCGGCAATTTGTGGTAGGTTGCGCATCCGCTGAAAACAAATGTCAAAATGGTTAAAAATAAAAAGCGCTTAGCATATTGATATCGCATAAATTGACCCGGTCCTCGCCCCCTAATTTTTGGCATCTTTAAAGGTAATATTGTCCCGTCTCGGGATAACGAACAATAAGGTACCTTCTTTTTTGAATCTGCTTATTCTTTTTTCTCAACTACTAGCTTTGCTATCATTCCATCTTCAATATGATGGGACTTTTCCTTGTTAACCATTACCATGGCATGCTGGGACTTCATCGTCTCTCGAACACTTCCACAGGCAATTTGTTTACCTGAAAGTGAGTAGATGCATACGGCAGCTCCCATTTCAAATCCGGCATCCATGCCCTGATCAATATAGACGAACCCCTTATGTCTATTCACATTTTCAACCTTCGCTGTCTGTTGAGCGCTCGCTGTGAGTCCCCCCAAGGCAATTAAAACGGCCAAGGCCATACCGGTGCTAATAATAATCCTTTTCATATTCTTTACCCCCTTGCATACAAAATATTTTACATCTGAATAGCCCGCCTCGGATTTTAGCGGAAACTTCATTAAGATCTTGAGCTCCCCTTGGCAGCCACCATAGACTTATCAATATCTATTATATAAAGTCCATTGGTGAAGAAATAATGAAGAAAACGAATGCGAAAGATTTTTTGGAATTATTTTCTTGAAGGAAAACCGGCTTGATTCGGCAAACGGATATTTATCCGGGTCCCTGCATTGGGTTCGCTTTCGATGGTAATATTACCTCGGTGAAGCTCGATAATCCGTTTGACAATGGTCAGGCCGAGTCCTGACCCGCCATATTGAGAGGATCTCGATTTTTCCACCCTGTAGAACTGCTCAAACACCCGACCGATATCTTTTTTGGGAATCTCTTTGCCGGTGTTAAAGACCGATAAATAAACTATATTGTTTCTTACTTCCGCTTTTATCTCAATTCTACCGCGATCTGTGTTGTATTTAACAGCGTTATCAACAAGATTAATCAAAACACGCTGTAGAGAATCTCTATCTCCTCTGATATGAAGGTTTTCAGGAACATCGATCTTCATATCGATTCGTCTGGCTTCTATAACCTCAGCATAATCATCATAGACCGATCTGACCAGTGGAGATAGAGCGAATTCTTCGAAATCTACGGTCTCTTTCGCCTCCAGCGCCGACAAATCAAGGAGATTTTTTACAAGACGTCTCATCCGCTGCAAAGTATTATACTGTTTAATCAGCCGAGGCCTCAGTGTATCCGGCAATTCTTCCAGATGGACGGCATCCTCCATAAAGAGCGATAATAAGGTAATCGGACTCTTTAGCTCATGGGAAGCATCGGCGATGAATTGTTTTTGCATAGCAAACGAATATTGCAAACGATCGAACATGCGATTTAGAGATTCGGAAAGCTCATACAATTCGTCATTGCTTTTACCCAGTGGTATCCGCTGATCCAAAGACCTGTCATTAATATCCCGCGCCATTCGGTTGATCACGTTGATCGGCGCCAGAATCTTTCCAGCGATATAATAACTCAAAACGATCAAAAGCAGCGTAGCAGCGCTCAATCCTATTGCAATGCCCTGCACCAAATCAGCGATTTCCTCTTCCAGTTTTTCCATGGGTTTGCCGATCAGAACCTTGCAGGGTTGACCACGAAGCCTGTAACTGAATGTTTTGATTCGAAAGAATACCTCGTTTTTTCTATTCTGACCCAGATTGATACGTTCTCTGGGAATAATTCTTTTTGTTATATAAGGCTGAATTGTGTTTTTAAACGGAAGGTTTGTATACCGTGTCAGTTTTGACTGATATAAAACATTCATATGATCATCATATATCTTGATCCAGTATCGTCCTGTGTCGAACGGGAGATCTTTTTGAGCGATGTCCTTAGATTGGGTTGTTGTCGTTTCAAACAGACGGACGGCGGTTCCCGCCATGGATTCCAAATCCCTGTCAATTAATCTGTAAGGTTGTTCCGCCATTTCCTGAAAAACAATCACAGAAAATACGAGGCTCGCTAAAAACCCGGCACCCGCAATCCACAAGGTTATTTTATAGCGGATCTTCAATTTTATCCTTCCTCTATAATGAACCCTATGCCACGGATTGTCCGTATGATCTTTTTGTCTGCATCGTCAATTTTTCGTCTCAAATTTTTAATATGAACGTCGATGAAATTTGACATGGTAAACGGATCGAATTCATCCCCCCAGACATGTTCAGCCAGGGTAAATCTGGAAACCGCCCGATTTTTATTGTATAGCAAAAATTCAAGAATTGAAAACTCTTTGGGCGTTAGTTCCACTGACATGCCTTTCTTGCTGACCATTCGTGTTTTAGTATTCAGAGAAACATCGCCGATCGTCAGCATCGGATCTTTGTGATCCGATGCCCGCCTTAGCAAAGATCGGATTCTCGCCATAAGTTCCGCTATCGCAAACGGTTTTGCAAGATAATCATCAGCACCGTAATCAAGCCCTTTTATTTTATCTTCCACAGTCCCTTTTGCCGTCAGCATGAGAACGGGAGTATTGATGTCTGCCTTTCGAATTTCTCTTAAAATCGCAAGCCCGTCAACAAAGGGAAGCATGATATCCAGAATGACAAGATCATAAAGCGTATCGAACAGTTTATCCAAAGCCGATTCTCCGTCATCAGCCGTGTCCACATCGTATTTTTGGCGTGCGAGCGTTTCCCGGAGCTGTTCAAGCAACTCGGGCTCGTCATCCACCACAAGAATTTTCATACCGGCCCCTTTGATATTAACCTGTCAATATTTTGCAATTACAAAACCATCCTCTGGTATGAGGTCGCTTGTATTTTTAGCATTGGTTTCCAAAAATAACGGTTTGGGAAGTTTTGCCTTCCAGGATTGATATCTTTGGAAATTAAAAACAGCAACGATGCGGCCGGGACATCTTTTAACCAGCGCATTAAATCCGTCGATGGTTAAAAGACGTTTTTTTGAATCTTTATAGTTTAGCCCGTACATCAATTCTCCGCCCCCGCCGATCAAATACACATCATCTCTCTTGTAAAACCAACAGACAGCCCTCACCTGATCTTCATCCGACACTAAAATGGTATCCGGATGCACCAGATGTGAATTTTGAAGCAGCATCTTTCCTGGTGTCTTAGTCTGCAACGTCACGCCAGGCATAATAAAGGGTATGGTGAAAATGATGAAAATCGGAGAAACTGCGTAAAATACGATCTTTTTTTTGTATTCTGTTTTCCGGCATGCAACAAATAACAGGGATGCAAATGTCATCAGTCCGGCAACCGCTAATCCCCATTTCCAGCTTTGAGAATAGGGCCTGAAACCTTTAAAACCGATACTCTGAACCCCCGTTAAAACAATCGCAATTCCAATGATCAGTAACGCCAGAAATTTGCCGCCGGCGTTGAACGCTTTTTTACCTCCTGATTCAAAATATTGATCCAAACCGGTTGACATAAGAATGGCAAGAGGCGGAAAACAAGGCAGGATGTAAGTAAGAAGTTTCCCTTTACACAACGAAAAAAACAAAAAAGGGAACAAAAACCAGCATACCGCGTAACGGATCATTGAATTTTTAAGCCCCACTTTTTTTAAACCTGAAATGGCTGCCGGAAAGAGAAATGCCCAAGGCAAAGCCGCCGCCGGCAAGACAAGGAAAAAATACATAAATGATTGGCTATGCTGGGCGTTTTCAGATAAAAATCTTCTGATATGTTCATTCCATATAAAATAATGCCAGAAGCCAGGTTCTCTAAGATGGATCAAAACCCCCCATGGTAGTGCCACCAGCACAGCGCCGGCAACGGGAATCCATGGCATGAATAAAAACTCCTTGAACCGGCGTTCCCAGATCATAAAAGGAACGATGACCAGCACAGGAACTGCAAAGGCCAGGAAACCTTTCGTTAGAAATGCGAGTCCGCAAAAAATACCGAACAAAAGAAGAAAACCCTGTTTTTTTTTGCCTGACGTACCGGCGGAATAGGCAAAAAAGAATGACGCCATGGCGGCAGTTATGAACAGGACCAGCACACTATCCAGAACATTAAAAGTGCCCACGCCGTATACTTCAAAACATGTGAGAAAAATAACAGCAGAGATAGCTGGCAGAAAATTTCCGGTTGAAAACCGACGAACCAACAAAAAAATAATAAAAGCCGAAAGCCCGGTGGCCATTGCCGACGGAAATCTAACGGCAAAAGCATTTTCACCGAACATTTTGATGGATAAGGCATTGAGCCAATACCCCAGTACCGGTTTTTCAAAATACCGAATCCCATCGAGACGAGGAACGATCCAGTCTCCTGAAGCGATCATCTCACGGGGAATTTCAGCGTAGCGTGATTCATCCGGAATAAAAATCGGTCGGAATCCTAAAGGAAGGATATAGAACAATAAAAACAAGCCGGGGATTAATAATTTGAATTTTCTTGAAAACATATCTTCCATGATTTAATAATGACTAATCTCACCATGACTAGAAGCCATCTCAAAATTAGGATTTTCGCTCGATATCGGTGTTGAGCCCTCGTCTCAAGTCCTCGACATACTTGAGTATGCGTGTCGAAGATCCCGTTAGACGGGGCGGGTTG
>Ga0210077_1000588_pt1 | contig 12739 bp, 11 predicted proteins | sample RushMan_CattailN_5_FD_185556 | JGI IMG/M metagenome (GOLD analysis project Ga0210077, IMG submission 185556) | Wetland microbial communities from San Francisco Bay, California, USA, that impact long-term carbon sequestration -... | ecosystem: Environmental > Aquatic > Marine > Wetlands ... | reverse complement strand
TCCTGTACGCCACGCTCGGGCTGGTCAGGTCTGCCCCACGCATCACTTCTCGGGGTCCAACAGGCTTCCCCACCTTCACAAGAAAAACGTAGGTATGGAAAGTCGTCGCGTTCAGCTGGTCGTCAAGCTCCACCAAGCTACCGTTCCCATTATCTTGTAACTACTTTTTGCCTCATAAACTTATAACAAAATAGGAGCAACTGTTTTTTCTGGAGAATTTTCAGAATTAACTAATTTTATAAGTTTTCTCATAACTTCTCTGATTGGGTTCAAGACGAAACATCATTATGGCGTGACCATCGCTGGATTTGTCATTTCTCTTTTTATTCTTTATTTGGTATCCAGAGCCCCAGCAAACCCTTTTCTACTTTGAAAATAGTTCCAAATAAGTCTGGCTTTATACGAGGGAGGGGATACTCGCTCTGAGCATCAGAGTTTTCAGGACTATTTATAGCTGCCTTATATAAGGGGGCTATAGACTGTTCCGAGCAGCTATTCCACGTTATTCCTGTATGGCTTCGCCGAAGATGCGTTTCAACTCTCTTTTCATGCCTGCAGTGTCATGCGCCAACCCGAAGTAATCCGCGAAGTAATCAGTCGTCCGCAGAGCCATGGAGCGACCGCTTCTTTCAGCCGCAATCAACCCCATGTCCCTCAGAAGCTTCACGTGGCCATAAGCGTGCTGACCCCGCACTTCGATGACTCGTTTCTGCGAAATCGGCTGCCTGTACGCGATGTACGACAGCGTCTTCAAGGGTCCAGACGACAGCAAAGGCCTGTTAACCAGCTTTTTCACCAGCGGCGTGTAATCCGCCTTCAACTGCATAACGTAACGTTCATCCTTCAACGCCAAAATCTCAAGCGCCGTGTTCCGAGCCGAATAGTCCTGCATAAGCAGGTTGGTGAGTTTCTGGGTTTTCTTTTTCGACCTGGTGCTCAGAACCGAACACAACTCGTTAATGTCTAAAGGGCGACCAGCAACGTACAACGCAGCCTCCAACAGTTTCAGCGCTCTCTGCCTTTTCTCATCTGGCACAGGCGAAACCGCAGTTTTCCGGTCAACTGGCTTGGTTTTGGTCTTTTGCAAGGTTCAAGTTCCCCACAGCTATGTACAGTTCTTCTGTTTCCTCATTCTGCCAAAGCTTCACTTTGCCGTCCTGAGCCAGAAACAGAAGCAGGATAAACGTGCGCACAGCCTCAATTTTGGCGACACCCTTGATTAAGGTTAAAAACTCTATTATTCCAGCGCCTTTAACTTTTTCGCAGAGAACCTCGTACAGCTTGTCCATCTGCAGCTCAATTTCCGCAAGGAACATCTCAAACTGCGGCAGAATATCCGACACCGACGGAAGAACAGGCTGCGCCACAACCCTGTCTAAACGAAGCATCTTCTCACCTTTCAACACCTCATCCAAAACCGCCAGCAAATTCTGAATCGTCGTCGAAGTCAATTCTTGCCGCAACGGCAGAAACAGCGGCGGCGGAACAAAATCCGTTGGAGGCTTCGGCGGCGCAGGTGGTTCCTGAAGAGTAAGCAGCATCTTGGACTTCATCAGGTAAATCAGCGCCGAACTATCCAGCGCCACTCCTGAAGCCCTGAAATCCACCTTTCCAGTGTCCTCCATCTCTGAAAGGAACGACCGCAGCAGGTAAGCGATGTTCACGTTCCATGGCGTAAGCTTGTCAAGCTTGCTTAGCTCGAAGAGAATGTTCCATGGAGGTCTCAGGTAAAACGGCTTCCTAGTCACTGTCGACATTAACCAGTTGCCTCCAGGAACTTGGCGGATATGACGCTTGAAACGCCGTTGCGCTCGTACACGCCATAGACTTTCTGCGCCTTGTTCACCATCTCAGGCTTCAAGGTGATAACGATAAACTGGATTTTCCCCGCCTCTTCTAAAAGAACGTCGGCAAGCTTTGAAACGTGGAAAGCGTCAAGGTGCGCATCAACCTCGTCAAGAATGTAAAACGATGAAGGCGTGAAGTCTTTCAAGGAGAATATGAAGGAGACAGCTGAAACGGAGCGTTCGCCGCCGCTGGCACCGCTGACAACGATGCTGGGCTTGTTGGGAAACTGCACAATCATGTCTATGCCGCCGTGGAAAGGCTCATCCGGGTTCTCAAGCTGCAAAGTAGCGACGCCGCCGCCAGTCAACTTCGAGAAGTAGTTTTGGAGCTGCTGGTTAATTTTCTCGAACGCGTCCATGAAGACTTTGCGCTTTTTGCCCTCAATCTCGTCCATGAACTGGACGATGGCTTGTTTTTCCCGTTCAAGCTCGTTAAGCCGAAGTGACAGTTCCCTGTATCTGGAAATCTGCTCGGCGTAATGCGACAGAGCAAGCTGGTTCACGCCGCCGATGCGTTCAAGCTCAAACTGCATCATCCGAATCGTGGTTTCAGCTTCCTCAACCTGCTTATCCGTGGTTTCCAAAGGCTGCTCGTAACCAGACTGCCGCAACTGACTCATATACTGTTGAAGCCTAAGCTGGTAAGTCTGAACGCTGAGTTGAAGCTGATTCAAAAGCATGTCCGCCTGCTCGTACTCCGCATCCAGCAGCCGAAGCTCAGTGTCGATGGCGTCTATCTGCGTAGTGAATTTTTTGGATTCCGCTCTTGCGCTGAAAACCGCCTTCGAAAGCTCAATGCGGCTTTTCTCCAGCTCGGACAGTTCCTGCTTCAGCGATTCACGTTCTTCCAGTGCTCCAGCAACTTCTTTCTCGATTTTCTTCTGCTGCTGCTCCACCTTGGAAACCTGAATCTGAGAGTTCTTGTAGCCGACCCTCAGGACATTGTCGAACTGGGATTGGCGAGTGTCAATTTCAGTTTGAACCGTTCCCAACTGCTGCCTGAGAGTGATGATTTCTTCGGCAAGCCTGTCCCGCTTAACTTCCAGCTCTTGGATGTGCTCAACATCGGTTTTCTGCCTTAAAACCGCCAAGGCAACCTTAAGCTTCTGAAGCTCCTTCTGAATGGCGTTCCGCTCAGACTTGTAAAGAGCCATCTGTCCTTTTTCTTTCTCTATATCCTTCTCAAGCCTTACGCCGTATTTTTCCACGCGTCTAACGTTGCCCACAGTCCGCTTAACGCTCCGTTTGACCCTGATCATTTCTCTGTCAAGAGTGTTAATAGAGTCAGTCAACCGTGCAATCTCGATTCGGGTCCGCTCAATCTCCTCTTCAAAAACCGATATGTCGCCGTCTCTTTGGCTCAGGTGCTGCTGAAGCGCCTTCACTGCCTCATCAAGGCTTTTAATGGCGTTTTCGCTGGGAATAATCTTTGAAAAATCTATCGGCGCTCTGTAATACCCGCTTTCGAAAGCGCCGGGCTCGTAAAGGTTGCCGTTGACGGTGACGGCGCGGTAACCCTCGTTTGAGAGTGCAAAGGCGGTTTTGTCGTCGGCAACAATCAGGGTGTCTCCGAACACGTAGTTGACTGCTGGCTCATTGCTGCGTGCGCACTTGACGAAGGAAGATGCCGCGCCGCTTACGCCTCGCCTGTCCGGAATTTTTATAGATTTCGGGTTTGCTGCACTTTCAAGCGGGATGATTTTGATTCTGCCTAACTTCATTTTCCGCAGAGTTTCCGTACACATGAAGGCTGAGTCAATGTCTTTCACCACAAGAGCGTCCAGCCAGCCAGCCGCCGCGGCGACTATGGCTTTCCGGTAGTTTTTGTCAACCTTAATGAGCTTGCACAGTCTGCCCAAAACGCCGTTTATCGCGCCTAAATCGCCAAGTTCCTCTATGCTGCGCAGGGCTTTTTCTTCTGCCGCCACGGTCTCGGCGAGTTCTCTCTGGGTGACAAACTCGATGACCGCTTCCTTCGCGGAAGTGGCGATTTTTCCAGCTTGCGAAATTTCTTTCTCAACAGCCTCTCTCTGGGCAGTTTTTCGCTCGATTGTTTGCTCAAGATTCTTAAGCTGAGTTTTCTGCTCTTTCTGAACCCTGTCAAGGTCCGCCAGTGACGTTTCAATTTCGGCGAGCGTGTTTGCATACCTTTCTCTGCGCACATTCAGCTCTTTGAGTCTTCCAGTGCTCAGGCGAACAGCGGTTTTGCTCTTCAAATATTCTGACCTCAAGAAGGCAAGCCGCCTAATGTGAGTGTCAATTTGCTGCTCAGTTTTGCGAATTCCCTTGTTGTTCTCTCCTAAACCTTCCCAAAGCTGATTTGTTTCTTGGGCGAGAGAGTCATGTTCAGTGTCTTTCTCGCTTACCTGTGCTTTGAGCTTTTCAAACTCGGCTCTGTAGGCGCGTATTTTCAGTCGGTTGTCACGGATTTCAGCTTTAATGGTCTGATATTGTTCCATGTTGTTTTCTTTTACCCGCTTCAGGCTTTCGAAGCTGGCCTGTCCAGAACTTATTTTGGTGGTTAGCTCGGTGAGCTTGGATTTTAATTCGCCGATTCTTATCTGCACCTTCAGAACCTGCGAGCCGCCTTCCTCCACAATTTCGGAGCTTAGTTTTCGCCATTCGCCCTCAATTTCTCGTCTTTTGGATCTGCGTCCGTCGCGGAGTTCGCGTAGTTTGTCTACTCTGGTTCTGACTTTGTCGGCTTGCGTTTGGGTTTCTTCTACTTTCTTGTTCAGTTGGACGATGTCGTGTGAGATTTTGATGGCTTCGAACTTTTTGATTTCGTTCTCTATGAATCTGTAGCGTAGAAGCTCGTTGCGTTCGCGTTCAAGGTCGTCAAGCCGTTTTTGCACCTCGTCGATTCTGCCCATGGCGGTTCGGATGGAGATGTCGGCGGTTCGCAGCTTATCCTCAGCCTGAACTTTTTCAGCGTCGTACTGCGCTATGCCGATGAGGTCTTCTATGATTTTCCGGCGCTCCATGGGGTTAACATCTGTTAGCCGCGTTATGGTGCCTTGCGGAATTATGTTCTGGCTGGTGCTGCTTATGGCTGCCATGGAGAGGATTTCGAGTATGTGTGCTCTTGAGATTCTTCTGCCGTTCAGCCTGTAAACGCTTTGTCCGTTTCGATAAACTTCCCGCGAAACCGTGACGGTAATGGTATCAACGGGCATGGTGCCGTCTGAATTGTCAAATTGAATGACGACCTTAGCCATTTTGGCTTTTTCCAGCCCTGCATTTTCAGAGCCGTGAAAGATGAGTTTTGCCGCGTTTTCAGCACGCATTCTTCTTGTGCTTAGTTCGCCAAGTGAGAATAGGCATGCGTCCATGATGTTAGTTTTTCCGCTTCCGTTTGGGCCTGTTATGGCTGTGAAGCCCTTATCTAGAACTACTTTAACCGTTTGCGGTCCGAAGGACTTGAAGCCTTTAAGCTCGATTTTTTTAATGTAGGGCATTGTTTTGCGCCCTCACTTTTGGAAGCGTGCCATCTTTTTCATCATACAACTCATTGTTATTCTTATAAAAGCTTATTATGTTACGTCTGCGCTTATGTATTTTTTCAGTTTTGATGCCCTGCATTTTGGGGTAACTGATTTTTTACAATTGTGCAACAGCTGTTTTTCAGCAGGTTTAAATAATGAGCCATTCGTATTGAATTGTAAGAATAACCTGTGAGCAGGTGAATTGGAATGAAAGAGTTTTCAAACGAAGCTTGTTACCAGTTCTTTTCTACGTTAGCAAGTCGAACACGATTGGCTATAATTGACGTTCTCAGGGAAACTCCCAAGACTTTAGCGGAGGTTTCGGATGCCTTGAGTCTGGAAAAGGCACTTGTGGCTAAAAACTTGGATAAACTAGAGCACATGGCGCTAATTCTCTCGGAAGGGTCTGGTGATGAAAAGCGTTATGTGGTGAATAAGGAGATTGTTGAGCAGCTTTCGGGGTTTCTTGCTTTTCACGCGAACAAGTATTGCCCAGGACTTACGGAGTGCATTCCACAGGAGAAGCTCAAGGAGTATATGAAAAAAGAAGCGGCAAAAGTGACTTACATAGAACATGAATGATGAAGATTAGGGAGAAAATTAATAAGCGACGCCACGTAAAAATTTAGAAAAGGCGATCGTACAAAATGAGTTTTAAGTTAGGCATGAACACCGTTCAAGATGCCTTGACCATCGTTTTGATGGTGGTGCTCGTTTTCGCTGTGCTCTACTCCGACATGGAATTATCCTACAAGATAGGAATCGGAGTGCTGGGGTTCAGCATAATCTTTTTGGCGAGCATCGCGGGGCAAATGCTGAAGCAGATGAAGGAAAAAGAGAAAGAAAAACGCTTCTAAATTGTTTATTTCCATTCCTGTTGTTTCTGTTTTCAGGCTACATTCCAGCTTAACCCTCGGCTGACCGCCACAATCGTTCCTTACTCGACTTTTATTCGCTTAGGAGATATGCGACTTGGGATTTTGCGAGCTTGGATTTCTCCAGCTAAAAAGTCATACTTATCTGCATTGGCATGTATCTCCAACTTGCCTATTCTCCTTTCATCTTCGTAACATAATCTCATCAACTCAACGTATTTACCAAAAGTCAAGTCTGGAACAAGCCATTTTGGGCCTTCCACCTGTAATGACATTTTACCTTTTCGTGAAGTCTCCTCATAATCAAGTCTCCAAATGTCTAGCCCCAAGACCGAAGAGCCGTTCAAGAGCATCTGAAAAACAACTAGCATTTGTTAGGAATGTCTTGTCGTGCTATCCTGAATTCTTTCTCTAAGTGAAAATAAATTGATGCCCTTACACTTTCACCCAATATAGATATGGCTTCGTCTACTGATTCCAATAAGACTTGTTCAAATGTCTTTTCTCGTTGGTTCTCGCTCAAAGATTCAACCCTACTATTTGTCTTTATTCAGCTTCACTCTGAACCCGATTAGAGCCAACGACTAATCTGAAAGTGGGAACAAGAAAATTAAAGCTTATGAACTTTCGATTCTAACTGCATATTCACTAAGTCTGTTAACTTTTCTTTAAATTTCCGTTTTAACTGCTTAGTAAAAAAAGGAAATTGAGTTTAAGATTTTGTCAGGTTTATTCTTCTGGCTGTTCAGGCTCTGGCTCTACCCATCTCTCGACTAAGAGTTTGTCGTCCTTCAGCTTGAAACTTACACTGACGAATATGCTGTCTGCTCCCTTGAACGGGAACATGCTGTCTTCCGCCAGGTCTTTGGGTATGTAGATCAGGTATTTGCCGTCTTTCCTCCTGAACAAGCGTCCCCTTCCCTCGCTTACCAATACATTCACCACCGTTAAGTTTAATTTAATTCTTGGTTCCAATAGATAGGGTCGTAAAAATATCTATTTAAGGCTATCTTCCGTACTTTCCATTAGTCCCTTATTATTTATCTTGAATAGAATCAAAAATTGAATTACTTGCATCCGATAACTCGTTGTTTTGTGAATCATCAAAACGCAGAGCCTTCTTGGGGGCGCTCAATAATACAACCCTGCTTTCGACCGACTCATCAATAACACCGTAACCCGTCAACTCAGCCAACCGCTCCGCAAAACCCCGAATCTCCTCGTGCTCAGGCATATCTTCAAAACGCAGTCGAAGACCCGAGAAGCCAACATGCATGTACGCCTTAACCTCAACGTACGTGGGATTCGCCTTCGCCACAAGCGCAGCGTACCCTTCAGCTGACTTCAAATTATGCTCTCTGACCATCGTCATGCGAAGCACCGTTGGACATCGGAAGCTCGGCAACAAACCAAGTGTCTCCTGCAGGTTTGCCCAAGCATCCGGCAGTTGAGGGCGGCAAACACGCTTAAACACCTGCTCATCAGGGGCACATGTGGAAACGTAAAGTTGCGTGGGCTCTTGGCTTAGCGCGCCAAGTTTAGCGGGCAAAGTACCGTTTGACACCAGAAACGTAGTGAACCCCTTACTGTGAAAAGTGCGGATGAGTTCTCCCAAAGGGTCGTAAAGGGTAGGTTCACCTGTCAAGCTTATGGCAACATGCCGTGGTCTAAGGGCTTCCGTGAGTTTCCTCCAATCAACTTTGGAGTTTCCCATGTAGCCGCTTAAGATTTTATCCTGTGCCCGCAGGCTTCCCTCCGCTATTTCCTCAGGCATGTCCAACTCAGGTAGCTGCATCTCGTTCCAAGTGACCTGCAGGTCTCCGCTCTGGGCTCTCCAGCAGAAAAGGCATTGCTGCGTGCAGTAGAAAAGCGCGGGAGTCATCTGAACGCATTGGTGGGATTTTATGCCGTAAAATTTCTGCTTATAACAGGGTCTGTTGTGGACTAAGGCTTCGTGGAGCCACTTGCATTTTTTAACCGCTGAGTGCTTGCCAACTATCTGGTATTTCTGCTTCTTCAGCGCTTGCAACAGCGAAGGCGAAATCGTATTCTCCATAGTTCCAGTCAGGTCCATTATAGACTCTGTTTCAGAACATTACTATTAAACGTCTCGTCCTCAACGGTTCCAACAACTAATCCCGTAGCAGAGGCACAATTCGCCCTTGCGTATCCAACATCACCGCTACACGCTACGTTAACATGCGCCCAAAGCTCGATGCAGTGCATGCTCAATTGAAAGGCAAAGTTTAAAATGGTCTCTTTATAGTAAATGTCATTCACGATTAGAAGGCCTTCCAAACACAGGAGAAATGTGGTTTGAACAAAAAAGCCGTTGCCATCATGCTTCTAGTAATGCTTAGCGCCACGTTTCTCTGCACACCGCTGTTGATTGTTTCAGGCCAGCTCGGCGTTTACATCTACCAAGTCAGTCCTTCAGACTTGGTTGGCACGGTTGGTCAATTCGTCAACGTCCAAGGCACCATCGACACCTCAAACGGATCGTACTTGGTGTATTTCGGCAGTAACCTCGTCGTCAACACCACCGCTGACGGTTACTACGTTAACGCCAACTTCACCATACCTGAACTCCCAGGCGGAAACTACACGCTAACACTCGTAGATGCTACGGAAAATGTTGATGATAGCCAAGAATTTACTGTCCAAACCGCCTATACCATAAAAGCCTCCGTTCCCTCGGCGCCTAGCATTCTGCAGGAAGGAAGCAGCGTGACTTTGAACGTCAGCGTCACTGGAGGACCTGCAAGCACGGCGGTTAATCCTGAAGTAACGGTTATGCTTCCGTCGCCTTTGAACACAAATTATTCACGCGTAATCTCGCTCTCAACCAGCGATAAGGGAACCGCACAAACACAGTTAACTTATCCAAGCACTAGTTTTCAGCCGGAAGGCTCGCTTACCAATTACACCGGCACCTACACCGTTTATTTCAACCAATCGCAAAATCTGGCGTCAGACCAGTTTTTCGTCGGCTTCACCCAATACAGCACCTATCACAGGGGAGAGTCTGTGGCGATTCACGCAATCGGTTACCAGCCGAATGAAGGCGCAACCATATCTGTCACGTCGGAAGTAACAGGGACTGAAGTGTACTCCGCGCCAGCCACCGCTTCAGGTGACGGCGTAATCACCTCCTCGTGGACTGTCCCGCCGGACGCTGTGATAGGCGACTTCGACGTAGAAATAACTCCGCAGAACACGCCCAAGCTTGTACCTGACTCACAGAACGTCACAGTTCCAGGCTACATGGTTACAATCCAAACCAATAACTTGGCCGGAGAACCTGTTTCTCAAATAGTTCTGGAAGCCTTGGACGAAGCCACAAGCAAGGTGTACGACACCACAAGCGGGTCTGACGGAGTAGCCACCGTAAATCTTGAAACCGGTAACCACACAATAACCGCATACTGGAATGACGTCCAAGTTGGCGAAATCACGGTGACTATTACCGGCTCAAACTCGTTTGACTTGACATGTGAGTTAACTAACCTCAAAATAACTGTTAAAAACGAGGATGGCTTCGCGCTTCCCTTCGTCCAAATAGACCTCGCATACCAGTACGTGCCAAGGAACGGGCAGACGCAAACGGGAACCGCTTCAGGGCAAACAGGCCTGTCTGGCTCTTACGTCTTAAACTCCACGCTTCCAGGAATAAGCTACACGGTAAGCGCTTCCCTCTACGGCGCGGTTTTCAACGCAGGCAACAACACCATTAGCAACGTTCCAGCCCAAGCGATAGCTGAGGCTTTCGTAATCTGCCCCAGCCGAACTTTGACGCTGAAGGTGACAGGTTACACCCAAGCGGCGATTCCGAACGCGCGGCTAGAGCTCGTTGAAGTGACCAATGGGCTGTTCTATGGCGCAACAACCGACAATTCGGGGAACGCAAACGCTGATGTCACTTTCGGAAGGTACCGCGTGAGAGTTTACGCAGAAAGCATCTTGTTGAACGAAACCGTGATTGATGTTTTCAGCAACACTCAAAGCCAAATTCGCTGCACCCTTTATGACATTCAGTTGTCGGTGAAGGTGGTTGACTACTTCAAGCAACCTATCTCTAATGTGCAAGTTGTGGTAAATGGACCTGGAACTGAAAAACTGTCCGGCACCACCAAAGCTGGGACAGCAACCTTCAACAACGTCATCGGAGGCAACATGCAGGTAATCGCCTATCCAGCAGGAATGGAGAACTCCTACGAGGCGGTAAACGTTCAAGTTAACGCGCCAACATCGATACAGATCAAAATGGCAAAATACATCCTCATAGGTCCATTCCTCGTAGAAGCCAGCGTGCTGGCAACCATAGTACTCGTTGTTTCTGCTGTGGTCCTGTTTCTGCTCATAGAGGTTTACCGACGGAGAAGAGCGAAGGCTGGTAAAGCAAGCTAAATCCGCAATCCAGAGTTTTAAATAAAAAAGTTTATATGGATTTCAAGGGAATAGGTTTTCTGGGAATGCATCGCAAACCATTAAATTTTAAAGAGTAAAATAGAGGTGTATCTGTTGGCTCAAGCAAAAGCCTGTTCTCCGACATGTCCGTCATTTAAATGCGCAAAAAACTCCGCTTTCTACCGCCGCGACGCCGTATGGTGCAAGTGGACCGATGAAATGTGCAACGTCGCAAACTGCACCTACGCCATGTGCGTGAAGAGAAGGTTGTTGCCGAGAGGCATCTGCGGAGAAACCGTGAAACGCCAAACCATCGAAAGAGCCCCTGAAGAAGTTATCGGACAACCCGTGAGACTTCGGGGAAAAGCGCTACGCAAAATCGGAGACCGGGAAATATTCTAACGTAACAAAAAAGCGACAAAACTCGTGAATCGCGGGGTTTTTCTTTTAACCCCTCTTTATTTAGCTTGCACACGCTTAACTACTGGCGGCTTTAGTTTCTTGAGAATCCTGTAGCCGCATACAATGCATTTTGTTTCTCCGCCGCGCATCTCCAACTCTTCAGATGGAACTTTTGCGCCGCATCTCATACACTCGTAAACAATTCCTGACTTTTCCATGGAAACTACCTGCTGTACAAAGGAAAAGGTATTTTGCTTTTAAACGTTTCCAATAAACTCTAAGTTAACGAAGGGTGAATGTTGAGGAAACGGCTCAAAGGTAACGTTTACAATTCCTTCGACATCATAGGCGACATCGCCATAATCAGAGCCTCCGGCGCTTCGCCCGTGGACCCAAAAGGCGCCGCAGAAGAGGTAATGAGCGTCCACAGGAACGTGAAAACGGTTCTGCTGCAAGACAGCCCTGTAGCTGGAGAACTGCGGCTACGCAGCCTAACGCATGTGGCAGGAGAAAACAAAACCCGCACAGTCCACCGAGAAAGCGGCTGCCTCTTCGCCGTTGACGTGGCAGAAACTTATTTTTCGCCTAGGCTGTCCCACGAAAGAATACGCATCGCGAGGCTGGTTGCGCCAAGCGAGACGGTTGTTAACATGTTCGCGGGCGTCGGCTGCTTCTCCATAATAATCGCTAAACACTCGGGCGCGGCGAAAGTTTTTTCCATAGACCTCAACCCCGCGGCAGTTCAGTTCATGCAGGAGAACGTAAGGCTCAACCGGGTCTACGGCAGAGTAGCGCCGCTTTTGGGCGACGCAAAAGAAATCATCAACCGCAAACTGCAACGCGTCGCAGACCGCGTACTGATGCCCCTGCCAGAGAAAGCCCTTGAGTACTTGCCAGCTGCCGTTTCCACGTTGAAGCCGTCAGGCGGCTGGATGCACCTCTACATTTTTGAGCACGCCGCCAAAACCGAAAACCCCGCCGAGAAAGCTAAGTTGAAGGTGGAGGATGCCCTCGAAGCTTCAGGCGTAGCGTTTGAGGTGCCTTTCGTGCGGGTTGTGAGAAGCACGGGTCCAAAATGGTACCAACTCGCAGCGGACATACATGTTATGTTCTCTCAAGTAAAATAGGAATGCTGATAAGGAAAAGCGCATATTTACACAGAAGGCGAAAACTCCATGTCAAAAACTTACAATATCGCGGTTCTGAAAGGCGACGGCATAGGACCCGAAGTCACAGACGCAGCCGTGAAAGTCCTCCAAGCCGCACAGGACGCCTCAAACCTCAAACTCAACTTCATCTACGGCGAAGCAGGCTACCACTGCATACCCGAATACGGCACCAACATGCCCAAAGAAACGCTTGCGATGCTGAAAGAAACCGACGCCTGCCTCAAAGGACCCATGACCACACCCGAAGAACCCGGCGCACCAGTCAGCGCAGCCGTGCAGATAAGGAAAAACTTCAACCTGTACGCCAACGTCAGACCGTGCAGAACTTACCCGAACGTGGAAGCGTTGAAGCCTGACATCGACTTGGTTGTGGTGCGGGAGAACACGGAGGGCATGTACTCTGGCGTTGAGTATGAGGTTTCGCCGGGCGTGGGCGTGGCGATGCGCATAATCACACGCGAAGCCTCGTTGCAGGTGGCGGAGTACGCCTTCAAGCTTGCTGAGAAGCGGAGAAAACACTTAACCTACGTGCATAAAGGGAACATCTTGCGGGT